>Ga0137377_10002151_pt1 | contig 14493 bp, 8 predicted proteins | sample SagtaG_22_FD_104815 | JGI IMG/M metagenome (GOLD analysis project Ga0137377, IMG submission 104815) | Vadose zone soil microbial communities from Sagehorn Ranch, Mendocino, California, USA - Sage2_L_40_16 metaG | ecosystem: Environmental > Terrestrial > Soil > Vadose zone | place: USA... | reverse complement strand
TGGATACTCAGCGGCTGCCCCCCCCGGTACTTCATCAACGACGATACCTGCCAACCCCCGATAATCTGATTGGCCCATCCGGAAATGTTGGGCAAGATCGGCTTTCCTGGGCCGAACGGCAATTCAACAACCGTGTTCGCTGTAATGTTGTGGCGAATGTCGAAATCGGACGACGCGCGTGCCCCCTTCGGATTAAAGGTGTCTTGAATCACGGCGGGCCTAAGACCCGCTGTCCCGCCCGCTCCGCTTTCCGCGGTCGACAGGATGTCGATGGAGTGAGAAAGAGTGTAATTGAAATCGAATCCCCAGCCGTTTGCGATAGCGCGGCGAACGACCAATTGCCCACCGTGGAATGCGGAGTTGCTGGCATTGACCCAGGCTTCCAAACCTGCGTTTTGAAGAGCAAAGAACGTATTGCAGCCGAAAACCGAGATGCAGGTTCCGTCGGCGCGCCGGATCCGGTCCATTTCATTCAGCCCATCGAGATCGCTTGCGGCATATGTTCCATACGTCGTAAAGAAGTAGTTCGCCGTCGCACTACCCGGTATAAAAGCATTGGCCGCCTTCGGAAAGATATTTTCGAAGTACGGAACCGTCGGAAGAATCGAAGGATTCGCCCTCACCTGCGCCGGAGTGATGCCACTTTCATAATAACCGCGCAGGACTCCGCTCGCCTGTGCCCAATCGGTGCCGGATGCTTTATCCTTGAAGTGCGTCAACATCTGCATGAAATCCTGCTGCAGGAGTCCCTTTCGTCCCAAACGCCCGATGTAACCGGCCTCCACCGTGATTCCCTCGGCGATCGGACGGGTGTAGCTCATGTTGAGAACAATCGAGTATGGAGCTCTGAGGTTCGAGGCCACTCCGACAGTGTTCCCAAAACCACCAATGATGGTTGGAGGAGTAAATGGGAAACCTCCTTGCGGCGCCGCGGGCAGCGACGGCAGGCCGCCTCCGGTATAGCGGAATCCATCGGTGAAATCGGTATTCAGCGGCTGCGATACCAACGTCGACAGGCCGGGAGATCCGGACTTATCGAAGTTCACGACCATATCGCTGCCGTAACGGTCGTACAGGATCGAACCGCCGGCGCGGATCACGCTGCCCTTGCCGAACAGTTTGCCTATGCGGCTGTCGCTCACGGGCGCATATGCAAAATTGAATCGTGGCGCAAACATCTTGTTGTCGCGGTTGAACCAGCCAGGAGCGTTGTTCTTCGGTCCACCCAGCGTATACGTCAGCCTCGCATTCGGCATGGCATATCCGGGAATTCCGTTCGCTTGAGCGAATATGCGCTCGGCGAGAAAGTTCTCGAGAGGAACGGTCGTGACAACCTCCAATCCATTTTTTTCGTAGGGCACGCCATTAAGGGAATAACGGAGGCCGTACGTCAGGGTCAGGTCGCGCCGGGCTTTCCACGTATCCTGAATGTAGAATTCGCTTTCCTTCGTCACGAATGCTCGAACAGTTGGCAGACCGAAGGCAATAGCCGATCCGCTGTGATCGTAGTTGTACGTGGCGGTATACTGATTAACCACTCCGAGCAGCGTTCCGAATGCATTTGTGACAGGCGTGCCCTCGGTGATGCTAAGCGAGGGATTACCGGATTGCTGTCGAATGTACGCGTTTACCGCTCCCGTAATGTCCGCGCCAAGACCCTTGAGCGTATTCCGGTTGAAGCTGTAACTGGCAAACGAGTTCGCATAGGACGTGCGATCGTTTTCAACGAACCGGAGGTTCGCGCCAAACTCGAACGTGTGGCGGCCCCTGATCCAGGTCATGTCATCAACCAAATTCGTCGTGGGAATCGTTCTTGAAGATGGACGTGTGGCTGGTGTCGTGTCGGTCAACAGTGACAGAACGCCCCATGTTAGTGTCGCGCCGGCGGTGCTGCCCGATTGCGCGACACTCAACCGGGTATAGCCGAAACTGAACACATTGATCTTGTTCGGCGATATGACGTACGTGTACCGGCCGGCAACTCCCTTTGAACGGTCCAGCGCCACCGAGGCCGGCGCCTGTCCTGGAAATTCCGCGACCACGATATCCTGCTTATTGTCGGCCAACGTGCCGCGCAGCATGAGCGTATGCTTGCCTGCCGGATCCAGGTTGAAGTCCAGCTTGGAGACGTAAGCGCGGTCATTGCGAGTTTGTGGCGCATTAAAACGGAAACCTGAAAAATTCAATCCGCGATCGAAACCGCCAGCCGGATCATTCCCTACAGGATACTGGTTCAACGTCCGGATCTGCGTGGTACTGAATCCAATGTGCAATGGATCGATTGCCTTAATGTCGTCGGGCGTTGCCCTGCCAATCTGGCCGTTGCTCATCCGGAATTGAATGATCCCTTGCTTGAGCAGTTCTGAGGGCACGGACCGCGCGGTTGCAAGCGCCGACCGGTCCTTCCGGTCTTCCCAGTTCACAAAGAAAAACGCCCGGTTGCGTACGATTCGTCCGCCCAATGAAGCGCCATACTGATTGCGGATCAAGGGCTCGCGCGCAACGCCGGCGCGGTTATTGAACCAGTTATTTGCTGCTGTCACCTTATTGCGAAGAAATTCATAGACCGTGCCGTGAAATTCGTTCGAGCCACTTTTCGTGACAAGCGAAACCTGTCCGCCGGAAGAGCGTCCCTGATCGGCGCCCTGTCCGGCCACGGTCGTACGGAACTCCTGGACGGAATCGAGCGGGATAGGAAGGGCCGCCTGGAAACCGCCAACTCTACGCAGCTGCTCGGGAGTCGCGCTATCGGATAGAACACCGATACCGCTCTGATTGTCGTTGACGTCAACGCCGTCGAGCGTCACATTGTTTTGGTCTTTCCGTGCCCCAAGAACTTCGCCTGTTGGTGTGACGCCCGGCTGCAGGCTTAGCAATTCGACCACATTGCGCGTTTGCAATGGCAGTTGCCGGACCTGCGTCTCGGTGAATGGATTTCCGATCGTCGCATTCTCCGTGTTGATGGCAGCGACCTCGCTGACAACGTTCACTGTTTCCGCGACCGTTCCCACCTTCAAATTGATGTTGAGCGTCGCCGGAGTATCGATCTGCAAGCGGAGTTGCGCGGTGAATGTTGCGAAGCCAGCCAGCTCACCCTGAACTTTGTACATCCCCGGCGGCAACTGAGCGAGTTCGTATGCGCCCATTTCATCGGAAACGGTCGAGCGCATAGCCGCAGTGTCGACGTTCGTGGCCGTGATCGCCACGCCCGGAATGAGCGCGTTCTGCGCGTCAGTAACCGTGCCTCGGAGCGAACTGGACTGGGCTCCGGCCGGTGACGGCGCGAATAATAACAACACGATCACGATGAGCACCACCGAACTTCGAAACATGTGGGTCTCCTCTCGCTTGAGCGGGTTATTCCCCTCCTTGCATCACCGCAAGGAGGGGTGGCCGAGCGACCAATAAAATGCCGCGAAGCCTCCGCTGATCGCGAGGCCGGGGTGGTTTTCCGATTGATACAGAGAGGAAAACCACCCCGGCTGCGTCGGCTTCGGTGGCTTCGCGAAATCTTTTTGATGACGCAGCCACTCCTCCTTGCGGTGATGCAAGGAGGGGAATAACGCCTGGTTCCCTATTTTTCACAGCTCCTGCGCGACAGCCGCGCCGGGCTCTTCATGCCACGATATCCTTGATGACATTCCCCGCGACGTCGGTCAGCCGGAAGTCGCGGCCACTGTAACGGTACGTGAGCTTCGTGTGATCGATTCCCATCAAATAGAGGATGGTTGCGTGTATGTCGTGGACGTGGACCGGTTTCTCGACAGCCTTGAAACCGAAGTCGTCGGTTGCTCCGTATATCGTGCCTCCCTTGACCGCGCCACCCGCAAGCCACATCGTGAAGCCGAAGGGATTATGATCGCGGCCAGCCTTGCGCCCAGCCTGGTTGCCGCCGATTTCCCGAACCGGCGTCCGTCCGAACTCGGAGCCGCAGACAACGAGCGTGTCCTTCCAAAGGCCTCGTGATTTGAGGTCTTTGATCACTGCTGCAAACGCCTGATCGGAGTCCTTTGCGTTTTTCTTATGCGCGAGAATGTCGTAATGCGCATCCCAAGGATCACCTTTCGCGTAGTAGACCTGGACGATTCTTACGCCCTTTTCGGCAAGGCGAACCGCCATCAAGCAGCCGCGTGCCGTGCTTCCTGGCCCATACAGCTTCAGTGTCGCTTCCGATTCCTTGCGGATGTCGAACACCTCGGGCGCTTCCGTTTGCATCCTGTACGCGACTTCCATGGATTTGATCACGGCCTCGACTTGCGGATCGGCGCCATTCGCTTCCACCCGCATCTTTTCGATTTTCTCGAGCAAATCGAGTTCGCGCCGCTGCTCAGCCAGTGAGAACTTGGGGTTGTTGACGTAGCTGATCAGTTTCTTCGGATCGAAATTCTTCTCGATCGTGGCTTTCTCGCCCTCGGGGCCTTCAGGCACTTTGTCTGCGATATAGGTGCCCTGATTGATTGCGGGTAGAAATCCATTGCTCCAGAGCGGCGGCCCAACCGTAGTCGGCACATCGGGACATAGGACAACATAGCCCGGCAAATTCTCGTTTTCGGTACCGAGTCCATAGGTGAGCCAGGCGCCCATCGATGGACGTCCGGCCTGATTCGCACCCGTATTGAGCATCAAACAAGAGGGCTCGTGGTTTGGAATATCGGTGTAGACCGAACGAATCCAAGCGATGTCATCGGCGCAATCACCCAGATGTGGCCACAATTCGCTGATCTCCATGCCGCATTCGCCGTATTTCTTGAACGTAAACGGCGATTTCATCAGCGCGCCCGTTTTACGTTCAGTCTTGATAGCCTCGCCGGGTAGCGGCTGGCCGTCGTATTTCTCGAGCATCGGTTTCGGATCAAAGGTATCCACATGGGACATACCGCCGTTCATGAATAGAAAGATCACGCGCTTCGCGCGTTGGGGATAGTCGAGCTTGGCCACGCCGAGCGATTGCGCTTGAGCCAGGGATTGATTCAGCATGCCGGCGAACGCCATCATTCCGAAACCACCGCCGATCATGCGGAGCGCTTCGCGCCGCGTTATCTGTAGGGGCGCTCTATGAGCGCCCAGGCGGTCATAGACCGCCTCTACAGGTCTGTTCTTGTCGTAGCTCATTGTCCCTCCATCTAATTGATGAACGTGAACTCGCTGGAGCTCAGCAGAACCTTGGCGTAGCGGCCCAGCGGGGTGGGTGTGTATTCGGGCGTAGCAGCCTGGGCGCGCCGTGCGCCGAAGCCGGGAACGCCGGCCATCATGCCTGCGTCCGCTTCATCGGCTTCATCTGTAGCGCCCGGCACATCGGGCGGGATGCCGGCCAGAGTGGTTGGCTCATTCGTATTGGTTTGTTTTGAATCGGCATTGGCCGATTTGTCGTCGGTGGCCGGTTTTGAGGTACCAGACTTCTGATTCTTGAACTCGTCATATTCCATCATCGGCTCGCTCTTTAAGTAATCGAGAGCAAGCGCGATTTCGTTTTCGCTGGCTTCACGGCCGTAGGCAAGTTGATAGAGTTTTCGAACCCGGGCGCGAGTGTTCGCTTCAGTAGCGGCGCGCTTCGCTAATTCCTCTGCCTCGATTTGCATGAAGTCGCTGTTCATCAAGAACAGACGCTGCAGCGGAACCGTTGTGTTAAAGCGTTTCTCGGCACTGATCGCAGGGCTGGGAAAATCGAAGAGCTGGAGATAATCGTCGAGCTTGTAGCGCCCGACTTTTCCGTAGACGGTGCGCCGCAGGAAAGCCGGCGTGAGCGCTTCCGAAGGACCGCCCAGCGACTTGTCGAGATTACCCGCGACCGCGAGGACCGAATCGCGGATCTGCTCGGCATCGAGCCGCTTGGGATTGGCGCGCCAATAAAAGCGATTAGCCGAATCCTTTTCGTAAGCGGCATCGTTCATCGCCGTGCTGAGCTGATACACCGAGCTCAGCATGATTTCGCGATGCAGCTTCTTGATGGACATTCCATTATGCGCGAACTCGTAAGCCAGATATTCGAGAAGCTCTGGGTTCGTTGGACGCTCGCCCGTCACTCCGAAGTTGCTGGGCGTATCCACGATCCCTGTCCCGAAGTGCGCCTTCCAAATCCGATTTACAATCACGCGCATCGCAAGCGGCTGGGCAAGTATGGCCTCAGCCAATTCCATGCGGCCGCTGCCTTGAGTGAAGGGTTTCGGGTCGCCTTCGCTGAGGACGCTCAAGAAATGCCGCGGAACCTCCTCGCCGAGGTTGAAGGGATCGCCGCGCCGGGCAAGCTGAATATTCGCTGGTGACTCGGCCTCCATGACGCCGTGAATGAACGGGTAATAAGGCTGCAATTTTTTCTGCGCATCTTCGCTCTGTTTTTTAATCGAAGCGAGCATCGCGCCCGAATCCGCGCCCACGCGCCTCTCCAGTCCCCAGCCTGTGAAGGACAGAACGCCCGGTTTGCGGAGGCCCGGCAGATTCGGATCGTCGGGGGTATCCAGATCCCGTTGGAAGATTTCGGTATAGAAGTTCTGTTGCTCTTCCGGCAGCGTCTTCAATTGGAGGCTGCAACCCGGACAGAAGTCATCATTCGTGATGAACTCATTCGGCTTTTGCGCCCGCTTCTTTTTTTTCGTTGCCGGGAGCGCCTTATCCGCAATGACCTGGTTCTCACCGTTGATCTCGTTGTGAGCCAGCATCACCTCAATGACTTTCTCCTGAAACTGCTGCGCGAGCCGTTTCGCCTGTGCGGCCGTGCTGGCAGGCTGCTTTATCATCTCTTGCCAGTCCTTCTTGTAGGGATAGAAGGTCACCGGCTTTTCCATGTACTTGATCCACCGGTCCAGCAGTTCGTAATCCAGCTTCTTGTCTTCGACTACCCGAGCCATTTCTTTCTTTTGCGGGCCTGCAACCAGGTAAACCGCTTCGAGGTATTTCTGTGTTTCGAAGGCAAGCGATTGTGCCAGCTGTGACCCGAGATGCGTTTGCATCTCACGCAAAATGTCTTGTTTCTGATCCAGTTCGTTTTCGAGCACTTTGTATTTGTCGACGACCGCTTTCGGAACCTGCGGATACTCGTGGTAGATCGTGTTGTAAAAAACACCGGCCAGAGCGTAATAGTCCTTCTGCGGAATGGGATCGTACTTGTGATCGTGGCAGCGGGCGCAGGCGACCGTCAGTCCGAGTAATCCTCGCGTAACGACGTCGACGCGATCGTGCCGTTCGTCGGCATGTGTGACTTCAACTGCGCCGTTATCGAAATACCAGGGGCCGAGACCGAAGAATCCGGTCGCGGCGATCGTCCTGTAGCGGGCCGATTCGTCCATCAAATCGCCGGCGATCTGCGCCTTCACGAACTGGTCATAAGGCATGTCGTCGTTAAAGGCGTGGATGACCCAATCGCGATAGAGATATGCGTTCGGATAATCGTGTCGCCCTTTGTTGGGCGGCGGTTCCAAACTGCGATAGTCATCTTCTCCGAAACGTGCGACGTCCAGCCAGATGCGGCCCCAACGCTCGCCGTAGTGCGGCGAGGCCAGCAGACGATCCACCACTTTTGCGAACGCGTCCGGCGAGGAATCTTTCTCGAATGCGGCGACCTCTTCGTACGAGGGCGGAAGACCGGTAAGATCCAGCGCGGCACGTCGTATAAGATCGCGCTTGCCCGCGGGTTTTACCGGCTTGAGCCCCTCTTTCTCGAGACGGCTGAGTACAAAACGGTCGATCGTGTTTTTCGCCCAAGTTTTGTCTTTCACGTCCGGTGGCTGAGGATTTTTCAGTGCCTGGAACGACCAGAAGTTTTTCCTTTCCGGTGGGATGACGTATGCGCCTTTGTTATCGGCAACAGCCACGACGGGTGCGTCAGTCTTACTCCACACCGCGCCGTTCTTGATCCACGTAGCGAGAATATCAATTTCGGAATCCTTCAATTTGCCGCCCATCGGCATCTTCAATCCATCGGCGGCGCTGTGCTTGAGCGCTTGAATCATCAGGCTGTTTTCGGGGTCGCCGGGAATAATCGCGGGGCCACGCTTGCCGCCCTTCTTCATTGAATCGAGGCTGTCGAGACGGAGTCCACTCAAAGCCGAATTCGTATGGCAACTGTAACAGTTGTTCGCGAGGATCGGACGGACCTTGGTTTCAAAGTAGTCTCCGGAAGAATCCGAGGGAAGATTCTGCGCAGCCGCTGACCCGACACCAGTCAGGAGCAAGATCAAAACACTCCCAGCAGCAAGCACCTTCCTGCGAGCCATACGCATGGACCGTCCTCCTTTGGGAATTTGGAAGTTAATCGCAAAATGTTGGCGCTATCTTAGCATGATGGTGGCCGTGATCCGCAAAATGGGATAAGCGGAGTGACGGTGTGACGAAAAGCCCTTAAGCTGCGACGACCGGGCGCCAAGAGAGTGCGTAGAAGCTGATCTGCAAAACGGTAATGACTCAGTTTCGAAAATCGGGAGTTTTGGTTTCCGAGGAATAATCCCCTCCTCGCAGAGGAGGGGAGGCTGCGCGATCAATCAAGAAGCTGCGAAGCGACCTTTTTCCGCGCAGACGGGGTGGTCAGTTCGGCGCAATATTTAGTTTCGCCGATCTGACCACCCCGTCCGCTCCGTCAAAGGATGCTTCGCAGCATTCTATTGATGTCGCGTCCACCCCTCCTCTGCGAGGAGGGGAATGTCGTCTCGCATGAATTGGCAAAATTGAAACTGAGTCACTACCTGCAAACCCGCGAAGCGCAAGCCCGACAGGGCGCAGCCGCAATAAAACGACGAGCATTCGAAAGCCTTATCCCGGCGATAGCACGCGATCACGGTACCGGCGACTCATGCGCAAGACGGTTCGGTCTTTAAGCACGACCTCAAAGTCTCCATGCCACAATGCCCTGATCGTGTCGATCCGCTCGATATTCACCATTGCCGAACGGCTGATCCTGGCGAAACACAATGGATCCAGCTTTGATTCAAGATCGCTAAGTGGCATCCGCATAAGATACGAACGGGTACCCACGTGGACTTCGGCGTAGTTTGAGGCTGATTCGATCCAGTGTATTTCTTCGGTCTTCACTAGAACGAAACGATCACGATCCTTAATGACGAGTCGTGACCAATACGGCGATTTGTGCTCCGCCGCTTCGACGCCCGGTGATAATCTCTCCCTGCCGTCCGCTCTGCTCTCCCTCTGCCCGATCTCAATCCGTGCGCGCCGGATCGCCTCATCAAACTGGTCATCGTTAATCGGTTTCAATAAAAAATGAAGTGCGTACGAGTTGAAGGCCTGGACCGCATATTGATCGTGAGCTGTCACAAAGATCACTTCGGGCAGGTGAGCAGGGTCCAAGTCTTCCAGTAACTGGAACGCATCAACCCCAGGCATTTCGATATCGAGAAAGATCAAATCCGGCACAAGCTGGCGGATAAGCGAGTGAGCTTCCGTCGCCGTTGCGGCCTCGCCCACCACCTCGAAATCCTTGTTTTCCTGCAGCCGAATCCTGATTGCTTCCCGGGCCAGTTCGACATCATCGACAATGAGCGTTCGAATCATGACAGTGTGGCCTGCCGCCCCATTCGCAAATCAACCGGTTCGGTTCGAAATGGAATCGAAATCGTAACGCATGCTCCGCCATAAATTGAGCGGCCGTATTCGATACTTTGGGCGGTTCCATAGTGATGTTCCAACAGCGCCTGGGTGCTCGCCAGGCCGATTCTCCCGCGACCTGTCGGTCGAGAATCGAAGCCCGAACCGCTGTCGGCCACCTGCAAACGCAACATCTCAGTATCTCGACTTGCTTCGATCCTGATTCGCCCCGGCCCAGAATTGTGCGAGATGCCGTGCACAATCGCATTTTCGACGATGGGTTGCAGAATCAAGCACGGCACCGCCGCGCTGATGACATCAGGGTCGATAATCCGCTCAATCGCCAGACGATCTCCAAATAAGAGCCGCTGTATTTCCAAATAGTTGTCGATCAACTCCAACTCTTTAGCCAACGTTATGATCTGCGGATACTGTTCGTTCAGACCGATCCTGAGAAAATCCGTCAGGCGCGCAAGAGCACGGGCGACGGCCTTTCCCTCACCCTTTAACGCCAGCGCTGAGACTGCGTTCAATGTGTTGAACAGAAAATGAGGATTGAGCTGTGCACGCAATGAGCGGAGGCGAGCCTCGGCGAGGTTTGCCTGAAGCTGAGCCGCGGCAAGGTCGTGTTGCTGCGAGCGAGAATAGAAATGCAAGGCGTATGCGATACCGATAATGGCCCAGTACGCCAAAAAGTCGATCGGAAAATTCAAAGTCACAATTCTGATGAGCGTTGGCGAAAGAGGCGCGTGGGTGCGCAGTCGCAACGGATTTAAAACAGCGTTGAACGATGTATGAAGATAAGCGAAAGCCATAGCAGCGCCAGTGTGTATGAACAGCTTTCGGGGCGAGCTTTGGAGATCTAACCTGTATTTCTCGGTGAGAAACAACACGCACGGCACCAAAGCCGCGTATGTCGTCCAAAACAACACAATATTGTAGAGGGTATTACGCGGCGGCCGCTCTGTGAGGAACCCCTCACCGAAGAAATATTGGATATAAACATGCGCGACATCCAGTAGCCCGCAGACCGTGAGAATGCCGAAGACAACGATGGAGGTATGGGCAGCTAAATGGAGGGTTGCTCCTCGCCTGGTAGGCAAGAGTCTCATTTTCCGCGCCTGTCGTGATTCTATATCTTATTGCAACGGGTCTACTGTCTCGTCGGCAGGTCCCTGCGAGCAACCCGCGGTGCACATTGTGGCCGGATCAGGCCCGCGCCCCTCAGCAAAGGCCTTGTCCACGGCGCGCGCGCCTTTGAGCAGCGCCGGCATTCCGAAGTTTCCTTCGTGACATCGGGGCTCGGAGTAAATCCGATTGGCCTCGTCGCTTTGCTTGGACATTTCTTGCTTGACAGTCCATGGTCGCGTCCATGTCGTCGGATCCTCAATCGTGACCACGTAATCGAGCGTGTTGGGACCGGTGCGGGTCCAGCGTTCGACGAGATGCAGGTTCTCATGCGATCCTTGGAAATTCGTTTTGGGCGTGAAATTCGTGACGTCGACGACCAAGGTATTGCCTTCCCAATGGCCGCGCGAATCTCCAAACCGCTGACGGACATTCGAAGAAAGATGGGGCTCGGCCGTGATGGGAATCGTGCGCGGGAAACCTTGCCCCTGCCCCACATCGTAGAGGATCGCGACCGATCCGGGCGCCTGCACGATACGACGGTAACTTCCACCGAACTCAGTTCCAAAGTCCGGCAGGAGGCCCCCTATGCAACGTTCTCCGAGGCTTCGATCCTCGGGACCGTCGGAGCGATTGACGGCGGCCGTCAGGTAGGCCGGCGGCACCTCCGCTCGCCTTGGCGACGGCGGTCCGTATTTGCCGCCGGCGCAGCCCGCCTCCCGGTTTTTACAGGTCTCTGTCGCTTGCAAGAGCGCGAACCGGAACTCTCGATCGGCGTCAATCCTCTTCTGTGCCTCCGGAGTCAAGGGAGGAACTCTCCCATTCGGCGGATCCACAATCAGCGACGTGCGCCGGCCCGTGGGTCTGATGGTGAGAAAGACAGTGTTATATGCGCCGCTGACATCCGCTTCGGTTCCCCGCTGCGCTCGGTAATCTTGCCGCTGCTGGCCCGCTCGTACCCGGTCCAGTTCGGCGATTTCGGCGTCTGTGAAAAATTCTTTCGCGGCGTACTTTTCAGGTCGCTGGAGGGGTATCTGGTGATCGTAGGTCCAGATGCCTTCAAGGTCCGGGTCACCCCATGCTGTCTTAAGGGCCGCACCGCCTGTAGTGGCCGTTGTCTTCGCTGTGTTGGCCGGGTCCAGCCCTCTACCAAAAACGGCCGCCAACTTCGGAATCGCGATGACGATCGCGACCACGCCCACCACGGCAATCAATAACGCGAGAAGTCGATGCCTCATGGAAACCTCCTGAGCACGACCTTGCTCTTGGCATCTCAGGCGAACCCGCCTCGAAGCAACATCGGGCGTGCCCCTGCCGATTATGCGGGGCCAAACTGTCTGCCCCTCTGCCGGTTTTGTTCTAAGCCGTCAGAGTGCGCCTGAATGCTTTCCATGTCAAGTCGACGTCCACGGATCCACGGATCGACGTGAGTCGGCCGGCTACCTGGCCAAATAAGGTTGTAGACAATCACGATCGTTAATCCATTCCAGTGATCGAAAACATCAGGCCAAGGAGTGCGCGATCGCGTGCCCCACAATAGTGGAAGTGCGCGCGTGTTTTTGTTGCGGATGTTTACCCTAAAAAAATTCAGATGAACCACCACGCGGCTTTCTCGCCCGCACCGGCGGGCGTAATGGAAAAACTGAGGGCCAAGGGCTCTGAAAACCACGCGAGATGGGGTGATCTTGTTTGCTGAACCTCTTGGAGAAAACTCATTGCGGCCCAGTCTCCCGCCAGCGCCTTGAGTTCGACCGGGGGGAGGCGATGAGGAGCGGTTTGCGCAACCAAGCAGCGCCAACGTCAATGCAAAGACCAACCCCTTCAATTTCGCCTCCTCAAGTCATGAGTATCCAGCTAACGACCTGGGCATGAGCGGCGGCGCGTCTTCTGCGCCGTCGGCTCCATGCCACTGTTATGCGTCGTGCGACGAGCTACCACCAACCTGGCATCGGGATTGTCGGAGCCTGACCGTACGGACCACCCGCACCGTCGATCCCGTAGAGAGCCTCCGCCACTCCATACTGAGTGAGTACGACAGGCAGTGCCAGCGCCGAGCAAAGCAACGCTACGACGAACCACGCGCCGAAGCCGTACTTCGCCGCGCTGTTCCTAATCCTTATGAGCAAGAGATTCGCGAAGGCCGGGATCGCTAGAAAGAAGATTAACAAATGTAAAGGATAGAACGCTGGGCCGATGATGGCCCTGCTGCGTACGGCGCCCACCGTAATTAGCGCCACCCACTCAAGCAGCAGGCCGACGAGTACCGCTGTAGACGCCCCTAGTGCTAATCGACTAACGATCCGATAGCGGAGTACGAAATGAATGACGCAAGCGTAAATGCCGCCCGCGACGAACGCTAAAGGAATAAAGAGAACGATGCCTACTAGCTCCATGCCAGATCACTTCAGTCTACGACGGTGACTTCACCGCGAGAGCGATTGGTGTAGTACGCATAACGGATTGCCGCTGAGCCGCCGCGCTTCTCAGCGGTCGGCTCCAGCGGCGTGTTAGGGCGCTTTTATCGTGAGCTCACGGTCTATTTCAATTGCTTGAGGACAAGTCCTGCGCCTATGAAAGCTGCAAAACTCGCCCAAACGATTCGAAACCACATCTGGTTGTCGACGCCGGGTTTTACGACAGAGACGTGTGGATGGACAGGTGAAACATATACCGGAACAGGCCTCCCAATTTCGAAGTACGACATGAAACGTTCGGCATCGTTACGATCTGTCGTTGAAAGGTGACCGAACATGATTCGATTACTTTCATACGTACGTCCCTCGACCTGATACCGATAGCGCACTGTTGGAACAAACCAATTTCGACGACCTCGGTGCGTTTTGATACCTCTGTCCAAGACCACTGCCTCGAAAATTGCCCAATGACGCGCTCGAAACCCACGAATGCTGTCAATCGCGGCAATTCCCAAAGTGACTACGCCAACCAAGAAAAATACCATGCCAATCGCTGTTTCAACCATGTTTTGATTTGGGGCGCATCATCACCAGGTGCGTCGCCCTGACGGCTTAACGTTCAGCCGCAAACCGCACAGACTGTTGAAAACTTGAATCGACCCGACCGCGCGGTTTGGCGGCTGCAACGCTTCGTTAGCCGGTTGGTCGATTACGAGTGACACCTATTCCTTACCCTCCCCATATTCTTTCTTGAGTTGTTCGAAATATTCGCGCTTTTGTTTCTCGACGAAGTCAGGGTCAGTTCTTTCGTGAGCGATCGCCTCACTTGCCTGAGTAGCGTCGACTACTCGAACTACGATTTGATCTCCGACCTTCAAGGACCGATGTAGCCAATCAATGTGCTCATTATCACTTTTCGATACGCTAACCAGACCTCCAACTTGGAGTGTGATGTCTTGATGGGAGGCTACATACGTGCCAATGAAAGTGAGAACCGAAATATTTTCCGCACCCGCGATGATGGGACCTTCACCGTTGACTTGGACTTCAAAGCACAGCATTTGCTCCCCTCTCTCTAAACAATGCCTACGGCTGCTAATCTCGGAGACCTTGCCCGGCTTGTATCCGGCTAACGACGTGCGGCTAAGCAGCCGCGCTTTTCAGCGGGTCTGCTTCAGCCGCGGGTTAGCCGGCTGGTATGTTACGGCGACCTGCTTGGAACTCCAATCGACCACCATCGGAAGAAACGCTTAAGTTCACTTTCAAAGACGGTTCTTGACAAGGTGGAAAGGGTTGAATAGCCGGTTATGCCGGTTGTAACGAGAATTTTGTTCTCCTTACAACTGGCATAACCGGCGTTCTGAGTTTTGAGTTGTGAGTTCTGAGTAAAACCTTTCTGACTCAAAACTCACAACTCACG
>Ga0137377_10002149_pt1 | contig 14506 bp, 13 predicted proteins | sample SagtaG_22_FD_104815 | JGI IMG/M metagenome (GOLD analysis project Ga0137377, IMG submission 104815) | Vadose zone soil microbial communities from Sagehorn Ranch, Mendocino, California, USA - Sage2_L_40_16 metaG | ecosystem: Environmental > Terrestrial > Soil > Vadose zone | place: USA... | reverse complement strand
TAGGGCGGCGTACGGTCAAGGCCGCGGTGCTTCAGGCTCAGGAACAGGCCAGGTCCGGGCGGATCGCGCCGGAACTGGTGCCCGACGCGGCCGCCGCGGCGCTGCCCGCGCGCGCGACCACGCTGCGGCCGGTCATCAACGCGACCGGGGTGCTGCTGCACACGAACCTGGGCCGCGCACCGCTGTCCCGCGTGGCGTGCGACGCGCTCCTGGCGGCGGCGGGCTGTACCGATGTCGAGTTCGATCTGGACTCGGGTAGCCGAGCGCCGCGCGGCAGGGGCGCCATCGAGGCGCTCGCCCGCGCGGTCCCGGCCGCCGGGGCGGTACATGTGGTCAACAACAACGCCGCCGCTCTCGTACTCGCGGCCACGGCGCTCGCCGCCGGCAAGGAGATCGTGGTCAGCCGCGGCGAACTTGTCGAGATCGGCGACGGATTCCGCCTGCCCGATCTGCTGACCTCCACGGGCGCCAGGCTGCGCGAGGTCGGCACCACCAACCGGACCACCGTGGCCGACTACGTCCAGGCCGTCGGTGCGCAGACCGGATTCGTGCTCAAGGTGCACCCGTCGAACTTCCGCATCGAAGGATTCACCGCAGGCGCCAGCGTGGCTGAACTGGCCGGCGCGATGGCGGGCACGGACGTACCGGTCATCGCGGACATCGGGTCGGGGTTGCTGTCCCCCGACCCCCGCCTGCCGGCCGAACCTGACGCCGACACCACCCTGCGGGCGGGGGCGCGGCTTGTCATGGCGAGCGGGGACAAGCTGCTCGGCGGGCCGCAGGCCGGGCTGCTGCTCGGCGAGGCTGGGCTCATCACAAGGCTCCGCCGTCATCCCCTGGCCCGCGCGCTGCGCGTCGACAAGCTGACGGTGGCGGCACTCGAAGCCACGCTCGGCGGCGCTCCCACTCCTACCGCGCTCGCGCTCGCCGCCGAGCCGGAGGTGCTCATGCAACGGGCGCAGCGGCTGGCGGCGCGCCTGGCGGGCCACGGCATCGACGCACGGGCCGCGGTGAGCGAGGCCGCTGTCGGCGGCGGCGGCGCACCAGGCCTGCTGCTCAAGAGCGCGGCAGTGACGCTGCCGGAGCGGCTGGCCGGCGTCTTGCGCAGCGGCGACCCCGCAGTGGTCGGCAGAGTGGAATCCGGCCGTCTCGTGCTGGACCTGCGCGCGGTGCCCGCGGAATACGACGAGGAGATTCACGCTGTAGTGACCAGAACATGCAATCGAGGACAGTCATGCAGTTGAGGACAGTCATGCAGTTGGGACAGTGAGGTGACGCCCGTGCTCACGGACTCCTTCGGCCGCGTCGCGACCGACCTGAGGGTATCGGTGACCGACCGCTGCAACCTTCGCTGCACATACTGCATGCCGGCGGAAGGCCTCGACTGGCTGCCCGGCCCCGACGTGCTGACCGACGACGAGGTCGCCAGGCTGGTGCGCATCGGAGTGGAGCGGCTCGGCATCCGCGAAGTCCGCTTCACCGGAGGTGAGCCGCTGCTGCGGCGCGGGCTTATGGCGATCATCGCACGCACGGCCGCGCTTGTTCCCCGTCCGGAAATATCGCTGACCACGAACGGCATCGGCCTGGCCCGGCTCGCTGCGCCGCTGCACGAGGCCGGCCTCGACCGGGTCAACGTGTCGCTCGACACGCTGCGCGCCGGCACGTTCGTGCAGCTGGCCAAGCGGAACCGGTTGCCTGACGTGCTCGACGGCCTGGCCGCCGCGGCTCGGACGGGCCTGGCTCCGGTCAAGGTCAACGCCGTGCTGATGCGGGGCGTCAACGACGACGAGGCACCGGCGCTGCTGCGTTTCTGCCTGGCGCGCGGGTATCACCTCCGCTTCATCGAGCAGATGCCGCTCGACGCGCAGCACGGCTGGCGGCGAGCCGAGATGGTGACCGCGGAGGAGATCTGCGCGTGGCTGTCGGCGGAGTTCGCGCTGACGCCCGATGATCCGGCCCGCCGCGGCTCCGCGCCCGCAGAGACCTACCTCGTCGACGGCGGCCCGCAGCGAGTCGGTGTGATCGGCTCGGTGACGCGGCCGTTCTGCGGCGCCTGCGACCGGGTGCGGCTGACCGCGGACGGCCAGGTCCGCAACTGCCTGTTCGCCCGCGAGGAAAGCGACCTGCGTGGCGCGATGCGCGGCGGGGCGAGCGACGACGAACTGGCGGCGCGGTGGCGGCGGGCGGTGGCGGCCAAGCACGCGGGCCATGGCATCGACGACCCCTCGTTCCTGCAGCCGGACCGCCCGATGTCCGCGATCGGCGGCTGACATCGGCCGATGACATCGCCCGGGCCGGCGCAGGCGTTCGACGCGGTGATCTTGGCCGGCGGGCGAGCGCGGCGGCTCGGCGGTGCGGATAAGCCTGGCCTGACGGTGGGTGGCCGCACGCTCGCCGGGGCCGTCATGTCCGCCGTGGCCGGCGCAGCCATGGTCATCGTCGTCGGACCGGAGCGCGGGTATCTCCGCGGGACCGGCCGGGCCGGCTCGCCGCGGCCGCGATTCGTGCTGGAGGATCCGCCAGCCGGCGGGCCAGTCGCGGCGCTGCGGCGCGGGATCACGGAGGTGTCCGCCCCCTGGCTCGCGCTGCTTGCCGCCGATCTGCCGTTCGTGCTGCCCGAGCACGTGCACGCCCTGCTGGCAGCGGCCGGCGAGGCGCGGGTGGCGCCGGCCGGTCGGCGGGCGGGAGCGATCCTGGTCGACGACGACGGCCGGCCGCAGTGGCTCGCTGGCTGCTGGCGGACGGCCGCACTGGCCGGCGCGCTCCGGGCTTATGGCGGGCGATCGCTGCACGGGCTGCTTTCGCCGCTGCGTCCCGCGGAACTCTCGGTGCAGGTGGCACCCGGCGCGCCACCACCGTGGCTGGACTGCGACTGCCCCGCCGACCTGCACCTGGCGCGTGCGTGGGCGGACCGCCAGGAAGCGCGGGCGCCGGAAGGTCAGTGACGGCGCGCAAGGTAGCGCGCCCGCAGGGCCTTCTTGTCGACCTTGTCCATCGGGGTCAGCGGCAGCGCGTCGACGAACTCCACGTCTCGCGGCGCGTACAGCTCTTTGAGATCGGTTGCGACCAGGTCATGCAGTTCCTCGGCGGTGACCGCCGCCCCCGGCCGGCGCACCACGAACGCGTGCACGGCCTCGCCAAGCTCCTCATCGGGAACGCCGATCACCGCGGCGGCCAGGATGGCCGGATGGCTCGTCAGGATATCCTCGACCACCCGCGAGTAAACCTTCTGATCTCCCCGTCCGGTGATGATGACGTCCTTCGACCTGTCCACCAGGTACAAAAATCCGTCCGCGTCCAGATAGCCGATATCGCCCGTGTGCAGCCACCCGTCCACCAGCGTTTGCGCCGTCAGCTCGGGCTGCCGCCAATATTCGTCCATGACCAGTGAGCCCGACACCCACACGGCGCCGGCCTCGCCCGCGGGCAGCGCGGTGCCTTTGTCGTCGCGGATCTCCACCCGGGCGTCCGCGAACGGCGTTCCGCATGAGCTGAGCCGCTCCGGGTGCGCCGGATCATGGTCGAGGAATGGCAGGTCGGTGATGAGCGGCGCCTCGGTCATCCCGTAGACCAGGCGCATAACCTTGCCGAGCCGGTCGATCGCCTCGGCGAGCCGCGCGGGTGCCGGCGCGCTCGCTCCGCAGTTGAGATACCGCAGGCTGCTGACGTCGGTCTGCGGGAGCGCCGGATGCTGGAGCATCTCGTAGAGGCGCAGCGGCCCGATAAAGGTACTCGTGATTCGCTCGCGTTCGATCATGGCGAGGAACGTGGCCATGTCGAAGTCTTCCATCAAGACGATCGAGCCGCCCTGGAAGAGCGCGAGCAGGGCGGGCATCTGCCCGCTCGTGGTGGAGAAGGCCGGGAGGCCCAGGTGGCGCATCGGCGGTTCTCCGATGGCGCGGTACAGCTGACCGCCCGCGAACAGCGCCTGGTAAAAGCGGTGGCGGTGGAGAACGAGTTTCGGCTGGCCGGTCGTGCCGCTCGTGTAGAACAGCGCCTCGGGCTGTGTGGCAACCGATCGCGAGTCGAACGGCTGCGGTCCCTGCGCCATGCGAGCCGCCATCTCGGCCAGGAGATCCGGGCCCGCGCCACCGGGCCCGAGGCTGAGCACCGGCGGCGGCGCGTTGCGACCGCGTATCTCCTTGATCAGCGGAGCGCCCGCATCGCTGTCGTGGATCAGTACATCGGCGTCGGCGTACTCGAGAAAGTCGAGCTGATCTCGCAACGGCGCGTAGGTGGCGACGAATCCGGTGCGGCAACCGAGCAGATGGAGCGCGAGCTGCAGGAATATCGACCCGTATCTGTTCTCGGTCACCGCGGCCACGGCGGCGCCCGGGCGCACGCCGTGCGCGCGAAGCGCGGCGGCCATACCGAGGACCGCGGCCCGCGTGTCCGCGTAGCTGAACCTGCTGTCACCGTCGACGATCGCCTCTTCGGGGCCAAGCGCGGCAAAGAACTCTAATGCGCTGGTCACATAGTTGGCATCGGACGCAGCAGAATCGTTCACCTGAGTCACGTACCTCTCCCACCCCGGGCTGCCTGTGCCCAGTCATCCTATGCACGCAGGGCGATCAGTGGGAAGATCGCCTTTCGCACCCCTTCTTCGCCGCTGGTCTCAACCGCGGTCCATTCATGTTTGGCCCTTCACGTGTGACGATATCTGGCACATGATGTTCGCGTGTCTGGCTATCAGCGCGGCGGAAGGGAGGGTGGCATGGTATCCGGCAGCAACTGATCTAGCAGGCGGCGACAGTTCGCCGCGCACCGGTGGCCGGGCCGCCGGCCCGGCCACCACGTCGCTAATGAGCGCTGGCGGCCCGGTTGGCCGCGGGCCGGCCGAGCAAATTACCAGATGGTTACCGAGCGAACTTGTTACTGGCACGTCACAGATACAAATTACTGACCAATTAGCCACTAGCCCTGGGCCGCGACGCTACTAGGGGCTTGTTATTGCCCGCCCGCGCCCGGCACCACGATCAGCGGGCGGCGGCGGGCGCCAGTTGCTCGTCGAGCCGGTGCAGCTCGGCGCTGCGTTGCAGCCAGATGGCGGTGCTCAGGTACAGCCCCGCGGCGATAAGCATCGCCGACCGTGCGCTCATCGAGTCGGTGAGCACCCCGAACACCGGCGGCGCCAGCCAGCTCAGGCTGATGGCAAAGAGCTGCTGCGCGTTTCCGGCCTGGGCCTGCAGATCGTCCGGCGTGATACGGGCCGCACGGGCCTGGAAGGCGACGTTGACCGGCATGATCGTGAAGGTGGTCAGCGCGCCGAGCAGTGCGATGAGCCATACCGACGGCGCATAGGCGATGCCAACCGCGCAGGCCGGCAGCAGCCAGGATGTCGTCAGCGCCATGCGGCGGCCGCCGATCAGCTGGTTCAGCCGTGGCGCTGCGAGCGCGCCCCCGAGGCCGCACGCCGCATTGACCGACATCATCCCGCCGATCACGAGGGGGGTGGCGCCCTTGCTGCGGGCGAGCACGATGACCATCAGGAGCATGCCGGCCGCGATCGAGTTCACCGCAGTCGCCCAGATGGTGACCGTTCGCAGGTAGGGCTGGCTGAGGACGAAACGCACGCCCTTGGTGACGGCGCGCCGCACCGGCTCACGCGGTTCGTCGGCACCGCCTTGGCCGGCACCGCTTTGGCCGGCACCGCCTTGGCCGGCCGGATCGGGGTCCAGCCGGGCGCGGATCAGCGCCGCCGTGGCGGCGATCGCGCCGAACGAGGCAGAGTCGGCAGCGAAGGGCAGGAACTGTGCCAGGCCGAAGAGAGCGCCACCGGCCGGTGGCCCGACCAGCGCCGCGGCCTGATCGCGGGCGAAGATCCGTGACATCGCAGCCTGGAGTTGTTCCGGCGGCACGACCCGGCGGACGGAGCCGCGGCTCGCGCCGAGGTAGAACGCGGACGCGCAGCCCTGGATCAGGCCGACCGACGCGAGGTGCGCCAGGTAGACATGGTGGGTCAGCGCGGCGGGCACGACCGTTGCCACGACGGTCATCTGCACGGCTGAGGTGATCACGAGGAGCCGCTTGCGCGGGTAGTGGTCGGCGACCACTCCCGCGGGCAGCAGCATCACCAGGGCACCGATCAGTGTGGCCCCGCCGACGATGCCCGCCTGCGCGGCCGATCCGGTAGCCGCCAGGACAAGCAGGGGATAGGCGACCACCGACATCTGGGTACCGAGCAGGGACACCGCCTGCCCGGACCACAGCAGGTTGAAATCGCGGTTGCGGCGCAACGGCACGGGCACCCGGTCCGCAGGCGGCGCCGTGCCCGCACCCGGATCTGTGCTTGCCGCAGCGCTGTAACCCGCCGCAGCGCCCGCGGTCGTGCCGGCCGGCCGGTCACCATCCACGAAATCCGCCCCCACTGCCGTGCCGTCAGCGGATCGTTACGGGGAACCGGGCGAAGCCACGCAGGACCAGCCCGCGGCGCGCGGGCGGGCCAGCGGGCGCCAGCCCGGGAAACCTCGCCAGCACAGCGGGCAGGAACATGGCGGCCTGCAGACGGGCCAGCGGGGCGCCGAGGCAGTGATGGATGCCGCCGCCGAACGACAGGGGCGTGACACCGGTTCTGCGGAGGTCGAACGTGTCCGGTACGGCGAACCGTGCCGGATCGCGGTTGGCGGCGCCGAGCATCAGCAGGACAAGCCGCCCCGCGGGGACGCGCACGCCGCCGATCACCACGTCGGCCGCCGTGATCCGGCCCATGGCCTGCACCGGCGCGTCGAATCTCAGCGTCTCCTCCACTGCGCGCGCGGCGAGGGCGGGGGCCGCGCGCAGCAGGTCCGCCTGGCTGGGCTCGGCGAATAATGCCGCTACGCCGTTGAGAAGCAGGTCGACCATGCTCTCGATGCCCGCGCTGAAGATCAGGATGAGCGCCTGGAGCAGTTCGTCCGCGGTGAGCTGATGGCCGCCGGTGAGCTGATGGCCGCCCGTGAGCTGATGGCCGCCGGCCGCGCCTTCGCCGCTGAAGTCTCCCCTCGCAGCCAACGCGGAAGCGAGGTCGTCGCGCGGGTCACGGCGGCGCCGCGCGACCAGGTCGGCGAAGTATGCGAGCAGTGCGGTGGCGGCACGGTCGATGACTTCGACGGTCGCATCGTCCCGCGAGCCATCCACCGCGAGGCGCAGTCCCTCAAGCGGCTCTCGCAGCAATGGCTGATCGGCCTCGGGCACGCCGATCACCTTCCCGACTACGGCGATGGGCAGCATCGCCGCCAAAATCTCGTGCAGGTCGACGACGCCCCCATCGCCGCCGGCGTCCGCGACGAGATCGAGGACCCGCTCGATCCGGTCAGCAACGAAGTCCCGCAGGCTTTCGGCCTGGCGCTGGGTGAACGTGGCGCTGACCAGGCGGCGCAGCCTGGTGTGATCGGGCGGGTCGCGGAAGAGGAAGGACTCGGTCGTGATCCGCATTCCCGGGTGATCGCGCCAGCCGGGCCGCACCGTGTCCATCCACTGCGCGTTCTGCGCGCGCATGCTCGGGTCTCGTATCACGGCGACGCAGTCGTCATATCTGGTCAGATAGACGGGCCCGGCCTGCGCGCAGTACACCGGGGCCAATTCGCGCAGCCGGGCGTACACCGGGTAGGGGTCGGCCCTGCCCTGTGGGGTGTCAAGTTCGGAAAGCACCGCTTCGGAGGGCACCGCTTCGGAGGGCAGCGCGTCCGCGTTGGCGCGCCTGGGGCCAGCGGTCGTGTCGTGCGCGCTCATGAGAGCAGCTTGCCGCAGTGGACCGGGCGCGTCGAGATGGCTGCGGGCGGCGGCCTGCTCTCGCCGCGGCGCGGGCGCGGCCGACCGCGCCGCCGCATTCCCTGGGCTCCGCACGCCGCGGGCCCGAGGACTCGCGCAGCCGTTAAGGTTTCTGACCGTGAACACCCTTGATCAGTGGACCGAAACGGCCTGCGCGGAACTCGGCCTCGATCGCCGGGAGGCGGACGTGGATGCGGTGCTCGCCCTCGCGCGCGATGTGGCGCATAGCGTGGCGAGGCCGGCCGCGCCGCTGACCGCGTTTCTCCTCGGCCTGGCCGTCGGCCGGGGCCAGCAGATGGAACAGGCAGCGCAGCGGCTGCGCGCGCTGGCACAACGCTGGGAAGCAGGCGCCCAGGGGCACACCCAGGACACGTCTTAGGACGGCACTGAACAACCCTGTTTTCGATCAAGAAGCAGACCGTTGACCTGCGGCTTTAGGGCGCCGATTTTGCGAGATTCGGGCCTGTTCAGATGCGTCCTAACCCGGTTTGCGGCCGACGCCGCACAGCGAGCCGACGCGGCGCAGATCTGGGTCGGCCTGCTGGCCAGGCACCCACTGCGTCACGTGCACCACGCCGGGCGGCACCAGTTCCAGCCCCTCGAAGAAGGCCGAGACCTGGTCGAAGCGGCGTGGCGTCATGGATCCGCCCGACCGGTTGTAGATTTCCAGGCCCGCTCGCACGGTCTGCGGGTCGGTGTCACCAGCCGTGGCGTTGGTCATCACCAGGTAGCTGCCAGCGGCGGCCGCCTTGCGGAGCTGGGATATGATCTTGAAAGCGTCCTCGTCGCCCGGGATGAAGTGCAGCACGGCGACAAGCAGCACCGCTACGGGCTGGGTGAGGTCGATCAGGTCCCGCGTCTGCTGGCGGGAGAGGATGTCGGCCGGGTCACGCAGATCCGCCTGGACGATCGTGGTGTTGGGATCGCCGGCCAGCAGGGCACGGGCATGAGAGATCACCACCGGGTCGTTGTCCACGTACAGCACTCGCGCGCCGGGGCAGGAGCGCTGCGCCAGCTCGTGGACGTTGGCCCGGGTCGGCAGACCGGCGCCGAGGTCGAGAAACTGCCGGATGCCCTGGCCGGCCAGGTACTGGACGGCGCGGATGAGGAACTGGCGGCTCTCCCTGGCCCGCGTTGCGGCCTTCGGGTCGATCCCGGCCAGGTTCTCTGCGACTTCCCTGTCGGCAGCGAAGTTGTCCTTGCCGCCCAGCCAGTAGTCGTACACGCGGGCCGGGTTCGGCGTGGCCGGATCGAATCCCGGCTGCTGGGCACTCACGAGACGCACCTCTCGGTTTGACCGGGCTCCATGGTAGCGGCACCCGGCCTGCCCGAGGGCGCGAGCGTGCCGGGGGACGCGCCACGCTGCGCGGCCATCAAGCCTGGATCCACTGGGGTGTGTCGATCGTTTGCCGACGGCGCTGGCCGGGTGGTCTTGTGGGGTGAGGTGTCTTTTGGTGGTGGTGTGGGGGGTGCCTGGTGGAAGCCGGCCTGTGAGTGATCGGCGCGGGCGTGCTCTTCCGGAGCCCTTCTGGGCGTGGGTTGGGTCTGGTGCGGGTGCGCCTGGTGTGGGTTGGGTCCGGTGTGGGTTGGGTCTGGTGTGCTGGCCCGGGGGCGACCCGCTGGAACCTGGTGCGCCGCGCCACGCTGCGCGGCTGTTGGGCTGCGCTGGGCCGGGGGCGCGCCCCTCAGGCCCTCAGGCCCTCCGGCGCGCCGTGCCGACGCCGTGCCGGCGCCGCGCTGCGCGGCCGTGGGGGCTGTGCTGGGCGGGGGCGACCCCGGGAATCTCCCGGTGTGCCGTGCCGGCGCCGCGCTGCGCGGCCGTTGCCCGGGGCGACTCCCGGGACCCGGGGTGCCTGCCGGCGTCACGCTGCGCAGCCGTTCAGGATAGGTTCCGGCTCGCCTGGCAGATCCTGGATATCCGCGCCGGGGGCTTGCACGACTGAAGGTAACGATATATCGTTACGTATCAAGAGCTTCAGAAGTTGTAGTTCTGACTATCAGGAGGTAGGAACGATGCATTACGAAGATTCAGGGCAGCCAGGCTCGCCAGGTGGTTCGCACCGGGCGTGGCACGCGGAGCCAGGAGAAGGACCGCAGGACCTCGGCGCCGAGGGCGCTGTTCACGGGCGGGTAGGGCCCGGGGGGCCGCCGCCGGGCGGTCGCGGGCCCTTCGGCTTCCGCGGCAGGCACATGGGTGGCTGGCGCGGCGGACCCGGCTGGCCGCCCTTCCCCGTCTTCCCCTTCGCCGATCCACGCCGGCACCGGGGGCCAAGGGCCAAGCGCGGCGACGTGCGTGCCGCCGCACTCGTGTTGCTGGCCGAAGAGCCGCGCAACGGTTACCAGATAATCCAGGAGATCGAATCCAGAAGCGGCGGTGTGTGGCGGCCGAGCCCCGGCTCCGTCTACCCGGCGCTGCAGCAGCTCGAGGACGAGGGCCTGATCCGCGCGGTCGAGGCCGACCCCGGGCGCAAGGCGTTCGAACTGACCGAAGAGGGCCGCGCTTACGTCGAGCGCCACGCCGACGACCTCGCGGCGCCGTGGGACGCCGTGGCCGGGACGGTCGCCGACGATATGATCGATATGCGGCAGCTGTTCGGCCAGGTCGCCATGGCCGCCTCGCAGGTGGCCAGCGTTGGGACCGAGGCGCAGATCGAGTCCGCTCGGCAGATTCTCATCCTGGCGCGGCGGAACCTGTACGGCATCCTCGCCGCTGACGAGGACCAGGCGCCGGCGCAGGCGCCCAAGGGCGGCGCCGGGGAAAATGCCTCCGGCTAGGAGTGAGCATGGACGCGACGGCGACCTGGCGAGGAGGCACCGACGGTGACGCTTGACGCGGATGAGCAGCCCGCGACCGCGGCGGCCGGCGTCGGCGGAGTGCGGCCGCGGGGTGGCACGGTGGCGGTATCGGTCTTCGGCCTGACCAAGCGGTACGGGGACATCGAGGCGGTGCGCGGGATCGACTTCGAGATCCCGGCTGGTGAGACGTTCGGTTTCCTCGGCCCCAACGGGGCGGGAAAGTCCACGACGATCAAGATTCTGTGCACTCTGGCCAAGCCCACGTCCGGATCCGCCCAGGTAGCGGGGCACGACGTGGTGGCCGAGCGGGACGCGGTGCGGCGCAACATCGGCCTGGTGTTCCAGGAAACGACGCTGGACGGCTATCTGACGGCCGAGCAGAACCTGCGCTTCCATGCCGACCTGTACGCCGTGCCGAAGGCGGAGGTGGCGCCGAGGATCAAGCAGGTGCTCGACATGGTGGGCCTGTGGGACAGGCGCGACAGCCTCGTGAGCACGTATTCCGGCGGCATGCAGCGCCGGCTGGAGATCGCGCGCGGCCTGCTGCATGCCCCGTACGTGCTGTTCCTCGACGAGCCAACCGTCGGCCTCGACCCGCAGACCCGTTCGTCGATCTGGACGTACATCAACGAGCTGAAGAGCCGCGAGGACATCACCATCTTCCTCACGACGCACTACATGGACGAGGCCGAGCACTGCGACCGGATCGCCATCATCGACCACGGGAAGATCGTGGCGATCGATACGCCGGAGGCGCTCAAGGCGAGCGTCGGCAAGGACCGGGTGCAGATCCAGACGGCCGACGACGGCGCCGCGATCGATGAGCTCGCGGCCAAGTTCGGCCTCAGGGCGGGAGTTCACGAAGGCGCGGTGACCTTCTCGGTGAACTCGGGCGAACAGTTCGTGCCCCGGCTGTTCGCCGAGCTCTCGGTGCCGATCCGTTCGGTGAGCGTGTCACGTCCGTCCCTGGACGACGTGTTCATGTCCTACACCGGGACCACCATCCGCGACGCGGAGGCGTCCGGAACCGATGCGATGCGCCAGATTGTCGCGGCGTGGCGAGGGAGGCGATGACGGTGGCGACCCAGGCGACGCGGACGGCCGGTGTGTCCAGTGTGGCCGAGGCGGCAAGCACCGCCGAGAAGATCAGGGTCGCGGTACCGGAGCGCGGGCTGCGCACGGACGTGCGCGCAGTGTCGATCGTGTGGCGGCGCGAGCTCATCAGGTTCCGCTCGGACCGGCTCCGTGCGATCACGTCTCTCATCCAGCCCGTGCTGTTCCTGTTCGTGCTCGGCACCGGCCTGTCGACGCTCGTCGGCCGCGGCATGCCGCCTGGCGTGGACTTCAAGACGTTCATCTTCCCTGGCGTGGTAGCGATGTCGGTGCTGTTCACCGCCATCTTCTCGGCCGGGTCGATCGTGTGGGACCGCGAGTTCGGGTTCCTGCGCGAGATGCTCGTGGCGCCTGTGCGCCGGTCCACCATCGTGATCGGCAAATGCCTGGGCGGCGCGACGATAGCGACCCTGCAGGGAATCGTGATGCTGGCGCTTTCCGGGCTGGCGCACGTGCCCTATTCGCCTGGGCTGATCATCACCCTCGTCGGCGAACTGCTGCTGCTTTCCTTCACGCTGACTGCCTTCGGGGTGATGATGGCGGCGAGAATCAAGCAGTTCCAGGCGTTCATGGCTCTCACCCAGATGCTTGTGATGCCGCTGTTCTTCCTGTCCGGTGCGCTCTACCCGCTGAACGGGCTGCCCGCCTGGCTCACGGTGCTCACCCGCATCGACCCGCTCACCTACGTCGTGGGCCCGATGCGGCACGCGGTATTCAGCCACCTCAGCCTCGGCCCTGTGGCGCTGCGGAGGCTGTCACCGAGCATCACCTGGGCGGGCTGGCCGGTCCCGCTCTGGCTGTCCCTTGGCATCGTCGCCGCCATGGGCCTGGCCCTGATGGGGGTAGCGATCGCCGAATTCACAAGGACCGAATAGCAAGCCCACTGGCCAGCCCCGGTGCCCAGCCCCGGCGTGGCACGCGCCAGCGCCGCCAGTGGGCGGTGTGGTGTGGCCTCTTTGGTGTGGCGCGGCAGCGGCACGGGGGGTCCGAGTGCAGCGTGTCGGTGTGGCGCGCGCCAGCGCCGCCGGTGGCCGGTGTGCGGCGTGGCCGGTGTGCGGCGTGGCCGGTGTGCGGCGTGGCCGGTGTGCGGCGTGTCCGGTGTGGCGCGGCAGAGGCCCCCCGGGGGGCCGGGGGGGTTGCCCCGTCGGGCCACACAGCCCTGGCGGCTGCGCAGCGTGGCGCCGGTACGGCGCATCGGGGGGTTCCGGGGGGTCGTCCCCCCGGGTCAACACGAGAACACGGCGAAGTTGGCCACAAGGCCAACAAGCATGGGAATAGAGGCGGGCCGGGTGGCTACGGGGGCAAACCACCCGGCCCGCGATCATCGGCGCTCCGACGGGGGCCCGGAACGCCGGCACCGGTGCTCCGACGGGGGACCAGAGCACCGGAGTAAATGTTACACCGAATCCCCCCCATGTGCGTCAAGACCTGACTTAGAAGCCGAATTTGCCGACGAGCCCCGCTCGTCGCAATCGGACGGCCGTACTACGGATACTACGCCGTATCGGCCGTCCTTGGACCGCTCCTAGGAGCGAGTATCGGCTTGCCTGCGAGACAGAAAGGCTTCGCCCTCCCGGTCCACCCCGGGCCCGCCCGGATGCCCGTTGGGCGGGGCGCCCTCAGGCGCGGCGTCATCGGCGGTGTCGCCGCCTGCGGTGTCGCCGCCTGCGCTGTCGCCGGTTGCGGTACCGTCGCACGTGCCGTCAGTTCCGACGGCGTCACCTCGCGAAACGGGACCTGCCGCGGCGGCTTTGTGTGCCGCGTCTGCCAGGGCCGCCGCGGGGTCGTCGGCGCCGGCCCGCTGCGGCAGATTGGGTTCGAACGGCTCGAACCTCGCCGAGTTGTCCGGCTCGCGCCCGCCGTTCGCGAACACGACGGCGAAGTAGGGCACGACCAGCGCTATGGCGGCAGCGATGAACCGCCACACGCCGTGGAACAGGAAGACCGCGAGAAGGAAGGCGACGACGCGGACCCCCATCGAGATCAGGTAGCGCCGCTGCCGGTAGGAAATGTCCTCCGACATGGACCGGCGGGCGTCGGTGACGGTATATACACCGCGCCTGCGCCGGGTGGGCAGGACAAACTTCACCGCTCCACGCTACGCCCGGTCGGGGGTTGTGGAAAACAGCGCAACCGCGCCCGGCCAGGAGCAGGATTGTCCGCGCGCTCGTGTGCCGCGTTTGGCGTCGTCGCAGCATGGGCTCGGCAGCATGGGCTCGGCAGCATGGGCTCGGCAAAAGGGGCGCGAGTATGGGAGGAAGCATGACCGACAGGACCTACCGGGTGACCGAGATCGTCGGCACCTCGCCCGACGGCATCGAGCAGGCGGTGCGCAACGCACTGCACCGCGCGGCCCAGACCCTGCGGCACCTCGACTGGTTCCAGGTGACCGAGATCCGTGGCCAGATCGAGGACGGCGAGGTCGCGCACTACCAGGTCGGGCTGAAGGTGGGATTCAGGCTCGAGGACACCTGAGCCGCGGCGGGCGGAGCCCGGCTAACTGGCCTTGCTCACCGACGACATGTTGAACCCCTCGATCCGTACCGGCGGCACCGCGACACGCGGAAAGTAGTCGTTCCACTCGCGCGGCAGGCATGGCCTGGTCCGGCCCACCTCGGCGAGCCGGTCCAGCATGCTGACCGGGGATTCGTTGAACCTGAAGTTGTTGACCTCGCCCGTCACCTCGCCATTTTCCACCAGGTAGATCCCGTCTCTGGTGAGCCCGGTGACGAGCAGCGTCTGCGGATCGACGGTGCGGATATACCACAGGCAGTTGACGAGCAGGCCGTTGCCGGTATGCGCGATCATCTCGTCCATGGTCGCGCCCGCGCCGCCCGCGCCGCCCGCG
>Ga0137377_10002137_pt1 | contig 14527 bp, 10 predicted proteins | sample SagtaG_22_FD_104815 | JGI IMG/M metagenome (GOLD analysis project Ga0137377, IMG submission 104815) | Vadose zone soil microbial communities from Sagehorn Ranch, Mendocino, California, USA - Sage2_L_40_16 metaG | ecosystem: Environmental > Terrestrial > Soil > Vadose zone | place: USA... | reverse complement strand
CCGCCGCGCGCCACAGGCACACGCCCGAGCGACCCGCCGTGCAGGCCGCTCGCAGCGTTCAGTGGGCTTCGGTGATCATGCCGGCGCCGACCGTCGCGTTGGTCGACTCGTCGATGAGGATGATGCCGCCGGTCAGGCGGTTGCGGGCGTACGGGTCGCAAAACAGCGGCTGGGTCGCGCGCAGGTGCACCCGGCCGATCTCGTTGAGCCGGAGCTCGGTCGCGGACTCGTCCCTGTGCAGGGTGTTCACATCGATCCGGTAGTGCAGGTCACGGACGATCGCCTTGGCGGCCCGGGTGGTGTGTTTTACCACCAAACGGCTGCGCGGGCTGAGCGCCCGGTCAGCGGTCATCCAGCAGATCATCGCCTCGATGTCCTGCGCTGCGTTCGGCTGGTTATGCGGGCGGCAGATCATGTCTCCGCGCGATATGTCGATGTCCTCGTCGAGCACGAGCGTCACCGACATCGGCGGGTATGCCTCGCTCACGGCGCCGTCGGCGGTGTCGATCCTCCTGATCTTCGCGGTAAGGCCCGATGGCAGGTGCATCACTTCGTCGCCCGGCTTGAGGACCCCGCCTGCTACCTGCCCGGCGTAGCCGCGGTAGTCGTGCAACCGCGGATCGGTCGCCTGCTGCGGCCGGATCACGTACTGGACCGGGAACCGCACATCGATCAGGTTCCGGTCAGAGGCGATGTGCACGTTCTCCAGTTGGTGCAGCAGGGACGGGCCGTCGTACCAGGGCATGTTGACCGAGCGCTGGACCACGTTGTCGCCGTGCAACGCGGAGATGGGGATGAACGTCAGGTCACCGATCTCCAGCTTCGTGGCGAACGCGATGAATTCCGCCTTGATCTCGTCGTACACGGCGTGCTCATAGCCCACAAGATCCATCTTGTTGACCGCGAGCACGAGGTGCGGCACGCGCAGCAAGGTGGTCAGGAAGGCATGCCTGCGGCTCTGTTCGGTCAGCCCTTTCCTCGCGTCCACGAGCACCACCGCAAGGTCGGCGGTGGACGCGCCCGTTACCATGTTGCGGGTGTACTGAATGTGCCCGGGGGTGTCGGCGATGATGAACTTCCGGCGCGGGGTCGCGAAGTAACGGTACGCGACGTCGATCGTGATGCCCTGCTCACGCTCGGCGCGCAGCCCATCGGTGAGCAGCGCCAGGTTCGTGTACTCCTCGCCACGATCGCGGCTGGTCCGCTCGACGGCCTCGAGCTGGTCGGTGAAGATCGCTTTCGAGTCGAAGAGCAGCCGCCCGATGAGCGTGCTCTTGCCATCGTCCACCGAGCCGGCCGTGGCGAAACGCAGGATATCCATCAGAAATATCCCTCCCGCTTGCGGTCTTCCATCGCGGCTTCGCTCGTCCTGTCGTCCGCACGGGTTTGCCCGCGCTCGGTGATGCGGGTCGCGGCGATCTCCTCCATGACCTCTGCCACCGTGGACGCGGCCGACTTCACCGCGCCCGTACACGACACGTCGCCCACGGTCCGGTAACGGACCATCGCCTCGAAGGGCGTCTCATCGGCGGTGCGGGGCACGAACGGGCTGTCGGCGAGCAGCACGCCTTCGCGCTCGAAGACCCGGCGGGTATGTGCGAAGTAGATCGACGGGATCTGCAGGCCCTCACGGCCTATGTAGTCCCACACATCGAGCTCGGTCCAGTTGGACAGCGGGAACACCCGGATGTGCTCGGCGTTGCCGATCCGGGTGTTGTAGACGTTCCACAGCTCCGGGCGCTGGTTCTTCGGATCCCACTGGCCGAACTCGTCGCGGAACGAGAACACCCGTTCCTTCGCGCGCGCCTTCTCTTCGTCCCGGCGCGCGCCGCCGAAGACCGCGCCGAAGCGATGCCCCTCGATCGCGTCGAGCAGGGCGGTCGTCTGCAGCCGGTTCCTGCTTGCCCACCGGCCGGTCTCCTCGACCACCCGCCCGGCGTCGATGGCGTCCTGCACCGAGGCCACAACCAGGCGGACCCCGAGTTCGGCGACCCGCCGATCGCGGAACTCGATCACTTCGCCGAAATTGTGCCCGGTGTCCACGTGCATGACGGGAAAGGGGATCCGCGCGGGCCAGAACGCCTTCTCGGCCAGCCGCAGCATGACGATGGAGTCCTTGCCGCCGGAGAAGAGCAGCACCGGCCGTTCGAACTCCGCCGCCACTTCGCGCATCACGTGGATCGATTCGGCCTCCAGGACGTCGAGCTGTGATAGCTGGTAGTCGCACGCAACCGCAGTCATCATCCAGTCACCAACAGGGTCGTCGCGGGTCGATTGCTTCGCTGGTCAGGTTCCGCTGGCCAGGGGGTGGGCGGGCAGCGGCCGGTTCAGCTCGTGACCTGCCCGGCAGCCGGCCGGTCCGTAGTGTTCGCGGACCGGATCGCCGCCAGCAGCATCCCGGCTATCTCTGGCCGACAGACTAGGATATCCGGCAGCCTGGGGTCAGGCCGGTTGTACACAAGCGGCCGCCCGTCGATGCGCGACGCGTGCAGGCCAGCGGCGTGAGCTACCGCGGCCGGCGCGGCCGAATCCCACTCGTACTGGCCACCGGAGTGGATGTAGGCATCGGCGTCGCCGGTCACCACCGCGATAATCTTGGCGCCGGCCGAGCCGAGCGGGATCAGGTCGGCGCCGATCCCGGCGGCTATCGACCGGACGAACTCGGGCGCTCTGGTGCGGCTGACCACGATCTTGAGCCGGTCGGCGGCGCCGGCCGGGCGCGCCGCGCCGTCGAGACCGTGCGGCGCCGTGCTGAAGGTCTGGCCCTGTGCGGGCAGCGCCACGGCACCGGCCACGAGCCGGCCGCTGGGCGCGCCGTGCGGCGCCGTACGCGCCGCGGCTGGGTGGCCGGCCGGCGAGCCGGCCTCGCCGCCCGCATCATCGGTTTGGGCCTGGCCGGTGGTACGCGCCCACAGCGCGACATGGACCGCCCAGTCGGTCCGGCCCGCCTCGCCGAACTCGCGCGTGCCATCCAGTGGATCGACAATCCATACCCGGTGCGCCTCGACGCGCGCCGGGTCGTCCTTGCCCTCCTCGGAAAGCAGAGCATCGCCGTGGCGATGCGCCGCGAGCGCAGCCGTTAGGTATTCATGCGAAATCCGGTCACCTGCGGCGCGCAACGCCGTCTGATCGCCGAAATCCGCACGCTCGCGCAGGCCGAGCAGACGCCGTCCGGCCTCCGTCGCGAGATAGTGCGCCAGATGATCGTCGTCGGCGATCAACCGTGGCCTCCCTCGCGGGCCGGCCAGAACAGATCCGGGCCCGCGGCGTTAGTAGGCACCCGATCCGCGGGCCACCGCTGACCAGGTCTTCCAGAGAATCTGCAGGTCGAGTGCGAACGACCAGTTCTCCACATAGCGCAGATCGAGCCGTACTGATTCCTCCCAGGACAGATCGGATCTGCCGTTCACCTGCCACAGCCCGGTCAGGCCCGGCTTGACGGCCAGCCGCCTGCGCACATAGTCACCGTACTTCGCCGCCTCCTCGGGCAGCGGCGGGCGGGGGCCGACCAGCGACATGTCGCCGAGCAGGATGTTGAACAGCTGCGGCAGCTCATCGAGGGAGTGGCGGCGCAGCCAGGCGCCCGTCTGGGTGATCCGGGGATCTGAGCGGATCTTGAAAAGTACCCCGTCATGCTCGTTGTGCTCGGCGAGCTGCGCCTTGCGCTGTTCGGCGTCGACGACCATCGTGCGGAACTTGAACACCGTGAACTTGTGGCCGTTCTTGCCGACTCTGGTCTGCCTGAACAGCACGGGCCCGCCCTCGCGGAAGCGGATCATGAGCGCGATCGCCGCGAAGAGCGGCGCGAGCACGAGCAGTGCCCCCCCCGCCGCCGCCTTGTCGAACACCGCCTTGAACACCTGCTTCGCGCCGGCCAGCTCCGGATGGTCCACGTGCAGCAGCGGCAGCCCCGCCACCGGCCTGATCGTGGTCCGCGGGCCCGCCACGTCCATCAGGGCGGGCGCGACACACAGATCGGTGTCGGTCTTCTCCAGTTCCCACGCCAGCCTGCGCAGCCGCAGCGCGTCCATCTCGGGACAGCCGAGCACGGCGACCGTGTCGGCGCCGGACTGGCGGACCGCGAACGCGACATCGTTGAGGTTGCCGTAGACGCCGACGCCTTCGACGTCCTGGGCGGTCAGCCGCCCATCGGGCAGGCATACCGCGACGATGTCCAGGCCATGGTAGCTATCGCGGCGAAGCTCGGTGATGAGGCTGTCCACCGCCTCACGGTGACCGACCGCCACGACCTTGTGCATGCACAGCTTCATGCCGCGCAGCCGGTGCAGCCGCTTGCGCATCCAGTAGCGTGCCGCCAGGTCCGCCACGGCCACGGTCGGCAGCGCGATGACCACGTAACCGCGGGCCACCTGGATTTTCGTTGCATATGCGATGATCGCCACGGTAGCGGTAAGGCTCACCGCCGCGTTCAGGATCCGGCGGAATTCTTCCGATCCGACGCCGATGAACCGCACGTCGTAGGCGCCCGCCAGCGCCACGGCGAACACCCAGATGACCGGCAGGGTGAGCGTGAACGCCAGGTAGTCGGCCGGCAGGTGCGGCTGCGCGGCGAACCGCAGCAGCAGCGCGAACACCCCCGCCGCGAGAGCGGCCAGGCAGTCCGCCGCCGCCACGCCGCGCAAGTACCTGCCGGTCCAGGCACCCGGATCTGCCACCCCGCCGACTGGGACCAGCTCGGTCCGCAACTGCGACAGCCCGAAATCGCCGCGTTCCGCGACAGCCGTACGACCTCTCACGCCCTGACCGCCCCTTCTGCCCTGAGCGGACCTCGCAATGCCGCGCCCCCACGGCCATCCCGGCTTCGCCGGCGGCTCCAGTCACAGCATGCTGCCCGCCATGAAGACGCGCGCCTCAATCAAGCGGTTGACCTAATCCGTACGATCCTTGGATGAGTCGCCGTAATCCGTGCGATCCGTGGAATGAGAAGTCATCCTAGGCGCCACGGCGCAGGTCTAACGGGTGTTATATACGTTCTGTGCGGTACCGAGACCATCCTGTAGCAATGTCTCGACCGCGTCCGCCGCCCGGTCGATCAGCAGCGGCAAGTCGCGGCGCTCGGCCGCGGAGAAGTCGCTCAGGACGAAGTCGGCTGGATCCATCCGGCCAGGTGGCCGCCCGATTCCGAACCGCACCCTGTGATAGTCACCCGTGCCGAGGGCACGCGTGACGGAGCGCAGGCCGTTGTGGCCGTTGTCCCCGCCGCCCTGCTTGAGCCTCAGCGTCCCGAAGGGCAGGTCGAGATCGTCGTGCACGACGACGATCCGTTCTGGAGGGATCTTGTAGAAGTCACGGAGCGCGGCCACGGGGCCGCCGGACAGGTTCATGAACGACCGCGGTTTGGCGATCGTCACGGGTGACCCGGCCAGCCGGCCCTCGGCGGCCTCCGCGCGTGACCGGTGCGCCTTGAAGCGCGCGCCGATCCGGCCGGCCAGGAGATCGGCGACCATGAAGCCGACGTTGTGCCTGTTGCCGGCGTACTGCGGCTCATGGTTGCCGAGGCCGACGATCAGCCAGCGTTCATCGGGCATGGCGGGAGCTCATGACGAATGCCGCACCGCGGTTCGCGGGGTGACCGCGGGGCCGCCGGGGTCTGTCCCCCGCCGGGCACGGTGTCCCCCGGGTGCGATGCGGCGCCGGGGCGCCACGGCGCGTCAGCCTGATTCCTCCCGGGCCGCGGGCTCGCCCTCGACAGGAGCGGGTGCCTCCGCCGGAGCGGCCTGCGGCTCCAGACCGATCTCGGCCTCCATCTGCTCCGCGGTGGGCGCGGCGACCACGTGCAGGACCAGGACCTCCGCGTCGGTGGCGAGCGTGGCACCGCTCGGGAGCTTCAGGTCACCTCCGTATACCGAGACGCCGACCTCCATGTCCGCGATGTCCACCTCGATGAACTGCGGGATCCTCGTCGCATCGGCCTCGATCGGGATCTGGACAAGCTGCTGGTCGAGGAGGCCGCCCGGGGTGATCTCGCCGCTTAGCTGGATCGGCACCTCGACCGTGACCTTCTCGCCGCGGCGGACGAGCAGCAGATCCACGTGCTCGAGAAAACCCTTGAGCGGGTCACGCTGCACCGCCTTGGGCAGGGCGAGCGCGCTGCCACCGGGCAGGCCCTCCAAGCGGATCAGCACGTTGGGCGCCTTGAGTGCGAGCATCATTTCGTGCCCGGGCAGCGAGACATGCCGCGGATCGGTGCCGTGCCCATACAGGACGGCAGGCACTCTGCCCGCACGGCGGGTGCGGCGGGCGGGGCCCTTGCCGAACTCACTGCGTGGCTCGGCGGCGATGCGTACCTCGGACACGGTGAAACTCCTCGAAGCAAAAGGCTGGGTGACTCAGGCAGGCCGTGGAGCCCCCCGATCCACAGCCTACGCAGTCTAGCCGAGATTCTCGATCGGGGTTCCTGGTCGCCCGAGCTGGCGTCGCCCCGGGCGGGTGTCGCCGGGGGCTGGCACAGCCCTCGCGCGGCGGGCCGGCTGAGTGACGCACGCCCTCAGCCGGCCCGCCGAGTTGAGCTAGCGCGCCTGGTAGAGACCAGGCACGAGACGGGTATTCCGGCCGTCAGCCGCCAGACTGGTCGTCCTGATTCATCTGCGCCTGACCCGGCGGCGGCGCATCCTGATTCATCTGCGCCTGAACCGCCGGCGGCGCATCCTGATTCATCTGCGCCTGAACCGGCTCGGCGTCCTGGTTCATCCGCTCGTCGGCCCCGTCTTTGCTCTGCTCTGCCTGCTGTCCTGTTAAGTCAGTATTTGCCATGATTGCCTCCGTATGCCTGACCCCCGCGAGCCAGTGATGTCCGGACAGATAGGTATTCAGTATCGTAGCCCTCGAATGCCCGATGTGTTGATGAATGCGCCGCGACGTGGGCTTCATGACGTGCCAAGCGCTGCCATGTCAGCATCCGCCTCGGCCGCTTTCGCGTCGTCTCCCAGGTCGCGGAAGATGGCGAGCGCCTGCGCCCAGCGGTCACGCGCCTGCGCAGGCCGGCCCGCACGGCGATCAGCATGGCCGAGCTGGATGAGCGTCAGCGCCTCACTGTGCCGGTCTCGGTGCGCGCGCCGCAGCGTCAGCGCCCGCTGCAGGCAGGCGGTGGCCTCGTCGATGCGGCCCAGCTCGAGATGGGCCCGGCCGAGGTTGTGCCAGGTGTAGCCCTCACCACGGGTGTCGTGAATCTCGCGGAAGATCTCCCGCGCCTGCTCAAGGCAGCCGATCGCGTCATCGACGCGTCCCAGCTCCAGGTATGCCTCGCCCAGGTTGTGCAAGGCGATGCCCTCACCGTAGCGGCTGCCGTTCTCCCGGTGGATGACCAGAGCGAGCTGCAACGGCTCTGTCGCCTCGGCGAAGCGCCCCAGCAGCAGATAGGCGTCGGCCAGGTTGTTGCCCGCCTGGGCCTCACCCCGCCGGTCACCGAGCTCGCGGTAGATAGCCAGCGCCTGCTGCAGGTAGCCCACCGCTTCGCCGATGCGGTGCTTGCCGAGCACCATGCCGAGGTTGTTCAGGGTCCACGCCTCGGCCTGCCGGTCGCCCAGGCGCCTGGCGCTGTCCAGGCCGATCCGGTGGGTGGCGGCCCAGTCGACCCAGTGACCGCGCTGGTTGAAGAAGCTCAGCAGGGCGACCGGCAGCTTCCACGCGATCTCGTGCAGGCCGTTCTCGGCGGCCTGGCGGGTTGCCGCGACCAGGTTGGCGCGCTCCTTCTCACACCAGTCCAGGGCCTGGTCCGCTGTGGCGAACGTCAGCGGCACGCTGCCGGGCACAACGGGCTCGAGCGGGACCCGGCGGCGGTGCGGGGAGGCGAGCTGGACGGCGGCGTCGCTGGTGTGCAGGTACCAGGTCAGCAAGCGGCGGACCGCGGCGTGCCGGTCCTGCTGGGTTTCCTGCGCCCACGCCCGCTCGGCCGCGTACACCCGCAGCAGATCGTGGAACCGGTAGATCTCCGCCGCCGGGGACTGCAGCAGGTTGGCGTCGACCAGCACCTCCAGCGCGTCCGCGACGTCGTCGTCCGGCTCGCCGAGCAGCGCCGCCGCGGCGGCCAGGCCGATAAACGGCCCCTGCCACAGACCCAGCAGCCGAAACGCCCGCGCCGGGTCCACGCCCCCCGCCCCGGCCGACGGCAAGCTGGCGAAGCTCACCTGGAAACACGCCCGCACCGCTAGGTCACCGACCATCAGCTCGTCGATCCGGCGCCGTTCGTCGGACAGCCGCCGCGCCAGCGTCCTGATCGTCCAGCCGGTCCGCACGCTCAGCCGCGCCCCCGCGATCCGGATCGCCAGCGGCAGGCCCGCGCACGCCGCCAGCACCTGCCCGGTCGCCTCAGGCTCGGCCTCCAGCCGCTCCGGTCCCACGATCCGGGTCAGCAGGGCACGGGCCTCGTCGTCATCGAGCACGTCCAGATCCACCAGCCGGCTGCCCGCCAGATCCGGCAGCCGGTTACGCGAGGTGACCAGCACCCCGCACGACGCGGTCCCCGGCAGCAGCGGCCGCACCTGCGCCGCGTCCCGCGCGTCATCCAGCACGATCAGCATCCGCCGCCCCGCGATCCTGGTCCGGTACAGCGCCGCACGCTCCTCCTCGCCGACCGGGATCTGCGGGCCGTCCACCCCCAGCTCACGCAGGAACCTGGCCAGCACATCCACCGGCGCGACCGGCCGGCCACTCGCCCCCTGCAAGCTCACATACAACTGCCCGTCAAGGAACCGGGCCCGCAGGCGATGCGCGGTATGCACCGCGAGCGTTGTCTTGCCGAGCCCGCCCGCACCTGCGACCAGCGATATCACGACCGCACCAGGCTGCTCGGCATCCTGCTGCGCCGCGGACAGCAGGTCGCACAGGTGCTTGACGTGGTTGCTGCGGCCGGTGAAATCCGCGATGTCCGCAGGCAACTGTGCGGGCACCACCTCCGCGAGTCCCGAGCTGGTCCCCCGCGCGCCATTGGCGGCACGGGCGGCGGCGCCCGAGGGCTGCGCGGCGCCGTCAGCGGCGCGAGCAGCGCCCCCGGACGGCTGCGCGGTACCGCTGGCGCGCTGCGTGGCGCCGTTGGATGGCCGGGCGGGCGCGGCCCGATGCGCGGCAGGCGGACCGCCCGCCGCAGGCCTGGCCGCCGCAGGCCTGGCCGCTGGACGGGCGTCGGCGGCCAGGATCTGCCGATGCAGCGCCTGCAGTTCGGCACCGGGATCGACGCCAAGCTGGTCAGAGATCACCATGCGGGCCTGCTCGTACGTCTTGAGGGCCTCGGCCTGGCGCCCCGCGGCGTGCAGCGCCCGCATCAGCAGCGCCCACAGCTCCTCGTGCATCGGATAGTCGGCGATCAGGCGGTGCAGGCCGGCCACCACGTCGGCGGCCCTGCCGCACACAAGCTCGGCTTCGATCCGCTGGATGAAGGCGGTTAGGCGGGACTCCTCCAGCCGATGCACCTCCGCCGCGACGAGATCCGTGACAGGTATGTCGGCGAGCGGCTGGCCGCGCCAGAGCCCGAGCGCCTCGCTTAAGAGGGCTGACGCGCGCTCCGCGGCCCCGGCTGCGAGCGCCCGCCTGCCCTCGGTCACAAGCTCGGCGAACCGCGCCGTGTCCAGATCTCCGGGCGCCAGCCGGAGCTGGTAGCCGGGGCTGCGGGTGACCAGGACCTTGCCGTCCGGGTCGCCGATGAGCTTGCGCAGCTTGAGCACATAGATGCTGACCAGGTTCGTGGCTCTCGCCGGCGGCTCCTCACCCCAGATCTCGCCGATCAGGCGCTCGGTGGACACCGCCTGGCCCGGATGCAGCAGCAGCGCAGCGAGCAGCGAGCGCTGCTTGCCAGCGCCGATCCCGCTCCAGTCCTCACCCGCCCGGACTTCAAGCGGTCCGAGAAGCCGAAACCGCACGATGCCGTCCTGCTCGTAGAGTCACCTCGCGCCAATTGGCGGAGCACGCTTAATCATGACTCAATCAGGATGTAAGCGGGTGACGCAACGCTCTGTGCATGTCAGTCCCCGCAGTCACCGACGGAGCGTGTGCACGCGGCGAGGCGGCGCCCGTGGGCGCGGCGGGCCAGACGGCCCGCGCCGCCGGTCAATCGCGGCGCAATCCATCGGCAAGAGCTCACTGACAAACTCAGAACACCAGCCAGGCAGCACAACTAAACAGCCAAGAAGGCGAACCAGATCAGACGGACGGCCTGCGGGGGCGCAGTCCGCGGTGCGCGGTAGACCCGCGATGAAGGTCCGCCTTTCCTCCCGCGAGACCAGCTGACGACGCCCCGGTCTTCGTGGAACAGGTGGCCGGCCTTCCCGTCGTGAAACGTCGGGGGCGGGAGCGCCGGCCACCGCCGAGGCCGCGCGGATGCCGCGGGAACGCGAGCCCTGCGGGGGGCTCCGCGCGGCCTCAAAGCATGTTCGGGGCGTGTGCCCTGGGCGGCCCGATCAGCAGGGCGTCCGCCCTGGGCGGCCCGATCAGCTCTGGCCGTCGAAGAGGCTGGTGACCGAACCGTCGCTGAACACCTCGGTGATCGCCCGGGCGATCATCGGAGCGATCGACAGCACGGTTAGCTTGTCGATCCGCTTGTCCTGTGTGATCGGCAGCGTGTTGGTGACGATGATCTCGCTGATCCGCGAATTCTTGAGCGCGTCCACCGCCGGCCCGGAAAGCACGCCATGCGTGGCTGTCGCGATCACCCGGGCAGCGCCCTGCTCGAAAAGCGCCTCTGACGCCTTCACGATCGTGCCGCCGGTGTCGATCATGTCATCGACCACGATGCAGGTGCGGCCCTTGACCTGGCCGACGACCTCGAAGACCTTCACGTCGTTGGGGACGTCGGGATCACGGCGCTTGTGGATGATGGCGAGCGGGCTGCCGAGCCGGTCCGTCCAGCGCTCACAGACCCGGACCCGCCCAGCGTCCGGCGCGACGACCGTCGCCTGTGTCACGTCGATTCTGCGCTGGATGTATTCGGCCAGGATCGGCAGCGCGAACAGATGATCAACTGGCCCGTCGAAGAAACCCTGGATCTGGGCGGTGTGCAGGTCGACCGCCATCAGCCGGTCAGCGCCGGCGGTGGTGAAGAGGTTCGCCATCAGCCGGGCCGAAATCGGCTCCCTGCCGCGGTGTTTCTTGTCCTGGCGCGCGTAGCCGAAGAACGGCGTGACCACCGTGATCCGCTTCGCCGATGCTCGTTTCAGAGCGTCGATCATGATCAGTTGTTCCATGATCCAGTGATTGATCGGCGAGGTGTGACTTTGCAGCACGAAGGCGTCGCAGCCACGCACGGATTCGAGGAACCGGACGAAGATCTCACCGTTCGCGAAGTCGCGCAGTGTGGTCGGAGTCGGCTCGATGCCGAGGCACGTCGCCACCTCCTGCGCGAACTCGGGGAAGGCCCGGCCGGAGAAGAGGAGGAGCCGCTTCGCGCCCGTCGCGGTTATGCCTGTCAATCGCTCACCCCCTCATCGGCTCGGTCGGCTCCGTCGTTCTGGTCGGCCTGCTTGTCGCGCTGCTGCCGCTGCGCCGCCTCGGCCGCGGTCGCCGATGCGGTGCCCGGCCGCCTGCGCGCCACCCAGCCCTCGATGTTGCGCTGCCGGGCGCGGGCCACCGCAAGCGCACCCGGTGGGACATCCTGGCTGATGACCGAACCAGCCGCAGTGTACGCACCGTCTCCGACCTGCACCGGGGCAACGATCATGGTGTCACTGCCGACCCGGACGTGATCGCCCACAATCGAGCGATGTTTGGCGACGCCGTCGTAGTTGACGAATATCGTCGCCGCGCCGATGTTCGAGTGCTCGCCGATCTCCGCGTCACCGACGTAGGACAGGTGCGGCACCTTGGAACCCGGCCCGACGATCGCGTTCTTGAGCTCGACGTAGCTGCCCGCCTTCGCACCGGGCCCGAGCACGGTCCCTGGCCGCAGGTACGCGAACGGCCCCACGGAGGCGCCGGGGCCGATCTGCGCCGATTCGCAGACCGCGTTCAGCACGGTCGCGCCCTCGGCCACGGTCGTGTCCCTGAGCACGCAGCCGGGTCCGATCCGTGCGCCCGCGCCGACCGCGGTGGTGCCCTCGAGTTGGGTGCCGGGCCAGATCTCGCTGTCGGGTTCGAGGGTTACGTCGACGTCGATCCAGGTGGAGGCGGGATCGACGATCGTGACGCCGGCGAGCATCCAGTAGGTGAGCAGGCGCTCGTTGCAGGCCCGGCGGGCCCGCGCGAGCTGCGCGCGATCGTTGACACCCTCGACTTCGGCCGCGTCGGCTGCGAGCAGGGTGCCGATCCGGTGCCCGTCGCCGCGCAGGATCGCCACGACGTCGGTGAGATATTCCTCGCCCTTGGCGTTGGCAGTGGACACCCGTTTTGCCGCGTCGGCGAGCAGCGCTCCGTCGAAGGCGTAGACGCCGGAGTTGATCTCGGTGATCTCGCGCTGCGCCGGCGTGGCGTCCCGTTCCTCGGCGATCTCAGTCATGGCGCCGCTGCGATCCCGGACGATGCGGCCGTACCCGGCCGGGTCGGCCAGCCGCGCGGTAAGCACGGTCACGGCGTTGTCCGCGGACGTGTGCCCGGCCGCGAGGCTGGCGAGCGTCTGCGCACGAAGCAGCGGGGTGTCGCCGTATGTCACCACGACAGTGCCGCTGATCACGCCGACCGCGTCGATTACCGTGCGCACGGCATGGCCAGTGCCGCCAGTCCGGTCCTGCACGACCACGCGCGCCTCCGGCGCGTGCTCGGCAAGATGCGCGGCGACGAGATCACGGCCGTGCCCCGCGACGACGATCAGCCGCTCGGGATCGATCTGGCGCGCGGTCATCACGACATGGCCCAGCATGCTGCGCCCGCACAGTTCATGCAGCACCTTGGGTACGCGCGACCTCATGCGGGTGCCCTCACCTGCGGCGAGGACGATGACGGCTGCCGGGCGGCTCACGCTCACTCCCAGAACTCCTCGAGTATCGCGGCCGGCGAGGACGCGGGCGCGGCGGTAAAGCTGGTTCACGCGCCCGACTTCCGCAGGATACCGCCAGGACGGATGGCCACGCGCGCCGTAGGCACAACGGCGCCCCCCGCACCGGGCCGGCAGCGCAGGCCGGGAGGTTGTCACTGGCCGCTGATTCAATATAGAGCATGGGTTCGAAAGCTGATCCTTTACGGCTGCGTGACGAGGCGGTGACCTTGCGCAGGGCCGGCCTGTCACGCCGTGCGATCAGGGCCATCCTCGGGGTCGGCAACGACAGGCTCGACGAGGCCCGCGCCTGAGCAACTTACCTTCCACATCCATGAACTCGCGGATGTCGAAGCAGCACAGCGCTTCTGGGCCGGTGTCACTGGAGCGGACGCCGCCCAGTACCGCAGGCCGACGATCAAGCGGCATAACCCGAAGACCGTTAGGAAGAACGTGGGCGACGACTATCACGGCTGCCTCTGCGTATGCGTGCGCCAGAGCGCCGAGCTTTACCAGAGGATCGAGGGCTGGGCAGGAGCGGTGATGGACGATCTGGAAATCGTTCAGCCGATCGGGTCAAGTTCCGAACCTAGTTAGGTAGTGCAGAGCTCCCGGGGGAGGATTCGAACCTCCGCTTCAAGGCTCCAAAGGCCTTCGTCCTGCCATTAGACCACCCGGGACAAACCCTCAACCTACCCTACCGCCCGAGTCTCGAGCGCCCCCTCGACGCCTCATAGGTGCGTGCGGCGCGGTGGCCCTGCCGGCCGAGCCGAGGCCCTCAGCGGATCGCGCGGTGCCCGCCGTGGGGGCCGACGCTCCGGCGGCCCCGCGGGAATGGCACCGGCCCGCAGGTACAGATCCGCAAGGACAGCGGCGGACACGTCCGCGACCCACCCAGTGATGGCCGTACAGCCCTTCATCCCGGCGACGGCCTTCGTTGCGCGTTCAGCGTCCGCAAGGTCAAATCCCCGCTGTCCCGCTGGAGCAAGGCCGACCCGCGCCGGCCTGGGCGCAGCACCCCGGTGGCGTCACGCGCGCCACAACCCGCACGCGGCTGTGGTCGATACCGATGCGGCGGCGGCGAGCGGCCAGGCTCCCGCATGGCAGCCCGATCGGGCGGGAAAGTGATCTGGCTCTTTTCGCATAGCGACTAGACATTTCGGATATTTCCAGCGTCCCCCGGCAACGCGTCACGCACCTAACCATTATCTGAAATGCGTGACGTAAGAAAACAGCAATGCAAGAGATGCATCCGGGCGCGGCCTGCGCTTGCGGGTGGATGGCTCGATACGGAGGCGGTCGCTTGAGATGAGGTCAAGAAGCTGGTCCTGGTAGCTGCTCAGCCGGAAGAACCAGTTGTTCTCCTCGACGAGCTCAGGAACCGTCCCGTGCTCTTCGCAGCAACCGTCTGGTGTCAGCTCCTGCTGGGTGTAGAAACGCTCGCAGCCGACGCAGTACAGGCCGGAATAGCGCTTGCGGTAGAAGTCGCCTCGCTCGGCGGACGCCGCCCACAGTTTCTCCACTCCCGGCCTGTGACGGGGGTCCGAACTGGTCTTGATGAAGTCATCGAAAGACAGGTCCAGGGCATCGCGCAGCGAGGCGAACCGCCTG
>Ga0137377_10002127_pt1 | contig 14561 bp, 16 predicted proteins | sample SagtaG_22_FD_104815 | JGI IMG/M metagenome (GOLD analysis project Ga0137377, IMG submission 104815) | Vadose zone soil microbial communities from Sagehorn Ranch, Mendocino, California, USA - Sage2_L_40_16 metaG | ecosystem: Environmental > Terrestrial > Soil > Vadose zone | place: USA... | reverse complement strand
TTATGCGCCCAGTCGTACTGCGGATCCTTGCCGACCAGCGCATGCGGGAAGTACAGGCTGATCTGGGTGTGCCGGGTCTCGTCCAGGGCGCCGAAGGTCGCCATGTTGCGCCAGGCCGGCGACAGGCCGAAACGGGCCATCCGCAGCTCCGCGTAGGCGGCGAGATCCTCGACGAGGGCGACCGCGCCGAAATGCTCCTTGGCCACCGACTTCCAGCCCTCGTCCAGCTGGTCGAAGACCCGGGATTTCTGCAGCACCGCCTTCACCGAGTAGGCGCCGGTCTCCTTGTCCCGCTGTGTCGCCACGTACTCGGGATAGGTCACCTTGTAGGGCTCGTCCCACTTCGCCCAGGCCTCACGGGGAACCTTTCCCTGCCCAGACATCCACTCAGGGAACACCGCCTCGTAGTCCACGTAGGACAGTTCCCCAGTCCAGGTCGCGTGCGATGTCATGCCACTTTTCGCGCGCCATGCGTGCCATGGTCTCCTCCTGCTGAGGCCTAATCGACCTCATCGGGGAATGCGTCAATCAAGGTTGTCCAGATCACCTTGCCGACGGTGCGCACCTTGCCTTCGCCGTACAGCACTCGCTGACGGCCCCATACCTCGAACGGCACGTAGCGGAAGCCGGCGCCCTCCGCGCACAGGTCAACCGTGCGCTCGACATCATGCGCGCGGTAGGCGTCAAAGAACGCGCGGACCGCCGCCTCAGCGCTGTCTTCGCTGTCCTCGCGAGGTGCCATGCCGGTGCCGGCCCGCCGTGCCCCGGGAGCCATCGCTACCTCACCCCGCCGTGATCGTGATCTTATCGAGCCGCTTGACGCCGAGGCGGCGATAGAGCTGGTTCTGGTCCCAGTACGCGATGACCGCGCTGATCCGGTCGTCTGGCGTGACCGTGAGCATCCAGGCCTGGTCGAGATCGACGTGCTTCTCGGTGTTGGCCACCGCAAGAAAGGCATCGGCCTGGGTGCCGTCGACGGTGATCTCGGCCACCGCGGTGTTGTCGCCGGTCACGAACAGCCGCCGTACGCGCACCAGCAGGTCGGGGAAGGCCCTGGACAGCTCACGCAAATAAGACGCACCGTCGGCCGCCATCGGGCCATGCCGGTTAAGAGGAACCAGGGACGCGGTGGCCTCCGGCGTCATCATGCCAAGGATCTCGTCCACGTCTCCGGCCTCCATGCGGGCGAAGAACTCCTCCGCCAGGCCGCGCGCGCTCAACGGGTCACGCCCCCAGTCGCTTCACCTCGGCGCCAGCGGCGGCTTCGGCCGATCCCGGGTTCTGCCCGGTAATCAGGTTCCGGTCGACGACCACATGGGACACCCAGGCCGCGTCGCCGTCGTCGAAGATCGCGCCGCGGTTCTTCAGCGCTGCCTCCACGTACCAGGGCATGCCGATCTTCCCCGCCTTGGTCTGGTCCTCTTCCTCGTCGGTGAACGCGGTCATCCGGTAGCCATCGAACATCCACGTACCGTCGATCTCCGGAGCGGACAGCAGTGCCGCCGGCCCGTGGCACAGCGCGGCTATAGGCTTGCCCGCGGCGTGCATCAACCGCAGGACACGGCCCACATCAACGCTATCCGCCAGGTCGACCATCGCCCCGTGACCGCCCGGAATGAATACTCCCTCGAAATCTAGGATCTCGTCATCGGTGAGCACGGTCAGATTGCCGGGCCGCTGCAGTCCGGGAAGCCTAGCGAGGGCCCCGGCCGCGCTTTGCGCCCTGGCCTGGCTGGCCTGCCACACCTCGTCCCGGATCTGTCTGACCCGCTCCACGGACAGCCGGCTCGTCACCTCATCGTCATCCGCGAGCACCTCGATGAAGTCGATATTGCGCCGCCAGGCGCTGTGCGCTGCCGATTCAACTGCCTTGCGCGCCTCGGCCGGCTCCATGCCGGTATCCAGCAGGGCGAGGTAGACCCGTCGGACCGCCACCAGGTTCAGCTCGCTGAAATGCGTGAACGTCACCCGCACGCGGTCTTGGTGATAGGCGAACCTGCGCAGCACCGAGAACATGAAGTCCTCGTCCACCTGCGGATAGTGGAAGAACGGCTCGAGGCCCCACGGGTCCGGCTGTGGCACCTTCCCATCTGGGGTGGCGATTACCACGTCAATGCCCGCGGCGGCGAACGCCTCATGGGGCTTCCGGACCTCTTCCGCCCGGTAGCCGGTCGGATGATCGCTGCCGTCCGCCAATCTGATCGTCCGTGCGCTGGATACGATCATGAGCAGCTTAGCCATGCGAGCTCCTGTGATAACGAGGGTGGCGGGCTCGCCGCTGCCAACGGCGTATGGTGAACGTCACAACGTCCTCCCCCGCCCGGAGCGGGGAAACAACCGAATGCCACCAGAACTTCGCTCATGGTGGCGGCAAACTCGCCCGACAGCGCCCGGTCGAGGTTTGGGCGGCGCAGATCAGGGCGAGGTGGGTGAACGCCTGGGCGCGCATACCGGCCCGGCGGCTCATCCCCACCCGTGACCGGCCTGACTCGCCTGCCGCGAGGTCACCGGTCGCCTGCCGTCCCCGATCCAGCGGGCAAGCGCCACCGCCTGCTTCGCGACTGCGCACTCTTGTGCCGCAAGAGCAATGTCAGAACCGGATTCACCCACGCGGCGACACTACCGGGTCACGGGAGCGGGGCGGGAGGGAAGCAACACTGCTCGTTCGGGAAACGCAGGTTTGGAAGAGGGTACGCCATAGGCTTGCGGGGTGAGCAAGAACAGGAACCGGCGGCGACGCGCGGGCCCGGGGCCTGGCCCGTCAGCGGCCGTGCGGCCGGAGGCGATTCTGGCCCATGAACTGGACGGCGTGTGGGCGGCCATCGCGGCCCAGGACGTGCTGGCGGCCGAGATCGAGACCGCGGCGGCTACCGCGTTGCCGGTCTTCACCGAGATCCTGGGGCCGGCGGCCGCGGAAGACTTCGCCAGCGACTACTTCGTCCGCATCGGGCGCGACCGGCGGGACCCGGAGGGCGCGGCTTTCCTCCGGGTGCTCGCGTCTCTCGGGTCCCCGGCAGTGCGACGCGAGGCGCGAGAAGCGCTCGGCGACCTCACTAGCGAAGGGATCTTTCCCCTCGACTGGGCGGCCGAGGCCGGCAAGCCCGTGCCGGGTGAAGCGTGGCGCCGCTACGACGTCTTCGGTGACCAGGAGGACATAGCCGTCACTTTCCGGTACGGCGGTGCCGTTCACGCGATCGTGGTAACGGTGCGGAATGGCTTCATGCCGGTGGCCGCCCGGGCAGGCGTTGCCACGGAGGTAGCCGGCCTGGATCAGGCGATGACCAGGCAGGACGAACCCTTCTACCAGGGCGAGCGGATCGGCCTTGCCGAAGCGCGCCGCCGCATCGAAGGGGCGCTCGACCGCGGCGACCGACTGCGCCTTCCCGAGTTCAGCGAGGAGACGATCTGCCAGCTGGCGGTCGTCCGGTCGCGGGTTCGCCGGCTCCCCGCCGCCGACGCCGATGTCTCTCGGGTGCCCGTCTGCGGTGCCGCAGACCGGAAGGCTGCGGTGGAGGACTTCCTGGCGAGTCCCGAAGCCGCTCCCACCCTAGCCGACGACGCGGACGGTTCCACCAGGTTCTGGGCCGAGGTGTTCACCGGGTTCAGCGCCCGGATCCCCGGTGACCCGCCCGGGCGGGTCAGCCCCGGCCGACTCATGGCCTTGCTGCTGTCCCACGTGCCGTTCACGTTCACCCTCTCCCCCGCGCAAAGGCGACACCTGCAACCCGCCGCAGCGGCATGGGTGCGCTGGGCGTGCGCCCGCCAAGGCTATGACGCTGCCGCGATCGCGCACGTCGAAGACGTGCTACGGAAGACGCTCGGCGACTTCGACACCGAATACGCCAATCCCTTGAAGGTTGCGGGGCGGGGGTATGTCGCCGACCTGGCCCGCAGCGACTGCGATGCGGCATGGCTCGCCCGGTGCTTCTCCCGGCGTCAGTTCGCCATCCCCCTGCCGGATGACCGCGAAGGTCCCGACGGCGTGGAGTCGCTGGACGCCAGCGACCCGGCGGGGCGGCGCGCGATAGTCGCGGCCGAGTTCGGGGACTGCGAGCTGCCCGAGGAGCTGGCCGCGGTGTACCGGGTCACCGAGGAAATATGGCACGACAAGCCGCACGAGACCTGGCAGTCAGCACGGCAGATGATCGACGACGGGCTCGACCGGCATGACATCATTCACGCGCTCGCAGAGTGACCGCGTTATGAAGCACCTTTGAGCTGGCCTTCAGGCACTCTCAGCTTGGTGGCGGCCAGATGCGCATCCGGCACGAGGTTCCCGGCAGGGCGGCATTCCCGGACGATCCCGCCGAGCACCTGCTGATGCCGCGATCCCGGTACGGGGATCCAGGCCGCTGGCCGGGACAGCCAGTCCTCGATGCGCTGCCATGCATCTGCCGCCGTCGCGGGCGGTGAGCACATACGGGGGGTGGTGACAAGCCGGAGAAAGGCCAGCAGGCTGGGCCAGGGCAGGCCGACGGACCTGGGCGCTCCGGCGGTGCGCTCGTCGAGCCAGTCCCGTGCGGCCGCGTGGTGCTCGGAGTCCTCGTCGGTGAAGTAGACGAGGATATTGGCGTCGACCAGGTACATCAGCGGTAATCCTCGCCCTCGGCGATGGCGAGCACCTCGCCGACGTTATCGATGCTGCCCGCAAGGCGCCTGCCCAGCGGTAGCGGGCGTGTCCGGCTCACCTGCGGCACGGCCTCTGCCAGCACGGCCCCGTTCGGCCGAATAGTCCCCAGCGCGCTACGGCGCGCCACCTGGTCGCGGCCGGAAGCGGAACGAAGGGCAGTCGCTGGTGTCCAAGTGGCGGCGCTCCGCGACGGCAACCGAGCGCTCGATGAGAGGTCCGGGGACGCCGGCCTGCTCGCCGTTCCACCGGACCCATTCCGGCAGCAGCTCGTACGCCGCAGGCGTGGCGGGCTCCTCCGGCAGCCAGTCGTCGTCCATGTAGGCAAGCAGGGCCCGGACGCGATGCGGCGAGACCGCGTTCTCATATCCCGGCAGCGTTCCCGTGACCCAGTCTCCGGCCAGCCACTGGACCGCCTCGCCGCTCGGCTCACCGCCGTGACGCCGCGCGTACCAGTCGCCGAACGCCTTCGCCATGACCTCGGCCGTGGTGGCATGATCACGGTGCGAGCCGCTCTCGTCCGGCCACTGGTGACCCCGCGCGGCCATCGCGTCGGCGATGTCGTGGAGGCGGCGGTTGACGCGGAACAGGTTATCGGCGTAACCGCGCGACTCATCTCCGCGGAATGGCCCGTCCGGCGACGCGGCGCAGCGCACCAGGAAGCCGAGCTGCGAGTAGTCCGTCACCGGTTCAGGGCGGGCGGCACGGGCCGTGTCACCCTTGCCTTCCCGCCAGGCAGCGACCGCCTGATCCAGCGAATCAAAGACAGCCGCATCCGCCGGGGTGACGGTCACGCAGGCATCGATGTCCAGCAGGAACACGTGCGGGTCAACGCCGCCGGGGTAGCCGCATCCGGCGAGGACGGCGAACCTGGTGCGGTAGTCGTCACGCATCGCCCAGATCCCGCCGGTGACCGACCCGTCCGGGCACAGCCCGAGCCAGTCCGGCGTCACGGAGGACTGCTGCCGCGTGAGCGCGCGGCCGGCATCCTTCACCGCCTGCACGGCAGCCGACCGCAAGGCGGGCGAGCCGATGGCCGCCAGACCGTGCAGCAGCCGCCACGGCGCCTGCCAGCCGCCGCCCCCGCCAGCCGCCTCCGCCTTGAGGCGATCCGCGGCGGCGCGGACGAGCTCCTCGAACCACCACTCGAACCACAGGCCCCTCTTCGCCTCGTTCAGCGCCCAGTACACCTCGGCGCCGGTCAGCTCGGAGACCACCTGCTCGAGTTCTCGCGGGCCGGTCGCCGCGATGACCGCGTCCTGCTGGCGAAGCATTCTCCCGATTGACGGGCCGAACCACGCCGGGCGCTCCCGCGGCCCAGCGAGCTGATCCACCAGCGCCGCCAGCGCGCGGAGCCCCGAGGACGGCTGCCCAGGCTGGGAACCAGCAGCCGGGAGATCCGCGAATTGCGTGTCCTCGCGCTGAACCGCGGCTCTGGCCGACCGCTGCCGGGACCTCTGCGCCTTCTTCTGCTTCTTGCGCTTGCGGCCACGGGACACCGGAGACATGCTCAGCAGCGTAGCGCCACGAGATGGGTTCGCATCGTTCATCGTGGAGCCTTTTCCAGGCGCGGCCGCACTCACCGACCGAACCCAGTAGCCGGCAACCTGACTAGGAACCCGGCTCAGGCGACCGAGGCATCCAGCGCGCCTCAGCCTTCTCCGGGAACGTTCGCCGCCTCCACGGCGAACTCAACCGGATCGACGCTCCCGCTCACTGCGCAACCTCGTCGAAGGACACGGCACGGAACGCGGAATCGTCGCCGAGATGGAAGTAGATGTGCCCGTCCAGCGAACCGTCTGGGTTAAGCGCCGCCCAGCCCCTACCGCTCGCCGGATGGTACTCGTCATGACCTTCCCACGAGAACTCGACGCCAGGCGTGCCATCGCGCGCCACGTCACGACAGTCCAGCTCTCCCCTCGACAGCGATGAAGCCAAGCCTGCCGAAGCCGTCACCGGTGAACTCGATGAAACCAGGCTGGACCAGATCGATAGCCTCTCGATCCCACATGTCCATCTCGGTAATTCGCCACCGTCCCGTAACGCTCGTCATCGGCTCCTCCGCACCGCACAGGCGACTCTTGATGATACGCAGCGCCATTACGGCGCGATCCGATCGTAGTGCTCAGCGAGCTCTCTCCTGACTCGCGTCGCGGCGGCGAATGCCGCGTCCGGCTGAGGTGATGCGCCCGGGGCGGGCCACCAGCGCTGCCCGGAACGTGTGAACGGGTACCAGCGCCCGTCGGGACCGTGGCGGATCTGGACTCCGCTCACCGTGTCAGTGACGATCCCGGCAGCGGCATCGAGTTCCGCTGCCGCTACGTGGCGGGTGACCCGCCGGGCAGCTTCCTCCACGCGTTCCCCGGCGAGCGGAGTGGCGCCGACAGCGGCGCGCACTCCGGCCGTACCACCGTGCCGGAACGCGAGCAGGAGCCGCCTGACGTCGGCCTCGGCTAGTCGTCCGGGGAGAGGGCCGTCCCGTCCGTGATGTCCGCGGCAGGCTTCGCCTGGTTCCCTGGCGGCCGCGCCGGAAGGGGAGCATGGTGCCGCCGGTCCCTCAGGCGGACCGCGAGGTCCGCGGGACTGGGAGCATGCGGTGATAGGGACACCAGACGATTATGCCGACCCTGGAAAGCTTCAGCGGCCCGGTGGCCGGCACCAGCCGCACCGGCGAGGGCGGCTCATCCGCCCAGAGGGGACGGCAGACTGCGTCGCCGAGATCGAACGCGGCCACGAACGCGCGCTGCCACAGGGCCTCGGCATCGGCCAGCAGGGGTCGCGCCTTCGCCACCGGCACCAGGCGCGTGCCCTGCTTGCGGACCAGGCGCGCCTTCTTCGCCCAGTTCACGATCAGGTCCAGGCCCGGGAGCTCAGCGGCGCTGCGGAACCTCAGCCCCTCGCAGGCGGTCCCGAGCAGCGCGATCAGCTCCCGGGCATCGGCGGGCCTGATGTTCCCGGCCGGCGTGAGCGCCCGGCCGCTGCGGCCAAGCCATTCCGCGAACGCACGGAGCTGCCCGACAACCTTGCTGCGTCCGGCCGCCGCGGTGAGTTCCTCCGGGGCCGACAGGGTCACCGGAAGCTGGGCGAATTTCCGCTCCTGGCCCGGACCGGGCCGGCCGAGCTGCCGCTCGAGCACACGCCCCAGCAGATCCTCACCTCGGGTGCGAGCCGGTGCTGATCGGGCCGTCGGTGCTGGAGCGGGTCCTGGTGGACGCGCTGCCGAGGGCGGCGATCGCGCCGGACCGGTTCGGCAAGGCCGTGCCGCAGGCCGTGCGGGCCTGGACCGACTGGCTCGCGGAACGGAACAAGCTGACGGACAGGTCCCGGCGGCGACTGGGGTTCAGCCTGCGGGCGACGCTGGTCCGGTTCGCCGGCGCGTGGTACGGGCCCGGGGCGCATCCGCTGCGCCGGTACCTGGATCGGGCCCAGCCGCAGCGGCGGGACGGCGCGTCGCGGCGAGGTGCCCGGTCCGCCGCACCCCCCGGCCACCCGGTCAGCCAGGCGGCATGATGGTGCTGTGCGCCCCGGGAAACGACGGCTGTCCGATGACGAGCGTTCCGTCCTGCTGTCCGAGTTGCTCCTGCGGCACCCTGAACTGGTCGCCGAGGCGGAGGAGATCACGTCCACGCTGCTGGTCGTGGAAGACGATCAGGAGCTCGCCGATGAGATCACGGCCAGGCTGCGGGCGCTGCGCCCCAGCGGGCCGGTGTCCGTCGATACGGGGCGGGGACGGGTCCTGGATGTCCTCCAGCCGTACATCGATGACCTCACCCGGCGAAAGGAACGCGGCGCCCGGCGTGCGGCCGCCGATATCGCGATCGCCGTCCTGCTCGGGCTGTACGAATGCCGCGAGGACACCGACGAGGACATGCTGCTTGTCCGGATGGGCCTGCCCGGCGCGGCAGACGATCTTGCACGCATCGTGTACGCGAAGGTGAAGCCACTGCACCTCTCGTTGCCCTCGCTGGCGGACGAGTGCACCGAGTGGGAGTGGTACGAGGAGAGCTGAAACCCGTACCGTTTGAGCCATTGCCGTGGCCGGGCGGTGCAACCGGCATGTCCGGGCATGACGATTGCCCGTGACATGGACACGCCAACCCTGCTTGGCCGCCGAGCTGGCCGCCGAACTTCACTCGCTGCTGGTCTACGAGCAGAACCAGCACTTCCTCGCCCACCAGGACTCCGAGAAAGACGACTCGATGGTCGGCACTCTGGTGGTGACCCTGCCGTCCAGTTACGCCGGCGGCGAGCTGATGGTGGGACACAACGAGGAGTGGAAGGCCCACCGGGGGTCGAAGACGGCGTTGTCGCTGGTCGCCTTCTACGCCGACTGCCGGCACGAGGTTCTCAAGGTGACGTCGGGCTACCGGATCACGCTTACGTACAACCTGCTCGTGCACGGCGACACCAGCCGTCCGGAGGGTGACGACAGAACCGTCGCCGAACTGGCGGACCTCCTCCGCGAGCACTTCAGCACGCCGGTGCCCCGCTACTACGGCGGACCCGCGGCCGACCCGCCGAACCGGCTCGTCTACCTCCTCGACCACGAGTACACGCCCCGCGGGCTGAACTGGCGTCGGCTGAAAGGCGCGGATGCAAGCCGCGTGTCCTTGCTGCGGGCCGCCGCGGACAAAGCGGGCTGTGAGGCTGTCCTCGCGCTGGCCGACATCAAGACGACGCACAGCGCCTTCAAGGATGACTACGACGACTACCGGTATAGGCGGCGCTGGGACGATGACTACGACGAAGACGAGTACGACGATGACGGCGGCAGCGGTACCGACACCCAATACGAATTCCACCGCAGCGGCGGCCACGTCCTCAGGCAGCCCCTCCGCGATCGCTCGTCTAGCGGGACGGGTCATCCCGAGCTCGTAGCGGTCAGCGCTCACTTCTTGCGCTCAGCCAGCAGCGCGCGTGCTGCTTGGGTTCCGTAGACGACGTCGCCGGCGAGCTCCGATTCCCGGGCCTCCGCCAGGTTGCGCAGGGCAACGGGGTCCGCGAGAATCTAGCGGCCCGAAGGGCTGCCGCGTGGACAAGGCGGACTCAAGGTCCGTGCTACGCAGGGACGGCTGCATGCTGTTGTTGGCGAAGCGAAAGACCGTGACGTCCTCAGCCTGAACGGGATCCGGAACGTGGGGTTGCGGGACGAGGAGCAGGATCCCTGAGGCTGGCGGCTCGCTCAGCGACGACGGTGTCGCTTAGAGAGGGTCCGCTTCACTGGCTGGTTCCGGACCACGCGCAGGTGGGGCGGTCCGGACGGGGCCTTCCTGGACAGGATCGGCTCGGCGACGAGAGTCCGGAACTCCTCGAGCGTCTCACGCGCCGGATACCCGGACTCGCTCACCGCCAGGACGATATCCTCCCGGGCCGCGCGGCGCAGCTTGCCGAGTTGCTCGCGCACCGCGTCGGGACCGCCGAGCTCCAGGAACTGCAGCATGTTCGCGGCCATCAGCCAGGGGGCTTCTTCCGGCGCTACCTCGTCAGGGCCGCGGTCCCCCTTTCTCGCGAACAGAACAACCGGCCCCAGCTCCGGATCGGCCAGCAGGCTCGCGAGCATCTCCTCGCCCTCCGGGACGGCTCCGGCGAGGGTCTTCAGCAGCGCCACCTTGCGGGAGAGAAACGGGCACTCCCGGATCGCCTGCACGAATGGCTCCAGCGAGCCGGGATTCAGCGAGCCGCCATGGGCATCCCGCCAGCCGGTGATCTCCTCGGCCGCGCTCGCCGGCGTGTAGTGCTCGGCGACCGTGCCGAGCACCTCGGCTGCGGACGCGTTCACCAGCTCGCCGACAAGCCCCGCCTCCCTGCCCTCGGCGAGCATTCGCTGCCGCATCGCCCGGGTCCCCAGCGGCGTGAGGCTGACCAGGCGTCCCGGCTCGCCCCCCGCCCCGGACTCGCCTAGCGACCCCGGCCGACCCGGAGCCGATATCACCGCGCCGAGCGACTCGAAAGCATCGAAGATGCGCCGCACGTCGTTATCCGCCTCCCCACGCAGGCTCGTCTGCGCAAGCGGGCTGAGCGAATCCACGACGAAGTGCGCCCTGATCGTCTCCCACACCGAGTCCGCCAAACCCGCCACCGGAACCGGCTCCGGCATGCTGTAGATCGCGGCCATCACGTCGGGCACGATCACGTCGAAGAGGCGCTGCACCGGCGACGGCGGCGCATCCGCCCACAACGGACGGCACACAGCGTCGCCGAGGTCGAACACGGAATCGAAGGCGCGCTGCCACAGGGCTTCGGCGTTCCCCAGCAAAGGCCGTGCCTTCGCCACCGGTACCAGCCGCGTCCCCTGCCTGCGGACCAGGCGAGCCTTCTTCGCCCAGTTCACGATCAGGTTCAGGCCCGGGAGCTCGGTGGCACTGCGGAACCTCAGGCCCTCGTCGCCGGTTCCGAGGAGCACAACCAGTTCCCTGGCGTCCACGGGCCTGATGTTCCCGGCGGCCGTGAGCGGCCGGCCGTCCGGGCCGAGCCATTCGGTGAAGCCGCGGAGCTGCCCGACCACCGTGCTGCGCTCCGCGGCGGCCGCGAGTTCCGGCGCGGGCGGGAGGCGGACCGGGAGCTGGGCGAACTTCCGCTCCATGGCCTCGTCGCCCCGCCGCCGCGCCGCGCGTTCCAGCAGATCCTCATCGAGCACCACCCGGCCGGCCTGGACGTCCTCCAGGAAACCGGTAACCGCATCGGGATCACCGATGTCCGCACCGTGATCACGAGCGGACATCGCAACCGTCTTCGCCATACCGTAACGGTCCTCATCACGGATCGCGCCGGGCAGTTCCTCCGCGGCAGCATCGATCGCGGCCTCGTTCTGCGCTGTGGCAGCGCCCCGCGGATCGCGCAGCCCGTGCGCGTCCAGGTAGCGCAGCAACGTCCGCAGCGTTTCAGGCGCTTCCAGGAGGACTTCGTCGGGCGCCGTCACCTTCCCCGCAATCCAGTCCAGCAGCGCGCGGCGTACCTGCTCCGGGGTCCAGTACCCGAGTCGCCCATCGGAGCTGAAGTGCCGCGAGTCAAGCAGCGTCCCGGCCAGCACTGGCGACATGCCCAGGCCGTTCGCCGCAGCCCAGGCCTCGCAACGCCGTACCAGCAGGTCACGGGTCCCCACGTAGTCGCCGACCTCCTCGATCTCGAAGTAGGTACGCACGGCTCAACCGTAGCCTCGGTACGGTTGATCGCGTGCCACGCAACCGAATCGCTGACCGCATCGCGTTCACTCACGAGCTCACCGAGGCCGAAGCCTCGGCCGGCATCCTCAGCATTGACGACGACCTGGCGCTGCTGGCCCTGGCCGCAGACGGCGAGCTGAAGCTCGCCGACGGGTCCGAGCTGAAGGGGGAGAGCATCCTGGACCTGCGGCGAGCCGGACTTCCTGAAGGACCGCTTGTTCTCCACGCACGTGAACCGGCTCGACATGTTCTGCGGCCGTCTGTTCACGGACGGCGCACGACCGCGGCTGCTGGCGCTTCCGGCCCGGGTTCAGCGCGAGGAACGTGAGGAACTGCTGAAGCTGCTCGACAGCCGGCCTTCGGCGGAGGAGATCGCGGAGTTCTTCGGGCCGCGCCCGGATCCGTACATGACCAACGCTGACGGCCACGACTACTTCGACACCGAGGTGGTCTGGGAAATCCCCGACGAGCCGCGGGAGTGGGCACGGCTGGCGGATCACCTGGCGCCGATGGGTGCGGACGTCATGGAATGGCTCGCCAAGCACGACGGCAAGACGATCAGCCGGGGCAGGGTCATCAGGGACCGGCGCCGCTGGACGCTGTGGGCCAACTCCCGGGAGAGACTCGCCTCGTTCGAGTCGTTCCTCCGCGAGCTGGTGCCGGACGCCCGCGAGATAAGCCGCAAGGCGGAACGCAGGGGCGGACCGCCGCACCGCCGTGCCCGGCACATCATGGTCGAGAGCTACCTCTTGGACCCCGGCGCGACCATGGCGGACGCCGCGCACATGCACGCCGGGTCCTGGGTCGATCAGGAGGTGGCCATCTTCGGCATGACGCCCCGTGCGGCCGCCGCGTCCGGCGACCCCGGCCTGCGACGCAAGCTGGAGATGGAACTCGACGACATGGAATGGCGCAACGACCGCGAGGCCGACCGTGGCCGCCCCCCGCTGGTGGACGTGGCCTGGATCCGCCGCCAACTCAGCATCCCGAGATCGGCCTGATGTAACGCCGGTCGAACCGGGACCCGCCGGCGTCCCTATCCCAAGGCGAAGGCTACGCGCGGCTTGTGCCGACCGATCTGCAGCTCGCCCGCGAGACGCTCCGGCCGGCCGTCCGCCAGAGCAATCGACAGGACCGAGCCCCGTCACACGCGAGAACCGGCGCGGTCGGTGGAGATCTCCGCCCCGGCTTCAATGGCAGCCGCCTACTGCCGCGACTCGGACGCAGCAGCGAGCGGCTATCGCCGCGCGCCTTCAGCAGGGCGGATTGCGGGTGGCTTCGTCGCTCGATCGGGAATCGGGTCAGCCGACCTTGTCGGCGAACCGGTGGCGGGCGGCCTGCCGGGATACGCCGAGCGCGACCGCGATCCGGTCCCAGCTCCGCCCCCGGGCTCGCGCCGCCGCGACCCGCTCGGTCACCAGGGCCTCGTCGCGGCGGACCTGCTCGGCGGCCTCGGCAACCGCCTGCAGGTCGGATAGGTCTTCCGCCGCCACGCTGGCCAGGTCAAGGTTGTCCGCGAGATGCTCGAAGCGGCGGGCGGCGTCTTCGATTTCCGCGTCTGTGTGCTTCACGTGATCACCTTTGCCCGATGAGCGGGTAGAACTTGGGACGCAGCCGCATGGCGTGGATGACGACCGGGTCCTCGCCATTCAGGTCGAGCACACCAATCTCCAGCAGCGTGCCGTCGTGGGCCGGGCCGATGAGCATGGTCAGGTCATCGTCCATGTCGATCTTCCTGATGGCGGTGCGGACAGCATGCCAGATATCGGCATCGCCCACCCCGTGCTTGCGGGCCGGCATACCGATCCTCACCGCGGCAGCCTGTCCTTCCGCGCATACCCTGTCAACAATTGTTGTCTGCTCATTACTTCCCGTTTCGTGCACCGGATACGCCAGCCTGGCAACTGCTAGGACCTGCGGACGGGGACACCCATCCTGTCGTGCGTCTACGGGGCGCGCACAGTAGTGGCGTTGCGCGATTGGCAGGTGACGCTCAGCCTAATGGTCATGAGCTGCTACATACGGTGCAGACGATAAGCGTGACGACGATGTAGGTGCCGTGGCGGTCCGGCCGACGCGCCTGGGCCGTATCCCGTCGCGCTGGGCTCCGCACGACAAGAGCGACCGGGTACGGCCCGGCAGGTTGCTGGCGTCGTCCCCGGAGTCCCGCCTCAATGACTCGCACGCACCCGAGCCGCGGTTACCGGACAACATGAACGGCACCGACCAGGCACTTCACGCTTCCAGCACTCCGCCCTCGGGGCACCACTCCCCCGCTACGGACGACGCACCGCGCGATAGGCAAATGGCAGCGGACCAAGATCCCCACAAAATCCCCACACCACACCCGGCTCACAGGCCCTACCAGCACCACGCGGATATAACCGCATTAAAACATTTCCGCTGGTCAGAAGCCAGATTAGCAAGCTCCCGCGATAGGACTCGAACCTATAACCTGCCGGTTAACAGCCGGACGCTCTGCCGATTGAGCTACGCGGGATCGACCTGGATAAGGGTAGCGCACTCGCGGCGGGCCCGTGACGTTCACCGGCCGTGGCGGTCCGTGTTTATCGGAGCCAAACCCGATGAGTACCCTCGCGTTATGGGGGAAGGTCATGTTGCACGTGACGTACTTACGCGAAAGGGGTGCCAGATGCGTTACCGCGCCACGTTCATCGCGGGGCTCGCGGTCGGCTTCATCGCCGGCGCGCGGGCGGGCCGCGAACGCTACGAGCAGATAGTGAAGGCCAGCCGGAAGGTGGCGGAAAGCC
>Ga0137377_10002121_pt1 | contig 14574 bp, 8 predicted proteins | sample SagtaG_22_FD_104815 | JGI IMG/M metagenome (GOLD analysis project Ga0137377, IMG submission 104815) | Vadose zone soil microbial communities from Sagehorn Ranch, Mendocino, California, USA - Sage2_L_40_16 metaG | ecosystem: Environmental > Terrestrial > Soil > Vadose zone | place: USA... | reverse complement strand
CTCGGAGCGTCTCTCCTAACAACAGTGTCCCATTGGAGCAGGCAACGTCCAACCAGCGTCTGACTAACACCAGCGAACTGTGAGAGGAATTTCGGCAACTTAGCGGATCACCACGGTTTGTGGAGCGGGCGACGGGAATCGAATTCACTTCCAAAGTTTGGGACCGAACACACGCAAGGTTCCGCGCACCTAACTCGCATCGCAAGCCACCAACCGAAGCGTGCGGCCGGCAGGACCGTTGCTGCTTTTTCGCACATGAACTCGGCCATCCGTGCGTGCCTCAGGCTTGCTGAAGAACCATACCTTGACAATCGACAATACTTATTGTAGATAACCATAGTATGGCGAAGCCGAACGATCTCGTGCAGGGAACGCTGGACCTTTTGATTCTCAAGACGCTCTCGCTCGAACCGAAACACGGGTGGGCGATAGCCAAACGGATTCAACAAATCTCAGGTGAGGTGCTACAAGTCCAGCAAGGTTCGCTCTATCCGGCTCTTCATCGGCTAGAACAAAAGGCCTGGATCAAAGCCAAATGGAAGGAAACCGAAACAGGTCGGCAAGCCAAGTTTTATTCGTTAACGGCTGCTGGCCGTGCCCAGCTTGAAAAGGAAGCTGCGCATTGGAGTCGTCTGTCTGCGGCGATCAATTTGGTCGTAGAAACAACGTAGGGTGGTGACGTCATGGTGTGGGCTCGGCGATTCTGGATCCGTTTGCAGCGTTTGCTTCTTCGCGACCGGAACGCGCAGCAATTGGACGACGAGATTCAATTTCATCTCGAACAGCAAATCGCAGAGAACATCGGCGCAGGCATGCGCCCAGAAGAAGCGCGCTACGCCGCCATGCGCACTTTTGGCAACCCTACGGTACTCAAGGAAGAAACCCGCGACACTTGGGGCTGGATGGCGGTTGAACAAATCGCCAAGGACCTTCGTTATGGGCTGCGCATGTTACACAAGAATTTCGGCTTTAGCGCCGTGGCGGTGATCACACTGGCGCTGGGCATCGGCGCGAACGCCACCATTTTTACCGTGATTGACGCAGTCATGCTGCGTGCGCTGCCTGTACGGCACCCGGAGGAGCTGGTAACGGTAGGCAATCCCGCCCGCGTTCATTCATGGGGCACGGGAACGCCACGGACGGATGTATTTTCTTATCCCCTCTATCGCGAACTTCGAGAGAACAACCAGGTATTTTCATCCCTCCTTGCTAGCTCGAACCTCGGTAACCTGCGGATCGCAATGAATGGAGGCCCGGAGACCGCCAGCGGCAGACTGGTCACTGAGAATTATTTCGAGACGCTTGGCGTCGAAGCGCTGCTGGGACGCACATTCACAGCCGACGACGGCCGCACGCCTGGAAGCGATCCCGTGCTGGTCATCAGTTATGGATATTGGCGGAGGCGGTTTTCCGCCGACCCCTCTGTCATAGGCCGAAAGATGCGGCTGAACAATTATCCTTTCACGATCATCGGAGTCGCTCCACCTGGGTTCTTTGGCGAGGTTGTCGGTGACCGCCCCGATTTGTGGGCGCCCATGATGATGCAACCGCAACTCCTGCCCGGCCGCAACCTTCTGGAGAGCGTAAACGACGCCGCACTTCTGCTGATCGGTCGGCTGAAACCCGGTATGACCATCGAACAAGCGCGAACGAATGTGAATGAGGTCGCAAAGCAGGCGCTCACGGTGACGCTCAATGCCGGGATGTCGTCCGATGACCGCAACGCTATGCAGAATGCAAAGATTGCCGTCGAGGTATTACCCGGGCGCCGCGGGCTTTCGAGGCTACGTCAGGAATTCTCGACGCCCTTGCTGCTGCTCCTTGGCATGGTTGCGCTGGTGCTGCTCGTCGCATGCGTCAACGTGGCCAACCTTATGCTGGCTCGTTCCGAGGCACGCCGCCAGGAGATCGCCGTGCGCGTGGCCATGGGTGCTGGGCCGGGGCGCATTGTCCGCCAATTGCTGACGGAATCGGTGTTGGTGGCGCTCATTGGCGGTGCGTTGGGCTTGTTACTGGCTCAATGGGGTTCGGCCGCACTCGTAAGCTTGGCGAACACCGGCGACCGCCGCCCTCTTTCGCTGGGATTGGACTGGCGTGTGCTCGGGTTTACCGGCGGCATCTGTTTGTCTGCGGCAATCCTGTTTGGGCTCGCGCCAGCGTTGCGATTCCTCAACGTAAGACCGGGCGCCGCGCTCAAGGAAGGCGGGCGTGGTGCTGAGACGGGTCCGAAGAGCAGCTTCGGGCGCGTCCTGATAAGCGCGCAAATCGCCCTGGGCGCGCTGGTGCTGATGACAGCCGGCTTGCTGGCCCGCAGTCTCGGTAATCTTCAAGAGGCTGATCTCGGCTATTGCCGCGACCAGCTCTTGCTGGCTCGCGTGGATATCCTCGAAAGCGGTTACCGGGGCGCGGCCATTCAACACATGACGCGAGAGTTGTTAGACCGGTTCGCAGCCTTGCCCGGCGTGCGCAGTGTCACCGTTTCTAGCAACGGGCTGTTCAGCGGCGACGAATCGTCCGACGCTATTCGCGTCGATGGAGTGGCTTCCGAAAATCAGCAGGATAACGTAACTGCCGACGATGAAGTGGGACCCAACTATTTCAGCACGATAGGCGACCCGATCGTTTTGGGGCGCGAAATCACTTCAGAGGACTTTGCCCGGGCGGCCCACGTTGCCGTTGTCAATGAAACTCTTGCCAAGTTTTACTTTGGCGGAGGAAACCCTATCGGACATAAGATCACCATCCAGGATTCCCAACATCCCGAGACTTTCGAAATTGTTGGCGTGGCACGCGACGTACACGACCACAGTGTCCGGGACGCCGTAAGGCGGCGTATGTACGCGCCGCTGACAAGTGCCGGCTTTGACGATCTCGGGGCTTACAATTTTGAGATCCGCGCCGTTGGCAATTCGCACGTGCTGGTCAATTCCATCCGCACGACAATTCGCAACCTGAATCCCGATCTGGTCGTGGACAACATCAAAACTGCCTCCGAACTAGTGACGGATACGCTGACTTCACAACTGCTGATGGCAGAGCTCTCGACTTTCTTCGGTGGCTTGGTGCTCCTTCTGGTTTGCGTTGGGCTTTACGGGAGCATGACGTACAGCGTGGCAAGGCGCACGCGAGAAATCGGCGTGCGCGTGGCCTTAGGCGCTCCGCGAGAAGGTTTGATCTGGATGGTCACGCGCGAGGCGTGCATAGAGCTTGCCATCGGCGGCCCGATTGGAATCGCCGCTGCGATTGCCGCGACGCGCCTGTTCAAGGCCATGCTCTTCGGTCTTAGCGAGACAGATCCCCTTTCGATGGCCTCGGCGATCCTGGCTCTTGCGGGCGTCTGTTTGGCCGCTGCCTTCGTTCCGGTACGCAGGGCAATGCGGGTCGACCCGGTCGTGGCGCTCCGGTACGAATGATTCAGACCAGAAGGTGATGTGATGTTGTGGGCTCGGCGATTCTGGCTTAGCTTCGAAAGTCTATTCCGTCGCAACCGAAAAGCGCACCGATTAGACGACGAGATTCAATTTCACCTCGACCAGCAAATTCTAGAGAACCTCGCCGCACGCATGAATCCGAGAGATGCCCGCCACGCTGCCATGCGCACCTTCGGCAACCCTACATTCCTCAAAGAAGAAACCCGCGACACCTGGGGCTGGATCTGGATCGAACAAACCACCAGCGACCTTTGCTACGCGGCTCGGATGCTGCGCAAATCTCCCGGCTTCACCGCCGTCGCCATGCTCACCCTCGCTCTAGGCATCGGTGCGAACACGGAGCTGTTCGCGATTGTGAGCAGCGTACTGCTCAATCCCCTCCCCTATTTCCAGCCAAACCAGCTTGTTGCCATTTACCAAAGGACCTCTCAATTTCAAGCGGCGGGCGTTACCTACCCCAATTTCCTTGATTGGCAGAAGCAGAATCAATCGTTCCGTCTGCTGGGAGCCTATTCCGAGCATGATTTCAATTTGACAGGTGCCGGCGAACCCGAAAAGCTCCGGGGCCAGATGATTTCGGCAGGCTTCTTCTCCATGTTAGGGGTAAGACCCTTACTCGGGCGGACCTTTCGACCGGAGGAAGACCGGCTGGGCGCAAATGGCGTCGTTTTGCTTGCCGAAGGTTTATGGAAGCGCAGGTTTGCCTCGTCGCCAGACGTTTTGGGCTACACCCTTAATCTATACGGCAAGGCATACACCGTTGTTGGTGTGGTGCCAGGAGACGCTCCGTTTTTCAGACCCACGGATGTTTTCGTTCCCATTGGCGCGTGGGATGACCCCACCTTTCGTGATCGCCGCGTGGGCGTAGGCATGAGCGTGATCGGCCGCCTTAAGCCGGGGCTGGATTTACGGCAAGCGCAAGCCGATATGGACGCGATTGCGCGAAATCTTGAATCGGCGTATCCCGACGCAGACAAAGGCGTGGGGATCAGGCTGGTTCCCTTGAAAGAAGACATCGTGGGCGATGTCCAGCGCATTTTGCTGTTAATGCTAGGGGCAGTGGGTTTCGTGTTGCTTATTGCTTGTGCAAACGTGGCCGGCCTGCTACTGGCCCGGTCTGCGGCCAGAACGGGGGAATTCGCTGTTCGCGTAGCGTTCGGTGCTGGTCGCGCGCGTGTTATTCGCCAGCTTCTCACGGAAAGCCTACTGCTTGCGACTACCGGCGGAGGATTAGGTCTCCTGCTGGCAAGTTGGTCTATGAAATCGATCATCCGGGTGCTACCTCAGGCTTTGCCCAGAGCCGATGACATTCAACTGGACACGCACGTATTGCTGTTCACACTCATCGTTTCCGGAGTGACCGGCCTTCTATTCGGACTGATTCCTGCCGTCAAGAGTTCTCGGGCGAACTTGGCTGTAACCTTCAAGGAAGGGAGCCGCCGCTCAAGCCCAACTCGGCACAGAACGCAAGGCATTTTTGTGGTGGCTGAAATGGCCATCGCTTTGGTTCTGCTGGCGGGCGCAGGGCTTATGCTTCGTAGTCTTGCGAAGCTCTGGAACGTTGATCCAGGCTTTGATCCGCATCATGTTTTGTTCTTCAACGTCGCGCCTTCCCCGGGGAGATTGGCATCGGGCCCTGCGCAGATTCTTCAAGCCCTCCGCGAACTGCCTAAGCGTTTCGAGGCTGTGCCTGGCATCGAAGCGTCGGCAGCGCTTTTTGGATCACTTCCAATGCAAGGCGATTCCGAGGTACCCGTTTGGCGGGACGGGCAAGCGCCTCCAACAAGCGCGTCTGAGATGAACTTTGCAATGGTCTACGGCGTCACGCCGCACTACTGGAAAGCCATGCGCATTCCTCTTATCCGCGGCCGTTATCTCACGGAACAGGATAACGAGCACTCTCCGCCTGTCGTGTTGATTGACGAAAACCTTGCTTACAGATTTTTCGGAAAGGAAGACCCTCTAGGAAGAAGGATCCACTTAGGAGTTATTGGCACCGAGCCAGAGATAGTCGGGATTGTGGGGCACGTGAAGCATGAAGGTCTCGCCTCAGGTGGCCGCGAGAAAATTCCGGCTCAGTTTTACATGCCGTTCACGCAAGTTCCTGAAAGATTCATATCCGAAGTGTCTTTAGGTGTGGACTTCGTCGCGCGCACGACTGGGCCACCAGAGTCGTTCATCGGAGCCATCCGAGAAGCATCCAAGCAATTTGACAGCCAACAAGTCGTTTACGCCTTTGATTCGATGGACGCTATCGTTCGAAGCTCGATAGCGATGCAGCATTTTTCGATGATGCTGCTTTCTGCGTTCGCAGCTCTGGCCTTGCTGCTCTCTTGCTTGGGGATTTATGGACTGATCGTCTATGTCGTCGGGCAGCGAACGCATGAAATCGGTGTTCGCATCGCACTTGGTGCCGTGCGAAAGAATGTGTTGTGGCTGATCTTGGGGCACGGAGCAAAGATGACGGCAATGGGAACCGCCATTGGGCTCATGGGAGCATTTGGCCTGACGCGGCTACTGTCGAATTTCCTCTTCGGCGTCAGTTCGAGCGACCCCATAACATTCTGCGCGGTTGCGATTCTCATGATTTTCGTTGGTTTGCTTGCATCCTGGGTTCCCGCGCGTAGGGCGACGCGAGTGGACCCGATGGTGGCGCTACGGTATGAGTGATTCAGAGTGGAAGGTGATGTCATGGTATGGGCTCGGCGATTCTGGCTGCGGTTCGAAACTTTACTCCGTCGCAACCGAAGCGATCAGCGATTAGACGACGAAATCCAATTTCACCTCGAACAGCAAATCGCCGAGAACGTCGCCGCTGGCATGAGCCCCGAAGAGGCCCGCTACGCCGCCATGCGAACCTTCGGCAACCCCACATTCTTCAAAGAAGAAACGCGCGATACCTGGGGCCGGCTCCGGCCACAACTCGCCCAAGACATTCGTTATGGCCTTCGCATGCTGCGTAAGAGTCCCGGCTTTACGAGCGTAGCTATTCTCACGTTGACTCTCGCAATCGGCGCAAATACGGCGATGTTTAGCGTGATTCGCGCCGTGCTCCTGAAGCCTCTCGAATACCACGAACCGGACCGGCTTGTCCGTCTCGTGCTGACGGTCCCGAAACGCCATGTGCCCGACCAAGCTTTCAATCAGGTGCGATTCGATGAAATGCAAGCGGCGTCTCACTCGTTCAGTGCTTTGGGGGCCTTTGGGCCCTTGGAGAATCTGACACTCTCAGGAAACGGCGAGTCTGAGGTCGTCAATGTAGCGCGCGTTTCAGCCAATTTTCTAAGCGTTCTCGGAGTCCAAAAAATCCTCGGGCGCAGTTTCCTTCCCGAGGAGGACAGACACGGAGGACCTCGTGTGGCGCTGATCAGCAGCGGACTGTGGCACGGCCGCTTCCACAACGATCCACAAATTGTTGGAAAGACGGCCACGCTCGATGAAGCGCCCTACACGATCGTTGGTGTCTTGCCACCCGGGTTTGCATTCCCGGTCCCTGACACAGACGTTTGGGTGACACGGCCCTCGGAGTGGTCGGCGCTTCCACCGCCGTATTGGCGCACAGTCGGCCTCTTGAAAGGCTTTGCGCGATTGAACCCGCAGGTCACATTGGAGCAGGCGAAGGCGGAGATGAGCGTGCTCCAGAGAAGTTATGCTCTCGCCCATCCCAACCCTAATGACGCCGATCCAAGCGTGACCATGGGCGTGGTGCCGTTGAAGGATCAAGTAGTGGCGAACGTCAGCTCGATGCTCTGGATGCTGTTTGATGCCGTCGGATTATTGCTCCTCATCGCCTGCGGCAACTTGGCGAGCCTGTCTTTGGGGCGGGCTAGCTCACGCTCTCGCGAGTTCGCCATACGAGCGAGCATGGGCGCCGGTCGCGCCCGGCTGGTCGGCCAGTTACTAGTGGAGAGTCTGCTGCTGGCGACTGCAGGCGGAGCGAGTGGTGTCTTGTTGGCAAAGTGGAGTTTGCACGCGATCACGCGCGTTCCTGCGTTCCATCTGCCACGCACAGGTGAGATTCGGCTGGATGGTCTGGTGCTAGGCTTCACGCTGTTGATCTCGGTTGCGACCGGCATCCTGTTCGGTTTGTTTCCCTCTCTTTCGGCGTCGCGGCCGGACCTCGCCGATGTATTGCGAGGAAGCGTGGAGGTGGCGAGCCAGAGAGTTGGGAGATTGCTGAACAGCCGAGGACTGTTAGTCGCGGGACAAGTCGCGCTATCGACCGTGTTGCTCATCGGCACCGGGCTTCTTTTGAAAAGCTTTGCGCGCCTGCACTGCGTTGACCCCGGCTTTCGGACGACGAATCTGTTGACCGCAAAGATTGCGTTGCCCAGAACAAAGTACGATACGGATGTGAAGAAGGAAGCCTTCTTCCAGGAGTTGCTGCGGCGCGTCAGCGCCCTCCCCGGGGTCAGCAGGGCTGCGGCAGCGTTATCCGTTCCGACGAAGAACTCCCTCGCCACCAACATCCTCCAAGTCGAGGGCGTGGAACTTCGAGACAAAGATTTTGGTCTTCCCGACATTCAGTTGCAAAGCGTCACGCCCGGCTACTTCCAGACATTGGGAATTCCGCTCGAGAGAGGACGGGAGTTCACCGCGCAAGATAACATGTCCGGCGCGCCTCCCGTGGTGATGATCAACGAAAGCTTGGCCCGCCTCTTATGGCCGAATTACCCCGATGGGTCGGATCCGATTGGCAGGCACATCCGGGAGGGTGCCGACAAGGCGATCGGCAAATTGGAAATTGTGGGCGTCGCCGGCGATGTCCGCGAGAAGGGACTCACCGACGCGTCTCGGCCGGAATTTTACGTGCCTTTCGCAGTGCATCCCCCTCAGAGGGCGTACCTGGTCGTGGACACGCAGAGCGGCGAGCCTCTGAGCCTTGCCAATATGATTCGCAGCAAAGTCCTGGCAATTGACCAGGACCAAGCGATTTCCGATGTGCACACGATGGAAGAAGTCATCGAGGAGTCCATAGGGCAGCGGAGGATGACCATGGTGCTTGCGGCATTGTTTGCCAGCGTCGCCTTGTTGCTGGCCGTCGTGGGGATTTACGGGCTGGTTGCCTACTCTGTGGCGAAGCGAACGCAAGAGGTTGGCATCCGGCGCGCGCTGGGCGCGCAACGGAGCGACGTGCTCCGGCTCGTGCTGGGGCAAGGATTGGCGCTTGCTCTTTCCGGCGTCGGAGCCGGCGTGTTCGGGGCGCTGGCGCTTAACCGCGTCATGAAGGAATTTCTGTTCCAAATCAGCGCAACGGATCCCGCGACGTTCATCGGAGTCGCGGTATTGTTCATAGGTGTGGCGTTCACTGCCTGCTTCATCCCGGCCGCGCGCGCGATACGGATCGATCCGATGGAAGCGCTGCGATACGAGTGATTCGAGAGACCAGGTTGAGTGCATTGTCATGAGGTGGGGTTGGCGATTCTGGCTCCGGATGCAAACACTGTTCCGTCGCAATCGAAGCGCTCAGCGATTAGACGACGAAATTCAATTTCACCTCGACCAGCAAATCCGGGAGAACATTGCCGCCGGCATGAGCCCCGACGAAGCCCGCTGCGCCGCCAGACGCACCTTCGGGAACCCTACTTTGCTCAAAGAAGAAGCCCGCGACACCTGGGGCTGGATTCTGCTTGAGCGCCTCGGAAAGGACTTCCGCTACGCCGTACGCGCGCTTCGTGCCAGTCCCCTGTTTACAGCTGCCGTGGTGCTGTCCTTGGCCCTCGGCATAGGAGCAAACACGGCCATCTTCACTCTTCTGCATGCGTCGCTATGGAAGCCTTTGCCGGTCAAGGATCCCCAACAAATCTTTCATTTGATGCGTGCCTCCTCGGAGGGCGACTTCGTTGGCGAATTCAGTTATTCCTATCCGCTCTATCAGAAATTCGCCAAAATTGGCCGCCCCGTGGGGCGAGGTTTTCGCCGCGGACATGGTCTTTCCAAGAAAATTCGGACTCGATAGAGCATCCAATGAACGCGTTGCCGGACAAGGTGTCTCGGCCAACTTCTTTCCCCTCTTGCATGTCGAGCCTGTGCTCGGGCGTGTCTTCGAACCTGAGGACGACAACATCCCAGGAGGTAATCACGTTGCCGTTTTGAGTCATGCCTTCTGGGTGCGGCGTTTTCAGTCCGACCCTTTCATTTTGGGCAAGACCGTTTTCTACAACGAGACGCCGTATGCCGTAGTCGGTGTCTCACGGCCGGAATTCTTCGGAATCGAACCCGAGGTCTCCGTGGATGTACTCGTCCCGGCGACGGCTTCGGTTGACAAGAGATGGATGGGAGACCCGAACGTAAACTGGTTGCGGCTCCTCGTGCGTTTACAACGTGGCGTTGACGTGCCGGCTGTGCAAGCCGCGTTGGAAGCAGCATTCCGCGGTTACGCAGCCGACGTGCTTCTGCCCGACGCTTCCCCAGGCTGGAAATCTATGGTGGAAGGGCAGCACATCACGCTTCGTCCCGCGGCGTCAGGTCTTGCCACCACAGGACGCAAGTACGAGAAGCCCCTGCTAGTGTTACTTGCCGTCGTCGCGGTGGTGCTCCTGATCTCCTGCGCGAACATAGTCAACCTCATCTCGGCGCGCAACGCCGCAAGGAGGCAGGAGATCCTTGTTCGTCTGGCTTTAGGCGCGAGCCGCAGCCAAATTGCTCTCCAGTTGTTCACCGAGAACTTGCTCCTTTCGCTTTGCGGGGCGGTCTCGGCCATCCTTCTGTCCCTCTGGGGCACACAGCTGCTTCTCGCCTTGCTTCCGCAATCGTCTCTGCCGCTCGCGTTCGATCTGCGGCCAGACTCTGCCGTGTTTGGCTTTACTGCGAGCGCTGCCTTCCTCACGTCCCTACTGTTCGGGCTAGGACCTGCGCTTCGCGCTTCGCGCTTCGAGCGAAAAACCAGAAATGAGCTTCCACCGCAGTCGGCGGATCACCGCATCATCTTTTCCCGCCAGGCTTCTCCTCAATCCTGCACTGCGTGCCTACCTGGAGATGGCAACCAAAGAAATGACAAAGCAGGGCGCACCCGCCCAATCGGGCCAAAATGTCCCAGGAATCACAGTAGGGCGGCAAGAATTACACCATGTGAAGGCCAAGACCGTCACCTGCAAGGGGTCTTTCTGTTGGAGAGGACCGTGGTACGTCATTCACATGGAAACGATCTGTTAGGGCTTTGTCTTCTCATCAACGAAGCTTATCTCGGTGTTTGCGCCACAAAGAAACCTGTCGGGGAAAATCCCGGAGGATGTGGACGGGTATGCCTCTTCACGAGCTCCAAGGAAATCTATAAGCTGTGGGGTGCGCGGAATGACCAAGGCAAATTGCTTCCCGGCATGCGGGATATGCAAGCAGGGGATGCTACAAAGCGAAATGAACGGGTGCATCGGCGTTTTACAGTTTGAGTGCTGTTTTGAATTCTGGGCGCAGCCGATGTCTCTCTGTTGTGAACCATTTGAGCGTTTCGGTCGACTCGGGTGTTCATTTCGCATTGCAAAACGAAAGAGTTTGCCAAGGAGAGGCATGACCGCTACGAGGAAACGATTGTAATCTTCCGGTCCCGAAAGAGGTTCGTATGGACAGACCCACGAGCGACAAGGTTTTTGCCGCGCTTGAGACATTTCGCATCGAGCTTCCGTCCTGGGGCTTCGCCAACACAGGAACTCGGTTCGGAAAATTCATTCAACCTGCGGCCGCCACCACGACCGAGGAAAAGTTCAGCGACGCCGGTCAAGTGCACCTGCTCACAGGAGTTTGCCCGACGGTAGCTTTGCACGTGCTGTGGGATTGTCCGGAAGGCGTACAAAGCACCGATGAAATCAGCCGCTTCGCGAGCCGCTACGGGGTGGCCCCGGGATCAATCAATCCGAATCTCTTCCAGGATCAGGAATACAAGTACGGATCGTTCGGAAATCCAGATAGCTCCGTCCGCCGGCGTGCTTTGCAGCATACCAAAGACAGCATCGAAATCGCCAAGCGCCTTCACTGCAGGGATATTTCCCTTTGGTTTGCGGACGGTTCGAATTATCCCGGGACGGCCAACATCCGTCAGCGCAAGAAGTGGTTTGCGGAAGCACTGCAGGAATCCTATCGGGAACTGTCGCCTGACCAGCGCATGCTCGTCGAGTACAAACCCTTCGAACCGGCCTTTTATCACACGGACATCGCCGACTGGGGGATGGCGCTGCTCCTTTCGCGTGCGGCCGGTCCACAAGCCAAGGTCCTGGTTGATACCGGACATCACTACGCTACGCAGAACATTGAGCAAATTGTCGCCTGGCTGCTCTCCGAAGACATGCTCGGGGGTTTTCACTTCAATGACCGTCGCTACGCCGACGACGATTTGACGATGGGATCGATCGATCCCTATCAGGTTTTCCGCATCTTCCACGAAATCCATTTCTTCGAGTGGGAAACCGGCGAGCGAGCGCATGTCGCCTATATGGTGGATCAAAGCCACAATCTCAAAGGCAAGATCGAGGCCATGATTCAGACCGTGGCCATGGCTCAGCAACTCTTTGCCAAGGCAGCACTGGTCGACGCGAAGAAGCTCGCGACGGCGCAGAAGAACTGCGATCTGGTCCAGGCAGAGTCGCTTCTGCAGGACGCTTTCGCGACCGATGTCCGCCCCGCGATCCAAGACTGGAAGGTTTCCAAGGGCTTGCCCAAAGATCCGCTGGAGGCTTTTCGCCAGAGCGGCTACCTCGAGCGCATCACGAAAGAACGGGCAACCAAGAACGCCCACAGCGTTTCGTCTTATGCCTAATCTCCCTCGATCCACACCTTATCTGGCTTTTGATTTCGGAGCTGAAAGCGGACGTGCAGTTCTGGGCCATCTGCAGGCGGGAATCCTCTCGACCGAAGAAGTCCACCGCTTCCCCAATGAGCCCGTCGAATACGGAGGTTCGCTTCATTGGGACGCCCCGCGGCTGTGGCTCGAAGTGCGCAAGGCACTGGCCGCCGTGGAGGGGATGGAACTGGCGGGTATCGCTGTGGACGCATGGGGCGTGGACTACGCCCTACTCGGTGAACGTGGAGAGCTGCTTCAAAATCCGTATCACTATCGCGACCTCCGCACGCAGGACATCATGGCAGACGTATTTCAAAGAGTATCCAAGGAGGAGATCTACGCGGCGACAGGCATTCAATTCATGCCCATCAACACGATCTACCAACTCTTCGCTGCCGAGCGAGAGACGCCCGGCATCCTTGCGGCAGCCAAGCAACTGGTTACCATCCCGGACCTGTTCCATTACTGGCTGACAGGAAATGCCGTTTGCGAATTCACAAACGCAACCACCACCCAGCTCGTCGACCCTTTCCGCCGCACCTGGGCAAGTGCTCTTATGCAGAAGGTTGGGCTCCGTCCTGAACTCCCGGCATCCATCGTCGAGCCCGGCACGATCCTCGGAACGCTGCGGCCTTCCCTAGCGCAGCATTCTTGTTTGGCGCGCACCCCGGTTATTGCTCCTGCGTGCCATGACACCGGTTCGGCTGTTGCTGCGATCACCGCGCGCGACGGTACGGCATTCCTCAGTTCTGGAACTTGGTCGCTCCTGGGTACGGAACTTGACGCACCTGTCGTGACTCCTCAAGCTCTCAAGCTGAACTTTACAAACGAAGGCGGGGTGAATGGGACGACGCGCCTTCTGAAGAACGTGATGGGGCTCTGGATGCTGCAAGGTTGCAGGAATTGCTGGCGCCCACAGGGCCAAACCTCCGATTATCGCGAACTTGTCGAACTCGCGGAGCGCGAGCCGGCTTTCACACATCTGGTGGATCCCGACGACGAGTGCTTTCTGCGGACGACCAATATGCCCGCCGCTATCGACGATTTCTGCCGGAAAACAAATCAACCGGCGCCGGCGAGTCCGGGTGCCTATGCGCGTTGCATCCTCGAAAGCCTGGCATTGAAGTATCGTGCGGTTCTGCGCAGCCTCGAGCAGCTTTGCGGAAGGCGCATGGAACAAATTCGAGTCATCGGCGGCGGGTCGAAGAATGGCCTCCTGAACCAGTTCACCGCCGAGGCAACTGGCCTAAGGGTTTTGGCTGGTCCCGCGGAAGCAACTGCTTTAGGCAACGTGGCCGTCCAGATGCTGGCTACCGGCACGGCTGGTTCACTCAAGGAAGTTCGCGCGATCGTCGATCGGTCTTTTCCAACCGAGGTGTTCAACCCCATTGATCCCGCCCGGTGGGACGAACAGGCTAAGCGCTTCCAACACTACAGCGAGGTGACTTATGCCTGATGTCAAAGAAACGAGCCGCCTGAAGGATTTGTGGAAGGAAGAACACGCGACGAAGATCGCCTCAAACCAGCTGGCCCTGCTGCGTTACCGGTCGAACCTGTTGGGCGCAGACTTGCGCATCACCAACTTCGGCGGAGGAAACACCAGTTCCAAGATGGAACTTCCTGACCCATTCAGCGGCAAGAGCGTGAGAGTGCTGGCGGTCAAGGGAAGCGGGGGCGATCTCGGCTCAATCACCGAGGCAGGCTTTGCCCTGCTGTGTCTGGATCGTTTGGAAGAGCTCCAGGGCATTTACCGCGGCGAGCCATACGAAGATGAAATGGTCGGATACTATCCACTGGCGGCGTTTGGCGAAAACCGTGTTGCGGCATCCATCGACACACCCTTACATGCCTTTTTGCCGTTCCCCCATGTGGACCACCTGCACCCCGACTGGGCGATCGCTCTGGCCGCAAGCGCCAACGGCAAGAGCAAACTCGACGAATTCAACCGAATCTTCGGACACAAGATCGTCTGGGTCCCATGGCAGCGTCCGGGATTCGAGCTCGCCCTGCTCATGGAAAGGACGGTTCGCGACCATCCCGGTACCGACGGCATTGTTCTCGGCGGACACGGGCTTTTCACGTGGGGCATGACGCAACGCGAGTGCTACCTGAACTCGATTCATACCATCGACCAGATGGGTGAATTCATTGAGCGGCATCAGGCAAAGAAGGGGGCTCTGTTCGGCGGGCTCGACTACGCGCCGGTTCAGGATCGCCAGGCCATCGTCAGCCAGATTTTGCCGGCGCTGCGCGGAGCTCTGTCGTCAAATCGACGCGTGATCGCGCACTATTCTGATGAGCCGGACGCCTTGACCTTCGCAGGTTCCAAGTGGTCGAGAGAGTTGGCCAGGCTCGGGACAAGTTGCCCTG
>Ga0137377_10002120_pt1 | contig 14578 bp, 11 predicted proteins | sample SagtaG_22_FD_104815 | JGI IMG/M metagenome (GOLD analysis project Ga0137377, IMG submission 104815) | Vadose zone soil microbial communities from Sagehorn Ranch, Mendocino, California, USA - Sage2_L_40_16 metaG | ecosystem: Environmental > Terrestrial > Soil > Vadose zone | place: USA... | reverse complement strand
GTAGTTACGGCAAGACTTGGAGTCCTCATGTTGGCCCTCAGCCCGTTCCTGATCGGGCTCGCTGGCGCTTACATGAACCACATCGGTGCAGCGGCTTTCATCTCGGTCGCCATTTTTTTTGGCCTGCTTTCCCTCGAGAGGAAAAGCCTCCTCTGGCCGATACTGACTGGACTAGCGATCGGAGTCGTATTCTCGATCAGACCACTCACTGCGATCGTCGCCTCGCTCATAGTTGCGTTTGTCTGGCTCGAGCACAGAGACGGTGACACGCGCAGCAGGATCATCCCCTTCTTGCGGCGGTCCGTCGCGGCCGCGATCGGCATCGCACCCATACTCATCGCACTGGGCGCTTACAACCGCCATTTTTTCGGCAGCGCCCTCCGATTCGGATACGTCGCATCCACGGGCCCGCTCGTGGGCCCGGGATTCCACCAGGATCCAACCGGGCAGATCTATGGGCCAGTCCAGGCTCTTGCGTACACCTCGGCAGATCTCGTTACCCTCAGCCTCTATCTCCTAGAGACGCCGATACCAGCCGTAGTTTTGGTTGGACTTTTCCTCCTTCTCGCGCCGCGCTTGTCTCGCGGCGAAGTCATAATCGCCCTTTGGGCCCTGCTGCCGGTGCTGGCCAACGCATTCTACTGGCACCATGGGAACTTCATGGGGCCGCGCATGCTGAACGAAGCCGCGCCAGCGTGGGTCCTCCTGACGGCGGTCGCGGCAGTCGGTCTCGTGCGCCGCATTCCGAAGAGCAAGTCGTTCGGGAATTATCCACCCCGCGTCGCGCTGACCATGACGCTCATATTGGCCTGGCTCGGCGGAATTTTCTTTCTTGGCCCTCAGCGTTTGGCGAGTTACGGGGGTGCCTGGCAGGAAAGCAGTCGAACGAAGCTTCCTGATGCGGGGGCGCCATCACTTGTGTTCGTCCACGGCGCGTGGTCGGGCCGGGTAGCCATGCGTCTTCTCGCCCACGGACTCAGGTTGGACTCCCTCGAGGTCGCGATGCGATACAACCCGACCTGCGACGTCGACAACTTCGCCCGATGGTACGCGAAGAAACCCGCCGAACGCACGGGCCCGATGCCGTCGATCGATCTCAATTTTCAGCCGCATAACGAGGTTCAGAAATTTCGTATCGCGGACGGCGATGACATCCGGGCTGAGCCGGGAGTCCCAATGCCGGCCACCTGCCTGCGGGCGATAGCTTCAGACACTCTTGGCATCGCCGACATATCGCCCTTCGTGTGGCAGGGCGACCTGCCCGGCGCGAAGGGTCACGGCGCGATGATTGTACGGGATATGGGCCCCGAAGAAAACGCGCGTCTGATAGCTCGATATCCGGAGCGCCTGCCGGCAGTTTTCTATCGCCCGACTAAGGAAGGCCCGCCGCGGTTGGTGCCGTACGCCGTCGGCATGACCGCCCTCTGGCCAAACGGGAGCTAGCCAAATTACTGCGCGCGAAGGCGCGGCGATTATTTCCCCGTGCGAGGCCGGACCGAGGCCTCGACACTGTCATTGATGACCATCAGACGCTCGAACGCGCTGAGGGACTCGCCCGTAGCTAATCCCTCTCGGATCGTTTTTCGGGCGTCAGCGAAGCGTCCCATTGCCGTCAGACAGCTCGCCAGCCCGACGCGCGATTCGGCGCGTCGTGGATCCTCAGCGAGCACACGAGTGAACAGCGCGACTGCGTTTCGGCAACCTTCGACTCGCGAATACTCTTCGGCAGCATACTCGAGAACGCCCATATCCTTGGGAAACAGTGCGTGCGCCAAGCCAATCTGCTCGAACGCAGCCTCTCTGCGGTGCTTCTGGAAGAGCATGGTGGCGTAGGCCATGTGCGCCTTGTAGCTCGCCGGAGCATCGACCACAGTCTGAGCGAATAGGGTATCGTCATCGCGCCAAACTCGCTGGCGTATGCCGCTCACGATTATGCCGAGCACGAGCACGACGCCAACCACCGCCAGAGTCATCCTTCTAACCAGTGGTGAAAGCGTTGCCTCGTTACGACTGAAGTGAGCGACAACCGCGGCGACCGCGAGCATCACACCACCGCTGGCGACGAAAAGGGTCCGCTCGGCCAGGACGAAGCCGGTTGGAACGAGAAGATTGCTGGGTATGAGGAGTGCGATGCCCGTCCAGAGGAACGCAAATGTCGCCACCGGCGCCGCACGCCGGCCGACCCAGGCGAGTCCAGCGATCCCGACGAGGATCGCGGCACTGGCGAGCATCTCTGAGTTGAGGCCGGTGACGACATCGATCACTCGTGGCGAGTAGTCCGCCGACAGGTGCGCCGGCCAGAAGAAGAGGCGTATCCACTCCAGCAGTACCCGCAACATCGTCATCGCCCGAATGCCCAACGGCTGGCCCAGCAACAGTGCATTGGATTCGTCCGACGCCGCTGCGGTCGGCCCCAGTACGTGAATTCTGAGCCAAATGAAGGCAAGACCAGTCGCGCCTAAAGCCAGAATGAGCGGTCGAATATCACGCAGCCGCCTGCGGAGAGGCGCTTCACCGTCAATAACTGTCGCCTCGGCAGCGATGAGGAGCAAAGGCAAAACGATCGCGTGCTCCTTCGAAAGGCAGCCGAGCACGTACAGCACCGCCACGAGACACGTGTCGCGGAGGGTTAGGTTCCCTCGGCGCCGCGACCTGAGAAATACGAGCAGAGCGAGGAACATGAACAGCGCTGCCAGAAGCTCCGCCTGCCCCACCACGTTCGCGACGGCTTCAACGTGCAGCGGGTGTACCGCGAAGAGCGCAGCGCCAAGCCAGGCAGCTGGCTCCGGAAGAAGCTCCAGGAGAACTCCGAGGAATGCCGCGCACACGAGGGCATACAGAGCGATGCTGACGATGTGAAACACGAGGGACGATCCGCCTCCGAGCGCCCATTGGACGGCGAATCCAAGCATTGTGAGAGGGCGATAGAGATCGCCACCCTTTGACAAAGGCCAATAGCTCTGCGCGAACAGCTGCCACCAGTGCGCCAGCGAATGCGTCCGGTTGTCTTCTACAATGATGTGGAGATCGTCGAAGGCAAACCCATTCGTGATCCCCGAAATTGACGCGACCAGGGCGAGACAAACTACGGATCCCCCCAGGGCGACCCGCGCCTGTCGGGCGGTCAGCGAAATACGTTGTACCTCACGATGTGCAGCAGCGCCGCGAATCCATCCCGCCAAGTGATTTTCTTGCCCTCGAGATACGTTCGGCCCGAATAGCTCACCGGCACCTCGAAGATCCGCGCGTTGGCATGGGACAGCCGAGCAGTGATCTCCGGCTCGAAACCAAACCGCTCGGAGCGCAGCGGAAGAGACCGTGCGAGCTCACCCCGAACCGCCTTGTAACAGCACTCCATGTCGGACAGGTTGAGGTTGCTGAACATGTTGCTGAGGGTGGTCAGTAAGCCGTTGCCGACGGCGTGCCAATAGTAAAGCACACGATGAGTGCCACCCAGAAAGCGCGAGCCGAACACCGCGTCGGCACGACCCTGAATGAGCGGCTCGAACAACGACGGCCAGTCGGCAGGATTGTATTCCAGATCGGCGTCCTGCACGATCACGATGTCGCCGTGGCTGGCCGCAATCGCCGCCCGTACGGCTGCGCCCTTGCCGCGGTTTCGCTCCTGATAAATGGCATGGTGGATTTTCCCGTCCGCAAGCAGCTTCGCCAGGATTTGCTTCGTCCCATCGGTCGAGCAGTCATCGACGCAAATGATCTCGGTGGCATACGGCGCCGCACGGACGCGCTCTACTATTTCGGCGATTGTGTCTTCTTCGTTGTATACGGGCATGAGGACGGAGACCAGCAGCTCCATCTTCCTGAGCGGAGTCACGGGAGTAATCAAGTTTGCTATTTCTCCAGGCCATAGCGTGAGAGTTTTCTGTAAAGCGTCGAAGTATCGATTCCGAGAACTTCGGCGGTGCGCTGCTTGCTCCCGCCTTCGTTCTCCAGCACCCACATGATATAGGCGCGCTCGATCGTCTCGAGCGTCGGATTTGACTGTATTGCATCGCTGACGAGCGGATCCGACTTGGGCTCGACCACGCGCTCCGGAAGCGCCGAAAGCGGAATCGTATCACCTTTGGCGAGAATGGCGGCGCGCTCCAGCGCGTTTTCCAGCTCCCGAACGTTGCCGGGCCACGAATAGCGCTCCATCGCCTCCGCTGCTTCCGGCGACAGAACCCTAGGCGATTCTCCGCGGGCTTCGGCGGTGCTCTTGAGAAAGGCCTCCGAGAGCAGGGCGATGTCGCCTGGGCGATTCCTGAGTGGCGGCAGCACAATAGAGATGACGTTGAGCCGGTAGTAGAGATCGCTGCGGAAACTCCCGCGCTTGATCTCCTCTTCGAGCTCGCGGTTCGTGGCGGCAATCACTCTCGCATTCACGGGCTTTGCTTCAGTCGCTCCGACAGGGATCACTTCGCGCTGCTGAAGCACGCGCAGAAGTTTTACCTGCGTCGCCGGAGTGGTCTCTCCGATCTCGTCGAGCAGGAACGTTCCCTCTCCGGCCGCGAAGAACAAACCTTCCTTGTCACGCGATGCGCCTGTGAACGAGCCTTTCACGTGACCGAACAGCTCGCTCTCGAGCAGGCTTTCGGGGAGCGCTCCACAGTTGATGGACAGAAATGGTTTGGTGGCGCGTGGCGAGAGATCGTGGATGTAGCGAGCCACGATTTCCTTTCCGGTTCCCGATTCTCCCTGCAGCAAGACCGTCGAATCAGTCCCCGCCACCGATTCCGCGACGTGAAGCGCTTCGAGCCACGCCTTGCTGGCGCCGATCGGGCGGCCGGAGCGGTCGCGACGTTTCACCTCCGCCTTGAGCGTTTTGTTTTCGCGCCTGAGGTTCCGATGCTCGGCGGCGCGGCGGACGATCGTCACCAGCTCTTCGTTCTTGAAAGGCTTCTGGATGTAGTAGAAAGCCCCGTTGTTCACTGCGCCGATTGCCGATTGAAGGCTGGCCTGGGCCGTCATCAGAATCACGACTGCCTCCGGATCGTGCGCGCGAACGGATGCGAGAATGTCCAGACCGGTCACATCGGGCATTCTGACATCCGTGATTATCAGCTCGGGCTTGAGCGCCGCGATCTGCTCGAGTCCCTTTTTCCCCCCGAGGGCGGTATAGGGAATGAATCCTTCGCTCTTGAGGAGAATGCGGATGGTGTCGAGAATGCCCATCTCGTCATCGATGACGAGAACCGTCGGAGCAGGAGTGGCCGCAGCTGTCATTGCTCGCTCTTTGCCGTGACTCTCGGAGTCTTTCTCGCTCCTTCGCCCCCCAGCCGGGGCAGGATTACCGTGAATCTGGTGCCGACTCTGTTGGCGTCGCTATCGACGAGAATGAAGCCATGATGGGCCTCGACGGCTCGGTGCACGATGGAGAGTCCCAGTCCGGTTCCACCTGGCTTGGTGGTGACGAACGGCTCGAACAGCCGCTCCCTGATCGAGTCCGCGATTCCCTTTCCCTGGTCGCTCACCTGCAGCATCATCGCCCCGCGTGTGAAACGCTCGGCCTGCGCCGGGAGCTGATGATACGCGAGCTCTGCTGCTTCGACCCGGACTTCGCCGCCGGGAGGTGAGGCTTGTACCGCATTGAGGAGGAGATTGAAGATCGCGCGATGGAGCAGATCATCATCGCCAACGACGACCATCGGAGTCGAAGGAAACAGCTCCCGAATGGTGACGCTTTCCGGCTTGTCCGGGTGCGCCGCAACCAGCGCGGCAGCGTGATGCGCGATCTCGACGAGGTTTACTTTGCGCACGCTCGTGACGCCGGTTCGCGCAAAATCGAGAAACTCCGATAGCAATCGCGACAGTCTGTCGGACTCGCGCTGAACCAGTTTGGTAAGCGTCCGCGTATCGTCGTCGGCGCCCGGCACTTTTGCGAGCAGCTCCGCCGCACTTCTGATCGACGCAAGCGGGTTCCTGATCTCGTGCGCCAGTGACGCACTCAGCTCCGCCACCGCTTCGAGCCGTTCTGCCCTCGTGTGCAGTCGCTCGATATCTGCCTCGCGCAGACGGAAAGCCGCGAGCTCGGCGGCCATTTCTTCCCTGCCGGCGTGCGCCTCGCGCAGTCTCGCACCGATGTAGCCACAGCCGAGCGCGACAGCTCCGAAGATCGCAAGCTGCACCAGAACCGGCAGATCGAACGGGGTGGCGTTATCCAGAAGCGTGACCGCGAAGTAAAGCACGTCAGCGAGCGTAGCGATCAGCAGCACCCCCGCCGACGGCAGCAGCAGCGCGCTGACGGCAATCACCAGGATGTAAAGCGGTGCCAGCTGCGAGGGAGTGCCTGTCTGGGTGATGTGAACGACGGCAGTGACGAGGAGCAGGTCAAACAGTACCTGCAGGTAGAAAAATGTATCGCCAGTGATGACCCGCTTTCGGGCACTATGGAGCATCGACGCGGCGGTAAAAAACAGCGTCGCAACGAAGGCCAGGGTCGCCACCAGTGTCGCCGTGGTGTCGGCGCGCCGCCAGACTACGATGGCGGCGACGAAGATTGCTGTTGCCACCGATAGCCGGCCGAGGTAGAGGACCCGGAGCACCCGCTCCCGCCCGCCAGCGACAGGCGCGGGCAGCGCCAGCCCGGAGTGGGTGAGCTCGGAGGTTATTGGGACGGCTGGTAGCAAGGTTTCCAAATTGCGGGGGTTAGATACTGCCGTCAATTAGACGCTTCGGTGGGCACCTAAGTCTCGACTACTATATAGATTACACAGCTATGGTCCTTGGACTTGTTGCTCCGGAGCCCGCCGATCCTGCGTCAATGACCGTGGCGGCGAGCAGCCTGGTTGCCGTACTCGGACTGGTCGCGATCAACGGATTCTTCGTCGCTGCGGAGTTCTCCCTGGTCGCCGCCCGCCGCAGCAAGCTCGACGAGATGATCGCCAAGGGCGACCGCGGCGCCAAAACGGTCCAGAGCGCGCTGCAGCATCTCGATCGTTATATCGCTTCCACGCAGCTCGGAATCACGATCGCCTCACTCGCACTCGGGTGGATCGGGGAGCCGGTATTGGCGCAGCTCTTTGACCGGCTTTTCCGGTCACTCGGCCTTAACCCTTCGCCTACCGCCGTCCACGTGGCCGCTGTCCCGGTGGCGTTCTTCCTTCTGACGTTCTTCCACATCGTGTTGGGTGAGCTCGCTCCGAAGTCCGTCGCGCTGGCGAGTCCTGAAAAGACGGCGCGCGCGGTTGTCCGTCCGCTGATGTTGTTCTCTCGATTTATGTCACCGTTCATCTGGTTCTTCAACGGGGCCGCGAACTCCCTGCTTCGTATATTCGGCGTCGAGCCGGCAAGCGACGAGGAGGGACACAGCCCCGACGAGATCCGGTTTCTGGTGATGCAGGCGCACGCGCGTGGAACGCTGGATGAATCAGACCGCGCGATGCTTGCGGGAGTTCTCGACTTCCACGAAAAGAAAGCGCGCGACGTGATGCGCCCGCGAACTGAAGTCGTAGCTCTCGACGTCGAAGCCACGGAGCAAGAGGTGTGGGAGATTCTGCGGCGCGAGCGTTATTCACGGTATCCGGTTTACCGCGAATCGCTCGATGATGTGATTGGCGTTTTTCTGGCCAAGGATCTTTGGCTGCATTCAGGTGATGCGCCGTTCAACCTCGCCGATTTCGTGCGCGAGCCGATGTACGTTCCCGACAGCCGTCCGGCGGAGCGAGTCCTCGATGATCTGCGGAAGACGCGAGCCCACATGGCCGTTGTGCTCGACGAATACGGCGGTACGGCCGGCATCGTTACGATGGAAGACCTGGTGGAGGAAGTCGTCGGAGAAATCGCCGACGAATACGATTTCGCGTCGCGTGAATCGATCGTTACTGATGGAGTGCTCGAGCTGGCCGGGTCTCTCTCGTTGATCGATGTCCGTTCCGATTACCGCATCCAGATTCCCGATGGAGACTGGACGACGCTCGGCGGCTACGCGTTTGCGAAACTGGGACGCCTCCCGCGCATGGGTGACCGGATTCCGATTCCGGGTGGAGAAATGGAAGTGGTGGCGATGGATGGCCGTCGCATTGCCGCTCTCAGAATCCACCGCGCGGGCGCCCGGCAGCCTGCGGTCGCCCAGCCAGCCTAGAGCTTTCGGCGGAAAACGCCGCAGGCGCCGAGTGCGATCGGGTCCTTCGATCGAATGGCGCGAGCGGTAGTGCACGGCAGCAGTGAGATTCGCGCCACCCAATTCCCGCGTCTCCGGGAGCCGACGTCGGAGACGAAGCGATCGACGATCGTGGCCCGCGTCGGATCGAATGCCGACAACGCGGCCGCTGTCTTGATTGCCAGCTCGCTCTCGCTGACGCGCATGTATAACAGAGGAAGATGGGCGGCGACGGCGATGTCAGCGGTTGGAATCGGCCGGTCGATCGTCTCGGATCTGTCCCACACCGCCTCGGTGTACTTAGCCTCGAGGTAGTCGGAGTAGAGTCTCGCCGCCGCGGTGTTTCTCCCGGAGAACTCGAGACGTTTCCCCATCGAGAGATAAGTTTCGGGGGCGCCTACGTATCCGAGACTGAGGGCGCTCTCGAGCATCGCGAGTGCAGAGTCGCTCTGTCCCGCTCCAATGTAGGCCTGCGCCAGACTGAAGCGCGGCTGGCCGAGCTGCGGATCACTTTTCACGGCGTCGCTCAAAACCACTATCGCGCGCTCGTAATCCCGACGTCGGGAATAAATGCCGGCGAGGGCGAGGCGCTGTTCGATTCGATGCGGGCTGAGGTCGATAGCCCTGTGAAGCGCGTCGATCGCCTGTTGCTGGTAGGACTCCGACCCATAGAAAAGCGCCGCTTCAGACAGAAGCCCGGCTTCGTGGGTGTAGAGTCGGTCGTTCAAGGTGTCGCGGTGGATCTCACGGGCGAATACAGCGAATGACTCGGCGAAGGCGCGGTCCAGCATTCGTCGCTCGCTCGAGTCGGATTGAGCCTCTCTCAGGCGCGGGCGCAATGAGCCGACGAATTGGCTCATGATCATCGGCGTATGCGCAGTTTGGCGCGTCCTGGAATTCGCGAGCACCTCGAATTCCGAGAGCGTCTGGTCGAGCGCGCCACTGTGCGAGTCTATCCTTGCCAGCGCCTGACTAGCCCGCAACGGCGTGTAGCCTTCGCCGTACAGCGCCGCAGCGAGCCCAACCAGCGAGGCAAACGCGAGCCATGGTCGAGCCACTGCTCCCTCGGCATCGCCGCTCTTCTCCAGCACTACCGAGCCAACCGTGCCTCGAGATGCGATCAAAGCCGCGATGAGAATCCAGAGCATCGTGGAGTTGAGATCCACGAACCAGAAGAAGAGATACGTGGCGTACGCTATCTGCAGTCCCGAGAGAACGGCGAGCGCGGGCCCTGAGAGCCTGCCGGCCCGGTACGCCCTCACCAGCGTTACGGCGATTGCGAGCCAAATTCCAAGAAATGCGACTGCGCCGACGAGGCCGGCGGTGGAGAGTACCTCCAGAAACTGGTTGTGGGTTCGATCGTAGATGTCGGTGTCGATCTTGTATATCCCGGGATTGAAATGCGCGCTCCAGACCAGATTGTGATTCTCCAAACCGTACCCGAGCAGCGGACGATCCCTGAATCCGTCGATGGCAGCTCGCCATTGCATGGTGCGCGACTCATCCGGCCCGTCAGGATTCGTCAGCGCGAAGCGTTGCAGCACGGTCGGAACGTGCCGAGTGACTCCGCTCGTCGGATAAGCCCGGATGCCGGCCGATATTCCCGCGATTCCCGCGGCCAGTATCATCGCGACGGCTGGAGCGATCCATCTCTTCCTCGAAGCGGTGCTTAGAGTGGCGAATATCACTCCGCCCACCATCGCGCCCAGCGCGAGTCCGATGATCGAGCTCCGGTTCTCGGCATAGATCAACGCCAGCAGAATCATGCCTCCACCCGCTACATAGAGCAGACGGAACCGGAGATTGGTGGAAGCGAGATATCCCGCCAGAGCAATGTTCATCAGCAGATACGCCGCAAGAAGCCCGGAATTGCCGATCGTCGATGAGCTCGCGGCGACGATCGTATCGGTAGCGTGCGTCGCGGACGCAAGCTGTGAGTGCTCCACGATCGTGCTCACGCTGACGAAGAGACCGACGGCCAGCGCCGCATTGAGGACCCAACCCCAATCCTCGTCACGGAGGGTTCTCAGCAGAAGGAAGAAGAGCACCAGATGAAGCCATGCCCAGACGCCGCCCATTCGTTCGAAGTCTCCAAAGAAGCTGTGCGTGCGCGCGGGGGAAAAAAGCGCGGAGAGCGTCGCGACGGCGAGAAACAGCACAAGCGACCAAAAGATCGGCTCGTCATGGAGGTCGAGCGTTCTCTGGCCAAAACACAGCGCCAGCACGAGAGCCGCCACTCCGACCTCGACGAACGCCCGGAAGAACAGGTTCCGCGGCACGACATAGGGAAAGAAGAAAGCCGACCCGACGACAACAGGAACCAGCAGCGAGACGATCAACAGCGCGATGACCGCGGTGCGCCAGGAAGGCTCGGGCAACAGGGCTCTGGAGATGCGCATCCCTATGAATTTACCATTCCGACCGGGAAATGATTCGCGCATTGATCCAGCGAATCGGGTGCCGAGCAGCTAGAATTACCCCCCTTCCGACGTCTTCCGTGGAACACCTGAGTCGACTCCCATGAATCGCACTGCGCTGAAAATCGGGTTAACGGCCTGCCTCCTCGCTGACTCGAAGTTGTCCGCGCAGTCAGCGCCCGTCGACTGGACCGCGCTCGCACGGGAGTCACAGGCCACGCTTGCGGACTATCTTCGTGTAAACACTACCAACCCTCCCGGCAACGAGATCCTCGGCGCGAGGTTTCTCAAGGCGATTCTGGACCGCGAGGGCATCGAAGCCCGGATATTGGACACTACGGAGATCGGGCCCAATCGTGCCAATCTCTACGCGCGGCTGCGCGGCAACGGCAGCAAGAAGGCGATTGCGCTCGTGCACCATATGGACGTCGTCCCCGTTACGGCCGCGTCGTGGTCGGTCGATCCGTTCTCGGGAGCCGTCCGCGACGGGTACATCTGGGGGCGCGGTGCCATCGATATGAAGGGAAACGGCATCGCCCAGCTCATGGCCATGATCGCCCTGAAGCGCTCCGGCGTGCCGCTCACACGCGACATTGTTTTCATCGGGAACGCCGACGAGGAGCTGGGGTCGACCGGAGCAATCGTGTTCGTGAAACAGCATCCTGACCTGCTGCGCGACGTCGAGTACCTGGTCACCGAAGGTGCCGACAACGTGCTCGACGAAACTGGGCGTGTCGTTTACTTCGCCGTCGGCGTGTCGGAGAAGCGCACATTCTGGCAGCGCCTGACTGTGAACGGCGTGCCATCACATGGATCGCGTCCTACGAAGCAGAATCCGGTTCCGCGCCTCGTGGCGGCGCTGTACAAGATTTCCCGCTACGAGACGCCGCTTCACGTAACTCCCGGAGTCGAGAAATTCTTCCGGGACATCGCCCGCACTTACCCCGAGCCGCAGCGATCGTGGCTCTCGAACGTCAGAGCCGCGCTGGACAATCCGCGCGCAAGGGATTGGATTCTGAGCGACGTCTCCTGGAACGCGGTTCTTCGAAACACCATCTCGCTCACAGGTCTGGCGGGCTCGAACAAAACGAACGTCATTCCCGCCGTCGCTACCGCCGAGATCGACGTCAGGCTATTGCCTGACCAGGATACCGCCGAGTTTCTGAGAACGCTGGAGAAGATTGTCGGAGATACCGCCGTCCACTTCACTCATCTTGCAAACACCAAGGCCCCGCTGGAGAGTCCGATCGATACCGATCTCTTTCGGGCAATCGAGAAAGCAGCCTACGATCGAGAGCCGGGCGCATTTGTCACAACTCCAATGGAGACGGCAGCTACGGACAGACCGACTTATCGCAAGCTGGGGATTACAACCTACGGATTCAGTCCGTTCAAGATCCCGCGGGTTGAGATCCAGCGCGGGATGCACGGCAACGACGAGCGCCTGTCTGTCGACAACGTCGGTTACGGCGTGCGGTTCTATTACGACGTGCTGCGTTACGCGCAGTAGTCGACTGCGCTGTCGCGTCAGCTCTTGTGACGGAAGGTGATGCGCCCTCTCGTCAGGTCGTAGGGCGACACTTCGAGAGTTACGCGATCGCCGGCAAGAACGCGGATGCGAAACCTCCGCATCTTCCCCGCTATGGTCGCGTGCACATCGTGGCCGTTGTTGACCTGCACGCGGAACGTCGCGTCGGGCAGTACTTCAGTGACAGTACCTTCCAGCTCGATTGCCTCTTCTTTTGCCATAAACCTCCTCGGTTATTACAGTGACGATCAAAACCCGCGGTCCATGTTAACCCGCGCTGGCAGCTAAAAAAAAGACGGGACCGCGCTGGAGTTGTCCAGGGCGGCCCCGTCTTCTATGCTGCGTTCAGCAAGCTACGCCTTAGGCGCCGAGCTTGGTGACGTTCTCGGCCGCCGGGCCCTTCTGACCCTGCACGACGTCGAACTCGACGCGCTCGCCTTCAGCCAACGACTTGAAGCCGTTGCCATTGATGGCGGAGTGGTGAACGAAGCAATCCTTCTGTCCGTTCTCGGGGGTGATGAAGCCAAAGCCCTTGGCGTCGTTGAACCACTTTACTTTGCCGGTGGTACGCATGTTCGGTACATCCTCATTCAATTGTGTCGGAGTGCCGTGTTTGCGGTACCTGTCCGACTACTGTTTGTTCGCGGTCGAATTGACCGCACTTGCAGCCCTCAAACCAAAAAAGACCTGGCAACATCCCAGGTCCCCTGAAAGTTCGCTGGCTCTGAGCTCGCAATCGTTGCGGCTCAGGGTTTAAACCTAACCCGCCAGGGCCTCGCCGTCAACGAATATTCACGGCTTCGGCATCGTCTTTCACTGGCACGGCGTACCTATCCAACGCATCACCGTACGCCTCCACGACCCCAGCGGGCGCGGGAACCCTGGCTCCCGTGATCATCGCCTTCATCATCAGCGCGTTGGCGACAGCCTTCCCCTTGTAATGGTTGTTCGTGATCACGAATACTTCTTTCGTCGCCGGATCCGCCGCGATCTCCCTCGCCCTCTCGACCCAGGGCTCCAGCTCGTCGGCGCGATACAGGTAGTTGTAGCGCTGCTCGACTGGCGCCTTTTCACGAAACCAGTCCTTGTAGTTGCGTCCGTGCACGCGCACGTACCCGACGTGCGACGTCACGTGTGCCGACGGCCCGATCGAATCGTGGTAAAGCGGCTGATCGATGTTGACGAACCCGACGCCTTCTTCTTGCAGGGAACTGAGAAATTCTGGAGCGAGCCACGTCGAATGGCGTACCTCCACGACCAGTGGATACTGTCTGAAGGTCCGAACCACGTCACCGAGCCATTCCCGATTCTCCTCGGTATGCTTGAAGCTCCAGGGAAACTGCAGCAATACGGCGCCCAGCTTGCCCGCATCCATCATCACGTCGAAGCCGGCGGTTACCTGATCGACTTCGGCGGTCGTCCACGCCTTGTCGCGCTCGTGCGTGAACCGCTTCCAGAGTTTGGCAGTGAAGCGGAAATCGTGAGATTCCTCTACCCGCTGTACCCACGATGCCGTGGTTCTGGGGAGCGGAGGCCCGTAATAGCTGGAGTTTACCTCCACGGTATCAAAGAATTCCGCGATGTAGCGAAGCGCGTCGAAGCTCGGCGGTTTGGCCTCCGGATAGACTACCCCCTCCCAATCCTTGTACATCCATCCCGCCGGCCCGAACCGCATCTTCGCCTTGCCAGCCGCGGGGCCTCTCCCGCTTGATCTTCCAGATCTCATGCTCCCTTTGAATGCTTGTTCAGTGCCAGCCAGAGGGATGGCTGGTAGCCGCCAGCCCCGGCTCTTCGCACATTCTTGGGCGCATGCCATACGCCTTTCATACCGTCGACGTCTTCACCGATCATCTACACGGTGGAAATCCGCTTGCAGTGATTCCCGATGCGCGCGGATTGTCGGATTCGCAAATGCAGGCGATTACCCGCGAGTTCAATTACTCTGAGACCGTTTTCGTTTTCCCTCCGCGGCAGAGCGGTAACACCCGGCGCGTACGCATCTTCACGCCAGGATCGGAGCTTCCTTTTGCCGGACATCCAACCGTAGGCTGCGCTTTCGTTCTCGCGTCGATCGGCGAGATCACGCTCAACGGCGACGAGACGCGAATCATCCTCGAGGAGGGCGTGGGTCCGATACCCGTGCTCATTCGCGCCGACCGCGGAAAGCCGACGTTCGCCCAGCTCACGTCGGCGAAGCTCCCCGAGATCAAGGATCCACCGCCGCCGCCGGAGACTCTTTGCGAGATCCTCTCGCTGGAGCCGAGCCACATCGTCGCGGACGACATGATCGAGCCGGAAGCGGTGTCTTGCGGTGTTCCCTTTCTCTTCATCCCGCTCAAGAGACCGGAAATGCTGTCGTGGGTGAAGGTCGACACGACCAAATGGGAACAGGCTCTCCGCGACTACTGGGCGCCAGAGATGTTCGTGTTCAGCGCGGATGACTGGACCAACATTTTCGAGGGCGGGCACATTCGGGCGCGAATGTTCGCGCCCGGCCTCGGCATTGGTGAGGATCCCGCGACCGGCGGCGCG
>Ga0137377_10002118_pt1 | contig 14586 bp, 9 predicted proteins | sample SagtaG_22_FD_104815 | JGI IMG/M metagenome (GOLD analysis project Ga0137377, IMG submission 104815) | Vadose zone soil microbial communities from Sagehorn Ranch, Mendocino, California, USA - Sage2_L_40_16 metaG | ecosystem: Environmental > Terrestrial > Soil > Vadose zone | place: USA... | reverse complement strand
CCACTCGCGGATATGTGCGGCCTTGAAGGGCGATGCGCGCATCTGCTATCCATGTCTGGTTATGGACAAACTCACGGAAGATACCGTCAGAGAGATTGAGCAGATCCACTGGAGCTGGATCGAGTTCGAAGTCGCAGGAGAAGGTCACAGCTTGATGACATTGTGCACTGACGATATCGAGTTGTTGCCGCCTGACGCGCAGCCTGTGCTGGGACGCGCGGCGGTTTCGGCGCGGTTGGCGCACGGAAACACGAGAATTCACGACATAGAGATTACCAATCGTCTTATTCGAGGTTCAAACGAGATTGCTTATTTGACAGCAAGCTACAAAACTACGTTTTCCTTGCCGGAAGATTCCACCCCTAGACAAACCCTCGGAAGCCATCTGTGGATACTGCAAAAACAGGTCGGTACGTGGGTTATCACTCTCGTGAGCTGGTCATTGTGGGACGCCATTTCCGGGCCGACTCCGCATCCGCTACGAGAAGCGAGCGCTAGCTCGCCGACTTCATACTTTTCTCAGATCATCTATCCCTCCTTCCTGCTTGGTTGGCAAAGGACAGCAAGACTGGCAAGCTGTTTCTCTTTGCTCCCCCAGTCTCACTAGACTACCGCGCGCTCCTGAACGGCGAGAGATAAGAGCGGAGTGACGCAGCGGGCAGGATCGTGGTTGATACTGCCAAAAGGGGCGCCGACGACCATTGCACCCGGGCAGCACGCGATGCGCATATGCACCTTGTGAGCCGATAATCGACTGCGTCCAAAGGCACAACAGATGACTCGCCAGCGGCAAAGAAGGCCGGAATTCGCGGTAGTCAGAAACAGCGCTGTCCACGTACACATCGCGATTCATCACAAGGTTCCCCCCAACCAGCAAAAGGGGGAGCGAGTGCGCCTGCCGGGGCGCGCTCGCTCAAGAGAGTTAAGCCGACTCGGTCGTACGCAGTTTCCGCGCAGCGTCACGCACAATCTGACTGCGGACGATCATGGCCTTGGCATTGGCCGCCAGCGCATTGCGGTCCGGGAGCAGTTGCCTCTCCGCGATGAGCTGGTTGGTGTTGTTAAGGAACACCGTCAGTGTGTCTAGCCCCGCCTTCAGGCGCTCGAATTGCTCGCTCTGGGCTGGAGTCAACGCCGGCTCCATCTGTTCGAATCGAGAAACCAGGCTCCGCAGAGTGCGGACCTGATCCGCGAGATAAGCCGTTTGATGGGTGAGCGTTCTCCAGTCCACAGAACTGTTCCGAAGATAGGCTTCCATCTCTTCGGCCTGGTTCTGGGCTCCTGCCGCTACGCGAGCAATATCAGTTAGATAAGAGCCAGCAGGACCGGTCACCACGCACTTGGTCTCCATCGCGGAAGCTGGGATGCAGACCAAGGTGGCGGGAACTGCGTCGCTAAATTGACGGTGCGCCGACAGGACGCGACACGTGCCTCGCGACGAGTTGGACAGCAGCTGTCGCGTTTCCCCCAATCTTCATTTTGTCGCTCGGTCGTGCAAAGCCCCGGTTGGCGATTTTTTGCAGATGCCCTCAGTTACCTGGGCAGAGATATCGAGCTGGGCGGAACTCGATGCTTGATTGGCTGCACAAAGCTGCATGCCATAGCCAGTGCGGGCCAATCGACCCAGGCAACCACGAATTCATTTGACACCGACAATTCGAGGACTATAATCGCGCCATAACGCGTGAGGTACGTCCTCAGAGCAGTATTCAACAAACGATAGATAATGTCCGGCTATCTCCTGATTTGGTCTCCAGGTTCTGAGATGCCTTCACACTCAGGCCAAAACACCTATCGATGAACGTCGACCGTCGCCGTGTCGGCTCGTTGAGGAGAAATCGATGATCAACCCTGCTATCAGTGCAAAAAAACGTCAGCCCGCTGCTCACGGAGGCGGCGTCCGCGGCGACAACTCCGTTCCGCGATCGTCGCAGTTCGAAGGACGCTTCGGACGGATGTTTCGGTCTTTGCCATCCGCCGAGTGGCCCAAGAAAGCGCTTCTCGATCTGGGGCTGGCCATGACTGCGGACCCGGAGCACTTGGACACAGACAAGAATGCGCCCACCGCCGCATTCGAGGCAGACGACAAGCGCATTCAGGATGACGAAGAGAACGTGGCTATCGCCGCCGGCTATACGTACCTCGGTCAGTTCATTGATCACGACATCACGTTCGACCCCGCGTCGAGCCTGCAGCAGCAGAACGATCCTGATGCGCTGATCGATTTCCGCACTCCGCGGCTGGACCTGGATTCGTTGTACGGCCGCGGGCCCGGAGATCAGCCATGGATGTATCTTGGGAAGAAGTTTCGACTTGGGCGCCCTTTGTTCGAAAACAAAAAAGCCAGCAAGGCACGGGACCTGCCCCGATTCGATGATCCCATCAACAAAGGAGCTAAACGGGCGCTCATCGGCGACAAGCGTAATGACGAGAACGTGATCGTGGCACAACTCCATTCGGCCATGCTGCAGTTTCATAACAAACTGGTCGATAAGCATCCCGACGACGCCTTCGAGCGCGTGCAACAGCGAGTGCGATGGCACTATCAATGGATCGTCGTGAACGATTTTCTCAAGACCATTTGCGGAGAAGAGGTTGTCGAGAACATCCTCCCTGATTTTGGAAAAAACAAGCCGATTTGGAAACTGAAGCCCAATTTGTCGATCTTCAAATGGCGCAACGATCCGTTCATGCCCATCGAATTTTCGGCAGCTGCATATCGCTTCGGTCATTCGATGGTGCGACCCATCTACCGCCTGAACACGGAACTCAACGGGGGCGATAACCCTGACATGGCCACTCCCGAAGAACAAAAGCGAGGCTTGGCCGGGCGCTTCTTTATTTTTGCGGGCGTGCAAAAGCGCGGCCTGAACGGATTCGACGAATTTCCCCAGCAGTGGGCGATCGATTGGAGCTTGTTCTTCGATATCGGTGGCTCGATCAATAACGTAGGCAAGAAACGAGTACAGCCAGCCTATAAGATCGATACTTCACTCGTGAACCCCATGGGATTTCTGCCGGAATTTTCGAAGCCGCCGCAGCCGCTGGTTCCCCCATTTAGCGTCGGCCAGCTGCAATCGATAGCTGTGGATCCTGATGGCGATCCGTCGAACCTTGCACAACGGAACTTGCTTCGTGGCTTGGCGATGGGGCTGCCGAGCGGTCAGAGTGTCGCCCTAGCTCTGGGCGTCGACCCGATCGAGGACGGCGAATTGCGCGTGGGAAAGGCTGTCACGGGCGACCTCCCGAACAATCCGTTGCTGACTTCTTTTGATAAAGAAAACAGTAGCTTCAAAGGGAACGCACCGCTCTGGTACTACGTCCTGGCGGAAGCGCAAGTCGAATGGGCCAAACGAGCCACGGCAAAGGGCAGCAAAGGCAATGAGGAACCAATTCGTCTGGGAACGGTGGGCGGACGTATCGTCGCAGAGACCATCATCGGACTGATCTGGGGAGATGGCCACTCGTACTTGCGCCAGGCGCCAAACTGGAAACCGGATACCATTCGCAGCATGGGAGATCTCATTCATTTCGCTCTGAGTTGAATCGCTCCTTCTAATCCGAGCGAATCTGACAATTTTTTGGAATCCGTAGCCGGTGACGAAAAGGGTCGTCGTGAATTCCATCGGCAACTCGTGGCACATCCCGACCTCCTCCGAGCCTCGCAGCACGATGCGCGATCCGGTGACAGGCATTTCCGCGGCGACCAGCGTGTCTATTTTCAGCGGCAACCAGTATCAGGGGCCGGGAGAACCCGGGAACCAACTGGAAGCCGGCAGCGCAGTGTTCTTCAGACGGCGCGGCGAAACCTCATGGTCGTCCGTGCTCATGAAGTTCGACAGCGCGCAAGCCAACAACAAATACTACGTGGCCAGACTGCCCACGAATACCTTCGCGACCGGCGACGTCGTTGAATACTACTTGCGAATCCCTTACAGCGATCACCCAACCACTTTCGTTCACGGAAGCGACAACCAGTCCTCAGCGACGGCAACGGAAACGGCTGCCCAGGGAAATCCATTCTCGTTCACGGTGGAGGCTTCGGAAAACTTCGTATCTTTCGATTCCGGAGCACTTCAGGCGCGTGTGACCCTGGACTCCGGGCAATTTACGTTGACGGGCCCGGACCTTCACGGAGCGGCGCACGCGAACGTCATCACCTTCTTTGCGCCGACGGTGCGCGTGGCCGGCAAATCCTTCCCCCTGCAACCGATACGAGATACGAAGAAACTGGCCAACGGCTTGGAGCTTACCTGCGATCTTGGAGGGACAACACTCACCGCCCAACTGACATTTCCAAGCGACAACGTCATGCAGTACGAGATCGTGCGATGGAACGGCCTCGTCGCCGAGCAAACCATGGTGACAGCGACTTCTGACGGAGGCGAGCACTTCTTCGGTTTTGGCGAGAAGTTCGACAGCCTGGATCAGGCCGGCAAGAGGGTCCGCACCTTGACGATCGATGACCCCGGCACAAAGGGCGGTCACTCGTACAAAACCGCGCCGTGGTTTCTCAGTACGCGGGGTTACGGTTTCCATCTCGATTCGTCCGCGGAAAGCCACTTCGACATGCGTGCCAGCCAGCCGGACCGCTACGTGATTACGAATTTGTTTTCCACGCTGAAATTCAAAGTGGTTTACGGACCTGATCTATCCGACGCGCTGACCCGGTTCACGGCGTACTCCGGCCGACCCTTTTTGCCCCCGCCCTGGGTTTTCGGGCCATGGATCTCGTCGGATATTTGGCGAAGTGGTGGCGAGATCCGCTATGCGGTACAGAATTTCGCCGGCAATCTGAAGGGAAGGGGGATCCCTGCGTCTGCAATCGTTTTTGATTCGCCTTGGGAGACGGCCTACAACGATTTGCAGTTCAACATGACGCAATTCGGTAAGGGAGAAGACTTTGAGGGCGACCACTACGACGGATTCGCTACCCTGCCGGAAATGACGGCGTTTCTGCAAAAAAACGGTTTGAAGGTCATCTGCTGGATGGCGCCGTTTGTCAACCTGCAGTCGGAGGCAGAAACGCTGCCCAACCGTTTTCAACCCAACGGTGCGTTGCAAAGGGTGCCGGGTCAGAATATCGGCAAGGCGTCGAACTATGACGAAGGCGAGAGCAAAGGTTTTTTCGTTCGCAAGGCTGCTGGCGGACCTCCGCTGGTTGTGCCTTGGTGGAAGGGACGCGGCAGCCCGATCGATTTCACGAATCCGGCAGCCCGCAAGTGGTTTAACGATCAGCTTCTGAGACTGTTAAAGCAAAGCGAGGTCGTTACAGCGAGCGGCAAGGAGCCCGCAATAGGCGGATTCAAAACGGACGACGGTGAGACGCAAAACACCGCGCAACCGCCCAACGTGTATATACCGCTTACGGCAACCTACGCCGACGGCCGCACGGGGACGGAGATGCGCAATGCGTATTGCTTCGAATACCAGCGCTGTGTTTCCGGCGCTTTGGGAGGCAACGGGGTGCTCTTCGCGCGGAGCGGTTTCGTGGGTTGCCAGGCCTTTCCTGGACACTGGCCCGGCGACAACGAACCGAACTTTGGGCCGAATGGTTTGCCCGGTGTAATCACCGCCGGTCTATCGTCAGCAATGTCAGGTTACGCGATTTGGGGCCCGGACGTCGGCGGATACCAGGACTCGAACTTCGCGGCAACCGCCTCGGAACGCGCCGATCTGTTCATGCGTTGGAGCCAGTTTGCCTGCTTCTCTCCGATCATGCAGATGCACAGGCAGGTCCACAGGCAGAAAAACCAAGACTTCACATTGGGCAAGACGGAGGAGCTTCGGCAGTATCCGTGGGGCTACGGAGCGGAGGCTCTCGCGAACTATCAATTCTTCGCGAGATTGCACACGCGGTTATTTCCGTACATCTATACCTATGCCAAGGAATCGGCCGCAACGGGCTTGGCGATTTTGCGGCCGCTGATTTTGATCAATCAAAGCGACCCCAAAGCCCTCGGTGTGGAGCATGCCTATCATTTCGGCAATGAGTTCCTGGTGGCCCCCATCGTCGCCTTAAACGCGAATTCGCGGCAAGTGTATTTGCCAGCGGGAAACTGGGTAGATTTTTGGACTGGCGCTGTTCACGCGGGCGGCCAGACCATCCCGTGGAGCAGCCCAGACCGCATGCAATTTCCGCTGTTCGTGCGGGAAGGCGCGATCGTGCCGTTGCTGCCGAAAAACGTGCAAACCCTGTGTGACGCCGCCTATGTCAACAACAGGGCAATTGTCGGGGCAAGTCAGGACCTGACGTTTCTGATCTATCCGGGCAGTGGGACATCTCAATTTTCGGTCTACGACCAGACGCAGATTGAGTGCCAGCGCTCCGGTAGCGCTCGAATGGTTATCCTCAATTCGATTCCCCGCGCGGTGACGTTGCAAGTCTTCGGAGACGAGCCGCCCAACGTCACTCGCAACGGATCGAGTTTGCCAAAACGAGCGAAACTTGCGGAGTTCGAGGCATCGGACGATGGATGGCGATTCGATGCGCCGACCCGGTTCGCGTTCATCAAGTTCCGCCACGCGGGAGGTTCGGTTCAAATACGGTGCTAGGCGTCCCCACCAGGAATTTTTCGCAGCTCGAGTCCAATTTCAGGAGAGGTCCCCATGCCGGTCAGCGTTCTGACGCAACACAACGACAACATTCGTTCGGGTGCCAATCTGCAGGAGACCAAGCTCAATACTACGAATGTGAACGTGAATGATTTTGGCTTGCTGGCGTCCCGCGACGTCGAGGGTCAAATCTACGCGCAGCCGCTGTATGTCCCAGGAATCGAGATAGCCGGCAAGGCGCGAAACGTGGTCTACGTCGTGACGATGCACAACTGGGTGTATGCGTTTGACGCAGACGATTTGAGTCTCGGTGCCGGGCCTCTTTGGAAACGGCAAGTCGATCCTCATCCTGTCCCGTCCGGCTTCTACCGCCTGAGCTACCACGACATCAGTAACAACACCAATGACCCTATCGGCATTCTCAGTACGCCGGTTGTCGATCTGACGGCGAATGTGATCTATTTGGTTGCTGCCACATTCGACCCCGCGATTCTGGCAGGACCCGTTGCAGCGGCGCCAAATGCTTTCAAGCAACTTTTGTTTGCGCTTGACCTTTCCACGGGTAACCTTCGATCAGCCGTCGCCGGGTCGTCGAATCCGGTGCCGATCGGTGGATCGATTGCTGGGGTCGGGTACCGCGACGGTAAGGAAGTAGGCGCCGGCGTTACCGTGCACAAGACGGCGCAGGGCGCGAGCGTGGACGTCACCATCGACGGCAAGGCGATGACCGTTGTCGATGCCAATGGCGGCAACGTCTTCTTCAGTCCCATGCAGCACATGCAACGGCCGGGACTGTTGCTACAAGATGGATTGCTGTACATCGCGTTCGGCTCTCACGGCGACTTTGATCCTTACCACGGCTGGGTTTTTGCCTACGAAGCCTCTTCTCTGAAACAGAAAGGCGTCTTCTGCACTACACCGGGAGGTGCGGAGGGAGGAATTTGGCAGGCCGGTGAGGGGCCGGTGGGTGACGGCAAGGGCAACGTATATTTTGGGAGCGGGAACGGCGACTCCGACCCCACGGCTGTGGGAGGCCCGAACCTTGGTCAGAGTTTCGTTCGCTTGCGCGCCAGTGCAACATCGCTCGACTTGGACGCATACCGGAAAATCATTCAAGATCCTGGAGTTCCTGACGAGGATCTGGGGGCCGCGTCTCCCACCATTCTTCCAGACGGTTTTTTGGTCGGTGGCGGCAAGGATGGCAACTTTTACCTGCTCGATCCGGCCCAGATGACGAAGACGAATGCTGCCGCCTCACTTGTGCAGGCCTTCCTTGCGACTCGGGGACGCGGAAGCCGTACCGAGAAACCTTTGAGCACTCATCACATTCATGGGTCGCCGGTTGTCTACGACTCGCCCAATCAGGGCGTGCTGGTTTACGTGTGGGGCGAAAACGAAGTGCTCCGAACCTTTCAATATGACCCGATCTCTCACGGCTTTTCCGGCCAACCTAACGCGAGAAACGTGCCCGGACAGAGCAGGGCGATCGGGACTATGTATGCATCGAACGATGAGCGCGATCGAGACGGAATGCCGGGAGCCATGCTGTCGCTCAGTGCGAACGGCAAGAACCCCGGCACGGCGATTCTCTGGGCTTCGCTTCCACCTTTCCTCAATGCCAACCATGGCAGCGTGGATGGCATCCTGACCGCCTATGATGCAACGCACTTCGACACGCAGGGCCGTCTTGTGCAGCTGTGGCACAGCCATCAAAACCCCGCCGATGATCCCGGCAACTTTGCCAAGTTTTGCTGTCCGACTGTCGCGGACGGCAAGGTGTTCTTGGCGACCTTCAGCAACAAGTTACGAATTTATGGCCCGCGCTCTGCGTCCGACGGCGGGTATAACGTAGGATTTGGAGGGCACAACGGGCTGACCCTCAACGGAAGCGCTCGAAGCGCCGGTGGGCCGCTGCGGCTTACGGGAAAGCACGACTTGCAGGCGGGAAGCGTGTTTTGCGCGAAGCCAGTGAACGTCAAAACCTTCAATGCTTCTTTCCGGTTTCGGACCACAGCCGGGAATGCAACCGCCGACGGGATGACCTTCTGCATTCAGAGCGAAGGTCCACATGCACTGGGCGGCCCGGGAGGCGGCTTGGGATACGGGCCTGATTCGAACAACCCCAATGATCCGGGCTTCAAAATCATTCAGAGTGTCGCTCTCAAGTTCGACCTCTTCGATAATGAAACCATTCAAGCGGGCAGCTTCCTCGGTTTATACAAGAACGGCGACTCTCCGACTGCCGCGAATGCCATCGGAGGTGAAATCCAGCTTGTCCCCCTCGGCATGGATTTGCATTCGGGGCATCAGTTTCTTGTAACACTGACCTACGATGGCGCGACCCTGCAGATGGTCTTGAAGGATCGCACCTTGAAAACGCAGATCACGCACTCGTTTCCGATCGATATTCCGTCCATCACGGGGAATACGGCGCATGTCGGCTTCACTGCCGGAACCGGTCTTTCCAGCGCAGACCAGGACATTCTCAGTTGGCTATTTAGTTCATGACAACCAAGCTTGCTGAGACCGAGAGTGAAGCAAGTCGCCGATGCTGTATCTGCCGTTGGAGGAGAATCAAGGATGCCTTCTAAGCCGCGGTCGTGCATTGTTATCGGTGCCGGTTTGGCTGGACTGTCGGCTGCCTATCGGCTGAGAACGCGTGGATGGAACGTGACCGTGCTGGAAGCCCTGCAGAAGGTGGGAGGCAGGGTCTTTTCATACCGATTCAAACAAGCTCCGAAATTGGTCTGTGAACTGGGAGGGGAGTGGATTGGCGTACGTCACAAGGCCATCCGGAGGCTTTGTGCCGAATTAGGCTTGAAGCTTCAGCGCCACCGGTACGCCTTTTCCTTCTGGAATGGCGGCGAGGCCCTTTCACGGATTTTCAGGCCGGGCACCTGGTGTTTCTCCACGAAAGCCCACAAGAACTTTGAAGCTTTCAAAACACGGTTTGCCAAATACGATCCTGCGCAGATTCGAGATCTGGACCAGTTCGACTGGTGGACCGTGCTTCGCTCGCTCGGCTTCACGACCGAGGAACTCCAGCAACGCGACCTGATGGACAGTACGGATTTCGGCGAGACCATTCGCTTGACCTCTGCCTACAGTGCGGCGGCCGAGTATACCGACGGCACCGACACGGATGCGATGGATTACAAAATTCGCGGCGGTAACGACCGTCTGGCCTATGCCCTCGCCGGTGAACTTGAGCCGGGCTCTCTCTATCTGGGTGCCAGGGTCCGAGCGATTCATCAAACCGCGACGGGCGTGAACGTCTTCGTCAACGGAAGGAAAGCGCCCTTCCGCGCAGAGTTCTGTATCTGTTCGGTTCCCGCGCACTGCTTGCTCAGGATCGGATGGAAACCCAAGCTGCCCTTGGAGCAGGCAGCCGCCGCACAGCAACTGCAATACTCCCGAATCATGAAGACGGCGGTCCTGTTCAACAAAAGGTTTTGGAGCAATTACAAAGGCTACGGATTTTCCACGTTTACCACTCGCATATCGGATTTCTGTTTCGACAGCACGTACGGTCAGCGAGGGACCGAGGGCATCCTCTGCAGCTATTCCATCGGCGATAAAGCCGATGACCTGTCGTCGGAGCCCAGCAAGGCAAACGTCAAAACGTGGATCCGAGACGACATGGTCAGTGTTTCGCGCACCAAAGAACGTCAAATCGTCGCCATCGACGTGAAGTCACAACCCTGGCAAAAGGTGTCGTGGATCGGCGGAGCCTACGCTTTTTACCGGCCCGGCCAGTGGTTCACCGTTCGACCCGCTCTGCAGCGGGCTCACGGCCGCGTTTTGTTTGCCGGAGAGCATCTCGCAGACCTGCAAGGTTTCATGGAAGGCGCGATCAATAGCGGCGAAGCTGCGTCTGACCGGCTATGAGCAACCGCTCGGCTTGTATCTTTTCTCAGCGCCGGGTCGGCGGCGAAGCTGAAACATCCGGTCTAAGGTATCGGGGAGGCACGCTAGTGCAAACGGAACGTTTGCTTTCGGTTGCGGCGATCCTTGCGCAGGCTACGTTTGCATGCTGTGGCTCTGCCGCGCAGAGCGCGTCTCCGCCCGCGCCTTCAGGCTCGACGGCCGTCGAACTCGTCAAGGCGCTTGCGTGGCCGCTGGCCACCCTCCTGATCGGCGTGGTTTTTCATCGGCAGATTGCCCTGTTCATGAGCGCACTGGGCAGCCGCATTACCAAACTTTCGCTCTTCAAGGTCGAACTCGAGCTGGTGCCTGCAACTGCGGCGACAACTACTCCGCTCCTGGACGATATCCGCACTGCGACGAGCCCCGCCGAAATCAGCGATTCGAGCCGCGCCAAGCTGGAGCGGGTCCAGTCCCGCGCTCCCGCGGACTTCGCGGTGATCGCGATCGGGAAGGGTCAGGACTGGCTGACTTCGCGCCTTTACCTGGCCGCAGTCATGATGGCGAGGATGCGCAGTGTGAAAGCCTTCGTCTTCGTTGAGCGTTCGCCGGACACGGGGCGCAGACTTGTTGGTGTTGCGTCGGTTTCACAGTTACAGTGGGCACTCGCCCGTCGCTATCCGTGGCTGGAAGCCGCTTGGGCGCGTGTCCAAATCTCGCTTTTCCCTCAGCCCTTTTTCGCCAATGCTCCGCAGTTGTCTGTGGGAGCGCAGTGGCTTCCACATCCCGGTACCCTTTCCATGCCCCAACCGGTGATCCAGTCGGATAGCGGTGCGCTCGAACCGCGGCAAGCTCGCCAATGCGTCAGCAGCTTTATCGATTTGATTCAGCGCCACTATGTGCCCGCCCCGGGAGTGAGCGACCCTGAATGGGTAACGCTTCGCGATGCTACCAAAGAGCGAGCATCCTGGATGACGCACGAACTACTCGAATCGCTCTTGCCGCAGGAAGCGTTCAACGCGTGCGTATACATGATGCGCGATGCCCCCCGCGCAAAACGGACCCGTGCCGTTCTGCGCCGTGCGGACCCTTTCGTTGCACTAGTGGAAAGTAATCGCGAGTATGCGTGCCTTGCCACCCGGCAGGCCCTCCTCGAGGAGATTGCCGCTTCCCTTGGTCAAGAACCAGAGCATCAGTAGGAAAGATCAGCTCGAGATGGGCATCTGACCGGCGCCATCCCTTTGTAGCAGCCTTGGAGAATAGAGCGGCGAGAACAGCCCTCACGCCAAAATATTCCTCAAGGCTTTCGCAGGAGATGCGTCGCCAATAGGCAACATTGTAGGGCTAGAGCAGCAATCGACCATACTTGAAACTTTCGCACGCCAAGGTTTGGACGAAGAACGGCGGAACTCCTTGACAAAAGTTACGGACTGATCTAAATGCTCTTTCAAGTACACTGGAAGTTATCCCTCTATCCCACTGGTTGTCTCAATCGTTGAGCGATATGGGCTCCGCGAGGGTTGTGAGGAGGACGTTCATGGCAGTCGCATTCGCCTCGGTTCCCGGTGAAATTCTTAGAATCCTGTCTGAGACCAGTTGGGACACTTTACTTCTTCTGGTCGGTTTGGCCTTCGTAGCGGTAGCCGTCTTGGGAAACATCTCTGGGCGAATACGACCCGGCAAGGGAGGTCGCATCGCTGCGGGGATTATAGGAGCGAGTCTTTTCGCTTTCGGCTTTTGGTACCACGCTGTCATTCACAATTTTAGAATCAATTCAGTTGATGTAGCTCCTCCTCAGTCTCAAGAAGGATCGTGCCCACTCACGGTCAATTTGCAAGGAATCGTGGACGCCTCGGGGTCTGGAGATGTGATTTCCTACTTCGAGTTCAGCAATGGAAATGCCAGCGAAAGTCACACTACAACTTTTCAGCGGACTAATTCACAAATTGTTCCAGGTGTATGGCAAGTGCACGAGTCGTTGAGGGATGCTTGGGTACGGTTTCAGGTTGTTGCTCCGGCGAAAAAGGCATCCGATAGCTCAAAGCCGTTTTCGGTCAGATGCCTGACACCGCAAGCTGGCAGCCCCCCGGCAAATGTGATTGCAGCGAACAAACCTGAACTTAAGCCAACTCCAAAGGAGCTAATTGCGCATGTCGTGGACCCTTCAACAAATAGCGTTGCGTTGAATTCCGTCGAACCAATTTCAGGAACTTACCTGAAGCGCGGCCAACCTGTCACATTCAACATAAACCTGAGTTATAACCTAACGTCCGCTGATACCGCTATCCTTTCGATTAGTACCGCACAGTTCCGAAGCTCAACGGAGCAATGCGCCGGAGGCGGTGAACTGACCGATGCTGTCCAGGTGCCAATCGTGCGGGGTAGGCATCAGGCGCAGGTGAGTCTCGTATGGTCCGGTGATACAGGCGCTTCAACGAAGGGCAGGATTTTTGGCAGCGGCTTCGTCAGTTTCTTGCCGATGTTCTGGGTCAACAACAACGGAGCACGCGGCGAGCGGACCAATCTCTTTGGGACATATACCGAGTATTGCTACCAGTTCGGGCCATGACGACTGGTGCGAATTTATGAGAGCGCGTTCTAAATGAGGAGGGAATATGAGAAATATTCTCCGACGTACGGTTCTGGCGATTCTGTTTTCACTGACGTGTTCGGTCTCAGCTCGGGCACAACAGGCGACCGCCAATCACAATGTCATCCTTCGCCGCGATCCATCAACGTCGAGCCCGGCTTTGGAGCATCTGCAAAAGGGAGCGAGATTGACCCTCGTCGAAGCAAACCCTGATAACGGCTTCTATCATGTTCAGACCGAGGATGACCAAGTAGGTTGGATATTTGGCAAATTTGTAAGCGCTTTGTCGACTCCGGCACCCACCAACCGGCCTAGCGCGAGTACGCCTCCGCCGACAGAAACTTGTGATGCAAGCATCACAACCCACGTTTACCATCCGAACAGACTGATCGTGAAGCAAGAATGTATCTCGGTGACCGGAACAATCGTGGATGCGACAGCAACCCAAAGCAAACATCACCCTGACGGAACCCGGCACGAGCACGACGGAGACACGCACGGCTGGCTCAAAGTGGACCCGGAATTTCAGAACCTCCTGAACGCTGGCAATATGAACGATGAGGACGGAAATTTAGTGTTTGAAATCATCTGCCGTTTTCCTGTGACTCAGGCAGATGCAAAAACGGCGTGTCAGGGCTACGCAGATCACGTAAACCTACCTCAAGTTGGTTCGCACGTTCGCATAGTGGGAAGGTACGTGCAGGACACTTTTCACGACAAGTGGAATGAAATTCATCCCGTCACGAGCATTACGGTTATCCAGTAAGCGAAACGGACCTAAAGATCGTGACATTCGTGTGCTCTATAAACCCCAACGAGAACGCCCCAAACCCGGTACCCTTCGCAGTGCGACGTGGCAGAGTTCTTTCGATAGCAGCAAGGTATGGGCACAGAAGTTTACGTCGATCACCGCCGGCTCCGACACGAGTTGCCCCAATGCTGGCGCGATTGACTGCCTCTTACTGCAGTCCATCGGGTCGCAAGAGGGGCCAACTGGCGGTAAACTATTGACCAAAACTACCTTCATCCAACGCTTAAACAGCAAGGGGGATCTGCACCCGCTGCCGGCTGCTTGGTGCCCGGCGATGTGGGTCGCCAAGTGCTCGTGCCCTACTCGGCCGATTTCTTCTTCTTCCGAGCGGACAACTAAGGGATCGCGCAAAAACAAGTTTACAGTTGAGGCTTGATGGCGCAAACAACTAAGAACTATTAAGTGTCCTCGCCTTCCCACATGTCGCAAGCGAGGGAGCGCCTGGCGCCGCTGGCAGCGCCAGGTGCTAGGAACCAAATGTTACTTATTACTTCTTCGTTGGATAAACAAACTCAACGCCGAAGTTATCACCCGGGTAGAACCAGGCCTTCAGGGCTTGCGGTTGGCCGGAGGGACGCTCTTCGAGCTGAAGGATTACCTTATCCGGGGTTTCCGTCCGTACGTCCGGAATTCCTTGGACCGTGGTGATCAAATGCGACTCGTCGTCGTTGAAAATTGCGACCAGGGTGAGATCGTTGGAATCCAGCAGCTTGAATACATAGGTGCCCGCGGGAAGCACTTTCCCGGGTACCTGAATGGCTTGGTT
>Ga0137377_10002115_pt1 | contig 14598 bp, 13 predicted proteins | sample SagtaG_22_FD_104815 | JGI IMG/M metagenome (GOLD analysis project Ga0137377, IMG submission 104815) | Vadose zone soil microbial communities from Sagehorn Ranch, Mendocino, California, USA - Sage2_L_40_16 metaG | ecosystem: Environmental > Terrestrial > Soil > Vadose zone | place: USA... | reverse complement strand
TTCCCCTCATCTTCCAGATCGCGTTCCACTTTATCCTTCAGCGACTGCAACACTCGCGGCACGCTGACCAACACTGAAATTCGCTCCCGCCGAATGGTGCGGACGATCTGCGATGGCTTGAGTTCCTCCTGGAAAATGACCGCACCTCCGAGCAGCGGTGGCAAAAACATCCCAAGAAACTGTCCGAAGATATGGCTCAGCGGCAGCAGGTTCAAGAATCGAATGGGATGCACCCACCGCTCATACTTGAGGTAAGCACCCGTCCGCTGCTGGAAAGGCTCGATGTTGGCCAGCACATTGCCGTGCGTGATCACCACCCCCTTGGGGTCGGCTGTCGTGCCTGATGTAAACACGATTTGCAAGATGTCGTCCCGACCAACAGCGGCGTTCGGAACGGGCAATCGAGAATGATGACCGAGCTCTTGCGCGAAATCTTCCAGAACCAAAGTAGGCGGCGCAGGACCGATCCCCCCGGCCTGCCCGTGAGCGTGCCGTTTTGAACAAACCAACAGTTTGCCCTCGACCCGGCACAGAACCCGTGTCGCGAAATCGGCGGATGCCCCATTATCCATCGGGACGACAATCGCCCCGCGCAGCGCGCATCCGAAAAAAGCCGCGACCCACTGAGCACAATTCTCGCCCCAAAACATGACGCGGTCGCCTTTACCGATTGCACGCGCCTCTAATTCCCGGGCGAAGCGAAAAGCCCCATCCACGACTTGGCCATAGGACCACCACTCCATCCGGTACCCGCACCGCTGCCCATACGCGGGTTCGTTGCGGTGCGCACGGAAGTTCGCCAAGAAGAATTCTGCTAACGATTCGGCCATAAGGGGGGCGGCGAGAAATCCAGCTGAGCCTTGCCTCTGTATGCAAGTTTAGCCGCCTACAGACGGGAAACGTTACTCAACAATCCTAGGGGAGAAGGAGCACCGATCTCCGGCGCTGTTCGGTCGGCCGATTATTCGGAAGAGTCGCGGCTGTCACTCAGGCCGTGGGGAAGCGGGATAGCTTCCGCACGACCGACCACCCGAGGCGTCAATCGGTGCGGTCAACACTGTTGCGCTTATCTTTCGGTCAAGATTCGACCTCGCGGCTGGCGAAGGTGGGACGCACGCAATCTTTGAGGTCACGGTTAGGTTTCCGGGCTACTTCATTTCTCGCGTCCCAGTTCCACCGAAGTCCAAAAGGTGTCCGTCGGCTTGTAGTACTCGCGCTGATCGGAAACTGGGAACTGCCCTGGTAGAATCCGAACACCTCGTTGTTCAAATTCAGACCCGAGACCATCGCGGCAAGGCCCTTTCCGAGGATGGGATCTTCGACCGCGATGACCCGGGCGAACCGCGCAGTACTTGGGAAATGGCGTGCAGTAAATCGGGACAAGAGGAGTCTAAGAGAAATTGGTTGCCGAAACGTTTCAGGAGTGTTGACGGGGGGTTAATTTTCAATGAATATTTTTCCAGATTATCGAGCGGAAGGCCCGTAAGGACCCATAACATGTGCAGGAGTCAGACGCTACGCGCCGGAACCCTGAAGCAAGGGGGCTATCCTGCAAAAAAGCTCTGAATTGGGCGCAAACCTAGGACCTGCTGGACGTTGGGCTGGTGTGGGCTGGTGTGACCGTGGTGCCGACTTTTCTGCCCTGGTGATAACATCACGGCAGCGCAAAGGGCGCATCCGGTCCGCGGAAAGGACAGAAGTCCACCTGATCGCAACAATTCTTTTTCACGAACTAACTTTCTGCCCATAGATGCGGACCTCGGGCATACGAAAGGAAGTTCGTCATGCCAGTAAGACGCCTCCCCTCGAATCCGAATCTCGATCATCTCAAGTATCAAGCGAAGGACTTGCTGAAGGAGCATACCGCCCGCACTCCAGGAGCAGCCCAGCGGATCAGGGAATTTCACCCGCGTTTCGGTAGGGCCACGGACGTTGCAATCTTCGACTCCCACCTAAGCCTAAGTGGTGCACAGCTCGCAATCGCTCGCGAGTATGGATTTCCGAGCTGGGCGAGATTGAAAGCGCATATTGAAAGACCAGCGCTCTCAGATCAACTGAATTTGCCTCATCATGAGCGAATTGAAGACGCAACATTTCGCCGCGCGGTGGAACTCCTCGATCGAGGTGACGTGGCTGGGTTGCGTGCCCACCTGCATCAACATCCGAACCTTGTGCATCAGCACGTCACCTTCGAAGGCGGGAACTATTTTCGGAATCCGACACTTTTGGAATTTGTAGCAGAGAATCCGGTTCGCCACGGCATTTTGCCGGACAACATTGTTCGGGTGGCCAACGTCATTCTTGATGCTGGCGGAGAACCAGCATTGAACGAGACGCTCATGCTTGTCTCGACTGGCAGTGTGCCGCGGGAATGTGGCATGCAACTTCCGTTAATCCATCTCCTTTGCGATTACGGAGCGGATCCCAACAGCGCGATCCACGCTACGGCCTTGCATGGCGAGTTGGAAGCGCTGAACGCTTTGATCGGGCGCGGCGGTCGGATTGATCTGCCTGTGGCGGCGGCTCAGGGACGCATCGAGGAGGCCTGCCGGTTGCTTCCGGGTACCAACAGTGAGGATCGCCACTTGGCGTTCGCGCTGGCCGCGCAGTTTGGTCATGTCGAGATCGTTCGCCTGTTGCTGGACGCGGGCGAAAATCCCAATCGATATAACCCGGTCGGGGGCCATTCCCATACGACACCGTTGCATCAGGCCGCTGGGGCCGGCCATAGTGAACTCGTCCGACTTCTCGTCGAACGCGGTGCGCGACTCGATTTGAAGGATATCCTGTGGCAGGCTACCCCGGCCGACTGGGCGAGACACGCAGGCAGGACGGAAATCGAGGCCTATCTTCGTCACAAGGTTGGGAGCGAAAAGAACAAATAAAAGCGACCTTTGGGGATGAATGACCACTCGGAGGCGATCCTGCTGGTATGAACGTTACTCTCTCCCCACGCCCAGCGCATCCGCCACCCGATTGATGTAGTTGAACCAGGAAGCAATCAGAGTAATCTGCAGAATGCCGCGGTCATCGAATCCGGCCGTGCGCAATGCTTCTATGTCATCCTTCCGCACCTTCGTTGCGTCCCGGGTCACCATGACTACGTAGTCAAGCATCACCCGCTCCTGCGATGTGATCGGCGCGGTCGTGTAGTCCTTTTCAAGCGCCGCGACCAGCTCTTTGTCCAGTGTCACCCTACGCAGAAACTCTGCGTGTGACTCGATTCAATACTTGCACCGGTTCGTCACCGAGACCACCGTGGTGATCATCTCGTGCTGCCGCCGATTGAGCGGAAGGTCGGGCGACAGGAGCACTCCAAACGTACTGAAGGCGTGATAGAGCGCGTCGGGAATTAGCGTGTGCGATCCCACGATTGACGACCCGCCACTTTCGTCCGGATGCACCGGATCCGCATATTCCTTGGGATACACGAGCCTCTGGTCAGCAATGGCCTGGCGGAGTTTCTCATCAGCTTCTGAAGCCGGAATGGTTCTGATCCATGTCATATTGAGAAATTGTTCCTTGCGTCTTAGGTCTAGAATTTCTTGGTTTCCAAGGTACACTCTCCCGGGAAGCCAAGCCCAACCGAAGTTGGGATCTTTCTCGACTCAGCAATTTGCAGCATTCACGCAACTCCTAGCGCATGGAATGGCCGCGGATTGCCTGTGAATCGTCCAGAATCTCTCTGGAAACAGCCATCGGATCCGTGTTTTTCTCGTGAGACTCCGTAATTCATGGGGTGCATTGCTGATTAGCTAGTCTCCACCTTGTCCTTACCAGGCCATCTTGGCGGAGTCGCATGCTTACGTGCCACATGTTCCCTTCGTAACCCACTTGTACACTCCCTTTTGGTAACCCTTAGTAACCATGCGATTTGCCATGTCCAGCCGTACAATTGGCCTTGTCCGATCGGCCATCTCGACCGCATCCGGGATTGCCGTAGACGTTTTCCCGGGGATGCTTCCCCGGAATGGTTCGTAGCTTCCGCGATAAGACCAGGGGCTGGAGTTCGTACCTATATGGCGTTCGGTTTCGGGTTCAACAAACAAAAGGTCCTCAGCGCTGCGGAGAAGTATGTCCAGCAGGGCAAGCTGCAAAATGCCATCGCTGAGTACGACAAGATCCTCAAGAATGATACCAAGGATCTCACGGTGAGTAACACCGTTGGAGACCTCTACGCCCGCATGGGCGATAACGACAAGGCCACGGCCTGTTTTAAGAGTGTGGGCGATGCCTATGCCACCCAGGGATTCACGGTCAAGGCTATCGCCATGTACAAGAAGATCAGCAAGCTCAAGCCTTCGCTTGAGTGCGTGCTGAAGCTGGCAGAGCTTTACACTCAACAGGGTCTCTTCAATGATGCCCGCGCTCAGTATCTGCAGGTGGCCGACGAATTCCTGAAAGCCGGCGAGCTGGAAAACGCAGTCCGCATTTTTCAGAAGATCCTAGAAATGGATCCGGAGAACACGGCCATGCGCGTCCGGTTGGCGGAAGTGTATGTCCGCTCGGGCAAGAAGACCGAGGCTTGGCAGATTTTTTCCGCAGTCGCTGAAACCATGCGGTCAAAGGGGTCGCCGGCCGGCGCCGAGGAGGTGCTGCAGCGCATGCTGACCCTCGATCCCGCCAACAGTTATGCGCTGCTGATGCACGGTCGGAATCTGCTCGAATCAGGCGATGCCGAAGCGGCTATCACTTGTCTGCAAAAAGTCGGCGATATTGACTCCAAACCAGAGGGCCTGCGTGACCTGCTCAAGGCTTACCTGCACGTGGGGCGCCTCTCCGATGCCGGCACGCTGGCCCATAAGCTTTTGACTGTTCACAACGACCTGGCCGCGATCTCAGGTTTCGCCGACGCTCTGATGCAGGCCGGCCAATATGAGAACGCGCTGCTGGTCTACGATCAACACTCCGAGCGGCTGCTCTCCACAAACTCAGCGAAGGCGCTGGAGAGCCTGCACTCCATCATCGGTCATGTCCGCGAAAACCCTGCTTCTCTGGAGAAATTGCTGGCTCTTTTCCTTAAGGCCGGAGACAACACTCACGTCACCGAGGTATACGAATTGTTGGCGCACGCTTCTGTCCAGTCCGGCAACCTGCCACGCGCCCGTGATCTGTATCAGAAGCTGGCAACCGTGGAGCCTCAGAACCCCTTACACATGGCGAACTACCAGCAGGTGGTAGCACAGCTCGGAGGGACTGCCGCGGGTGTAAACCTCATCACTCCGGAAGAAGCTGCCGTTATCGTGGACGAGTTGGAGGCCACCACTCCTCCCGTTCACCAGCACTATTCCGATGAAGTCGCGCTGGCTGTCCGCTCCGCGCTCACCGACGCCGAACTCTTTATCTCGTACAACATTCCTGCTAAAGCTTTGGGACCTCTCGTAGCAGTGCTGCCGCAGGCTCCCAACGATTTGCGTTTGAACCAGCGTCTCGCCGCTCTGCATACTCGCGCCGGCCGATTCGCTGAAGCTGCGGTCTGCTGTCATACCCTGCAAAATATCTACTCGGACGCGGGATATCCCGAAGAAGCCACCGGTTACGGCGAGCTTGCGGAACGTTATGAACAGCGCTCCTCAACCTCGCAGGCAGCTGTGGCAGAAGACGTTTTGTTAACGGAGATAACGCCTGAGGGAACTGCGGCGGCGCAAGCCGCCGCAGTCCCGTGGCCGGCATTTGCACCGGCACCGGTTCATGAAGCTGCCCATGCACGCAGCAGCGCTGAAACTGAATTTGCCATCGTTGCGGAGCCCGCAGAGCCCTCGAATGAATCTGCTCCGGCAGTGGACGAACTCGATTTGCTTTCAGAATGGGAAGACTCGGTTACGGTTGAAGAAGACCCGCCGGCCGCAGAGATCGCTGCGGTTGAAATCAGCGACGCTGTGGGCGACCACGATCTCCCCGCCGCCGATGCCAGCCCCGACACTCACGACGAGAAGTCGGAAGAGACCGTCGAGGAGGTACGTTTCTATCTTGGCCACGGCATGTCTGATCAGGCATCGGCAGCATTCGCCAAGCTGCAGACTCTGACTCATGACCGGGCTTTGCTGGCTACCCTGCGCGCCGAAATCGAGGCCGCTAGTCAGGCCCCTGCCGACGAAGAAGAATTAGGTGTTCCCGATTCCATCGAGGAAATTGCAGCCGAGGACATCCCCAGCGCGGACCTGCGCGCAGAAGAGATCACCGTTTCTCTCGAGGACGCGCCCGCCAGCGAAGTAACTCCGTCGGCTTTGGAACCCGCACCCGAAGTAGCCGCGTCGGCAGCGGAAGTTGAACCCGAAGTCAGAGTCAAACAGCCGGGCGTTCTGAAGGAATTTGTCTCCGATCTCGAGTCTTCCCTGGGCGACAGCTTTCTCCCGGGCGCGGTCGAGCACGATGCCGACGCGACCTTAGCTGACCAGCATCAGAGGCAGCAACGCGCTAAAACAATCGAACCTCACCTCGAGTCGGCCGCTCCGGTTGAGCACCCTTCCGCTGAGGCGCCGGCCTTGGGTGAGCTCGTCGCCGACCTGGAAGCTTCGCTGGGCGATGATTTCTTGAAGGGCGCTCCGGTCGCTGAACCTGAACCTGTTTCCGCCGTTGCACCCCAAGCGCCGCCACCAGCCGCGCCGCCAGCAGTCGCCCCGCCTGCCAGCGCTCCTATGGCTGCGGCAGCAGCAGCAGGGACAGCACCGGCCAGAGCTGCAACCGTGCCACCGCCAAAACCTTCTACCGCCCATTCGATGCCGGTGGGCGCAGCCAAATCCTCTCCATTCGCCGAGGATGCGGGCGTGGATCTGGCTGAGATGTTCGGCGAACTCAAACAGGATCTGGAAGCCGATCTTGCTTCCGCGGACGAAGATCCGGAGACACACTACAATCTGGGGATCGCGTTCCGTGAAATGGGACTTCTCGATGAGGCCATCGGCGAATTGCAGAAGGCTTGCCAGTCGGTGGAGCGCGGTCACGCCTTTTCGCAGATCATGCAGACCTACACCTGGCTGGCCCAGTGCTTCCTCGATAAGGGAGTTCCAGAAGCCGCCATCCGCTGGTACGACAAGGCTCTCAGCGTTCCCAGCATCGACGGAGATACGCGCGTCGCCCTGCACTACGAGTTGGGAGCCGCCTACGAGACTTCGGGCGACAAACCTTCTGCTCTCAAGCACTTCACTCAGGTCTACGGCAGCAACATTGATTATCGCGACGTCGCCGAGCGCATCAAGGTCCTGAAGTCGTAGAATAGTTTGATGGCTTTCATCCCTAACTTTTGCCTGCCAGCCGTTGAAGCGCACTCGAAATCTCGCCCGAACGCATTCCCGTCCTTTCGACCGCAGAGGGGCGCTTAATGGCCGAGCCCGATCCCCGCGAAAACCGGGCTGACGATCCGTCTACGCCCGGCCCAGCGCAAACTTCCGGAACTCACACTGCGATCCTTGATCCGCCGCTTCCGCTCGGCCAGAAACACACTGGACTTCAACTCTGGCTGCACCGTGTTTCCGTCTTTCTATTTGTCCTGATCAGTGCGGTCGCTGGAGTGTTGCTTGTCATCTTGCCTTGGACGCCGGAATGGACTGACAACTCTCTTCTGCTCATGTTTCCCAACCTTCGCACCTTCGTCTCCAGCGGCTTCTTCCGCGGTCTTTGCAGCGGCTTGGGACTGCTGGACATCTGGATCGGCTTCTGGGAGGCTCTTCACTACCACGAAAACAAGTAGCCCCAAAGTAATGTGCTGCATCCGGATTCCCACTGCCGCTGTCGTTGTCGCTGCAGTATTCTGAAAGTCGCGGAAGACGGCCGGCAAGTTTGCCGAACGAGAATTTTTGCATGACTGAAAAACTGAAGTCAGCGCCCCTTGCCTATCGGAATCAGGCTTTTCTGAACAGTCCCGACGGGCGCATTCTTCGCATACTGTCGGAATACCAGGAACCGTTGTCGCGGTTTCGTCGTGAGCAAATCCAGGATACCGTCGTATTCTTCGGTTCCGCCCGCTTTTCCGGTCACGCCGAAGCCAAGAAGAGCTTGACCGCCATAGAAAAGAATGAAGCGAAAGCCCCGCTCCACCAGCAGGAACTGCAAGTGAAGCGCGCCGTGGCTGCCGTAGACATGGCTCAATATTACGAAGACGCCCGCCGCTTGGCCTTTCTGTTGACGAAGTGGTCCTCTCAGATACCTGCCCGCCGTCACCGCTTTGTCGTCACCACCGGGGGCGGACCAGGAATCATGGAAGCCGCCAATCTAGGGGCCCACGAGGCCGGCGGCAAGACCATCGGCTTGAATATTCATCTGCCCTTCGAGCAGGATCCGAATCCCTACATCACCCCGTCGTTGAACTTCGAGTTCCACTACTTCTTCATGCGCAAGTTTTGGTTCGCCTATCTTTCGAAAGCCCTGGTCATCTTTCCCGGCGGCTTCGGCACCATGGACGAGCTGTTTGAAATCCTCACGCTTGCGCAAACCGACAAGCTGGCCAAAAAGATTCTGGTCGTGATTTACGGCAGCAAATACTGGAACCGCATCATCAACTTCCAGGCTTTTGTCGACGCTGGCACCATCGCGCCAGAAGACCTTGATCTATTCAAAATCGTGGACTCTCCGGAGGACGCGTTCGCATTCCTTCGCGAAGGTCTGACCGCCTACCACCTCGAGCAGCCCAAGAAACCCGAAGTCGTGCCCGAAATTGCGAAGACCAGGCCGTAACCATCATGGTTTGACTCTAGTACGCCCAGTACGGCCCGGGTCCGTCCGGCGTGTTCCGGCCTTCCGCTACCACTAAAGGCGAGTCGAAAGCCGACAGCCAACAAAAGCTAAGGAGGAAAGAGAAAGACCGCTCTTGCGAGGGGAGCTTTCGCGCTGAAATCTGGCCGCGGGCTGCCACTGCATTAGACTGGGCATCTAATGCCTCGCCGCCCCATACTCTGTTACATCACCGACCGCAAAGCCTTCGCCGGCGACGAATCCGCGCGCCGAGGGCGCCTGCTGGAGAAGATCCGAGAAGCCGCCCGTGCAGCGGTCGCATACATTCAACTCCGCGAAAGAGATTTTTCTGCCCGCGAACTGGAATGGCTGGCGCAAGAGGCCATCCGCATCATTCGCGACGAATCAAGGTTGAGAACCGACAAATCAGACCTCAGAAACGGAGACCTGAACCCAAGAACTATTCTTCTCATCAACTCCCGCACCGACATAGCACGGGCAGTGGATGCCGACGGCGTACAGCTGCGCTCCGACGACGTGTCCCCATCCAGCGTCCGCAAGATATGGTCGTGTGGCGCGGGCACTCCTGCCCGCGAAAGCCATCGATCTGAACCGATCATCGGGGTGTCCTGTCACTCTCCCTCAGATGCCGCCCGCGCGGCAACAAATGGTGCCAACTTCGCTGTCTTTGGCCCCGTCTTCGAAAAAAAAGACGCACCCGGCTCTCTGCCCGCCGGTCTCGAAACCCTGCGTGAAGCTTGCCGCGCTGACATCCCCGTCCTCGCCCTGGGTGGCATCACGCTAAATAACGCTCGCTCCTGCCTCGATGCTGGCGCCGCAGGCATCGCCGCGATTCGCCTCTTTCAGGAAAACCAGGTCGCCGAAGTCGTCCGCATGCTGCGCAGTCAGTAGGCCCGGCTTCGCATCCGTTCTGAAAATCTGCAACACCAACCAGCGCCTCTTCCGGTTTCCGATTTCCATTTCGCCATCCGGCGCTGGTAAACTTTAACCTCGGCAAGAGACCAGCGGCCATCCCAGGCAAAATGTCGGCTTCTCGATCGCAATCTGCTGTTTCCATCTGGTTAGAACCATCTTTGGTCCCCATCCCCGAAGGCTGGTTCCTCATGGGCTGCGACGCCGGTCAAGACTGCGAACGTCCCGTCCACCGTGTCTGGGTCGATGCTTTCCTGCTGGCAGCCACCCAGATCACGAACGCGGAATATGAACTGTTCCGGCGCGCCACCTCAACTCTGCCGCCACCTTTCTGGAATGATGCGAATTTCAATCATCCCGATCAGCCTGTGACCGGCGTTTCCTGGTTTCATGCCGCACAATATTGCGAATGGCTGCGAACTCAGACCGGCCGCGCGTACCGTCTGCCCACCGAAGCCGAGTGGGAGCGCGCTGCCCGAGGTGACGAAGAACAGAAACAATTCCCCTGGGGCGACGAGCCGCCGCAGTCTCGTCCCGATTATGCCACTCGCTGGCAAAACGGCCCGGAGCCAGTCGCCGGTTACTCCCCCAACTTTTTCGGCCTCTATGACATTTGCGACAACGTCCACGAGTGGTGCAGCGACTGGTCCGATCCCAACTATTATTCGATGTCGCCCCAGCGCAATCCACGCGGCCTCGAGCTCGGCCAGCGCAAGGCTTCCCGCGGAGGTTCCTGGCGCCATCAGATCAAGGTTGCGCGCTGCTCCGCCCGTTCCAGCATCCCGCCCGAATTCCAGTACGCCGATTACGGATTCCGCATCGCCTGCGATGTCTTCTGATCTGCGAGGCGTTACCAGCGCGCTGACGAATCGGGAAGGGCACGACTTCAGTCGTGCCGATAGTTCTCTCCAGAGGACGGCGGCTTTAGCCGCTGCGGCAGGCACTCGTATAGGATCGACCTTAGCTCCAGCGTCAATTTGAAATCGTCGCTACAATCTCGACATCTTTTATTCGCTAACGGCACCCGCACGGAGCACTCATGTTCGAGAAAAATCTTCTCCACGGCAAACGCATCCTCATCACCGGAGGAGGCACGGGCCTCGGCAAAGGCATGGCTCAGCGCTTCCTCGAACTCGGTGCAACTGTCTGCATCTGCGGCCGCCGCGAATCCGTCCTCAAAGAGACCGCAGCCGAACTCGCCGCCGCCACCGGAGGCACAATTCAAGCCCTTCCATGCGACGTCCGCAATCTCGACGCCGTCGAAGCGATGATCGACGCTATCTGGAAATATGCCCCGCTCGATGTACTCGTCAACAACGCTGCCGGAAACTTCATCGCCCGCACCGAAGATCTTTCCCCCCGCGCGTTCGATTCCGTAATCGGCATCGTGCTCATGGGCGCGCTCCATGCAACCATGGCCTGCGGACGCCGCTGGGTCAACGCTGGCCACCGTGGAACTGTACTCAGCATATCCGCGACCTACGCGCCTTCGGGATCTGCTTACGTTGTCCCCTCCGCCATCTCCAAAGCCGGAGTCGAGGCTCTCACTCGCAGCCTCGCCGTCGAGTGGGGCAATCGCGGCATTCGCATGAACGCGATTGCCCCCGGTCCCATTCCCACGCAAGGAGCCTTCTCCCGGCTCTTGCCGCGTCCTGACCTTGAAAAACTCGCTCTCGATCGCAACCCGCTCCACCGCTTCGGCACCGTCGAAGAGTTGGCCAATCTGGCCGCATTTCTGGTAAGCGACGGCTCCTGCTACATCAATGGAGAAGTCATCCGCATGGATGGAGGAGAATTTCTGCAAGGCGCCGGAGAATTCAGCAACCTCGGCCGCGCCCTGAGCGACAAAGATTGGGAGTCAATCAAGCCCAGCAAGCGGGGAAGCACGAAACCATGATCTCCGCGCCAATAGAGGATTGCGCACGTCGGAAGAAAAATATCCGCCGGCAGGTCGTGGCTAAATGCTGAGGGCTGACTTCTTGCTGCTAATCGCGTCGCGCATCCAGCGGAAACGCCAGCCACTTCAGCAACATATTCACCAAACTTAAAACGATCGCGCCCACGAAAGCGGCAAAGAATCCGCGAACTTGAAAGCCCGGAACCAGCGCCGAAGCAAACTCAAGCATCAAGGCATTGATGACGAACCAAAACAGTCCCAGCGTGAGCAAGGTCAAAGGGAAGGTAAGAATCTTTAACAGCAGGCCAATGGTTGCATTGATGAATCCAATCACCAGTGCGGCGATTAGCGCCGCCACCGGGCCGCTCACATAAATCCCCGGCACAACTCGCGAGACGATCCACACAGCCAACGCGCTAAGAATCCAGTTCAGAAGCATTCGCATAGCGTTTCCTCGAGATGGATCTGTACCCTCGGCAGAGAACCTTCCAACAACCCAGCAATGTTCAGGACGACTATATGCCGACACCTACTCAACCGCAAACCAACTCCGGGCTGTCGCAGAGTTTGGACTCGAACGATCTATCCCTGTCGGCGGCATCCTGAGCGTTGCCGTTTTTCAGGCGGAGCGAAAGACTGCCCTGAGCGAAGTCGAAAGGGGACCTTGCGTGCAGCGCCACCGTAGTGAAATGCCAATTAGACGCCACCCGTAACTTCCGCCACGATCACTACAAACTCGCCGCGACGTCCAAGAAAGAGCTACCATATCTCCAAACCCTCGCAGGAGGACCTATGCGACGCCGCGAATTTATTCTCCGCACTGCGACCGGCTTAGGAGCCTGGCTCGGCTCGAAGGGACTTTCCGCACTCCCGTTTCCGATCCCGAGCCTGCCCACAAAGTTCAACGCCGCCGACACCATTATTCTCGGCAAAACCGGCATCAAGACCAGCCGCCTCGCCATGGGAACCGGCACCGTCGGCGTCGGCCACCGCTCGCATCAAACGGGGCTCGGCATTCAAGGGCTTTCCGGCCTGCTGCTCAACGGCTATGACCAGGGCCTGCTCTTCTTCGATTCCGCGGATTCCTATGGAAGTCATCCCCACGTCGGGGAAGCGCTCAAGCACGTTCATCGAGACAAAGTAACCCTCCTCACGAAAACTTGGGCACGCGACGCCCAGTCTGCTCGCGCCGACCTCGACCGTTTCCGCCGCGAATTGGGAGTCGATTACCTGGACGTTTGCCTGATGCACTGCCTCACCGAAGGCGACTGGACCAGCCGCTACCAACCGGTCATGGACGTTCTTTCGGAGGCGAAAGAAAAAGGAATCATCCGCGCCCATGGCTGCTCCTGCCACAGCATCGAGGCCTTGCGCGCCGCAGCCAAGTCACCATGGGTAGAAGTCGACCTAGTCCGCATCAATCCCATTGGCTCGCACATGGACGCCGATCCCGCAACCGTAGTGAGCGTCCTACGCGAGATGAAGGCCAGCGGAAAGGGAATTGTTGGCATGAAGATTCTCGGCGAAGGCGACCTGCGCAATCGTCAGGATGAAGCGCTCAAATACGCATTAAATCTCGGTGTGCTCGACGCCATGACCATCGGTGCAGAAAGCAAAGCGGAGCAGGAAGATCTGATTCGCCGTATGGCCGCCGTGTAAAACAGCGCGGGACCGCTCACAAATGCGGACAGCACCGTGGAAGGGAAACGCTTCAGCGCCGCGTGGTGTCTGTTGTCGTCGTGTCTTCGCAGCCGGCCCAGCGGCGAGAGGCGAGGAATCTGCTTTTGTTTCTCGCAGGGCCACGCCGCGCTTCTAGCTGCCTTCTGCTTATCCGGTTGTTTCAGCACGCCACTATTGGTAGTGTGGCTGCGTGCGCTGCGCCCGTCGTATCCGCAGAATTCGCAGCGGTTTCAGCGTCAATTCGCGAGCGAGTCGGAGATTGTGTCATGAAAGCACGGCGAAAGATCATCGTCTACGTCGCAATCAGCGCCGACGGTTACATCGCCAGGCCAGACGGCGATGTCGAATGGCTAAATCGCCGACCGCGCACAGTCGATTACGGCATGCGCGCGTTCTACCCTTCGATCGACACCATCCTGTGGGGACGCAAGACCTACGACTGGGGTCTTGCCTATTCCAAGAAGAAAGGTACGAAAGGCAGGATGTTCGACAGGAAGCTCGCCAACTAAGTGTTCATCTTATGTTCTCAAGAACATAACCCGTATGTTGCACCCTTTTATAAGTGAACCAAGGCGCGATCGTGGCCCTGCAGACAACTGTGCCGTCGCGTCGAAAACTGCAACTCGCTCTACATGGTTACCTGGTAGAAACGTTTGCCGAGAAAAACGGGTCGACGATATTCCCTTATCGATTTTCGGGGGAGACCAGATGAAGCCGCGATCGATTTGTTTGAAAGATTACGACAGAAATCGCCGCCTAAGCAGAGCTTCGACGGGACAGCCTCGGAAGGAATGATCAGGTGGTAGGCGGACCAGTCGACGCATGCGCTGGCGACTTAGACGCCGTCACATCTTGGACTTGAGGTCTATTTCCTCCCAATTACCGTCTTTCGCGACTTCTGCCTTCTCCACACCAATGGTGCCATTGTGGTCTGTACCGGCCACGCGAACCTGCAGTCCCACGTACAGTGCGAGGGCCAGAGAAGGGGCGACCAGGATGTGAAACTCTTTCTCTTTGGTCACCAATCCGGCTGGATCGCCGCGTTTCAAGCACTCGGTACCGCAAGCCCTTCTTCCTCCCATGTCATTTCCAGTTGGACGGTTGTCGCTCTCAAGATAGCAGGCGCTGGAGACGAGCGTGCCCTCCAAAATAACATTTTTCTCCGCCGCATACAGGCAACTTGCACCCACGGCAAATGCCACCACTACAAGCAGGCGCGTTGGTCATAAATCGGAACCTCCTTTTTACCTTCCAAACACGGCCCACTATACCGCCCGCGCGTATGTCCGACGGCCACAATCTCCACAAAAAACTATGCTCAACGCTCCTCAATCTGCTTGAGCGCTTCAGGCATTCGGTGGCTCCCGAACTGCGTCCCTCAACCCACAGCGTGTCGGCTGCTCACGACATGTTTCTTG
>Ga0137377_10002113_pt1 | contig 14605 bp, 18 predicted proteins | sample SagtaG_22_FD_104815 | JGI IMG/M metagenome (GOLD analysis project Ga0137377, IMG submission 104815) | Vadose zone soil microbial communities from Sagehorn Ranch, Mendocino, California, USA - Sage2_L_40_16 metaG | ecosystem: Environmental > Terrestrial > Soil > Vadose zone | place: USA... | reverse complement strand
TCGAAACTCCTCGGAACAAGTGGCTAGATTTGTACGGGTTTTAGTAGCGAAGTCGCCGTTGCGCGTACGCTGGCCGGGTGCCGACCGAGGCTAGGCAAGAGCGGGCCTCCGGTGGTCACGGCGTGGCCTGGCGCGTGTAGAGTCGGGCCACGACGTCTTCGATGTCGGGCTCGAGCACCGAGATGTCACGGAGTGCCGCCGCTTCCGCGAGCCGACTCACCAGATCTCCCGCCGCCGTGGCGCTGTCCAGCGCGTACGTGATCCGCCGCCCGTTGGCCTGCGTCGACTCCACCGTCACCCCTGGCAGCGCCAGCGGAGCCGCCAGCGGCTCGTCGAGATCGACGACCAGCCGGCGGCGGGAGCCATACCGGGCGTGCAGCTCATCCAGTGAGCCATCGTGCACGATGCGACCCTGATCGATCACGACTAGACGCTTGCACAGCCGCTCGATGTCGGCCAGGTCGTGCGTCGTCAGCACGATCGTCGTATCGCCGGCGGCGCCCAGCGCGGCGAGGAACGCGCGCACGGCCTGCTTGCTCACCAAGTCGAGCCCGATCGTCGGCTCGTCGAGGAACAGCACCTCGGGCCCGTGCAGGAGTGCCGCCGTGAGCTCGCCCCGCATCCGCTGGCCCAGCGAGAGCTGCCGGACTGGGACGTCGAGGAAGGCGTCGAGATCGAGTAGCCGCCGGCAGTGGGCTAGCCGGCCAGCGTGCTCAGTGACCGGCACCGCGTAGACGTGGCGCAGCAGCGCGAACGAGTCCCGCAGTGGCAGGTCCCACCAGAGCTGCGAGCGCTGGCCGAAGACGACGCCGATCCGCCGCGCCAGCCGCGTGCGCTGCGGCACCGGCTCGAGGCCGCAGACCCTCACCTGCCCCGCGGACGGGTAGAGGACGCCCGTGAGCATCTTCAGGGTCGTCGACTTGCCTGCGCCGTTCGGGCCGATGTAGCCCACCATCTCGCCGCGCTCTACGGTGAGCGCGATGCCGTCGACGGCGGCGACCACCCGCGTGTGGCGGCGCAGCCATCCCGATTTCACGCGGACGGTAAACTCCTTGCGGAGCCCGCGTGCCTCGATGACGGTCACGAGCCGGTGCTCCGATAGTGCCGAACGCCGGTCTGCCACACGAGTCCGGCGGCGACGGCCGCCATGATCGCTATGGCCGGCGCCGCATAGCCGAGGAACGCCGGCGCGCCGAGCGGGTCGGGGCGGTCGACCAGCGCCAGCGTCGGATAGTACGCCACGAACGCGAACCCAACGGCGTAGGCGAACAGCCGGCGGAACAGCGCGCCGTAGATCGTGATCGGATACTGCGTGAAGTTGAGTCCGCCGTAGGTCAGGCCGTTAGCAATCTCGCCGGACTCGATCCACCAGAAGGCTACCGTGGCCGTGGCGACGAAGACAGCTCCGAAGATCATGGCGCCGGCGATGGGCGTCACCATCAGCAGCGCCAGCCGCGCTGGCGTGAGCTCCACCGGCGCGTTGGCCGCGGCGAGAACCAGCATGACGACACCGAACGCTACCCGCCCGACCCGGCGCGTCGCCACGTCCATCGCTACCAGCTGGGCAAGCGAACTCAGCGGGCGGACGAGCAGCGCGTCGAAGAGTCCGCTGCGCACGTACTGGCGCAGGCGCTCCACGTTGCCCACCACCAGGTCGGCCGTCGCGAAGGCGCAGCTGGCCAGCGCCGTCATCAGGAAGACCTCGGCGAAACCGAAGCCGCCCAACGTCGGGGTCACCCGAAACAACACCACAACGCTCACGATGTCGAGGAAACCGAACAGCACGCTGCCCGCCACGTCGATGGCGAGCGAGGCGCGGTACTGCGCCTGGCTCCGCACCTGTGCCCCCAACAGATGGCGGTAGGCCATCAGCGTGGAATTAGCCACCCTGGATCACCAGCTTGCGCTCGCCGCGCCTCTGCACCCAGTGGCACAGGGCCAGGAGCGCTACGACCCAGCCGGCCTGCACGCCGAGCAGCCCGAGCTGCACCGTGGGCGAGCCGCGCTCGACGAGGATGTCGAGAGGAATCTGGATGACCGACGGGAACGGGGTAGCGACGATCAGCCCAATCGCCATCGCGTCCGGAAAGAACCAGACGGGGAAGTACAGGCCGCCGAATATCCCCGAGGTCAGCGTCCAAGCGGTTTGCGGGCCTCGGACGTCGAGCAGCCAGTACGCCGCGGCGTTCACGAGATAGCGGCAGGAGAAGCAGACAATCGTGGCCAGGAGCACCGAGCACGAGAACAGCACGTAGGTGACCGGTCGCCTCGGTGCATAAAGGTGGAATGCGAGCGCGCCCACGGCCACCGGCACCACGAAGCGCGTGAGGACGGCGTAGCCGGCCCGGCCGAGATCGGCAGCGAGCAACTGCCAGACCGGGTCGATCGGGCGGAGAAGATCGGTGATCACGTCGCCGGTACGGATGCGCTCGGCGAATTCGGGCAGCGCCCACAGGAGGACTACGCCGATCAACCCTTGCCCGGCCCAGACGAAGGTGGCCAGCTGCGGCTCGTCATAGCCGGCCACAGTGCGGGTGCCCGCCTCGATGACGGCCAGCATCACGGCGAAGCGGAGGAATCCGAACACCGAGTTGGTGACGACGGCCGCCACCATCGCCTGGCGATAGGTCGCGTACCGCTGGAACCCCGCCGCCGCCAGCGCCAGGTACGCACGATAAGAAGGAGCGTGCGATCCAGTTGCATGTGGTGCCAGGCTGTCGTCTCCTCGCACAACCGCGACAGCATATACCGGGCGCGGCGCGGGACGGGATTGAACCGCCGACACCAGGATTCAGATCGACCCCAACCACGCGGCCGGCTGTCCCGACGCGTTCGGCGGCGAGCCGAGCCACGAAACCGATACGGCAGGCGAGGTCAAGGACACGTTCGCCTGCCTGCAGCGCAGCCACCTCGATGAGACCGTGGACCCACGGGTCCGTGCGCAGACTCACGTAGCGTTCGTAGAACTCGGCGGCCTTTCCACTGAGCTGCCACCGCTCCTGCTGACTCATCAAAGCTCCTCGCTCCGCCCGTATGCTTACCGTCCTATGGCTCGGCTGCCTGGCCCCCGAACGAGGGCCCAGTTCAACAAGATCCGGGCCAGATTCGGCATCGAACGACTGAGGTTCGCGTGGAAGTCGGCTGCTGCTGCGTGATCGGCGCCATCCGTGATTGCTCGCACCTCCAAGAACTGGAGCCTGCTGAAGCTCGCCGCTCGTGCGGCACCCGCGCCTTCCAGGCGACGCATAGCGCCCCGGTCGCCGCGCGAAGCTCAAGAGCGCGCGCGGGGTCGATGATGTCCTCATCGCCGCTCGCGATTAAGCCAACTGCGGTAGGAAGGCCAAGAAGAAGATAGCGACTTTAGGGTTGAGGGTGTTGGACAGCACACCGTCGCGATACACGCGCCAGCTGCCGACAGGGCTAAGATCCGGTGCGGCCAACGTTCCGACCTTCTTGCGAAATGCCTGGACGCCGAGACAGATGAGATACCCCGCACCGGCCGTCTTCACGGCGACGAATCCCCATGCCGACGCCGCCAGAATTGCGGACAGGCCGAACGCCGCAAGGAACGTATGGATGAGGAGCCCGGTACCGATGCCGAGCGCCGACATCACCCCTGCGCGGCGACCCCGGGCGATGCTCCGAGCGAGGATGTACATCGTGTCGGGACCAGGGGTGAGCCAGAGCAGAAAGCTGGCCGCCAGGAACGCCCAGAGATCACGGGTTCCGGCCATGGATGCCTCCTCTCTAACCAGTGACACTCATTTCTATCAGACCGGCCCGATATAGGACAACGGACGTCGCCAACAGGTAGTGTCTCAGTTTGACCGTCAGGCCCCGATAGTCCCTCGCCATCGCCTTCAAGCGTGTGAACAATGCCGACCGGACCTCTCACACTTCTCGCTGCCTCGTGAAGGTGAATACCTCGAGTGTTCTCCGAGCCTACCGTACAACTCAGTGAGCGCCTCCCGATCGTTGAGACGCAGAGGGCGGATCCAGACCTCCGTTCCGTCCGCGAGACTCATGCGGTGAGAAACGCAGATGAAGCCGGCATCCGTCTGAGCACGAAGGTCTTCGACGCGGGAATCAGGGACGGGGCCGAGCCGCGGCACCACCTGATCGCGCGGCGTCACATCTGGCATGGGAGCCGCCTAGCCGGACCGGAGCATCGGGCGGAAGGCCTCGAGCGCCAGCGCGCGCTCCTCCCGCGTGTGGTTCGGGCCGAGGAGCAGCACCGGGAAGGCGGCACCGGCCTCGTGCCAGCGCCGAAGTCTCCGTCGCGCCTCGGGCGGGGTGCCGTAGACGATCAGTTGCTCGAGTAATTCTTCCGCCTCGTCCGGGACGACGCCCGCGAATTTCGGAGCGTTGGCCGCGAGCACCGCGTTCACCGCCTTGCCATATCCTTGCCGCGTGAGCGAGTCGCGGTAGACCGTGCCCATCGTCGTCACGTAGAAGGAGACGAACCACGCTGCGCCCTCACGCGCCTTCGCCGCGGTGTCGGCCACCACGGTCGGCACCGTAGGATGAATCTCCGGGAGGCGATCCGGATGGCCACCCCGCGTCGCGCCCTCGCGGAGCCGTTCGACGCCGGTTACAAGGTGCGACCACGGATAGAGGAAGGGCGCCCATGCGTCAGCCAGCTCGCCCGCGAGCCGCGTCATCGCATCGCCAAGCGCGGCGACGTGGATCGGAAGCGCGGGCGCCGATGGCACATTCAGCTTGAGCGCGCGAGCCTTTGTCGTCACCGCGAGAGGGATGCGCTCGCCGCGGAGCAGCGCACGGATCTGGGTGACCGTCCGGCGCAGGCGCGGCACCGGCGGTTCAAACGGCGTGTCGTGCAGGCCTTCCGCGAGCTGCGGGGTGCTGGCCCCGAGGCCGAGCACGAAGCGTCCGCCCGACATCGCGTGGAGCGTCGTCGCGGCCATCGCCATGGTCGCCGCGCTGCGGTTCCAGATGCCGAGGATGCCGGTCCCAAGCGTGATCCGGGTCGTGCGCGTCGCCGCCTCGGCAAGCAGCACGGTTATGTCGTAGGCCCACGTCTCGGGCAGGAAGAAGCCGTCGTAGCCGAGACGATCGCCTTCGGTGGCGAGACTGACGATCGCCTCGCGCCGTGTTTCCAGCGGCATAACGGATAGACCGATTCGTGGGCGCATGCAATCTCCTCCTGCTCGAAGCGGACCCTGTCAGCCCGGGCCACGGCCTAGAGACGCCCGACGTAGTCCTCGGCCATTTGGCGAACGCGCGCGCATCTATGTCGACCGGGTATACGATTCAGGGGTCAAAAGGGGTGGAACGACCTAGCGCCTCTGGCTTGTGCTGCCAGGAGGCCCGTTAGGTGAAGCAGGGAGAAGGAGGCTGAAGGAATTGGCCGGCCGCTAGAGGAACCCCGCGTTTCCATCGACTGTCCTACTACGAAGCCGAGTGCCCCTATCAGTTGCTTCGTTTCGACTTCAGACCTCGTTGGTCAACATCTGCTCAAGGCTCTGCCGCTTGCGCAGCAGACGCAGTGCGCCGTCGGGCTCGAGCATCACTTCGGGCGCCTGCGGGTACGAGTTGTAATTGATAGCCGACATCGCCGCGCAGTACGCGCCAGCGCCGCCTACGATCACCAAATCGCCGATCTGGGGCCGCGGTACCCAGCGCGGGCCGAGCGCCTCGGGGTCGCCAGACGCCGGCGTAAGAATGTCGCCCGATTCACAGCACGGCCCCACGAACACTACCTCTGCCGGCTCGCGGTTCTCGGCCACGACGACATCGACGGGGTGCTGTGCGCCATAGAGGGACGGCCGCATGACCTCGGTCATGCCGGTGTCGAGCTTGCCGAAGAGGTAGCCGTCCGTGCCCGTGTCCACGACATCCACGCAGGTCGCGACGATGGCGCCGGCCCGCGCGACGAGGTACGTGCCGGGCTCGATCTCGAGTCGCAGTGCGCGGCCGTCCCGTGCGCGAAACGCCTCGAGCTCGCCGCGCACGTGGGCGCCCACTTCACCCATGTCTGCTGTCGGCTCCTCGGGCATGCGGCCCACTTTGAATCCGCCGCCTAGGTTGACGGTCTCCACGTCGGGCAGCTGCGCGACGAGATCGAGCGTCATCCGCGTCGCCCGCTTCCAGACCTCGGGATCGGTGCCCGAGCCAATGTGGGTATGTAGCGTGCGGATCGTGAGCCCGTGGCGGGTAGCCAGGGCTTTCACGTCGTCGATGTAGTCGTGCCAGATCCCAAAGCTGGCTGCGGGACCCCCCGTGTTCGTGCGCTTTGTGGAGCCGCTGCCGAGCCCCGGATTCATCCGGACCGCGATGGCGCAGCCCGGAGCCACGCGCCCGAGCGCCTCCAGTTGGTGGAGCGAGCAGGCATTCAGCAGGACGCCCCGCGCGACCTGTTCCGCGAGCCGGCGCGACGGCATTTGCGAGGTGAGCAGGATCTGCTCGGGCACGAATCCGGCGGCAAGCGCTCGCTCGACCTCCCAGTCACTGGAGGCGTCGATGTGCAGTCCGAGGGCGCGGAACACGCCGAGGATGCCCCGGCTTGGATTGGCCTTCATCGCGTAGCGCAGCGTGAAGCCGTACGGTCCGCCGAAGCCGAGCGCACGTCGCGCCGCCGCCTCAAGCGTGGCGCGGTCGTACACATAACACGGCGTGCCGAACCGCTCGCGTACCTCCGCGGCCTTCGCCGAGGTGAGGAACACCGTCCCGCCCTCGGCCAATGACGAGGTCATACAACCCTCCTCTCGAATCGGATGCGTCCCTGTGAGCGCAGCAACATCGGAACATACCCCATCCGGAGGCCTCGTGTTCGGCGTACGCGCTGTGCTCCAGAACCCGCGATGCCGGAGCTGATGGCCTAGTTCATTCGAACCCACCCGTCCGTGCGGGTGGAAGATATTGGCACCTTGCGCCGGCAGTACCGAGCGCTCTGGCATTGCCGGGCGCTTCCTCGACGACGACCGGGAGTGACTCGAGGCCCCGCAGGGTAAAAGTAGGGCGACGGATCGGGCGGCCGGCGAGCTCGAGGCGAGAGAAGCGGGCCAGGAGGGCGGACAGCGCCACCTGGCCCTCGAGACGGGCCAGCGACGCGCCAAGGCAATGGTGGCTGCCGCCGCCGAACGCCACGTGGCGGCGGGCGTCGCGGATGACATTCAAGCGGTTGGGCTCCGCAAAGACCGACGGGTCGCGGTTCGCTGCGCCCAGGACCAGCAGGATCTCGTCGCCCGCCCTGACGCGATAGCCCGCGAGGTCGAGATCCTCGGTGGCAACCCGCTGGGTCATCTGGACCGGACTGTCGAAGCGCAACAGTTCGTCGACGGCGCCGGCGACGAGGTCAGGCGAGCGCCGGAGAAGGTCCAGTTGGTCGGGAGCACGGAGGAGGGCCAGGACTGCGTTGCCGATGAGGTTCACAGTCGTTTCGTGCCCGGCCACGAGCAGGAGCAAGGCGAGGTCGACAACTTCCTTCGGCAAGATGCGATCGCCGTCGGCCTCTACCGCAAGCAGGGCGGAGAGAAGGTCGTCGCCGGGGGTCGTGCGCCTGAACGACAGAAGATCGCCGAGATACTCCACCAGGTCTCGCTCGGCGTCGGCGATAGTGGCATCCAACTCGGCCGAGCGAAGCACCGAGGGGTCGAGCGACCGAGCCAGGGCCCGTGACCAGCCAGTGAAGGTCCTCTCGTCAGCCTCCGGCACGCCGAGGAGCGAGCAGATGGTCCGGACAGGAAGCGGATACGCGAGCGAGCGGATCAAGTCCACCACTTCTCCGGACGTTCCGGCGGCTGCGATCTCGTCGAGGAGCTTCGCGGTGATCGCCGCGGCCGTCGGCCGAAGGTCTGCCATCCGTTTCGGGGTGAACACTTGCGCCACCAGGCTGCGCAACCTCGTGTGGTCGGGCGGGTCCATGAACAGCAGGCTGGTCGCCAACCGCCCAGGCTCCGAGCGGCCGACCTCAGTGGTGGCCCGCCGCTCGTCCGAGGAGAGCTTGGGATGGCGGAGCATGGCGGTGACGTCGACGTGGCCGAAAGAGAACCACATCGTGTCGGCCACCCGCAGGAGCCGATCCTGGCTGCGGTACGTTTCGTAGTGAGGGTACGGGTCCTCCCGGAACGTCGTGGACATGGCATCGACGAAGAACCGGTCGGCCAAGCTCATCTGCATCATGGTCACCTTCCACGGAGCCTCAGGCGATTGGATACACTAATGTATCGAGTCCATACATTGATGTATCCTGAGGCCTGTGTCAAGAGTGCGCACCCGGCCGACCCGTGACGCGACGCGTGAGCGGCTCTTCGAGGCCGCCGCCCGGGTCTTCAACGAGCGGGGTATCGGTGCGGCCAGTATCGAAGCGATTGCCGTCGCCGCCGGCTTCACGCGCGGCGCCGTCTACTCGAACTTCGCGAGCAAGGACGAGCTAATCATCGCCATGCTCGCGGACCACGTCGAGCGATCGGTGCGCCACCACCTCGACCTGCTGGCCCGCCACCGGGACCCCGCCGACTTCGTCGCCGCCCTGCGAGCCTCGGACCGCAACCGCCAGGACCCGCTCGGCCGGGCCCCCCTGCTCCACATAGAGCTGATCCTCTACGTTGCCCGAGCCGAGAAGCGCCGCCCCGAGCTGGCCAAGCGCCTGCGCGCCCGCCGGTCGCTGATCACCGAGATCATCACCGCCACCAATCGGGCTGCTGGACGTGGCCAAACCGTCGATCCGGCCTGGTCGGGCGCGATGCTCCTTGCGCTGGAGGACGGCTTCCGCCTCCATCGGCTCATCGATCCAGACACGACGCCGGCGGACAGCTTCGTCCGCGCTGTGACAGAGCTACAGCGGTTAATCGGCCTGGGCAGGCCCTCGCGCCGGAGCAAGGACGACGAAGGGGTTAGTGGTCAGAGACTCTAACCCCACGAGGCCTGGAATAGACAAGCGCGTCGCGGAGGTAAACTCACGCTAGCTACATGAGCCAGGCCAACCTCGTCACGGTCGACTACTACCGGTGGCTCTACGACTACAGCTACTGGGCCCGGGATCGGGTTTTGGCTCAAGTGGCCAAGCTCGATCAGGACGCATACATCGCTCCTCGCGCGCTGGACTATGGAAGCATTCGAGGAACGCTCGTCCACTGGCTGGCCAGGGAGGCTGTCTGGCTGGATCGGTGGCAGGCCAAAGCCGATTGCCAGATTGGTGAAATCGATCTGCCGACGTTCTCCACATTAATGGAGCGTTGGACCCGCGAGGAGGCCCGAATGCGGGCGTTTCTCGACGATCTCACCGACCCTCAGCTTTTGCTAACAATCAGCTACGAGTCGGCTCTCACGAAGAACAGATATGCCATTCCCCTGTGGCAGATGATGTCTCACGTCGTGAACCACGGCACGCAGCACCGTAGCGAGGGGCGCTAGCCCTTACCCAACTCGGACTCTCGCCCGGTGATCTGGACCTGATCGTCTACCTGAATCCACTTCCCATCTAGCGCACACCGTGAGCTACCGCCCCAAACGAATGGCTTGACCCTCGGACAGTGCGGCGGTCGTCGCCGATTCAAGGAATCGGATGTACGCCGCTGAACCGATTCGCGCTGTTGCGACCGTCGTCATCGGAGTGGTGAGGTCTTCACCGGAGCCGATATCGCCGCCGTATGTGGAGTGACGGTGGGACGGAGCGGCAGAAGCCCTACGCTCTACGCTCTCACCAAGCACTCACGATGAACGGTCAGAGGCTAGACGGGGCAACGCGAGTACTTACCCTTACATCACCCGAGATTCAGCCGTCCGTAGATGAAGAAGTTCGCCGTGGCCTTCACCTCGCCCGTAAGGCCAAGGGAGCCCAAGCGACGGATCAGCGTTGACGGCTCGTAGAAGATCTTCACGATCCGGAATGTCCGACCGTCGTTGAGCCGCCGCTCGACGACGCCGCTCATCTCGATCGTCTGGTCCGGGGCCGTCGACTCCGGCGTCGCCCGGCTGTCCACGAAGAACACCGTGCCCTTGGGGCGCAATGCCGTCTTCACCAGATTCCAGAAAGGCTCGAACTGCTCAGGCGGGACGTGCGAGAGCCAGAACCCGAAGAAGACGAAATCGTAGCGTGCCGTCGGCACCCACCGGAAGAGGTCGGCTTGGACGTACTCGACCCGCGAGCTTCGCAGCCTGGCCCGGTTCAGGGCGATCACCTCCGGAGAGGCGTCAACCGCGAGGAGGCTTGCGGCTTTCGGCTCCAAGTGGCGTGTCCAAAGTCCGGTTCCGCAGGCTAGCTCGAGAATGTCGCCCGCGGGATGTGCGTCGATGAGAGCGGCTTCCACCGCCGCCACCTCGTCGAACCACAGGCGACGGTGCTCGTCACCACGATCGTAACGCCCCCGGCGGAGGAACCACTCGTCGTACTCCGCCGCGCGAGCGCGGTAGTACGTGAGCTGTTCCAGAACAATCGCCCGATCCTCAGTGCTCATGCCGTGGGCCCAATGCGAATCCGTCAAGCGGGCCAGCGCAGCCGCTCCCTTGGGTAATGGAATTAAATGTCACAGTTTGGCTGACTCCGACCTTCCAGCACTGCGCGGAAGAGTTGGCCATATCGGGGGTGGGCAAGCGACAGAACCAATGCCTGATCAAGGCTCAACCAGCGGAGCTCCGAATGCTCTGCATTCAGTAGCCGCGGCTCGCCGGTCCACGCTGTAACAGCGAAGATATGGTAGTTGGCCTCACCATTCTCAGCCGGCTGCGGCTCCTCGAGGGTGGCGATTTCCTCAAAGGCCAACGCTTTGACCCCTAACTCTTCCTCAAGCTCACGGAGAAGCGCGTCCGTTGGCGTTTCCTTCCCCGCACAGTGGCCGCCGACAACGTCCCACACACCGGGATAGAAGGCGCGATCCGCGGAGCGCTTGGCCAGAAGGATCTCATTGCTCCGAACGAGGAGGCCGCCTGCACAGATCCTCATATCATCGCGTTCCACGCCTCCCCCATTTCCAGCCGACCTATCCAGCCACAAGCCGAGCGCGCGTGGAGGGCGCGGTCATATGTGGACGAGGGGAGAGAGTATAGAAGCAATACCCTGGACAGAGTTCACGTGGACGGCCCGCATGCCAACAGCCCTCGCACTCTCGACATTCTCGTTGGTGTCATCGAAGAAGAGAATCCGACTCAGTGGTGCGCCGATCGCCGTCGCGACTTTCGCGAAGGCCTCAGGCTCTGGCTTTCTGACGCCCATGTCCGAAGACACAAAGACGCGCCGAAAGTTCTTCAGCGTCTCGGCGAAGAGATTCGACCATACGTTCACATGTGTCGGGTTCGAGTTCGTGAATGCGTAGAGAGGAACCTGATCCTTGAGAGAGCGTAGCAGCTGAGGCATTCCCAGGATCTCCCCGACGTAAATCGCCGTCCAGCCATCGATGAATTGGGCATCGGACAGGTTGACCCGGAGGGACGACCGCAGGGACGCGAAGTATTCACTGGCCCCAATCTCCCCACGCTCGTGACGTGCGTAGAATGCATCGAAGGAGAACCGCGCTCGGATCGCGTCCGGTTCCTCACCAGCGTGGTAGGCCCAACGGGTGAACATTCTGTCCCAGTCGATGCTGAGTACGACCCCACCGAGGTCGAACAGGAGAGCGTCGAATGCTCGATTCGGTCGCCGTGTGAGTGCAATCATGACTCACTGAGTCGCAAGCGCAGCCCCACCTCGCATACTTCCTCGAACCGAGCCGTCGATAGACAGGGTATCCCATGTCTGTCGCATGAAGTACTGCGAGACCTGGTATCCCTGCCTCCGAGCTTCCAAAAGCGGTGCCCTCACACCGCTCTCGGCAGATCCTTGCGGCTACCCGGGCTGACCACTCTCATTTCTACTCACGCGTCTTCTCGGACCGTCTAGGAACTCAGAGACAGCTCCTCATACGCTGTAAATCGGATGGCATCCGGGTCGCCACTCAGAATCGGGGTCAGCAGTTCCTCCTCCCAGATCCTCCACTTCTCCGGATACTCCTCGTGCGGCCGAGGGCGATCGAGCGGGCCCCATAGTTGCTCCCACGCTTCACGGCTTTCATAGACCCATACAGCCGCGTAAGCGTCATTCCTCGCGCCCTTCACGCCCCTCACGAAATGGTGGGCCGTGAGACCTGGCAATTCGAACAGGCCGCGAGCCTCGGCAGCCCGGATCGCCTGCTCGAATCGCTCTGCACCGCTGCCCGGTCTCAGATCATATTCGTGAATACTGATCATCCGCGCCATTCATCCTCCCGAGCTGCTTTTGACCAGGGAGAACATCGTCTGCCCGCAGCCCGCCACGGTGCAGCGCTCGAACCCGTCGCGCTCATTCTCACCGCGCCATGGTTGCTTGTAGGGTCCCCTGCGCGATCGGGTCGAGTGTCCATGTGACGAGTGGTTCGACGTTCTCGGCGTTCGCTGCAGCATGATGAGATTGTCGCTGAGTAGTGAAGTCTTGATCCTTGATTGCTATCTTTGTCGGCCAACGTTCATTGCGAGCTGGTGGCTGGAGTCCCCGGGCTCGAAATTACTGGAAGGCACCGGTTGGCTGCGTCATGGCCTGACGGCAACGTCCAGGCGGCGTAGACCCGGCTGGCCGACGCCCTCTTCCCAGCCAAGGGTGACCAGAGAGGGCCATCGGGCGGCCCAACGAGCCACCTTCGCTTCATAGATCGCCGGCGTGATTTGTATGCGGTTCGGCCGCACGACAAGGTTGAACAGATCATGGGTACCAAACGGTGCCCACACCTCAAGCTGACGACCGCTCGGGCGTACTCCGATGGCCGTCGCGGTCGTCGGCCATGTGCCAATGGCGTCCTCGGTCGAACTGAGGCGAAGTCGGGGGCGAACGCCCAGTAACTGGGCGCACAGTCGTTGGGCGTATCGCTCAGTAGTTGGGCGATGCGGAGGCAAAAACCCCGTTCCCAATTCGACGCTAACGTCACGACAATAGGCACTTAAGGTACTTGGCGTCTTCTGCTTCGAGTCGTGGTGCCACAATTGCTGTTTGCACCCCTCCCGGTAGCCGCAGTCACGGCGCCAGCGATGCGAGGACCGGGATTCGCGCACGATTTGTGACAGCGCAGTTTGTTTCTCGGCTAGGCGTGGCGCGCCCGTGCCGGAGGGACATTCATGACGCTACAGGACTTGGAAGCTCGATTTGCCGGCGTGAGCGCCGAGCCTGCGTCCTACCAGGATCAGCAGCTCGGTATGGTCGTCTGTCAGGAGGCCCTAGTGGCGGCGCGGCGCGGGAACTACGGAGTGGGTGCCGTGCTCGTCAACCCGCGGGGCACGGTCGTCGCGCAAGGTCAGAACGCCGTGTTCTACCCACACTTCCGCAGCGATCTCCACGCGGAAATGGTGGTCATGAATGCCTTTGAGGAGCGGCATCCAGAGGTGGACACCATGCGTGGGTATACACTTCTCAGCTCGATAGAGCCTTGTCTGATGTGCTTCGCCCGCCTCCTGGCCGCGGGTGTGGAAACTGTGAAGTTTCTGGCTGAGGACGTGTGGGGAGGCATGGTTAACCATCGACAGCATCTGCCCGCCGCGTGGCAGCGGTTGGGGCAACGGCAAGCAATCGGCCAAGCGGAGGTGTCAGAAAGTTTGAGGCAGTTCGCGCTGGACGTCTTTCGTGTCACCCTTGATGCGTGCCGCCAGAAATTATGGTCGCGCTGAAACGAAAGTAAGGCCGTCTTCGGCGCGGTGTCCCCAGAAGACAACGCGGCCGACTCTTGGGATCAGCCGTCGTCTGCTAAACTCCCCGCCAGCCATCCTTGCTCCCATCCTCACTCTCGCACCGCTCGCCGCGGAGGCGCAGTAGGCGGGAAAGTCTGGCGAATCGGGTTCACGGCTCTTGGTGACGTCGCAAGTCCGTATCTCGCTGCGTTCCGCCAGAGACTTCGCGAGTTGGGCTACGTCGAAGGGCAGAATGTCGCGCTAGAGATTCGTGCGTGCCGAAGACGAACTTCAGCTGCTCAAACTTCTGCGACATGCCGAAGGAGGCTTCGTCGTTCGCCGGGGCGGGACACAACGATGTCGTGCGCCGTCCCGAACTGCGCTCCGCGATCCACGAGGTCATAGCTCATCTCGATCGATAGGACGGTGGCGGTCGCGCGGTGCTGGTGCGCGTCGCGACGTTCGGTTAGACCTCCCGGCAGCCGTCCTCACCGAGGTGCCCATGCGGGCGATCGGGCTCGTCATTCTTACTGCCATCCTCGCTCTTGCGCCGCTCGCCGCTGGGGCGCAGACGCAATCGGAAAAGGTTTACCGTATCGGGTTGTTGGGTACCCATTCGCATTCCTCTCACGCGAAAGGGGTGGAAGCCCTGCGGGCGGGTCTACATGATCTGAGCTACGTGGAGGGGAAGAATATTCCATTGAGTACAGATGGGCCGAGGGGAAGTATGATCGGCTCCCCGACTTGGCGGCCGAGCTGGTACGTCTCAAGGTCGACGTCATTGTGACAACAGGGCACCACGAACTGTAGGACCGACGATAAGGGTTGTCGGAGCTGTGAGTGCGTGGGCGCTGGAGATCTTCGGAAATGAAACCAACCGCTCTGGCACTCGCCCAACAGGCGCGCGGTGGGCACCGGATGGGAGCGCACACCGTGGCATGCGACGAAGCGGGCGGCGTGGGAGGCGCTCCACAAAAAC
>Ga0137377_10002098_pt1 | contig 14635 bp, 13 predicted proteins | sample SagtaG_22_FD_104815 | JGI IMG/M metagenome (GOLD analysis project Ga0137377, IMG submission 104815) | Vadose zone soil microbial communities from Sagehorn Ranch, Mendocino, California, USA - Sage2_L_40_16 metaG | ecosystem: Environmental > Terrestrial > Soil > Vadose zone | place: USA... | reverse complement strand
GGAGACGTGATGTATCTTGACCATCGGTGGTATGTCACGCACTCCGGCCTGTTGAGGCTAGCTTTTCGCCGACACTGCTCGGGTATCAAAACGACCCTGCAAAACCAATTGTCCGACTCCCAGAATAATCGATGGGTTTTCAAGGCAGTTGTCTACAAATCTCCCGGCTCAAGTGGGTTCTTCGGCTACGGCGACGCTGACCCCACAAATACGTCTCCCCTTGTCCGCGGCGCTGAGATGCGGGTGGCCGAAACCCGAGCTGTCAATCGTGCCCTGCGCAAAGCCTACGGAATCGGGCTGTGCTCAGTTGAGGAGTTGGGTTGTCTGACCGGTTCTCCGAGTCCCCTGAGGAAAGAAGACCAGGCCGTAAAGCCGCCTCATCCGAACGGGTCGAATAACGGTCAGCCCAAACTGCGAGATCGGCTGTGTGTCTTAATCCGCCAGTACAACCTCGATCCCATCCTGGTCAAAGCTTATGCCGCCGACTTCTGCGGCACACCCACCCTGAAGGAAGCCCGTCGCGACTTAGTTGAGTCCTTTATCTCCCATCTAGCAAAGTCCGCGAAAGAAAACAGGGATAGCTTGGTGTGCAAACTCAATTCCTATGCTCAACCTGCGGAGGTGAAGCCATGAGGCGGCAGATTCAGGGCCTACATTTGAATCAGCGTGGAGTCGAAAACAAGCTCGAAGGATTATTTCTTGTTCGCGTGGATTGGGCTCGCTACCGATGGCATTCGCAGAAGCCATTCGTAGAGATCCGATTTGTTGTTTTGGAACCCAAACTCTTCGAAACCCGGATCTTCTCGGGACGGTTGTATTGTACGGAAAGAGCTCTCTGGAAACTCAATTCGTTCCTTCGAGATTTTGGCTACGACACGCAGCTCCTGAAGGATGACCAGGTCGATGAAAAAGCGCTCTGCAATCTTCGCGGAGTCGTCCGGACTTCTTGTACGACCTTCAACGGGCGTTCTTATCAAAACCTTGATGCTTTCGCCCCCGAGGGAGATTGGGAGGCGCTCGACTGTACATCATTGGCCCAGAGCGATGGGCGGGGAGGCGGCAATGGTCTATAGCTACACGCAGATCAGTCAATACCTGCGTTGCCCTCGCAGCTACCGCTTCCGTTATTTGGATGGCTGGCAGGAAAAAGAGACACGGGCAGCGATGATCTTCGGTCGCTGCTTTGAAAAGGCTCTTGGTGCCTACTTTTGTCAGGAGGATAGCGCTGCTGCGCTTTTCAAGGAATGGGATGCGTACCGCGATGCCCCCTTTGAATACCGCAAGGGAGAGTCCTGGGACCGCCTCTTCCACCAGGGAGTCCATTTACTCGAAACATTTGCGCGGGATAATCGCATTGGGATTCGCTGTCCGAAGAAGAATCTACAAATCAAAATCCTCCGGACAATGCCGGGAGGAAGCGAATTCGTTGCCTATCTCGATGCCCTCGGAGAGGTCGATGGCCAGCACTGCCTGATTGACTGGAAGACAACCACCAGTCGCTATTCAACGGAACCCGAAGGACTACTTTCACTCGATCCGCAGCTCATTTGTTATTCGTGGATCAGCGGGATTCCAGAAGTAGCGCTGGTCGTCTTCGTCCGGAAGCATGCTCCCGAGATTCAATACTTGAGAGCCTCGATCTCGGAAGAGCAGCGTCAGGAGTTCGGGCGTCTCGTGGAGACCACGATCGGCCAGATCGAAGCAGCTCAGTTTGTTTCGCACAGCGGTATCCGCTTTCCCCAAAACGCCTGCCTGAGCTGCCCACATCTAGGGCTCTGTCTGAACAACCAGCCATTAATCGACACGAATCTGGTGCGCAAAGCAGGAGCGAGCGACCTTGATTGGCTTGACGAGCTTGTGGATTAACGGACGAGCTGCCGTGGCACCGGAATTGAATCGCCAGCGGGCAGTCTTCGTCTTGGGCAAGATCGATGAGATCTTGAGCTGGGAGAAGACCAAAGAACAAGAGAAGGATACGCGGTTTGTCGAACTTGGGGAGTATTTGTGCGAGGTCAGGTCAAAGCAGTACTGGAGGTTAGAGAAACTGAAGTCCTTTGAGGAATTCCTGGCAAAACGTTTCCCTGATTCGCGCAGGAAGGCGTACTACCTGATGGCGATTCACGAGAACCTGACGCGAGTCTCAAAGCAGCAGCTTCGAGAGGTTGGCTGGAGCAAAGCGGTAGAGCTGGTCAAGGTAGTGCGGAAGGACGGAGAAGACTTTGATTGTGCAACCTGGTTGCACAAAGCGAGGGAACTACCGAAGGAAGCTTTTAAAGGAGAGGTGGAACGGCATCTTACGGGCAAAGAGACCGAGGCTTGGGAGATTATCTATTTCAAGCTTTATAAGAGCCAGTTACCCGTGGTCGAGAAAGCCCTGGAGACTGCCGGCCTGATGCTTGGAACCGATAAGTCTAGGGGTTACTGCCTGGAGATGATTTGCGCTGATTTTCTGGCGGGGGCAAACCTGGCCGAGACTCAGCCATAGATTTGATCATGGAAAGTTCAATAAGTCCGGTGCTTCTACGTCAAAAGCAACCCAGGCTCAAACTGAACCCGGAAGAGTACACAATAGTTCGAAACCGGGTCCTGGAACGAGATGGTTGGCGGTGCCAAGAGTGCGGTTCCATGGAAGGCCTGGAGGTCCATCACATAAAACGCAGGAGCCAGCTCGGTGGCGACGTGATGCACAACTTGATTACGCTTTGCGTCGGTTGTCATGGCAAATGTCACGCAGGGCGCCGGTAGAAACAACTCTGTTTCTTTCCGGCGGCGGCGCCTTGGGTACAACGGAGACGGGCGAACGAGCTAATCGTGACCCGCCACCACGCGGAAATGGCGCTCGGCAACGGACTCATCGCCGTTCTGTCCAAAGGAATACTCGGGGACAATTTCCTTCATTTTGGCGCGGACCGGTGCCGCGCCATCTACGCTCATCGAAGCCCGAAGTTCCTCCAACTGACGACACAATTCCGGCCAGTCTTTCAGTGGTCCTTTTGTCCGTTTGATCTTTTCACAAGATGTGGGAATAACTTCTTCGCGCTCATAAAAAAGTTCCTCGCTGAGTTTTTCTCCCTCGCGCAGCCCCGTGAACCGGATCTCTACATCGTGCTCGGATTTCCCAGAAAGGCGGATGAGAGTGCGAGCCAAGTCCAAAATCCTCACTGGTTCGCCCATATCCAAAACGAGAACGTCGCCATGCTTCCCAATCGCGAAGGCTTGTAGAACCAAGGCGACTGCTTCGCGAGTCATCATAAAGAAACGCTTGATCTCCGGGTGGGTGACCGTTAAAGGTTCATGGTTGCGCAGTTGCTGCTTGAACACAGGAATCACGCTTCCGCTGGACCCCAGAACGTTGCCGAATCGCACGGAAACACAACGCATTCCGTTTGGTGGTCGGGACGAAAGGATCAACTCACAGATGCGTTTGGTCGCCCCCATGACGTTCGTTGGATTGACAGCTTTGTCGGAAGAAATCAGGACAAAATTCCTGCAGCCCGCCTCGTCAGCAAGATCCAACAAGCCTAGGAGGCCTAACACGTTGTTCTTAACTGCCTCTTGGATATTGCATTCCATCATGGGCACATGCTTGTATGCGGCCGCATGGAAGATAACGTTAGGTCTGAATTCCGACAGAAGATATCGGATACGCTCGCCGTCAGTCACATCGGCAACGCGAAAGGCAAGTTGGGCACCGTTCTGGTGCCTATCGAGGTCCAATCTGAGGAAGAATAGTCCCGTTTCGCTTTGATCCAGACAGACAAGCTGAGCAGGACTGTAATCGATTATTTGACGGCAGAGTTCCGATCCAATCGAGCCAGCAGCCCCCGTCACAACTACAGTTCTCCCAGCAATCTCCTTGCGAACAGACTCAAGATCAATCTGAACAGGCTCTCGTCCAAGCAGATCTTCCAGACTGACTTCGCGGAATTGATTAATGCTCGCTTCTCCACGAATTATGTCGCTTAGCGTAGGGACAGTCTTGAAAGGTAGTTTTGCCTTTTGGCAAGCATCCGTAATTCGCTGCATCTGTTTCCCAGAAGCAGAGGGAATAGCAATCAGGATTTCCTCGGCCGGGTTAAGCTGAACAAGGGTTCCGAGTTTCTCTATGGTGCCCAGAACCGGCACTCCCTGGATATGGACACCGATTTTAGATCTATCGTCATCCACGCAACCGATTACTGTATAGCCGTTATTGCCCCGGGCCAGTTCCCGAATGACCATTTGGGCAGCAAAGCCTGCTCCGGCTAGAATTACCCGTTTCGAATGTAAAGAATCGCGCCGGACGGATTCGACCACAACCCGAGAAGTAAGCCGCGCACCTGCAAGGAAACTTGCGGTCAAGACGGCTTCCAAAATGTAAACAGCGCTCGGGAAGCCAACTGTGCTCAACAGATAATGGTTCAGAGCAAAGAAGACGATAGATCCAGTAGTCACCGCTTTCAAGATGTTTAAGGCGTCACTTACGCTTGCGAAGTGCCACCAGCCATGATTGAGATTGAATAGGCGTAGAGTGATCAGACGAACGACTACAAGCAGCAGACCGGAGGTCAGCAAGACACGGCGATTGGGTAACGAATAATCGAAGCGCAGCAACCAAGACGTGACGAGGGAGCCAGTCACGAGCATCGTTTGGACGACGGAGATGAATACGGGTCGCTGGTGGAACAACACTTGCGGCAATCTGATCAGGTACTTGCGTATCATAGAACTCAAGGCGTCTCCCTCAGTTATAGGAAACTTCGAGCCACGCTGACGCTGGGGCACAAATCAAACCGCAGCAACGAAGCGAGGATGAAAGGGCACATTTTCAGCCATTAAGGAAAGTGAAATCCCGTCCGGCGGGACAAGTTTCAACGGACACTTCTCAGTGCGCGACGCCGTCCCTGCACAAAACATTGAAAACCGTCAGAACGAGAATCTTAAGGTCCAGCCAATACGTGCGGTTTTGCAGATATTCGTAGTCGTATTCCACTTTGGCGGGAATGGAGAGCTGGTCACGCCCATGAACCTGGGCCCAGCCAGTCAATCCAGGAACAAGTTCATGGATTCCCCGCTCTGTTCGCAAGGAAATCAAATCATGCTGGTTATATAAGGCAGGTCGCGGACCTACAAAACTTAGATCGCCTATTAGAATGCTATAAAGCTGGGGCAATTCGTCAAGGCTAGTTATTCGCAAGAATGGACCAATACGCGTGAGATAAGTGCTGGGCTCCATTAGCAGATGGGTGGCAACCTCAGGGCTGTCGTTGCGCATGCTACGAAACTTTGGCATTCGAAAGATTCTGTTGTTACGGCCGACGCGATCAGACCAATACAGCACGGGGCCCTTGGAAGTGAGCTTCACTGCCAACGCGATTAAAAGCATCGGGAGCGCGAGCAGGGCAAGAACAGCAGCCGCTAGCACCAAATCTGTGCCGCGTTTTACCAGACCTTCAAGTCTGCTAGGGCGCCATCCTCGGATTGAACTATCCAACTGATCTGCGCTTGGATTCGAAATGGCCATCGTGCTTTGATGTTTCCCCATTCGAGTTAACTCGGAACTGCGACTCCTCAAAAAACTTCCAAGCAAGCTGAGCAACCCGTGAACGCAGCTGAGAAGGTTAGTAGACCAAGGGGCTTACTTGTGAACCAGTAGCAATCGACTAGCGTTTCGTGGGCCCTTTCTTGCAAGGAACCAGTCCGCCGTCTCCTGCAGCCCCTCCGACATTAAGCACGGCGGATTCCATGCGAGTTCGCGGCGAATTCTAGAACCGTCGATGACGAGTGATGCAAGCAGGGTGTTCAACTGCTTTGATTTCCCGGTGACCCCTCCCAAGACCCTCAGACAGGTGAGCGAAAACGGAACCAGAGTTGCCCGTCGCCCTAGAGCATTTGCAATGCGCGTGATTAATTCCACAGTAGAAACGTCCTCCCCATCGCTTACGAGGAACGTCTGCCCTGGGGCGCCCGGGTGCCTGGCACAAGTGATGATCGCATTCGCCAAGTTTCGTGCGTAAATCAAGCTGCGGCGCCCTTGTATGGACCCGAAGGGAAGTGGTAGCCCGCTCTCAACGAGTTGAACAAGCCGCATAAAATTTCCCGGCTCTCTGGGGCCGTAGACAAGCGGCGCACGAATAATCACCATCTCGAGGTCGGAGTTTTTTGCTATTTGCCGCAGCTTCTGTTCTGCCGCCCACTTGGAAATGCTGTAAGCGTCGTGAGGATGGGGCGTGTCGCTTTCTGTGAAGGGACGACCATTCGTACATCTTCCATGAACACCAACAGAACTCAGGTAGACAAACCGCCTTACTCCGGCTCTTGCGGCGGCACTGGCCAATCGCTCAGTCCCAATGGTATTGACGCGTTGAAATTCGCTCACAGCACCGGCAGAAGACTTGTTCATGACGTGCACGTGTGCGGCCAGATGAACCACAACGCTGATCCCATCAAGCACTTTGGACCAGTCCGTCGACTCACCGATATCACCCACTTCGCAAGTCTCCTGCACCTGTGAGCGGACTGTGTGCGATTCACCTCCCCACGAATCTTCGGACGACAAACTCCGGACTCCCCGAAAAACCGAAATGTTCAGGCCGGCAAGCGCTGCGCAGGTCTCGCGACCAACAAATCCATTCGCACCGGTCACCAGCACCCTATCCGTCCTTGCCAACGAACGGGCAACGCCACTGTCATTCATCAATTCACTCCCGCTGCCAAGGCCTGCGCGCTCGTACGTTTGCTCAGGTCCTCGTAAACGCTTAGCGTCTTTTGGGCTGTTTCAAGCCAAGCGAACTTCTGGACGCGGGCTTTTCCTTGCTCAATCAATTGGCGCCTCAGCGGTTCGTCGCGCAAAAGCCTCACCAGCGCGTTGCCAATCGCTTCCTCGGAGGAGGGGTCGACGAGAATCGCGGCATCTCTGGCAATCTCCGAGACCGAGGTACGGTCAGAGGTAATGACAGGGACTCCACAGGCCATCGCCTCCAGCGGAGGAAAACCGAATCCTTCGTAAAGCGTGGGGTATAGGAAGCAACGCGACGAAGTGTAAAGCCACGCCAACAATTCCTCGGATACATATCCCGCGAATAGCACTCTGCTGCTTAAACCCAGTTCACGAACCAGCTGATAGGCCGCGGAAGACTGCCAATCCCGCAGTCCAACGATTACCAGTTTTTCCTGATTCGGGAAGTCGCGCCACCGCGATCCGTAGACACGAATCACCGCCAGAGTGTTCTTCCTTGGATCGCCAGCCCCCAGAGCCAGGATAAAAGGCGAATCGAGCCTCTCCCCGCCAATCTCCTTCGGAGGCGAGGCGATTGCATCAGCGAGAGGCGCGAAGTCCGCGTCAATTCCCAGAGGGATAACCCGAATGCGGTCCGGGAGAATCTTTAGGTATTTGACTATCTCTCGCTTTGAGAATTCTGAGTCCGTGACGATGCGGTCCGCGCGGCGCGCGACTCGAGGTACCACCACCCTACGGTAGAGATTTCCCAGCCGTTGGCGAAATATCTTCGACGCCGATAGGACGGAAGACGGGAGGAGATACATAACATCATGGACAGTTAGAACCAGCTTCATCTGTCGTGGGAGAGCCATAGGGGCCGTGTTCGCCGGGCAATGCAAAATGTCGAGACGATCTTGACGCACCCGGATCGGCAATACCAACTGCTCCCACACGGGATAGGGCAAGCCCTTGGGATCGCGAAACTTAACATTGGTGCGGGCGCGCAATGGGGGGAACATCTGAGGATCCCCGTAGATGACATACTCATTGGATTCGTCAGACTGGACGAGCCCGGATACGAGTTGTAAAACGTATTTACCCATTCCGCGAAGCTCGTACGACCCGAGATGGGCGTCAATTCCGATGCGCATAGTTGGTGGGCTGCAGGCGGCGGTGCAATAGTTCCTCGTAGAGCAATTCGAGTTTCTGCGTGGTTTTCTCCCAACTGTATTTCTCGGCGACCAGTCGCCTTCCCTTTTCCGATAATGCCATTCCTAGCCCCGGATTCTCGAAGATGCTGCGGATTGCCTGAACATATTCGGGCGCATCCGCGGCTAAGAGAAAATCTTCACCCGGCTGTCCCTCGATGCCAGTCACCCGCGGAGAAATCACTACCGGAGTGCCGCAGGCCATAGCTTCAAGGGCCTTGCAGTGCATACCCCCGCCTCCGAGACGCATTGGTGCGACGGCCACGTCCGCTTCGAGCAGATGCTGCCGGAGATCCGGCACAAATCCAGTCACTTCCACTTCGGGGAACTGGCGCGCCACACGTAGGAGACTCGGGCCAGGACTGTTGCCAACAATCCGGAGGCGCGCCCGCGGGAAGTCCCGTCGCAACTGGGGCCAAATTTCGCTCATCAAAAAGATCGCCGCATCTTCATTCGGGTGATAGGTGAAATTGCCAGTGAGGATGACCAGTTTGTGGCCGTTCGTTGATCTCGCTCGGTAGGAAACGTCTGTTCCAATGGGTACTACCGTTACGTTCGGTGCATTCAGCTCCTGCCGGTCAACCTCGGACACGACCACGACGCCATCAAAACTCTTGCAGATGCGTTGCTCAAAACGACGCATGCGCTCTGCTTCCATCCCCCAAACCCATTGGGCCGGTCCGCGAGCAGTATCTGCTCGCCGCTTCATGGTGAGGGAGACGGCGTCGATCATCTCGCATACCTTCACCACGCCTTCAACGTGGATCGTGTGATTCGCCGGCCGCGATAGCACGGTGTGAACAACATCGAAATCGCGCTTCGCCAGGATTTCTCGGAGCTTCCTTTGGTACTCGCGCGAAGAATAGTAGAGGACTTGCAAAGGGAGGGAACTTAGAGCGCCCATGGGCATGCTGGCATACGACCGCCACCGCGGCAGCAGCACCGTATGCACTTCCACGCATTGTGGCTTCAACTCACGGACGTATTCCATTTCCTCCGGTCCTTCGACAAACGAAAGAAGCGTGATCTCGTGCCTTCGCGCCAGGTGTTGAATTCGAAAGTACGGTGTCAGTTGGTCGCCGCGCAGTGGCGGATAAGGAAAGCGTGCCGTAGTGTACAGAATCTTCATCCGTGTCTTTCTATCCTTGCAGTCGACTCCCTAGATCCCTCGCAAGTCATGGAGGCTCGCTAAATGTGCCCAGCCTGCAGTGTCACCGGCCTGCCCTTGGTGATGTACGCAAGGGCAAGGATGGCGGGAATAGAATAATAAAGCCCGTAGGTCGTGCCCGAGTTGAAATCATTTCGCAGCCACGTAAACAAGACGACAACAAAACTCGCATACAACAGGACACGGCCGAATCCGGTCGTCTCCCGCATCGTCTTATACGCGGCTGAACTCAGCGCGCCCGTCAGCGCCATTCCTAAAATGAGTCCCAGCCAGGAGAAGTTCAAATACCACTCCCCCCAGGCTCCCAGCCCAGTCACCAGGCCACTGTCGTATAACTCGGGGATGAGTTGCCGAGAAAATAGTGCGGAAGCCCCAAGGGGCTTCGCAGGCATCAAGATACGCGGAATCGGTTTGAGAAAGATAGGAGTGAAAGTCGAGCCGAATTGATAAGGAAGTTCCAAGGGTGTCATGGAAATGACTTCGGTAAGGTTGGAGAGCTGTTCCAAATTGCTGACCACGTAACGGATAACGATCTTGTCTTGTTGGCCGGCTAGTTCGGCGAATTCAGCGGTCTTGGCCAGGTCATATCCTGGAGAAATCCATTCTCGATACAGACCGGCGACCCCGAGGTAGCCAATCATCAACAAACAGAGGAAAGCGACTTGGATAGCCCTGATTCTTCGCCTCTGGTAATGCCAACCAAACGCCAGCATCATCAAAAAGAGGACTGTAAAATATCGAGCCAGGAGAAATGTGGACAATAGGGCCAGAATGCAATAGAGGGCCGTACGCAAGGGCCGCTTGCCGGAAGAGAGCCAGGCGCCAAACTGGATTAGCGCACCCACTTGAATGAACAGGCAAATCCAAAGTAAATAGAAGAACCAAGGCCTAATCTCTCCGGGAGCTTTGATGTCTGGGTCTAACAAGATGAAGTAAAGGAAAGATCCGCCCAGGACGCGCAAAGCTAGGAAACCGGCCAGACCGGCAAGCAGAAAGGCAAGACTTACGGCATTGGCCCGCTCCAGGTTCCAGCTGCGATCCAGCCAAACCACTCGGCGGGCACCGGACTCTATCGGGCCGATCTTATAGCCTATCGCAAAGCAGACAAAGCCCAGCACAGAAGCGGAGAGTCCTCTCCATGCGGCTGCATTGGCGGGGTCAAACCAGGATTCGTCCAGCCAGACAGCGAGTAAAGCGCGAATCGGATAGAAAATCAGGAAAAGCGCAAATACCAGGTGCAAGGGTTCGAAAAGATCGAATTGTTTTTGGACTCGGCATACTCGCGTCAACGCGGTGGCTACGATAACAATCAGAACCGAATACCACACCATTCTTTCCGCGCGATTGCCGAGCCCCGACTGCAAAGCTTCCAACAATAAAACGAGGGCTGCGACGGGGATCAGCCAGACCCACGCCGGCAAGAACGGGCTTTGCGAAACGGTATCGCGGTTCATCTCTCCACCGTCTCGGTTGGAAGTAATTCTTCGGAAGCTCGAAATGTCTCACTCGTGGAGTTGGCAAGTGAAGAAGCCATCGGTTCGGCCGGAGCAAAGATCGCATTTGCAATCCTCAAGACTTGGGTGCGCTCCGACGGGCCGATTAGCAGGATTGTGCAGGCATAAACCAAGGTCCCCAGCGCCATCTGGAGAACCCAGGAATGGCCTACGAGAACCATCACCGATACCATCAATGCGCTGGCCAAGGCGGGCTTGAGAAGATACCGAAACCAGCTGAGTCGTGAAACGCGGCGGAATTGATACCAAAAATAGAACGAGATGATTGCCGAGCACGTCAAACGCGCCAGTCCTGCTCCCATCAGGCCTAGCTTTGGAATCAACACCAGATTCAATGCCACACTTATCGCCGCGCCAAGTCCCACAACCTTCAAATATTCTTTTGCGCGGTCGCAGGCCATCAAGGCATATCCCCAGTTCATGCCGATTAGCTCGACGGCGACAGCCCAAATCAAGAATTGGAACGCTACAGTGGCGGCACGATACTCCGGCCCGTAGAGAGAACTCAGGAAAGGTCCCGCCAAAACTGTTCCCCCTACCGCCATGGGGACCACCAGAAGTGTGGTTACGCGGAGAGAAGACGTAAGGAGCCAGGGCAATCTGCCGCTGGCCTGTTTGTAGTAGCGCGAGATGACCGGGAAAGTAGTCTCGAAAAACAACCCTCCCAGGACCAGGAGGAAAGCGACGGATTTGTAGGCGGCGCTGTACAGACCAACAAAAACATCACCCCGAAGAAAACCCAAGACTACGGTGTCCGTCAAGTAGTAGACCTGCAAAAGCACAAAAGCAAACCCGAGCGGCAGTGATTCTCGCATCGCTCTCTTCCAAAAGGTGAGCTCAATTTGAGGCCGCAGAGATCCGTAATCCCGCCAGAAGAGAGCCAGTCCCAAAAAGGCTGCCAGGACCGCGGACAGGAAATAGAAAATGGGTATCCGCAGGACCTGAGATGGCGTCTTGACCCAAACTAGAATCAGGGCCACGTAGGGCGCCGCTCGAACAATCTCGATGACGCCCACAACATTCATCCGCTCAACACCCTTGAATGCCCAGTCCATCAGCGCGGCCGTGGGGAACAAAGACAAACCAAAGAGGACTATCAGGATCTTGAGTTGCGTCTCGAAAGTCACCAAATAGACAAATACAAGGAGCAACAAGAAAGAAGCCAGCGTAAGGGCCAGGCGCAGAGATAGAATGCGGGTGACTCGATGCTGAATTTGTCCAGGATGCCGAGCCACCTCTCGCGTACCGAACGTCATTAGTCCTAGGTGCGTCAGCAGCGTTGAATAAGTGAAGATTGCGAGCGCGAAATTAACTTGCCCAAAGGTTTGGACGCCCAATCGACGGGCAATGTAAACCAGGGAAAAGAAGGTCAGCAGCCGGCTCGCAGCATATGAGGAAGCCAGAAACGAATAATTCTTGAACACACGAACACCCGCTTCGCTCCTAGTGCCGCTATGTTGTTCCGGCGTGGCCACTGTCATCATGTTCTCGGCATAGGAATCCGGTTCACTCAAGCCCCGCTTCGAACCGCCGCCACCGCGTATCCGTTCCCGGCCGCTCGCATAATTTCCAGGTCCGCTTCCACCATCATCTTGATCAACGCTTCAAAGGTGACTTCCGGCTCCCAGCCAAGCTTCTCGCGAGCCTTGGTCGCGTTTCCGCAGAGGCAGTCCACTTCCGCTGGCCGAAGGAACTTGGGATCGATTTCCACGTATTTCTCCCAGTCAAGTCCCGCGCTGCCAAACGCCAACTCCAGAAGCTCGCGGATGCTGTGCACCTTGCCCGTCGCAAGGACGTAGTCGTCGGGTTCCGCCTGCTGTAGCATCATCCACATCGCCCGCACGTAATCTCCCGCGAAGCCCCAGTCCCGCTTGGCATCCAAATTCCCCATCGGCAGCTTCGTAGCCAGGCCGCACTTGATCCTCGCCACTTGGTGCGTCACCTTTCTCGTGACGAATTCCAGTCCGCGCCGCGGCGATTCGTGGTTAAAGCCCACAGCCGAGCACGCAAAAATCCCGTGGCTCTCCCGGTAGTTCACCGTGATGTAGTAACCGAAGACTTTGGCCACACCGTACGGGCTGCGCGGATAAAACGGCGTCTTCTCCGTCTGCGGCGTCTCCTGCGCTTTCCCGAACATCTCCGAGCTTGAAGCTTGCAAGAATTTTGCCTGTGGCCGGTGCTTGCGTAGGGCTTCCAGGATGCGGATCACTCCAAGCGCCGTCACGTCTCCTGTGAGCACCGGCTGGTTCCACGAAACGGGCACGAAGCTTTGCGCCGCCATGTTGTACACTTCATCGGGTTGCACCGACTGCACGATATGGTCCAGGGACGTCTGGTCGGTCAGGTCCCCCTCTACCAGCTCGATATCGTCCACCAGCGTCTCGATGCGGTCGTACTTTTTAACGCTGCTTCGGCGGACCAGGCCGAAAACGTCATATCCCTTCTCCAGCAGCAACTCCGCCAAATACGAACCATCCTGCCCCGTGATGCCCGTAATCAAAGCGCGCATTTTCTCTTCCTTTCAGTTGAATTACTAAAACTCAGCCTGTCTCTCGTTACTTCCTTACTTCCTCAGATCGCTGCCAAATCCCCTTCGTCCATCTCCACTGCCATCGACCGCTCGATTACGTCGAAAGAAAGTACCAGTCGGCTGCGATTCTTCCGCCGCGCGACGATTCCTTCCATGCCCGTCAGCGGGCCGCGCACCACTCGTACGCGTCTTCCAACTTGCAAATATGGGTGAGGTTCGGCACGCCAACCTTGTCCCAGAAACTCGTGAATCCGGTTCATGTCTTCCTCCGGCATTGGTGCGGGGCTTCCGTTGAACCCCACCAGCCGGACCACGCCGGGAACTTGCAGGACTCGGAGGCGCTCTTGCACCGCCACATGAGCAAATAGGTAGCCGGGGAAAAGCGGCAGGTGCAGCCGCACCTTGCGGTCTTTCCACCGGCGCACGGATTCGTATTGCGGCAAGAAATGCTCCACGTTGCGCCTGGCAAACTGATCCGCCACGCGCTTCTCGTGATTCGCGCACGTGTAAATGGCATACCACCGTGCCTGGGCGGGGGTAGCCACTTCCGGCCCGCCCGCAACGATTGCCGTCTTAATGTTCGGTGCATCACGCCGGACTACTCCATGCTGAATTGCTCCGGATTGAATAATGGATACACCCATTACAACTCTCCACACAGCTTCGCCCCGTCACTTACAGGGCGATATGTGACCTAACCCTTTATGTTTCTCTCGCTTAGAGCGAGTTCTACAGCTTCAACGACCCGCCCGAAAGCGGGCCGCGGCTGTTGTCCTGACTCACAAGACCTTTTTCGTCGGAGACCGCTCCGGCCCCGTTCCGCGAAACCCATGGCATCTGTGCCTTCAGAGTGTCAGCCACTTCCTGCAGCAAGACTTTGCGCGGATCTTGTGGATCGGCCTCTTCCCAGCGTGCTGATCCCAACACCCAAACCATGGACAACGCGAAAGCCAGAAAAGTGCCGAGAAACATGATCACCAAGCGTGGAGGAAACGATTTCTTCTCAGGTATTCTGGCCGGATCTAGCACCTTGACGCTGGGTGTTTCTTTCGCCTCTTGTACTTTGGCGAGCTCGTACTGTTCGGTCAGCAGTTCGAAGACGGTTTCCTGGATTTTCGCGCGACGGTAATAGTCGGCGTACTTTGCTCCGAGAAGCGGCAAACTCCGAATGGTGGGATAAGGCAGACCGCCACCGGCCTTAGCGGCGGATGGATCCCCTGTCTGCTGCTCAGTGGATGCGCTGGTGCCGTTCACAGTATTCGCCTGCGTGCCACCGAGCTTTTCGAGTTGTCTGCGAAGTTCTGCGACCCGAGCCTTCAGGGAGAGGACGCGGGCGTTTTTGTCGGTATAGATCTGCCGGATCCCTTCGAGCTGTGATTGTGCGGCGATCATTTCGCCTGCGATGGTGCCAGCGGCGTCCAACATTGCTTTGCCTTCCTGCTGAATGTCGAGTGTGCGATTCTTGCTGGAGAACTGAGCAAGCTCGTTCACGGCATCGTCCAGGTCTCGCTTCGC
>Ga0137377_10002091_pt1 | contig 14655 bp, 15 predicted proteins | sample SagtaG_22_FD_104815 | JGI IMG/M metagenome (GOLD analysis project Ga0137377, IMG submission 104815) | Vadose zone soil microbial communities from Sagehorn Ranch, Mendocino, California, USA - Sage2_L_40_16 metaG | ecosystem: Environmental > Terrestrial > Soil > Vadose zone | place: USA... | reverse complement strand
GGGATTGCAGCGGTGGTGGCGGTGATTCATCTGCTGACTAACAATCGCTATGGGTTTCATCGCGATGAGTTGCAGTTCTTGAGCGATGCGCGGCATCTGGACTGGGGGTTTGTGGCGTATCCGGCGCTGACTCCGTTTGTGGAGCGCGTAGGGTTGGAGATTTTTGGAGTTTCAATGGTGGGGCTGCGGTTGTTTTCGGTGATCGTGCAGGCGCTGGCGATTGTCGTGACGGGGCTGATGGCCCGGGAGCTTGGCGGTGGAAGGCTGGCGCAGGTGACTGCGGCGCTGGTGGTGGCTACTTCTGGGTTGCCAGTGTTTGAGGGAACGGAGTTTCAGTATTCGACCTTTGATTATTTGTGGTGGACGCTGATTGCTTACTTCGGGATTCGATTGTTGAAGACGGAGGATGCGCGTTGGTGGATGGCGATTGGAACGAGCGTAGGGATCGGCTTGCTGACGAAGTACACGATCTGCTTTTTCATTGCGGGGATGCTTGGTGGAATGTTGTTGACTGGAGCGCGGCGATTCTTTTTGAGCGGGTGGTTCTGGGGTGGGGTGGGAGTCGCGCTGCTGATCTTTCTGCCTAACTTTGTTTGGCAGGTGCGGCATGGTTTTATCTCGTTTCATTTTTTGCAGCACATTCATGCGCGGGATGTGGCGCAGGGACGGGCGCATGGATTTCTGCGGGATCAGTTCATCATCTGTACGAATCTGTTTGCTGCGCCCCTGTGGATTGCCGGGTTGATTTATTTCTTGCGGGATCGACGTTATCGGATGCTGGGATGGATGTACGTGATACCGCTGGCGCTGTTTTTCGTTGGCAAGGGGCGGGGGTACTATCTGGCAGCGGCATATCCAATGCTGTTTGCGATGGGTGCGGTTGCTGGAGAGCGTTGGGTGCGATCGCTGAAGAGGTCCTGGGGGCGCGTGGCGGAGGGTGTGTTTTTTACCGGACTGGCGGCGTGGGGGCTGTTCATCTATGCGCTGATCGTGCCGCTGACCGCGAGCGGACCGTTGCGTCAGTTTGCACTGAAGAATAATGGGGACCTGCGGGAGGAGTTGGGGTGGAATGAGTTGGTGATGAAGGTCGCGGGGATTCGCGATTCCCTGCCCGCGGAGCAGCGTGGGAGTGTTGGCGTGTTCACGGCGAATTACGGAGAGCAGGGGGCAGTGGAGATTCTGGGGCCGAAGTATGGTTTGCCGATGCCGATCAGCAGGACGAACTCGGCGTGGTTGCGAGGGTATCCTGCGGTGCAGCCGACGACGCTGATTGTGCTGGGATTTTCGCGCGCGCGGGTTGAGCAGGCTTTTACTTCGTGCCGGCTTGCGGGGCGGGTTGTAACTCCGGAGGGATTTGATAATGAGGAGAACGGCGGGAGCATCTACGTGTGCGGGCCGCCGCGTCTGCCGTGGCCTGAGTTTTGGAAGGAGTATCAGGCGTTTGGGTGAGGCTTCAGTTTGGTGCTGGGTCGAAGGAAAGCAGATCCTCCCGCGTTGGGGAAGATGACAACAAAATGCAAAGGCAAAAACAAACACAGAAACTGCGGGAGGTTGGGAATCAGGAGACTCGGGCGAGCCTGAGGCGGGTGCGGAGCTGGCCGGTGGCTTCGCGATGGCAGAGGAGGCAGAGGGTGCGGAGGTTGTCGAGGTCGCATTGGCCACCGCCTTCGGCTACGGGGCGAATGTGGTCGGCATCCCACAGGCTGCGGCGAGTGGTGATGGACTTCATGCCGTAGAGATTAAGGCCGGCGGCGCGGGCCGGGCCGCGGGCTCGCTTGAGGGCGTTGTAGGCGGCGATGGTGTCGATATGGCAGACGGCGCAGATGCCGTGGTCGCGGGCGAAGACCTGGTCGCGAAGGTAGCCGGGATCGGTGCGGAGACGCCATTGGTGGACACAGTAGTCGGAGCAGAAGGTGCGGCGGCATTTGGCGAGGATTTCGAGGTCGCACCAGCGGCAGAGGGGCAGGTTGTTCGGGCCCAGCGGAAGGGCTTGGCGTGTGGTGCGGCCGCCGGGTAGGGTGCGGGTGGGGAGCATGCTTTTTTCAGGATAGAGTGCGGTCGGCGGGCTTGGGGATGATGAGGTGGGTTCCTTTTGATGTGGTGGCTGATGTCGTGGGTGGGAGGGGTTTGGGGTAGAGAAGCAGATTTCTCCGCTTCGCTGCTCACGATAGAACCGTGAGCAGCTTCGGTCGAAATGACGGTTTCTGTTGAGTGGTGGAAGCGGTTCGCGTTGCCCCGCGAAGCCCCACTCATACGATGAGTGAGACTGCATGAATGGGGCACCCCGGCGTGAATGGGACATCCGGCTGGGTCGCGGGCCAGATCAGAGTTCGAAGTCTAGCTCCATGGGATCGATGAGCGGCAGGAGCCAGGTGAGGAGCTGTTGGTGGATTGGATGAGCGTTGTAGGCTTCGTATGCGGCGCGGTCGGAGAACTTCATGACACCGCCGAACTCGTAGCCCTGGCCGCGGGGTGAGGTATTGAAGCCGACGGCGGAGTCCAGGATGCCGGGGATGTGATCCTTGAGAGCGCTAACCTCTTTGAAGACGCGCTGCTTCTGCTGTTCGGTGACGCCTTGTTTCCAGCGGAAGGAGAACATGTGGATGAACATGGGAATAGTGTAACGATCGCGCTTTAGAATGGGGATTGATTGAGCGGGTACAGGAATTGATTCCCTGCGAGGAGATGAGAGATGTCGAGGACACAGTCGACGATGGTGGCGCTGGGGAGTGTGGCTCCGGCGTTTGAGCTGATGGATGTGGTGAGCGGTAGGGCCGTGGGGCGGGATGATGTGTTTGCTGCGGTCTCGGAGGATGCGCGGGCCGATGGGCCGAGCTGCGCGACGACCGGATGCCATGGATTGCTGGTGATGTTTCTCTGCGTGCATTGTCCGTATGTGAAGCATGTGGAGGAGGAGCTGGCGCGGATTGGGCGGGACTACGAGGGGAAGATCGGGATGGTGGCGATCTCGTCGAATGATGTGGAGGCCCATCCGGAGGACTCGCCTGAGGAGATGAAGAAGCAGGCGGAGCGGCTGGGGTTCCGCTTCCCTTACCTGTATGACGAGACGCAGGAGGTCGCTCGCGCGTATGACGCGGCTTGTACGCCGGATATTTTTCTGTTCGACGGGGAGATGAAGCTGGTGTATCGCGGGCAGCTGGATGACAGCAGGCCGCGGCGGGGTGATGCGGGAAATGATATTCCAGTGACGGGCAAAGACCTGCGGGCGGCGATGGATGCGGTGATCGCGGGGAAGAGGCCGGACCCGAATCAGCGATTTGCTGTGGGGTGCAATATCAAGTGGAAGGAATAGGTCTGGAGCGATTGCTGCGGTAGAGAAACAGATTTCTCCACTGCGCTGCTCACGATGAGGCTGTGAGCTGCTTCGGTCGAAATGACGGATCTTTCGCAGATTTGATTTACAAAGATAGGACTGTGGCTGGCGTCCTTAGGTAGACTCGGTTCGGGATGACGGACGCGTAAAGGAGACAGTGTGGACACTGTACTGAAGGAGTTGAAGACCGGGATTCGGCAGTTCCGGACGGAGATCTATCCGGTCAACGAGGCGACCTATTTGAAGGCGGTGAGTGAGCCGCAGCGGCCGCATGCGCTGTTTGTGACGTGCGCGGATTCGCGGATCGATCCGGAGTTAATTACGCAGTCGGGACCTGGGGATTTGTTTGTGACGCGCAATGTGGGGAATCTGGTGCCGGCATATGGCGAGATGATGGGGGGCGTGAGCGCGGTGATCGAGTATGCCGTGATGGAGTTGAAGGTGCAGCATGTGGTGGTGTGCGGACATACGGACTGTGGGGCGATGAAGGGTTTGCTGCATCCGGAGAGCCTGGAGAAGATGCCGACGGTGAGGAGTTGGCTGAAGAATGCGCATGCGGCGTTGAGCGTGGCGAATTCGCTGGCGGAAGACGGTGAGACGCCAGGCGAGTTGATACGACGTCTGACGCAGGAGAATGTGCTGCTGCAGCTGCAGCATCTGCGGACGCATCCTTCGGTGGCGGGGGCGATGGCCAGGGAGGAGCTGACGATCTCGGGGTGGGTGTATGACATTGGTAGGGGCGAGGTGAGGATCTCGGAGGACGGCGGGCGGGTGTTTCGGCCGGTGACGACCGAGGGCGGGGCATGATCGTTCCGCGCACGCGTCAGTTGACGGCGATGCTGGCGTACGTGGGCAGGCCGCTGCTGATACTTGTGCTGTATGACGTTGCGGTGGTGGCGGCGTACAAGCTGCTGCATTGGGATTGGGTGGCGCTGCCGCATATTCCGCTGTCGCTGTATGGATCAGCGATCGGAATTATTGTCGCGTTTCGGAACCAGTCGTCGTATGCGCGGTGGTGGGAGGCGCGAACGCTGTGGGGCGCGTTGGTGAACAACTCGCGGAGCTGGGCGCGCCAGGTGACGACGGTGATGATGCCGTTGAGCGATGCAGAGGCTCCGGAGTTGAAGGTGATGCAGCGGCGGCTGGTGTATCACGAGATCGCGTATGTGCATGCGCTGCGGCAACACCTGCGCGGGCTGGAGCCGTGGGAAGAACTGGTGCCGCTGCTGAGTGAGCAGGAGTTGAGCGAACTGCGGGATGAGAAAAATGTTCCGCTCGCGATACAGCAGCAGATGGGCATATTGCTGCGCCAGTGTCAGGTGCGGGGATGGATCGATTTTGCACACTGGCGGGCGCTCGATGCCAATCTGGACGATCTGGTGGATGCGCAGGGTGGCGCCGAACGCATAAAGAACACGCCGATGCCGAAGCAGTACGATTATTTTCCCCAGCTGTTCGTGCAGATGTACTGCATGCTGCTGCCGCTGGCGCTGGTGACGGCCATGGGTTGGTTTACGCCGCTGGGCTCGACGCTGGTGGGGTTCATGTTTCTGGCGCTGGACAAGATTGGGCGGGATCTGGAAGATCCGTTTGAAAACACGATCTATGATGTGCCGCTGACTGCGATTACAACGACGATTGAGGTGAATCTGCGGCAGTTGCTGGGAGAGACCGTTCTGCGGCCGGCGGAGAAGCCGGTTCATGGGGTGCTTTGGTAGGGGTTGTTTGGGTTAAAAGGCAACAACTACGCGGCTAAGGAAAGGCTGCGGTAGAGAAGCGGATTTCTCCACTGCGCTGTTCACGATGAAACTGTGAACAACTTCGGTCGAAATGACAGTTTCTTTTGGTTGGGAGAAGAGAGCGGACAACGGCGAGAGCGAAATGCGGGGGGCTCTGCGCTGCTCGCGACGAGACTGTGAGCAACTTCGGTCGAGATGACGATTCCTTCGGTGTGGGTCAGAAAGAGCAACTGCAAAGACAACCGCAGATCCTTCGACTTCGCTCGGGATGACATCGTTTGGGGTGGGTTAGAGCCACTTCAGTTTGCCGAGGATGTAGAGAGGGAGGAGGGTGGAGACGATGGTGATGCCGCCGACCCACTCGGCGCCGTAGGGGGAGTCCTGGAAGGGCAGGCCCTTGAGATTCATGCCGTAGATGCCGGAGATGGCGAGAGCTGGCAGGACGATGGTGCCGAGGACGGTGAGAACCTTCATGACTTCGTTGGTGCGGTTGGCTACCGAGGAGAGGTAGATGTCGAGGGTGTTGTTGAGGAGGTCGCGCTGGGTTTCGACGGAGTCAAGCAGACGGGCGATGTGGTCGTAGGTGTCGCGAACGTAGGGCTGGTCGTCCGCGTCGATGATGGTGCCGGGGTCGCGTTGCAGATGGAGCGAGGCGTCGCGGGTGTTGACGAGGACGCGGCGGAGGTCGATGAGTTCGCGTTTGATGGCGAAGATGGATTGCAGGATCTCGGGTGAGGGATTGTCGAAGACCCTATCTTCGAGCTCGTCGATGCGGTCGTCGAAGTGGTCGATGGCGGGAAAGTAGAGGTCGACGATGGTGTCGAGGATGAGGTAGAGGAGTTTGCCAGGATGCTCGTCGTCGCCGTCGCGGCGGGCGCGGTCGAGGGCTTGCTAGGTGGTGGGACAGGTGGGGTCGGAGATGGTGATGAGGAAGTCTTTGCCCGCGAAGATGTCGATTGGGGTGAAGACGGGCGTCTGCTCGCCGGGGTTGTCGGGTCGGGCTCAAGGCGGACGGGTTTGAAGACGGCGAAGGTGTAGTGAGGTGCGGTGTCGACTTTGACGCTCTCGTCGACGCTGCGGGCGTCTTCGATGTGGAGGGGGTGGAGGTTGTACTGCCTGGCTAGTTCGTCGAGCTTGGGGTCGTTGGCGTCGTCGAGTTGGTCCCAGGGCATGGTGGGGTCCTTACCTCTTCATTCTTTCTTTTCTGCGTCGACGAAGGCCCTGGCTTCTTTGAAGAGAGCGAGGTCTTTTTTGTACTCCGCGGGTTTGGGGTGTTCGATGACGATCCACTCTTTCATGGTTCGTTTGCCCATGGTGAGCGGGGTGATGTTTTCTCGCTGCAGGAGGGCGGCGATTTTCTCTTTGGGGAGCTTGAGTGCTACGCCAGGGCCCGAGCTGCGAGTGAAGGCAAAGACTTTCTTTCTGATAAGGAAGGTCGCATGGGTTTCGGTCCTCTCTTCGGTGACATCGGAGAGGGGGCCGAGAAGAGATGAGAGGGTGGCGATCAGTCTTGCGTCGGCCATGGTGAAAGCTCCACTGCAGGAGTGAGGTTCGGGGTATTTCGCTAGCGCTGGCCTTGTTCTATGTGGGTAATTTCGCCGTCTCGCATGTGGAGGATGCGGTCGGCGATCTGGGCGGCCTCGGGGTTGTGGGTAATCATGAGGACGGTCTGGTTGAGCTCGCGACTGGACTGGCGGAGCATCTTGAGGACGGCGTCGGAGTTTTTGGTGTCGAGGTTGCCGGTGGGCTCGTCGGCCAAGACGATGGCGGGGCGGTTGATGAGGGCGCGGGCGATGGCTACGCGCTGCTGCTCGCCTCCGGAGAGTTCATTGGGGCGGTGGTCGAGGCGGCCTTGGATGCCGAGCATTTCGGTGAGGTGATCGAGGAGGGGTCTGTCGAGTTCTTTTTTTCCGGGCGCGCCTAATGTGGCGATGTCGTGGGCGATCTCGATGTTGCCCATGGCGGAGAGGGTGGGGAGAAGGTTGAAGCGCTGGAAGATAAAGCCGATCTTGGCGCGGCGCATTCTGGTGCGTTCGGCGTCAGTGAGTTTGGCGAAGTCGGTGCCGTCGATGAGGACCGAGCCGGTGGTGGCGTTGGTGAGGCCGCCGAGGATGTAGAAGAGGGTGGATTTTCCGGAGCCGGAGGGGCCGACGATGGCGACGAACTCGCCGGGAGTGATGGCGAAGTTGACGCTGCGGAGGGCGGGAACCTCGAGTTTGCCGGAGCGGTAGGTCTTGCCGAGGTCCCGGGCGAGGATGATGGGGGGGATGGCGGGGTCTGAGTTCTGCGGAGAGGACAGCGCGGAATGCGGGGACATTGACGCAGGTTGCGAATCGGGACTTGAGGGCAACGTGGAAGAATGAGGAGACATTAGATATCTAAAGTCTATCGTGAATGTAGGAATGGGGTGGGGATGAGGGCGACTGAGCTTTTGTTGCTTGGGCTGGCGGGGTGGACGGCGATTGGGGTGGTTGGGTTGGGGGTATCGCTGCGGCGCGGGGAGCGGCAGAGAGTGCGGCAGGGCGTGGCGTGGCTGGTGGGGGTTTGGGCGGTCTATCTTTGCGTGGTGATTGGGGTTTCGCTGGGGCAGAGGCAGAGAGTGGTGGCGGTGGGAGAGCCGCAGTGCTTCGATGAGATGTGTTTTACGGTGATCCGGGTGGAGGAGGTTCCGGGGTTCCTGATTCGGGATGGACGGCGGCTGCTGCGGGTGCCGGTTCAGGTGAGGAACAGGGGACGGAAGGCGCAGAGGGATGGATCGATTCGGGCTTATCTGGTGGATGGGCAGGGCAGGCGGTGGGAGATGTCGCCGGGGGTGAACGGGGTGGAGTTGACGGCGAGGGTGACGGGAGGAGGTTCGGTGGTGAGTCAGCCGGTCTTTAAGGTGGCGGCGGATGCGTCGGGGTTGGGGCTGGTGTTGACGCATGGGCGATGGCAGCCGGGGGTGTTGGTGATTGGAGACTCGGATAGTTTGCTGCACCGGAAGACGGTGGTGGGGCTGGGGCGGTAGGGTTTGGTGTCTGGTAACTGCAGCAGGATTGGGAGCCTACCGCGCTTTTGTCAAATTCTTGGTTGGATTCTCCACTCCGCTTCGCTTCGGTCGAAATGACGAGGTATTACCCGGGAGAATTGGGAGATAGGTATTGCTCTGGGAAGATGAAGCGCATGAAGATGTAGCGCATTATGACGGCGTCGTGTTCAGGCGGGGGGCTTGGCGAAGACGGACTGGAGGGTTGCGTCTTCGAGAAAGCTGATTTCGATGCGGATGGTAACGACCTGGCCGAGGTCCGTGGGGGTGGAGAGGTTTTTGCGGCAGGTGCAGAGATGGGTGAGGCCGAGGTGTCCGGAGCGGGTGAGCTCGAGGCCGGAGGCGATGATGGAGGCGTAGAGGTCGACGACGGCGCGGAGCTGGATCTCGACTCGGAACTCTATGGTGGAGGGGGAGAGTGTCTTGCGGTCGAGGATCCAGCCGCCGCAGTCGGCGAACGCGGAGGTGAGGGTGGGAAGGAGGCCGTGGCGCTCTTCATAACTGAAGCCCTGGATGTCGAGCGATTGCATGGGTGTAGGGCCTCCGCGGCGAGGTTGATTGCCGTTAGAGTGTTCATCGGAGAATGGGAGCTAAGCGTGAGGGGTCCAGGCGGGTACTGTGGTCATGTGACCCGCAGGGTATGGTGTTGTAAGGACTTGCTTTGTGGTTGTGGGCCTGTTGAAATCCTGGCTATCGCGACGGATTGTGTGTTGTTTGGCGGGGCAGCTGTAGGAGGATGGAGTTGCGAGGTTTGGCATGGTGCTGGGTTTAGGGACGGATCTGATGGAGACCAGACGGGTGCAGGAGAGCATCGACCGGTTTGGCGAGCGGTTTCTTGAGCGGATCTTTACGGCGGAGGAGATTGCTTACTGCCTGCGAAAGAAGAAGAATGCGGCGGAGAGTTTTGCGGCTCGGTTTGCGGCGAAGGAGGCGGGGGCGAAGGCGCTCGGGACCGGGATCAGCCGCGGTGTGAGCTGGAAGGAATTTGAGGTGAGGCGCGAGGCGAGCGGGCGGCCGACGCTGCACCTGAGTGGACGGGCGGCGGAGCTGGCCGAGGCGATGGGAGTAAGGAGGATTCAGTTGAGCCTGACCCATAGCCGGGAGCTGGCGCTGGCGGTGGTGGTTGCGGAGGACTGAGGGACAGCATTGAAACCAAAGGCGGGAGTTCCGCATCTATTGAAGACAAAGCACTTTCAGGGCAAGCGGATTCGTGATGGGTTTTGTGGCGGAAGGGGTTGGGAGGTAATGTATCCTCTCAGTTACTGACAACCTGTTTGTGTCGAACGCTGGAAGCGGTGGAGGCGACGCCGTGCGGTTGGATTTTTGTGGAACGTGATCGGGAACAAGATTTAAAGGAGAGCTATGCCCAGCCAGCAGGAGGTGCGATGGTCGCAATTGAAAGTTGGCGTGATTGTACTGATTTCGACCATCATCCTAGTGGCGCTGCTGTTCCTAATGACGAGCTCGTCGGGGCTGGGGATCCTGACGCATAAGCTGACGATAATGACGTACTTTGAGAACTCGGCGGGGCTGAAGACAGGCGCGGCGGTGAATCTGCAAGGGGTAACTATCGGCACGGTGAAGACGGTGACGATCGACAATTCGCCGGAGCGGAAGCTGACGCCGGTTAAAGTCGTGATGAAGCTGGATGATAAGTACGCGGCCGCCCTGAAGAAGGATTCGAAGGCTTCGCTGTCGACGGTGGGGGTGCTGGGGGATACGGTGATCGACCTCAACAGCCAGTTTGCCGTGGGGCCGCAGCTGCAGGACGGCGATGTGCTGAAGACGGTGGAGACGCCGAGTCTGACCGATGTGGTGAAGGCAAGCCAAGGAACGATCGAGAGCCTGAATGTGATTCTGGCGAAGATGAATGTGGTCGTCGATAACCTGCAGTCGGGCAAGGGGTCGGTGGGTCAGTTGATCAATAATCCGGACCTCTACAACAAGGCCAACGCCACGGTGGACGAGTTGCTGAAGCTGGAGAAGAATTTGAATGCCGGGCGCGGTTCGATCGGCAAACTGATGACCGACGATACGCTGTACAACCGGTTGAATGATACGGTCTCGAAACTGCAGAGCATTGCCAATGGGGTGGACAGCGGCAAGGGGACGGCGGGGATGCTGCTGAAGGACGATTCACTGTACAAGAACCTGAACTCGACGATAGCGCATGCGAACTCGATCATGGCGGACGCGGATGCGGGTAAGGGCGGGCTGGGGTTGATGCTGAAGGATCCGAAGTTCCGACAGGACCTGAGCAATACGCTGACGCAGGTGAATTCGCTGGTGTCCAACATCAACGGCGGGAAAGGGACGCTGGGCAAGCTGGCGACCGACGATTCGATGTATACGAATGTCAACAAGCTGCTGACGGCGAGTACGGACCTGGTAAAGACCATCCGGAGCGATCCGAAGAAGTATCTGACGATTCATTTGAAGATTTTTTAGGGATAAGGAACGAAAGAATCGAGATTGCAGCGGGTTTCGGGCTCCGGCCCACGCCCGCTTTTTGCATTAGCCGACGTACGAAACTTTGTGATACGGTGTCTCGTCTTCGTAATATCTCAAATATCTCTGCGTTCGGGGTGAGGGTCTAACCGCTCTCCGTTGAGAAAAGATTTTTTTACCGGGTTTGCATTTCGAGGAGGGCCGTGATGTTGAAGTGTCTCGCTAGTTTTCTGGTGCTGTCCACGGGCATGGGTCTGGGGCAGTCGTTTGTTGGATCGGATATGGCACCTGGACCGACGTCGGAGCCAAAGAAGCCGATTATCTTCGACCTTTCCGCGATCGATAAGACTGCGGACCCCTGTGTCGACTTCTATCAGTACGCCTGCGGGAACTGGCTGAGGAAGAACCCGATTCCGGCGGACCAGTCGCGCTGGGGACGATTCAATGAGCTGGCGGAGCGGAACAATTATCTGCTTTACGTGGAGCTCAAGGCTGCGGCCGATGCTCCAAAGACGCCGCTGCAGAAGAAATATGGAGACTACTTTGCCGCGTGCATGAACGAGGATCTGGCGGACAAGCTGGGCGCGAAGCCGATGGAGCCGGTGATGAAGACGATCGCCTCGCTGAAGGATAAGAAGCAGCTGTCGGCTATGGTGGCTGAGCTGCAGACCAAATACGCGGTGGGCACGTTCTATCTGCTCGGTGTGCAGCAGGACCAGAAAGATTCGAGCAGCCAGATTGTGAATACGGGGCAGGGCGGCATCACGCTGCCGGACCGCTCGTACTATATCGACGACAGTCCGCGAAGCCAGAAGCTGCGTGATCAGTATGTCGAACATGTAACGAAGATGTTTGTGCTGCTGGGCGATTCGCCGGATAAGGCAGCGGAAGAGGCCAAGAGCGTGATATCGATTGAGACGGCGCTGGCCAAGGGAGCGATCGACCGCGTGGAGCTGCGGGACCCGGCGAAGCGATATCACATTATGACGCTGGCGGAGTTGCAGGCGCTCTCTCCGGACTATAACTGGGATGCTTATGTGAAGGAGATCAAGATCGGTGCGTTCAAGACGCTGAATGTGGCGACGCCGACCTATTTTACGGCGATGAATGCGGAGATCGATTCGGCGAGCGTGGATTCGATCAAGAGCTATCTGCGGTGGCATGCGCTGCGGTCTGCCGCGCCTGCGCTGTCGAAGCCGTTCGTCGATGAGAACTTCAACTTCTTCTCGGCGACGCTGCAGGGCCAGAAGGAGCAGACACCGCGCTGGAAGCGCTGCACACGGGCGACCGACCAGGCGTTGGGTGAGGCTGTTGGACAGGATTGGGTGAAGCAGAACTTCCCGCCGGACGCGAAGGCAAACATGGACAAGCTGGTGGCAGCGCTCGAGAGAGCTCTGGGCCAGGACATTCAACAACTGCCGTGGATGAGCGATGCGACCAAGGTCGAGGCGAAGGCAAAGCTGGATGCGATCCGGAACAAGATCGGCTATCCGGAGAACTGGCGCGACTATAGCGCGCTGGTGGTGAAGCGTGACGATCCGCTAGGCAACATCGAACAGAATGTAGAGTTCGAGCGGCGGCGCAACTACAACAAGCTGGGCAGGCCGGTGGACGAGAAAGAGTGGGGGATGACGCCGCCGACGGTGAACGCGTACTACAACCCGCCGAACAACGACATCAACTTCCCTGCCGGCATTCTGCAGCCGCCGTTCTTCGACAACAGCATGGACCCGGCGGTGAACTTCGGCGGGATCGGGGTGGTGATCGGCCACGAGATGACGCACGGGTTCGACGACCAAGGATCGAAGTACGATCCGAAGGGCAATGTGAAGCAGTGGTTCACGGCGGAGGATCTTGCGAAGTTCAAAGAGCGGACGGACTGCGAGGCGAAGGAGTATGACGGCTTCAAGGTCGCCGAGGGCCAGAATCTGAACGGCAAGCTGACGCTGGGCGAGAATACGGCTGACAACGGCGGTATCCGGATTGCGTTCCAGGCGCTGCAGGAGGTGTTGGCTAAGGGCGGACCGAATGCCGAGCCTGGCTATGTGAGCGGAGAGAAGGATGGCTACACGCCGGCACAACGGTTCTTCATCACGTTTGGACAGGTGTGGTGCCAGAACCAGACGGAGCAGAATGCGCGTGTGTTGGCGAAGACGGATCCACACAGCACAGGCGAGTGGCGGACGAAGGGCACGGTGCAGAACTTCGACGAGTTCGGCAAGGCGTTTGGCTGCAGGGTAGGCCAACCGATGATGCCGGTGAATTCGTGCCGCGTCTGGTAGAGAGCAACGTGCAGCGAAAAGGCCTGGGCTTGAAGCCTGGGCCTTTTCGTTTAAGCGGAGCGCGGCGGGGAGCGGGTAACCATCGCATGGTGACTGTGTCTAAGAAGTTAGGTTGAGAGTTTAGATTGGTCAGAATGCACGGGACAAGTGGCACAAAGTCGCGACAGCTTCTACAATTGGCAGAGGAATCGTACCCTACAGAATTGCTCGCGGCAGAAGGTAGGCGAAAAACGTCTACTGGCGAGGATTAAGGAAGCGCATGAAGTTGAGCAGGATTGGCCGTGTTTCAATGGCCTTGGTAGTGTCCGTAGCGATGGGTCTAGGCATGACGGCGTGCGGTGGAGGCACGATCGGGTTCATGTGGGTCTTGGGAACGCAGTACAACCAGATCGCCGCCTTCAAGGTCGATGACTTCACGGGAAACCTGACGATTCCTCCCGGTTCGCCGTTTGGCTCCGGCGGGACGAACCCGGTTTCACTCGTTCTGAAGCCCGGTGGCCGTTTCCTGTATGTGATCAATAAGGGCACCGGCCTAAAGGCAGATGGAAACGGCGGCGCGACTTGCCAGAGCGGCGCAGGCGGTGGACTTATCTCTGAGTTCTCCGTGGGCGGACAGGGTGTGCTGACATTCCAGCAGAGTTTCACGTCTCAGGGTTGCATCCCTGTGTGGGCGGCACACGATAGCACAGGTAATTTCCTTTACGTGGTGGACCAGTATGCGCCGAACACGGCGTGCTTACCCAACGGACAGCCTGAACCTTCGTCTCCAACACAGCCCAAGCCGCTTCCCTGCAATGGCGAGATCACGGTGTTTTCCGTCGACCCGAACACGGGACGGTTATCGCTGGTGCAAAACCAGCAGATCAAAGATCCGCTGAGCGGGCTGCAGTTGACCTACTTCCCTGTCGGCGCGCTGCCTAGGATGATGGCGCTCTCCGGCAGCTGCGTGTTCACGCTGAATTCGGATGCGAATCAGACGGTGTTCCCTTACATCGCGGGAAGTAATGGACAGTTGACCCTGACCACGAATTCAACGATCAATTCGGGAGCGGTGCGGGCGACATCGATCATTGCGGGGGGCACATCGATCTATATCACCGATGCGGGTCCGGTGAACCAGAACACACCTGGGCAGATACTGCCGTTTACGGTTGGCGGCACTGCCTGCTCGCTGAATACCATTACCGGCGGGGCTACCGCGAATCTGTCGCCGGCGTCGAACCCGGTGTACACGTTGGTCGACAGCAAAGGCAAATATCTGTACGTAGCGAACCAGTTCTCGACGAACTCGACCACACCGAACAGTTCGATCTCTGCGTTCATTATTCAGAGCAACGGGACGTTGCAGTTTGTTCCGGATGCGCCGAACAATCCTTACCCTATTGGAGCGGGGCCGGTGTGCATGGTGGAGGATCCGTCGAACCAGTACATTTACACGTCGAATGGCGATGGGACGGTCACGGGTAAAGTGCTGGATAACAACTCCGGCAAGCTCTCGAACCTGTCTCGTGGGTCGACCTTTACGGCGGTAGGACAGGCGACATGCCTTGCAGTAAGCGGCAACGTAGACTAGCTGGCAGGATGGCAGCTGGAGAACCAGGACAGGATGTCGTCATGAATCCTGAGCATCGGGACAGCAGGAGCGGGCGGAAACGATTGCCCCGGAGTTAGGCAAGCATGAAGTGGAATAAATTGGGCCGCGGAACATTGGCCTCGATATTGTCTTTGGCGTTGGTGAGCGTAACGGCGTGCAGCCGCGACTATGTACTGGCGTATGTGTACGTGACGACGGCGAAACCGCTGACGGGCTCGTCACCGGCTGGCGGC
>Ga0137377_10002090_pt1 | contig 14656 bp, 10 predicted proteins | sample SagtaG_22_FD_104815 | JGI IMG/M metagenome (GOLD analysis project Ga0137377, IMG submission 104815) | Vadose zone soil microbial communities from Sagehorn Ranch, Mendocino, California, USA - Sage2_L_40_16 metaG | ecosystem: Environmental > Terrestrial > Soil > Vadose zone | place: USA... | reverse complement strand
GGATGTCGTTGGCGTTCATGTAATTGAGTTACAATCTCAGCCTGTAACTGTATTCCGAGAGTCAGTTGCTGCATGGTTTACAGCTACACTGTGTAATGGATCATTCGGTAAGCTCCGTGGGGAGCCGTCTCTGCGAGGTGGGATCCATGGCCCGGGCACGTGAACCCGCCAGCGAACGCTCCGCCGGCGCGGGCTCCGCTGGTGATGCCGGCCATTCCCGCGCCGGCGGTCGGCCTCGCGACTCGGCCCTGGATGAGGCGATCATCCTGGCCGCGCGCGAGCGCCTGGTGAAGGACGGCTATTGGCGGATGACGATCGGCGACATCGTGGCCGACGCCGGCGTCACCCGCCCTACCCTCTACCGGCGCTGGAAGAACAAGCTCGACCTGGTCGTGGACGCCCTCGACTACGGTTTCCGCAAGCAGGGCGACATGTACACGGTGGACCTGAGCCAGCTGGACGCCCGGGAGGCACTGGTCGAGGCAGTCCACCGTGCCAACCCCACGTACTACAACCCCGATGCCATGGTGCTGATGGGCAACTTCGCCGGCGAGGCGATCCGCACGCCCGAGCTGCTTGACATCCTGCGCAGGCATGCCGTCGAGCCTCGCGTGGCGCTGGTGGAGAGGGTGCTGGGCCAGCTACAGGAAAGCGGCGCGGTCAGGGCAGGCATCGACGCTCACACGATCGCGACTATGTGCTTCGGCTCGTACTTCGCCGCGTTCTACCGGGGCGAGGACAGCAAGCAGATTCCCGAACAGGTCGTCGCGGTGCTGTGGCCGGGCATCGCCACCGGGAGCTGAGGGCCACCCGATTAACGTGAAGAGTCACGGGCAGGACTGCTGCATGTCCGCGTCGAAGGCGCTGAACACGAACCCGCTGGCAATCCGCGTCGGTCTGGACGGCGAATGACCTCGCTTCGGTGATCGTGTGCCCGGACGGATCGTGTTGTACGGGCCACTGGCTATATCGGTGGCCTGATCGCGCGGGCGATGGTCGCGGGCGGCGCGCGCCCGGTGCTCGCGGGCCGTGATCAGGGCCGGCTGGACGCGCTCGCCGAGCGGCTGTCGCGAAACAGCGACGGGGTAAACGCACCGGCGCGGTGCTGCTGACCGCGTTCGGCTACGCCTACGTGGACTACGTGCCGGGCAACCTGGCCGGAGCGCTCGCACTTGAGGCCGCCGGACCCGCCGCGGCCCGGGGTACGGGTGGGCTACTTCGTGCGCGGGAACATGCGGAAGGCGGCAAGCGCCGGCACCCGCGCATCGGTAGCCGGGGTGCTGCTCGAACCCGGGTACTCGTTCCGTGGCGGGCGCGTCGCCGCCGAACGGACCGCCGCGCGCGTCGCGTCGTTCGAGATCGACGGCAGCAGGCGGCAGGCGTTCTCCATCGGCTCATCCGAGCATTTCGCGCTGCCCAGGCTCCGGCGCCAGCCGCCGCTCACCGACGTGGGTGTCTACCTCGGCCGGTTCGGCGCCGCCACCGGCCTCGTGCACTACGCCTCGGCCCTCGCCATGCCCTTGGGGCGCCTCAAGAGTGTCCGCGGGGTCCTGGATCAGCAGGCCCGCCGGATTCAGCGCAGCCAGGCCACGCCAGGCGCCGGGCAGACCCTCCGCTCCGATGTCGTAGCCGAGGCGGCCGATGCCCGTGGCAGGCGCCTTGCGCTGGTACACCTGACCGGCGGGGATCCGTACTCGTTCACCGCACCCGTCCTCGCCTGGGCGGCGAGCACGGCGGCCGCGCAAGGCGTGCGGCCCGCCGGCGCGCTCGGCCCGGCGGAAGCATTCGGACTCGCCAGCCTCGAAAGAAGCTGCGCCGAGGCCGGATTTCATCGTCAACCCGCCAGGAAGGATGCCTGATGGACGCGACCAGCGCGCCCAAAAGTCACCGTGGTGCAACCCGGAGAAGGGGAAAGCGTCAGCATCGTGATTGGGGCGGTGCCGTCGACTGACAGTCGCCAAGAAATAGTGGCTAGGACTTCAACACGTCGACTTGACAGGGAAACTGAATCCGGGCTGGGCGCAGCTGGGGGCTGGGATTCGCTCTTGGGGCGGTGGAGGCAGGTTAGAAATAGGGCATGGGAAATGTGACGGAGTTGCGGGTGGCGCTGACGGTGGAGGACTTCGACCGGGCGGTGGCGTTCTACCGGGATGCGCTGGGGCTGGAGCAGATCGCGGACTGGAGTTCGGCCACCGGGAGGGTCGTGGTGCTCGAGGCGGGGCGGGCGACGCTGGAGCTGTTCGACGGGGCCCAGGCCGAATCGGTGGACGCGATCGAGGCCGGCCGCCGGGTGTCCGGCACGGTCCGGTTCGCGCTGAGGGTCGAGGACAGCGGGGACATGGCCGAGCGGCTGGTCGCGGCCGGCGCCGAGCGGGTCGCGCCGCCGGTCACCACGCCATGGGGTGACCGCAACGCCCGGGTGCAGGCACCGGACGGGATGCAGCTGACCCTGTTCACGGCCGAGTAGGGGCCTCCCGGGAGTACAGGACGTAGTCTCCGCTACGCGGCGGCCGGGTTACCGGCCGGGGCCAGTTCGTCGCGGAGCAGATCCATCAGCACGCCGTCGTGGAAGCGACCGTCGCCGCCGCGCTCGTACTGGGACGGCAGCCTGCCCTTCGACGCCTTCCTGGCCTTGTGGGCCAGGACGATGCGGGGACCGCGACTGGGTGCCCCCGAACGGGGAGTCATCGCGGCACGCCGGGACGCGCCCGGGGGATTTCCTGGCCGGCCTGGCGGGCACGCCCGGACCGGTCGCGGTGGTCACCCACGGCGGGATCACGCTCGACCTGCTGCGCAACCTCCTCCTCCTCCTCCTCCTCCTCCTCGGCGGCGGCGACGACGGCGTGCCCCCGCCCGTGCTGGCCGCGGGGGTGCCGCCGTGCGCCGTGACCGCCGTGGATGACCTAAGCGTCTGATGATCGCGTCGGTCGCGCACCCAGACGATCAAGGGTTACCCGGCGAGGGGTTTCACGGTCAGCTGGTAGTCCTCCCGGATGCGGCCGTCCCTGCCGAGGACGAGGAAGACGCGGGCGGCCCAGGCGACCTCGCCGCCGGGGTTTGTCAGCTGGATGGTGAAGGTGACGATGCCGTCATGGCGGGTCACGTCGCTGGCAGAAGTGACGGCGTACCTGCCGCTGGCCACGAACTCCTGGTAGGCATGGGTGATCCTGGCGTCGAGTTCCTGGTGCCCCCGGAACTGGGTGCCCTCCACGAACTCGGCGCCATCGGGTGCCCACAGGTCGGCGATGGCGGCGCGGCGGGACCCGGGGTCGGGCTCGCTCCACACCGCCACATAGTGCGCGACGATATCGGTCGTCCTCGGTTCGGTGATCTGAGGCATGGTCTTCGATCCTTTCCGTCGGCCGGCGCGGCCGACATGGCGATGCTCGGCGCTGCCGCCGGGGAAGGGTCAAGCCGGATCGCGGGGGAAGACTCTCCCCCTACGGCAGCCTGGATAATGAGCGGCGTGCCGGGATACCTGTCGATCGGCGACTTCTCGCGCGCCACCCACATGACCGTCAGGACGCTGCGCCATTACCATCAGATCGGCCTGCTGGAGCCGGCCGAGGTCGATCCGCACACCGGTCAGCTGGCCGGTCTTCCGGACGCGCAGCGCATGACGGGGAATCGCCAGCGCACTCTTCTCTCAGGTCACTCTGGCCCGTCCTGTAGGTCGCGAGCTGGGTGGCGGTGCGGATGGCCTGGCCGGGACCGCGCGATAACCTGGCGAGCATGGAGTCTTGGCGCCGTGCGGATGTCCCTGTGCTACCGGGGAGCGGTCCGGCGCCGCGGCTGCACGACACGGCCACCGGTGAGCTGGTCCTGGCCGCGGCGGGCCCGGTGGCCACGCTGTACGCCTGCGGTATCACCCCGTACGACGCGACGCACATCGGGCACGCCGCCACCTACACCGCCTGGGACCTGCTGGTCCGGGCCTGGCTGGACGCGGCCCCGGAGACCCTGAAAGCCCTGGAGACCCCGGAAGCCCCGGACCGTCCGGAGCCGCGGCTGCGGTACACCGTGGTCTACGTGCAGAACGTGACCGATGTCGATGACCCGCTGCTGGAGCGGGCCAACCGGGACGGCGAGGACTGGCGCGAGCTGGCCCGCCGCGAGACGCAGCGGTACCGCGGGGACATGGAGGCACTGCGTGTCCTGCCGCCGACCCACCTGATCGGCGCGGTCGAGGCGCTGCCCCTCATCGAGCGGTTCAGTGCCCGGATGGCTGACCGGGGCGCCCTGTACAACGTGGACGAGGACGTCTACTTCGCCAAGTCGGCCGACCACGGGTTCGGCTCGCTCTCCGGGCCCGGCACGGCCTGCGGGTACGACCAGAGTCGGATGGCCGAACTCGCCGGGCAGCGCGGCGGCGACCCGGACCGCCCCGGCAAGAAGGATCCGCTCGACGTCCTGGTCTGGCGGGCGGAACGCCCCGGCGAGCCGGCCTGGGACTCCCGGTTCGGGCGCGGCAGGCCCGGCTGGCACGTCGAGTGCGCGGCGATCGCCACCGAATACCTGGGCAACTCCTTCGACGTCCAGGCCGGCGGCTCTGACCTGGTATTCCCGCACCACGAGATGAGCGCGTCGCACACCCGGGTCGCGCTGGCCCCGGCCGAGGGTGTGTTCGCCCGGGTGTACGTGCATGCCGGGATGGTCAGCTACCACGGCGAGAAGATGTCCAAGTCGCTGGGGAACCTGGTCTTCGTGAACAAGCTGCTGGCCGACGGGGTGGACCCGATGGCCATCCGGATGGCCCTGCTCGCGCACCACTACCGCTCCGACTGGGAGTGGACCGACGCCGTCCTGGGCGACGCCCAGGCCCGGCTAGCCCGCTGGCGCTCCGCCCTAGCCCGCGCCGAAGCCGCCGTCCCCCAAGCCGCCGTCCCCCAAGCCGCCGTCCCCCAAGCCGCCGTCCCCGAGGCCGCTGTCCCCGAGGCTGGCCCTCCGGCCGCCGAAGCGCCCGCTCCAGCGAGTGGGGCCGAACGGCTGCTGGCCGGCGTGCGCGCGCGGATGCGCGACGACCTCGACGCCCCCGGCGCGCTCGCCGTCGTCGACCGCTGGGCCGATACCCTGCTCGCCGAACCCCCGACCCGCGTCACCCCCGGCGACCTAGCCGGCGCCCGCCTCGTCCAGGCCACCGTCGACGCCCTCCTCGGCGTCAGCCTCTAGCCTCGACAGCCTTCCCGGGCATCAGCTTCTAACTCCTGTTACGGGTGCGCACAAGGCCCGAGGCTGGCGCTGCGGGCACGCCGGTCGGGCGAGGAGAGGTCTTGTTGTCAAACCGCGCGCGGCCAAGCCTGTGGATAACTATCCAGTTATCCACAGGTACCCAGCTGGCCAGACTGTGAAGTTGCCATGCCGCACGCTGGCCATATGACAACAACGCTTACCGCGGGTGACGACACCCCGCACCGCCCCAAACCCTCGCGCACTCCCCAGACTCCGGCCAGCCCTCAGACCCCGGACACCCTGCAGGCGGACCCCGTCCAGGTCCGGGCCGGATCGCCCGCGGAGCTGCTCGCGATGGTGCCGCACCTGCTCGGCTTTGTGCCACAGGCCAGTCTCGTCGTGGTCGGCACCGAGGCTCCCCATGACCGCGTCAAGGTCACGCTCCGCTACGACTTGCCCGATCCGCCCGGCGCCGGAGTCGCCGCGGACATCGCCGCGCACGCCGTGGGCGTGATCAGATCACAGCAACTCACTGCCATGGTGGCGGTCGGCTACGGTTCCGAGTCGCTGGTCGATCCGGTGGCGGGCGCGCTGGGCGCTGCGGCCGCGTCGGCCGGGATCGACGTGCTGGACGTCCTCCGCGTCGAGGACGGGCGCTACTGGTCGTATCTGTGCATCGAGGAGGCCTGCTGCCCAGCCGCGGGTACGCTGTTCGATCCCGCCGCGCACTCCGCCGTGGCGGCCATGGCGGCGGCGGGAAACCCGGTGCTGGCCGACCGGACCGCGGTGGCGGCCCGGGTCGCGCCACTCAGCGGCATCGCCGCGGTATCCATGCGCCAGGCCACCCGCCGGGCCGAACGGCACGTCGGCCAGTTGCTCGGCAAGGTCCGCAAGTCCGCCCGGCTCGGCGCCGCGCGGCAGATGATCGCCGCCGAGGGGCTGAACGCGGTGGGCGCCATGATCGCGACCTACCGCGGCGGCGGCAGGTATGCCACCGACTACCAGATCGCGTGGATTACGGTGGCGCTGCGTGACCTGCGGGTCAGGGACGACGCCTGGGCCAGGATGGACCCGGCGCAGGTGGATGCGCACCGGCGGCTGTGGATCGACGTGACCCGGCGGGCGCAGCCCGGGTACGTGGCCGCCCCGGCTGCCCTGCTCGCCTTCGTGGCCTGGCAGTCCGGCGACGGAGCGCTGGCGAACGTGGCCCTCGACCGAGCGCTCGCCGACGAGCCGCGGTACTCGATGGCCCTGCTGCTCCGGCAGGTGATCACTGCCGGGGCGCCGCCATCCCTGGCCCGGCTGCCGATGACCCCTGAGGAGGTGGCCGCCAGCTACGACGAGGCCGAGGACGACCTCGCCGGGAACGATGACCACGAACTGGACCCTGACGTCCACGACCCGGACCTGGATGGCGAACAATGAGGTCAGAGCGATGACGAAAGGGGAGGCCTGTGTGCGCGAGATACACTGCCTGAGATATTCGTCCGGCTCGGCACGGATCTCGCCCGTTTGTCTGCCCCGGCCGTTTCCATGATGGGTGACAGCCCTTAACCGGAAGGATGCCCGTGTTGGATGCCCGCACTACCACCGGCGCGCATGAGGCCGAGGTCGCCAGACTGCGTGAGGCCTACGCGGCCCTACCACCGGGCGCGCCGGTACGGCTGGCCAAGCGCACCTCTAACCTGTTCAGGTTCGGCGACTCCGACCCGAATAGCCCGAAGAGCCCCGCGGCGAGAACCGCTCAGGCCGACCGAGGGCTGGACGTTTCCGCGTTCAGCCAGGTGCTGTGCGTCGATCCCGCCACCAGGACGGCCCGTGTCGGGGGCATGACCACCTACGAGGACCTCTGCGACGCGACGCTCCCGCACCAGCTGATGCCGCTGGTGGTGCCCCAGCTCAAGACGATCACCCTCGGCGGCGCGGTCACCGGGCTCGGTATCGAGTCCACCTCGCTGCGCAACGGCATGCCGCATGAGTCCGTCACCGAGATGGAGATCCTGACCGGCGACGGCCGTGTCGTCCGCGCTACTGACGACAACGAGTACGCCGACCTGTTCCGCGGCTTCCCGAACTCCTACGGGACGCTTGGCTACTCGCTGTCGCTCACCATCGAGCTCGAACCGGTCCGGTCTTACGTGCACCTCCGCCACTTCCGCTTCGGCACCGCCGAAGCCGGCATGGAGGCCATCAGCCAGATCGCTGCGGAGGGCAGCTTCCGCGGCCACCGGGCAGATTTCGTCGACGGGACCGCGTTCGCGCCCGACGAGCTCTACCTCACCGTCGGCGCGTTCAGCGACGTCGCGCCGTGGCGCAGCGATTACACCGGCCAGCAGATCTACTACCAGTCGATCAGGCGGGACAAGGAGGACTTCCTCACCATCCGCGACTACCTGTGGCGGTGGGACACCGACTGGTTCTGGTGCTCGCGGCCTTTCGGCGTGCAGAAGCCCATGGTCAGAAGGCTGTGGCCGCGCCGTTACCGGCGCTCCGACGTGTACCGCAAGCTCGTCGCCCTGGACCGCCGCTACGGCCTGAGCGGCATCCTGGACAAAAAGCGAAACCTCCCGCCCCGGGAGGCGGTCATCCAGGACGTGGAGATCCCGGTCGAACGTGGTGCCGAGTTCCTGCGATTTTTCCACCAAAAGGTGGGAATGAGTCCGGTATGGATGTGCCCGCTGCGACTGCGCGGCGAGCGGGTCTGGCCTCTTTATCCCCTACGGCCCGGCGAGGTATACGTGAACTTCGGGTTCTGGGGGACCGTGCCGCTGCCCGCAGGCCGGGCCGACGGCTACCACAACCGCCTCGTCGAGGATGAGGTGGCGAGGCTGGACGGGCACAAGTCGCTGTATTCCACGTCGTACTACGCCGAGGACGAGTTCTGCCGACTTTACAACGGCGAAGCGTACCGCGCGCTCAAGCGCGCCTACGACGGCGAGGGCCGCCTGCTCGGCCTGTATGAGAAGTGCGTCAAGGGACGCTGAGCGTATCGGACGACAGGAAGGAACCCGAAGGATGGCACTGGCGGAGGTCTTCGAGGCACTCATGGGGCCCGACGCCCCGGTGGAGTTCACGGCCTATGACGGCAGCCATGCCGGCGCGGCCGGATCTCCGGTGAAGATCACTGTCCGCTCGCCGGCGGCCGTGGCCTACCTGGCCCAGGCGCCGGGCGAGCTCGGGCTGGCCCGGGCCTACGTGGCCGGGCAGCTTGACGTCGAAGGGGACATGTACGAGGCCCTGGCTACGATGACCAAGGCCCAGTCCATCGACATGACCATCGCGGAGAAGCTGCGGCTGCTGCAGGCTCTCGGCGGCCCGAAGCTGCTGCTGCACCGGATGCCGCCGCCGCCGCAGGAAGTCAGGCAAACCCGCCGCTGGCTGACCGGCCCGCTGCACTCTAAGACCCGCGACGCCAGGGTCATCTCCCATCATTACGACGTGTCCAACCGGTTCTACGAGTGGGTGCTCGGGCCGTCGATGGCGTACACCTGCGCCTGTTACCCCCGTGAGGACGCGACCCTGGAAGAGGCGCAGGAGAATAAGTTCGACCTGGTCGCGCGCAAGCTGGGGCTGCGCGAGGGCATGCGGCTGCTCGATGTCGGCTGCGGCTGGGGTGGCATGGTGATGCACGCGGCGCGGGAGTACGGCGTCAAGGCGCTCGGGGTCACGCTGTCCGCGCAGCAGGCCGCCTGGGCCCAGGCGGCGATCGAGCGGCAGGGGCTGTCCGGGCTCGCCGAGGTGCGGCACCTGGACTACCGCGACGTGCCGGAGACCGGCTTCGACGCGGTCAGCTCGATCGGGCTGACCGAACACGTCGGCAAACAGAACCTGCCGTCCTACTTCTCGTTCCTGTTCCGGAAGCTGAAGGTCGGGGGTCGGCTGCTGAACCACTGCATCACCCGGCCGGACAACATCGAGCCCGCCATCCGCAAGCGCGGGTTCATCAACCGGTACGTCTTCCCCGACGGAGAACTCGAGGGACCCGGCTACCTGATCTCGCACATGCACGACGCCGGCTTCGAGGTGCGGCACGAGGAGAACCTGCGCGAGCACTACGCCAAGACCCTGGCCGCCTGGTGCGCCAACCTCGACGCGCACTGGCACGAGGCGGTCAAGGAGGTCGGGCAGGGCACCGCCCGGGTGTGGCGGCTGTACATGGCCGGCTCGCGGCTCGGGTTCGACCGCAACCACATCGAACTGCACCAGGTGCTGGGGGTTCGGCTGGCCGCCGACGGGACGTCCGGCATGCCGCTGCGGCCCGACTGGGAGCAGCCCCGGGTGCTGGCAGGATAATTTACCGAACGGCCGTGGTTCTCCCGCCCGCGCCGCTGTCAGCCTCGATGGCGGGCGGCCCGGGCGGCCCCGGCGCTTCCGCGGTCCGCATCCGCGGCACGCGGGCTACCACCGGCCCGCTGGCCAGCGTGCCCCCGGACACGGACGGCCGGGCTGGACCGAGGAACGGCGTCAGGTCGGTGAGAGCCCCGGCGGTGAACAGCGCCGCGATGGCCTGGGTCAGCGCCGGGCTGGGCAGGCCGTCCGCTATCGAGGCTGACAGCGGCGCCGCCGGGATCAAGACGGCGGGCACGCCGGTGCATTCGGCGGCTTTGGCGGCCAGCCCGGCATCCGGCCCGGCCGTCACGATCAGGTCGGCGGCCCCGGCGGCCCGTGCCATCGCCTGGGCGAACAGCACCGGGCGGGTTACCTGGCAGGTCAGCAGCCGGGCCACGTCGTCCTCGGGCGTGATCAGGCGCCCGGTGACGGTGGAGACCAGCCGCCGCCGCGGCGAGCCGAAACTCGTGCCCGCGAAGACGCTCCGCAGCGGGACGGCGCACCCGGCCATGCCGGGGGAGTGCATCGGCGTCGTCCCGCGGCCGCCGTCGAGTACCTCGACCGGGACGCCGAGCATCCCGGCCCGCCTGGTCAGCTCGCGGATGCCCGCGGTGGACCCGGCCAGCACGTGCGTCCGGGGTCCCTCGCAGGCGACGATGTGCAGGCTGCCGGGTGCGCCAAGCGTGCGGGCCATTTCGGCGTCGGTCGCGACGCGGGCCATCGCGGCCGTCCCGCAGGCGCAGGCCCGCAGCACCTGGCCGCACTGGGCTACCAGGCGCGCCGCCTCGGCCGTGGGTATGCAGCCCGCCCAGGCCAGCCCGGTGATCTCGGCCAGGCCGTAGCCCACCCCGGTGGCCGGCCTGACGCCGAGCATGTCCAGGGTGCCCAGGGCCTGGAGCGAGGCGGCGAACAGGGCCGGCTGGCTGGCCGCCGACTCAGCGCGCCCCGGGAAGAGCACCACCACCACGCCGCCCGCGCCGGCCGATATGCGCACATCCGGTGGCCCGGCCGGGTCGGCGGCCGGGTCGCTCGTCCGGAGCAGCCGGGCCGCGTGCTCGGCCTGCCCGGCCAGCTGCTGCGGGCTGATCGCGGTCAGGGCGACCCGGAGCGCCGGCGGGTGATGGCCGGCCTGTACCGCGCTGAGGGCCAGCTGGCGGGCGAGCCCGTCGAGACCGGCGTCCGAGAGCACGGTGGCGCTGGCGGCGATGACGTCCAGCTGGCCGGCCAGCGTGCCGGGATCCCCGCCGCGCAGCGCGAAGACCCGCAGTTGCTCCGCGGTATCCCGAAGCACCACCCCGCCCGCCGCCGTATGCCTTCCCGGCGCCCCAGGCTCCTGCGCGCCCGCCTGGCCCGGGGCGCCCGCCTGGCCTGGTCCGGGCGTACCGGGCCGCGGGCCCGCCGTCTCTTCCGCCCGGCGGCGCCGGCCCGCCCAGCGGTCGGCCTCGCCCTCGCGGCGTAGCACGAGGTGGATTCCCTCAGCGTCGCGCAGGTCCGAATGCCCCGCCATCTCCGCCAGGTCGGCCGTGCCGAGCGAGTTCACCGCGGCGAGCCTGGGCCGCCGCGCCCCCGAGGGGCCCGGATCGCCGTCCGGCCAGGGCTCCGGCCCGGTCGGCAGCCGGAGCAATGTGTCGCCCAACGCGATGAGCGGATGCGGCCGCATGCACCCGGGGCCGGGTGGGATCGTTCCCGCGGCCATCGCCACGGCCGCCTTGACCAGGCTGGCGATGCCGGCCGCGGCCCTGGCGTAGCCGATGCAGGCGGAGACCGCGCCGAGCGCCGTGACGGCCCTCCCGCCCCGCCTGAGCTGCGTGAGCGCGGCCAGCTCGGCCGAATCCGCCGCCGCGGTCCCGGTGCCCTGGCCCTCGATAAGCTGAATGTCCGCCGGATCGGCCCCGGCCCGCTGGTACGCCTGCAGCAGGGCGGGGCCGGCTAGTTCGGGCGGCGAGGCGGGCACCGTGCTCCAGCCCGCGATCTCCGCGTAGACCGGGATGCCCGCCGCCCAGGCATCGGCCGCGCGGGCCAGCACCACGACGGCGCACCCCTCCCCGGGCAGCAACCCGGCCGGGTCGGCCGCGTAGACGCGCATCTCGTCGGTGCCCAGCGTGCCCGCCCGGGCCTGCAGCGCGAGCCAGACCGGGTCGAGCCCGAGCTCCGCTCCTCCGACCACCGCCAGGTCAAGCTCGCCTGTCTGCAGCGCCTCGGCGGCAGCCGTCACCGCGTGCAGGGAGGACGCCTGCGCCGCGCGCGGGTAAGGCCCGCACGCGGGAAACCGGAACTGCTCGCGGACCAGATCCCCCAGGCCCGGCGCGGTGCTCGCGATAATAAGCCCGGTCCGGCTGGTCCCGGCCGCCTGGCGCAGCCCAGCGTCGGTCAGCGCCAGGGCGGTTATCTCGGTGGCCAGCTTCTGCACCGGCCCCAGGTCCGGCGGCTCATGTTCGAGCTCGCCGGGCAACGAGTCACCCGCCACTACCTGCGGAACCGTCCAGTCGTCGAGCACCGCAGCCCGCAGCGGACGGCCCGGCAGGGCGGCGGCAGGTGAGAACATGCGTCGCCCGGCCACGGCGAGGTCGTGGAACTCGGCGGGATCCCGCGCGCCGGGGAAGCGGCAGGCCATCCCGATAATCGCGACGGGCTCGCCGTGATCCCCCCGACCGTCCATCACCCTCCGTCACAGAAATGGTTGGTGTGGTTACCCACAGTAGAAATAAGTGCTGCCGGGCCGCCGGTCAAGGGGAATGACGAGACGCGCCTATATCCGTGCGCTCATGCATTTTCGCTCGTGGTAGGGCATTCGCCCCCTATAAACTTGCGCCGATGAGTTCCCGTCGAGCCGGGAACGGCGCCCATTGATTAGCGGCGGTGGAGGCGCGGGTCGGGTGCGCCGCACGTGCGCTATCCTGTGCGCATGCGTGCCGTCCGGCTGCTTCTTACCTAGCCGCGCCGACCTACCGTCGTTGGCGCGGCTGCCCCTCGTCTCGAGGGGCGTTTTCATTGCGGGTGATCATCACTCGCAGGGGTAAATGGTCCGGACCGAATCAATGGTGAGGAAACGATGACAGCGGCCGAGAGCGCCGACCTGGCGCAGCGCTATGACCCGCGCGACATCCAGGAGAAGTGGCAGGCGCGCTGGGCGGAGCTAGACCCGTTCCGCGCCAGTGAGGATGCCGCCGATCCCCGGGAGCGCTTCTACCTAGTGGACATGTTCCCCTATCCGTCGGGTGACCTGCACATGGGCCACGCGGAGGCGTACGCCATCGGGGACGCCCTGGCCCGCTACTGGTTCCTGCAGGGCCGCAACGTGATGCACCCGATCGGCTGGGATGCCTTCGGCCTGCCCGCGGAGAACGCCGCCATCAGGAACAACTCGCACCCGGCCGACTGGACCTACGCCAACATCGAGACCCAGGCGGCCTCGTTCCGGCGGTACGCGACCTCGTTCGACTGGAGCCGGCGCCTGGCGACCTGCGACCCCTCGTATTACCGCTGGAATCAGTGGCTGTTCCTGCGCTTCTACGAGCGAGGCCTGGCCTACCGCCGGGACGGGTACGTCAACTGGTGCCCGGTGGACCAGACCGTCCTGGCCAACGAGCAGGTCATCGCCGGGAAGTGCGAGCGCTGCGGCGCCGAGGTCGTCCGGCGGATGCTGAACCAGTGGTATTTCAAGATCACCGAGTACGCGGACCGGCTGCTCGCGGACGCGCAGCAGCTGGAGGGGCAATGGCCGGACCGCGTGCTGCTGATGCAGCGCAACTGGATCGGCCGGTCCGAGGGCGCCGAGGTCCAGTTCACCGTGGAGGGCCGCGAGGAGCCGGTTACGGTGTTCACCACCAGGCCCGACACGCTGTACGGGGCCACGTTCTTTGTGGTGGCGGCGGACTCGCCGCTGGCCGAGCAGATCTGCGCCCCGGATCGCCTGCCCGAACTGCGCGCCTACGTAGAGCAGGTCAGAAAGCTAACTGACATCGAGCGCCAGTCCACCGAACGCGAGAAGACCGGGGTCTTCCTAGGCCGCCACGCGATCAACCCGGTGAACGGCGAGCGGATCCCGGTGTGGGCCGCCGACTACGTGCTGCCCGACTACGGCACCGGGGCGATCATGGCGGTGCCCGCGCACGACCAGCGGGATCTTGATTTCGCCCGCGCCTACGGCCTCGACGTGCGGCTCGTGGTGGACACCGGGCAGCCGGACCCGGCACAGACCTGGGTCGCGACCGCAGGTGACGGTACGTTGGTGAACTCCGGCCCGATCAACGGGCTGGGCAAGGCGGAAGCGATCGTCGCGATCACCCGCATCCTGGCGGAAAAGGGCCGGGGCCGGGCGGCGGTCAACTACCGCCTGCGGGACTGGCTGGTGTCCAGGCAGCGCTTCTGGGGCACCCCGATCCCGATCGTGCACTGCCCGTCCTGCGGCGAGGTACCGGTGCCCGACGAGCAGCTCCCGGTCGTGCTGCCCGACCTGCGCGGCCAGGACCTAGTGCCCAGGGGTGTGTCCCCGCTGGCCGCGGCCGAGGACTGGGTGAACCTGCCCTGCCCGGCCTGCGGCGGCGCGGCCAGGCGCGACACCGACACGATGGACACGTTCGTCGACTCCTCCTGGTACATGTTCCGGTACTGCTCGCCCAACTACACCGACGGCCCGTTCGACCCGGCCGAGGCGCGCCGCTGGGCGCCGGTTGACATGTACGTGGGCGGCGTGGAGCATGCCATCTTGCACCTGCTGTACAGCAGGTTCTTTACCAAGATCATGTACGACATGGGCCTGATCGACTTCACCGAGCCGTTCGCCCGGCTGATCAACCAGGGGCAGGTGATCAACCAGGGCAAGGCCATGTCCAAGTCGCTCGGCAACGGCGTCGACCTCGGCGAGCAGATCGAGCGGTTCGGCGTGGACGCGATCAGGCTGACCATGATCTTCGCCAGCCCGCCCGAGGACGACATCGACTGGGCGGACATGCACCCGGAAGCAATGGTCAAGTTCCTCGGCCGGGTTTGGCGGATCGCCGCCGACGTAGCCGACGCGGACCAGGGCACCGGGAATCAGGCGGCTGCTGCGGGCGACACCGAACTGCGCAAGATCACGCACCGCACCATCGACGAGGTCACCCGCCAGGTAGAGGCGTACCACCTGAACGTGGCCGTGGCCCGGCTGATGGAGCTG
>Ga0137377_10002088_pt1 | contig 14658 bp, 11 predicted proteins | sample SagtaG_22_FD_104815 | JGI IMG/M metagenome (GOLD analysis project Ga0137377, IMG submission 104815) | Vadose zone soil microbial communities from Sagehorn Ranch, Mendocino, California, USA - Sage2_L_40_16 metaG | ecosystem: Environmental > Terrestrial > Soil > Vadose zone | place: USA... | reverse complement strand
GTCCATCATCAATGTCACTCCGCATAACATTAAAGAAATCAATTCGAGCTCCTGAGCGCTTGCAAGCGCTCAGGAGCTCGAATTGATTTCTTTAATGTTATGCGGAGTGACATTGATGATGGACTATAGAGGACAACGGCTTGGCAACTATCATCTGGTAAGTCTATTGGGGCGAGGGGGCTTTGCTGATGTCTACCTGGGTGAGCATGTTCATCTCAATACTCAAGCTGCTATCAAAGTACTACATGCTCAATTGACACCTGAAGATATAGAGCAATTTCGCAACGAAGCTCGCATCATTGTTCGCCTGGAACATCCTCATATTGTGCGCGTGCTGGAGTTTGGCATAGAGAACAATATTCCTTTTCTCATTATGAACTCCGCTCCCAATGGCACATTGCGTCAACGACATCCGAAGGGAACTCAACTCACGTTAGCTACCATTCTCTCCTACGTTAAGCAGATCGCCCCTGCCTTGCAGTATGCTCACTTTCAAAAAATCATCCATCGAGATGTCAAGCCAGAGAATATGTTGCTAGGACGACGCAATGAAATTCTACTTACTGATTTTGGCATCGCTACGGTGGCTCATAGTACACGCTCACTATCTATGCAAAATGAGGCTGGCACTGCAGCGTACATGGCACCTGAGCAGATTAGGGGCCAGGCACGTCCAGCCAGCGATCAATATGCGTTAGGAATTACCGTCTATGAATGGTTATGTGGTGATCGTCCATTCAACGGTTCTTATTGGGAGGTATTTAATCAGCAGCTATCTACTCCTCCACCATCCTTGCGCGGGAAAGTTCCTTCGATCTCACCGGCAGTTGAGCAAGTCGTGATGCAGGCTCTTGCAAAGGATCCAGGTGACCGATTTGCAAGTGTGCAGGTCTTTGCCAGGATGTTAGAACAAGCTTATCAGTCAAAGCAACCTGAAGAGCAGTTTATCTCTTCAGTGACTAATCAAGCGACGATTCTTCCTCCTAAAAGCAGCACTACTCCTCAGATGGAAACACAGGTTGATCACTTACTACAAGAAGCACGTATTCTACGTAAATATAACCGTCTGGATGAGGCGATAGCGGTCTACGAGAAGGTATTTCAGATTGACAACTCCAATCCTCTTGCTTGGCAGGAACATGGTCTAGTAGAGGGTCAACGCGCACGACATCAGAATGCCCTCATATCATTTGAGCGGGCTTTACAGTTAGATCCATCGCTTGTCATATCATGGAATGGCAAAGGAACGGCACATAGCATACTTCAGCAGAACCAGGAGGCTTTAGAGGCTTTTGAGCGCGCCTTACAGTTGGAGTCTAAGAATGCCTCCTCTTGGAATGGTAAGGGTGTTGCGCTTAATGCACTCGGCCATCCAGATCAAGCTTTGCTTGCGTTTGATACATCTCTTCGCTTCGATCCACAGATGGCACAAGCATGGAGCAATAAGGGTTTGGTATTGCAGAAACAAGAGCGCTACCAGGAAGCATTAAAGGCTTTTGATCAAGCAATTACCTAATAATCAGACCATTGCTGCATGGTGGAGCAGCAAGGGATCAGTGCTTTACATTATGGAACGTTTTCAAGAGTCGATGCATGCCCACCAGGAAGCCCTCAAGCTAGATAAAAACTATGCACCTGCGTGGTATGGCATAGGTAATGTGCTCCAGGTGCAGCAGAAGCTTCAGGAAGCGCTCGATGCATATATGCGAGCAATCAAGTGTGATGCAGGTTTTGCAAAGGCGTGGTATGGGTATGGCAACGTTCTGAGTGATTTGGGAAGGTTTGCCGAAGCTCTCAACGCCTATGAGGAAGTATTGCGCATTGTTCCAGGCCACATACCCGCCTTGAATAGTAAAGCAAGCGCTTTATATCACCTGGGACACTATCAACAAGCTCTCGATGCCTACGATGAGGCTTTGCGCATTGATCCTAATACACGTGTGGCTTGGAATGGCAAAGGCAACGTCTTCTACAAACTGGGTGATTACGCAAAGGCACTGGAGACTTACGAACGTGCGCTACTTTTGAACCCAAAAATGGCTTCTGCCTGGCATAACAAATCATTGGTGCTCAAACAGATGCGCCGCCACCAGGAGGCGTTAGCCGCCGCCGAGGAGGCCATTCGCCTCTCACCTAACGATCCAGACAATTGGCAGCGCAAAGAAGAGGCACTGAGACAGTTGCGCCGGCACAATGATGCACGCATTGCTGAGGCAGAAGTATTACGGCTACGAGCAGGGCAAAAGTAAGAGGTTCTTTTGGCAGATATTGCCTTCCTCGAACACGAATGAGTAAATAATCTTAGAGTATTGCAACCAAACCCTGAATGCGGTATGATTACGGAGGAATATTGAAACCAGAGGACGCATGCATCGCATGGCGTCCTTAAAGTGCTGGATACGGATACGGGCCAGGAGTGCAATGTATTTCACACCGAGAGATGGTTCGTGTTGTCTGTGGAGGTGCAATAGATTGCGCCGATTGGAGGATTGAGTGACTTTACAGGGATTAATTGCACTGTTGGCACAGCGGCCAGAGTTTCGCCGCCTGCTAGAGCAGATCAAAAAAGGTGAGGGGCTGCCAGCTCTCACAGGTATCACCGAGTCTGCACGCCCCTATGTGATTGCTGCGCTTACTTCAGCATTGAAACAGCCGCTTCTGGTTGTGGTGGAGGATGAGAGACAGGCGAGCCAGGTGGTGGAGAGCCTGCAAGCATTTGTAGAGCATCCAAACGATGTCTTGTTCCTGCCAGATCGCGATGCACTGCCCTACGAGCGGCTGATCAGCGATGCTGCAACGACGCAGCAGCGTATGCAAGCATTGATAGCTCTGACGGAGCGCAACTTAATAGTCGTTTGTTCGGCGCGAGTACTGACACAACAGGTTATACCGCCGCAGGAACTCTCCGCGACGCTGTTTAACCTGCAGCCAGGGCAGGAAGTCGACCTCTCTCTGATGCTAGAACACCTCTATAACCTTGGTTATGAGCCGGTGGCAGAGGTGGAAGAACCGGGTCAGTTCAGCCATCGCGGTGGTATCATCGATCTCTTCCCGCCGACGCTCCCGCGTCCGGTGCGCGTAGAGTTTTTTGGTGATGAAATTGAGTCACTGCGCACGTTTGACCAGGAAACGCAGCGTTCACTCAATCCTATTGCCTCGTGTGTGGTTGGACCCGCACGTGAGGCGCTGCCCATGCGAGGGCCAGAGGCAGCGAAAGAGTTAGAACAACTGCATAGCGAGATGTTGCATCGCGAGTGCGAGGAACGCTGGAAGCACGATCTTGAAGAGCTACGCCAACGGCACTCGTTTGACGATATCGCCTTTTATCTCCCCTACCTGCATGGCCCGGCCACGGTCCTGGATTACTTACCTCGCGGTGGACTGCTCGTTCTTGATAATCCTGAAAGCATCCAGAGGTATATTGCTGAACTTGATGAGCAGGCACAGGAGATGAAGGAACGCTTCGAGCGTGACCGGGAGAACCCACCACATTTACGCGCCGCACATTTCACCTGGAACCAGCTGGAGCCACAGTTACAGCAGCGCCGCCAGCTGCAATTTGCCGGTATACTCTCGGCCGCCGAGGGTGAATTTGATGCACGTTTGCATAGTGGCACGGAACAACTCGTACCTTCCTTTAGCAGTGCTAACTCGTATGGTGGAAGATTACGCCCCTTTGTACAGGATTGTCGCAAGGCTCTTGATAACCGCGAGCGGGTAGTAATCGTAACAGCACAGGCGCGGCGCATGGCGGAGGTATTGAGCGACGACTCCATCCTCCACGATGCAACCATTCATGTCAGCCCGGGTATAAATATCAATACATTACCGGAGAATGCAACGCTCACCCTGATTCAGGGTCAACTGGTGGAGGGATGGCAGTCGCGGGCGTTAGCCCTGCGCGTCTTTACCGATACCGAAATCTTTGGTTGGTCGAAGCGACGTAATGTTCAGCGACGCAAGCCGATTACACCGGCCTCTTTCCTGGCCGAAGTCAATCCAGGCGACTACGTCGTACACCAGGAACATGGAATAGGCCGTTTTGAGGGCCTGGTCAAGTTGAATATGGCGGGTGTCGAGCGGGAATACCTGCTGATTCAGTACGCGGGCACGGATAAGTTGTATATTCCCACCGACCAGCTTGATCGCGTCACACGCTATATAGGCATGGGAGAAGCCGTGCCGGCCCTGAGTAAATTAGGCTCAACAGAGTGGACACGTGCCAAATCTAAGGTCAAAGAGAACGTGCAGGACATTGCAAGGGACCTGCTGCGCCTCTACAGCGCACGCGAGGCAGCGAAGGGTTTTGCCTTTTCACCTGATTCTGAGCAGCCATGGCTACAAGAACTCGAAGATGCTTTTTCCTACGAGGAGACGCCTGATCAAGCACGCGCCATCGAAGAGGTCAAGGCCGATATGGAACGGCCACGGCCAATGGATAGGCTGGTATGCGGCGATGTTGGCTATGGCAAAACCGAGGTTGCCCTGCGTGCCGCATTTAAGGCTGTCCTCGATCAGCGGCAGGTCGCCATCCTGGTCCCTACTACAATACTGGCTTTGCAGCACTTTAATACCTTCAGGGAGCGGCTGAAGCCTTTTCCAGTACGGGTCGAGCTACTGAGCCGCTTCCGTTCTGAGAAGGAACAGAAGCAGTTACTAGAAGATCTGGCCTTTGGGAAGGTAGATATCGTCATCGGTACGCATCGCCTCTTGCAGAAAGACGTGGTGTTCTTCAATCTTGGCCTGTTAATCGTCGATGAAGAGCAACGTTTTGGCGTGGCGCATAAAGAGCAGCTGAAGCAGCTACGCAGTGAGATCGATGTATTGACCATGACGGCCACGCCTATTCCGCGTACGCTGCATATGTCACTGGTCAATGTGCGTGATATGAGCGTGATTGAGACACCTCCCCAGGAACGCCTGCCTATCCGTACCACCATCCGTGAGTACGACGAAAGCCTGATTCGCGAAGCCATCCTCCGCGAGATCGATCGTGGAGGCCAGATTTTCTTTGTCCATAACCGCGTACAGGGTATTCAGGTGATTGCCCAAAAGCTGCAGCGCCTTGTCCCGGAGGCGCGCATTGTTGTCGGACACGGGCAAATGGCCGAGGATCAATTGGAACGGGTCATGGTGGATTTCTCAAGCGGGGAGTACGATGTACTGGTTTCAACAACCATCATTGAAAATGGCCTGGATATTCCCAATGCCAATACCATCATCGTGAATAACGCAGCTTTCTTCGGTTTAGCGCAGCTTTACCAGTTGCGAGGTCGTGTTGGACGGGCCACACACCAGGCCTATGCTTACTTTCTCTACAATAAGGATGCAAAACTGACTCAGGTGCAAGAGAAACGTTTACGAGCTATCTACGAGGCGACCGAGCTGGGCGCGGGGTTTCGTATTGCCATGAAGGACCTTGAAATTCGCGGCGCGGGCAATCTGCTGGGGGCGGAACAATCTGGTTTCATGAACTCTGTTGGTTTCGATCTCTATTGTAAGTTGCTCGCCGAGGCAGTACAGGAATTGCAAGGTAAACAAGCCGAAGTGACGGCTCCAACGGCAAGCATCGATCTACCACTCGACTCATACCTGCCAGATGAATACATTGGCGACCGCGCGCTCAAGGTCAATTTCTATCAACGTCTCGCGAATCTCAATTCATCTGAACAGATCGAGGCCATGACGGCAGAATTGAATGACCGCTTCGGCCCACCACCCCGACCGGTACAGAACCTGTTGGCGATGGTACGTCTGAAGGTGGAGGCCGCAGCTTTAGGCTTCGAGGGAATTGCATTGAAGGACAATGAGCTGGTCCTGACGGTGAAACGCACGATGGTGCCTAATCGCATCGCCCTCTATCGTCGTTTCCACAACGAGGCTCGTGTCCAACAAGGAGTGATTCGTATCCCACGCCGCCTTTTTGGTACGAACTGGTTAGAGCAGCTGCAAGAGCTGTTACCTGTGATCACCACGGCGGCATAAAAGATTTTTAGATGGAGACCAGGCCTCGCTCCTGTAGTTCACTGAGGAGTCGTTCCACCTCTGGTACACTTTTACGTATACAGCGAGAAAGATCAGCGACGGTCCGGTGTCCATCGACCAACATATAAATCGAACGTTGAGGACGAGTAAGTGGTAGCGACAAGACATCGCGCTCTTTACCGAGCTTGCGCGGAACGACCCACTCTAACCCCGGGGTACTCCCATTACTATTAGCAGAAGGGATACTAACAGGGGGACGTGTTTGATCAGCTAAGAAAGTAAAATAGACCTGGCGCCAACTTAGCATGCGAAGAAGAGCTTCCTGTCCCAGTAATTGACCGGTACGAGCATAGGTAGTCTGTCCTGCTTGAAAGTAGATTTCTCCCTCCTCAAAACGGTTTTCCTGCATATGTCCTACGCTCAATAACCCACTTTGTCTCCTCGTGCGAACCAGTTCTAAGACATGAGCTAAACTTTCTGCTGCATTATCCCTACCTTTTATCATGCTTACACAGTCTCCATTTTTTTGCAGTCTGGTATACAGTTATTTGAAGTTGGCGCAAGTATTTCGGACAGTGGAGTTCCTCGCGTCCTATGTACGACTTGCCTATAGTTCAGTGTTTCTTCATATGCCAGTTATACCATAGATAAGGACGGATAAGGAAGAAGTTTGTATCACAGTTTTGGGCTGCTTTGACATTTTTAATAAAATTTTTATAATAAGGTTTCGTAAGTAAATGGGCAACATGATACGGGGAGCGGGGCGAAAGCACAGCTCCCCGTATCATGTTGCCCCGCTCTTCTTAGCGTTTTGTGTGCATCAGGTGAAACATCAGGGCTTGCTTGTAATCAAACTGACTGGCCTGCCCATTTTTAATAACCTGGTTAGCGAGATTGAGCAAGGTAGAGACAATCTGCAAGTGAGGCTCATCGCAGTTATCTTGTTTGCGCAGCAGCTCAAGCAGTTGTAGGGGTCCCTGGTTAGAAATATCCATACCTGAACGGACGGCCTGTATACGCAGCCAGACGATAAGCTGATACCGCAGTTGCTCAAAAATAGCTATATCTTCTTGAGCAAGAAGAACACTGGTATTCCCATGTGAACCCGCGGTCACCATTGGTACCTGTGGTGAGAGGGCTGCTGGGGTCATTGCTGGCTGCGCCTTTTCAGCAGGTGAGAGGGCTGCTGGAGTCATTGCTGGCCGCGCCTTTTCAGCAGTGGGCAGTGGTGGGATAGCAGTCGAAGGAGCAGGTGGCTGCGCCTTTTCAGGAACAGGCAATGGTGGGACAACTACTCCTGGTGACTTCACCGGTAGCGCCTGCGATGCTACAGGTACGACTCGTGTTTCAACGGGTTCCACTTTGGGCATTGAAACAGGAGAACTTGAACTGCGCTCAGGATTTACAGGAGGAGCGCTCTTAGGACTTGATGCGGGGGTTGTACTGTGTGCTTTGCCTGGCGATGTTGATTTACTCACCGGTACCAGTGATGGGGAAGTGGCTTGATGTTCAATGCCGTTTGAGATATTTCCAGCAGGCGCTTGCACGCGGCTCGAACGCCAAGAATTTGCCGCGGCAGGTCGCGCTTCACTTAGAGGAAGCGCAGACTTTATTTCGCCCCGGGACTCTTGTATTTGTTGCTGCAATAGTAGGGTTTGAGGGGCAATCTGATCCCAAACCGGTTCAGGACGACCGGTGATACTCATAGTGGACCAGGAAGATACAGGGCGAGGGCTGCCAAAAGGCGGATTATTCTGGGGATTACCCGATAAATGCCCTCGTAGCCCCTGGGCCACCGACAAAGCAGAAGAACCGATCAACATGCGCAGATCACCCATGCGCTTACGTCCTTGCTCTCCAAAGAAGCTACGGTTCCTCTGTACAAAGTGGATGATGAGACGCTCGATATAGTGCTGGAAATCTGGCGACATCAGATCGACACGACTCCAAGCAGTGAAATCAACCGAACTCAAATAAAGCCAGACTTCTTGACGCTTGGCACGATCAACCGGGCGAGTACGCAACGATTCGCTGCGATAATCAAAAAATCGTGGATAGCAAAAATGAGCAATTAGCGTCTCCGCCAATTCAGCTTTCAGTCGTGCAAGTTCAGCGGGCGGAAGTTGACCAAGAAAAACGCCCATCACCTCAACCTCTTTCATAGGATGTGCGCCCAATTGGCGCTTCTATCTAAAGGACATCAGGGAACTACTGAAATGGTAGCTACTTGTAGAGCCCTGGTTTCGTGGGTAGAAATTCCAGAGCCATTTACCACCTGCAATGAAAACCAGCTTTGTTCATCCATTATTGTACTAAATGGATGAGTAGCTGGCAAGAGCGCCAGTGAAACATGGGCTAGCCCATTTGGAATGCCTCGCAGTAAGAATAAATCGCTCACGACAGAGATTGTAGTGCCGGGCCGCCACGTATTGGTTGGACACCAGGAGAGCGCTGGAAAATCATTCGTTGCGAAATGATTTTTACCATTCTTGTCAGTAACCAGAGCCAGCAATTGGACCGGAAACGGAGTTGGAGCAGTGACCTTCCAATAGGTAGTAATTTGCATCGAGCCAGCATTCAAACTAAAAACCCCGGGATAAACAGCACTCAAGCCAACCAGTTTCATGGAAGCAGAAGCGGTGGTGCTGGTAAAAGTAGCTTGCAAGGGATGTTGCACCTGCTGCGGGGCAACACGCACAAACGAACAAAATGTAGCGGGAAGGTCAGGCAGCAAGTTACTCACGTCGCTACTACCTCTATACGGGGAGTAGGGAGAGACCCTTGTTGAAGGCAGCCCGCGTTTGAGGAGTAAGTAGCCGTCCTGAGCAGCCACAATGCCATAGTCTCCGCCTAGCAACACTTTTTTCACTTCATGAATGTAGAGAGAAGAAATAAGCGGATACGTGTTGCCGGTCACATCTAAAAAGAGATAATCGGCCCGGTCATCAGCGTAAGGAAAGAGATAAATGTTCATCCGCTCACTGATATGTGGAACCAGGTGAGACTGCGCCGAGACAGAGGCCGATGGCGGGATCATATCAATGAAGCGCTGAGCCAATGCGATATGGGCATTTGTTTGCGGCCATTGAAACGTTGGCGATAGCTGTGTCGCGCCTTGAAATGGGTCTATGTTTACCGCGGAGAAAGGCATAGCCCCGCGCACCTTGTCTGCACGCACAACAGAAGACATGACAAAGATAAGCAGCGCGACAAGGAGAACTATATGAACCCACTTACCGAGATGCCGCGCTCTAGTGGAGAATGGTGGATTATCGCCTGACGCAGTTTTCTTGCGCCGCCATGCTTGCAGCCGACCGCCGCTCCACTGCGCTACCCACAGGATCAGCACAATAGCCTCGATGGTCGAAAAGATCAGCACCGGCACAATCTCAGCGTTGTACTGGAAGAAACCGCTATGCATATTTGGATCAGCGCTGAGCAGATTAACTGCCAACCCAGGCACAGCCAGGACGAAGACCCACGGGGCCAACAGAGGGAGGTATCCGGCAGGACTAAGAAGTATACGCAGGTAAAGCTGGTGATATGGATCAAATACATACACCCGCAAAACGCCATAGGGATGCAACAGCAGAGTTTTGGCGATTGCCAGAGGATTACTGCCAAGGCTCGCATAGCGCGAAATGAGGAGCGGATGGCCAACAGGACTATAGATGTGGATGATGAAATATTCCAGACCTATCCAGCCAATAGCCAGCAAAACAAGTGCCAGACCGCTGCGCCAGCGCTGTTGAAAGAGTATCGACCATAAGCCAAAGATAATAATGGTTAAGGGAATCTCTTCTTTACATGCCATGGATAGAATGGCAAAGACAAAGAGCCAGGCAGTGCGCCGTGTATACATGAAATAGAGGGTAAAGAGTAAAAAGGCGGCTGTGAAGGTGACGGCATGAAAATCATAAATGGTTGCTTGCTGTTGAGCCGGATAGAGTAAATAGAGGAGAGCGATAGCAACGGCGGCCAGTTCGTTACGCAGGCGTAAACGTGCCAGCCAGAAGGCAGGGAAAGCGCCGCTCGCCACCACCAGAGTTTGAATCACTAATAGCGTTTTGGGATTGGGCCAGATTATATAGAAGAGCGAGACGGGAAAGAGGATGGGTTCAAAGTGAATGGCAAAACGAGAAATACCATTGAAACCGTAGCAGTTGGTATCATTGACTGTATTACAAATGGTCTGGTGGAAAAGTTGGCCGTGCAGGGTGCTCCAGATGGCCTGGTCCATAATACCAAGGTCTTCAGCGCTGGTGATATAGGCGTCGTGCCGGCCGGTGAGATAAAAGATAAAATAGCCCGCGAAGAGTAGAGCCGCGAGAGTAACCAGGCCCGTAGCCAGCCAGAATAAGCGTGTATAAGGCATGGCATCAGGAGCCGGATAGAGATAGAGCCGGTTGCGCCACACGGCAATATGTTTTCGCCAGATTGAGTTCATCGTATGTATTCCTAAAGCTAGACTGGTGGCTATTATAACACAAGGGTTTCTAAAACCTGTAACCTATGGTACCTTTGCTACATGCTGCCTCATAACAAAACGAACAGAGATATGAAAAAGGTACCTATTGAGGTTTGCTCTTTTCTTGATTCCTCACTGCCTACGGCAGTTCGCAAAAGTTTTTTTGCTGTGGGCAGTGCAGCCACTGGCTGCACTGCCCACAGCAAGTGAATGGGCGAGCCGCCACAGGCGACGAGGAGTTAGACAACTGAATAGTTACTGAAAAAGCGACAGAGGCGAGTCACTAAACAAACGTACTTTTTTCTAACGCACGTTGACACAAGCTTACTCGTACCTCTATACTGGTCTCCTAAGTCCTAAGAATATACGTAACTATTCGGGGCTTCTCGTCGCCAACAGCGACTCGCTCAGTCTCTGTGTGGGATGTGAACCTGGCAGCCGTAGGCTGCCAGGTTCACATCCCACACAAACCACTTGCGAACTGCCGTAGGCAGTGAGGAGTCAAGAAGAGAGCAGGCCTCAATAGTACGAATATACATAGAGGAAGCCTTGATGCTATTTTAGAGGTACCGCATATGTTTAAACTGAGCGATATCAAGACCGGTGTAAATGCTAATAATCAGAAAGCAGGCGACAAGAGACCCGTATCAACCATAAGGCATAGGTTGAGGTGGGGCTATTTTTTAGATATAGCTATCGTAGTGTTGATGGGAGGAATTTTGTTTTGGGGGGCTGCGTCGCAGTTTTATAATCAATACAACGATGCGACGAGATATCAATGCTATGCCGTGGCATTCTGGCATGGTACGCCTGGACTGGCTGCGCTGCCACTGAAGCAATGTTCCTTTCTCAGTGCAACCACTTCCCCTTCGCTGGCTCAGAAAATGAAGGAGCGCTAATTTCCTGCTTTCCTGGTTAACCTGGTAGCAGCCCAATCCACTTCACAACCACTGCACGCGCTACCGCCAGAATATCCTTTATTAACCCTGGTACCATTTTCTTTAGCCCTGGTTGTACCGGCGGCATGGTACCAGGTGGCTTTCGCTATCTGGATGGCAGTTGTAGCAGGCGTCATTTATTTTGTGCTTAAGCGCTACAGGTCCACGACGGCGGCTATCGCTTTTGCCGCGTACCTGGTTATTGGCAGCTGGGCAACCGCCGAGGGGAGATTTGATCTAGTTACCGCGGCTCTGACGCTGGGGGCAGTGATCCTGGCAGCAAAAGCAAGATGGAAATGGGCATTTGCGCTGTTAGCTCTCGGCACTTTGCTCAAATTTTACCCGGTGGCGCTGGTACCACCTCTTTTGATAGCACAACAAATGCAGGATAAGAGTAGTAAATGGACCTCCTGGCATCGCTGGAGTGGCCTGGGTGTATTTCTTGCCATTTGTGCTGGAGTAACGGCCTTCTCGTTAGTCCTCAATGTAGCCGACACGCTTAATCCATTCCGCTATTTTTTCGCCCGGCCTATTCAAGTCGAATCTTTTCCGGCGACGCTAGTGTGGCTGGGAAGTTTTGCAGGCTACCCGCTACAGTATGAATTCACGTTCCAATCGCTCAATGTTGTTAGCCCGTTGTCCTCGAAAATAGGTGTATTGAGTTCAGTGTGTCTGGCAGCAGGTTTATTGTATACCTTCTGGCTGCAGTGGCGAGGCAAAATAGATATCTACATGTCGAGCCTCTTAACGCTTTTGATTGTGATGGTAGCGGGAAAAGTTTTAAGCCCGCAATATTTAATCTGGGTAGCGCCTTTTGTCGCGTATGCAGGCAAGGGTAACTGGAAATGGCTGGTTAGTTGGGGCAGCGTGGCAGTATTGACGACGATAATTTTCCCTTTTGTTTACGTCGATCTGCCTCATATAATTAAATATTATCCCCTGGTGCTTGTGCGCGATCTATTGATGCTGGCTATTGTACTCGTGCTATTGTATGCAGCCACACGTAATAGACTCACCAGCACTAACCTACAGGTTTCTGTCCCAGATATCAAGCCAAAAAGCAGCGAAGAAACCAAGGAATAGGTTATTGAAGCAAAGATGCAGGTGCGCGTACGATTGGAGCAGGCTCACTTGTCAAATCTTTCTCCTTTTGCGACATTTTTTGGACGCTTCTGATAGCTTATCTTGGATAGCGTGTTCTTCCTCACGGCAGGCCACAGGCTGCTGGAAGCAGGCTCACTTATCAAACACTTATCATTATGATAAGCATTTTTTTGGAACTGCTGAGTTCTTTTCTCACTTATCAAATCTTTATCATTTTGATAGCTATCTTGTGATAGCATGTCTTCCTCACGGCAGGCTGTAGGCTGCTGGAAGCAGGCTCACTTATCAAACACTTATCATTATGATAAGCATTTTTTTGGGGCACAGATGGGAGATATATCCCCCATTGCGCAGTGAAGGATATAGTTTTGAAGAAGAGGATGGAGCGCCAGCGGAGCAGGGAATGGACACATGCAATGCATGGTTTGCCCGACCTCTGGGGCGTGTTTGACGAACAGTGCCAACGTCGAGGCATCAGGATCGCGAAGCTCTGTTCCATTTTGCGTAACTCCATGCTTAACGCGGGAGAAGAGGTGGTGCACCAGGGAATAAGCAAAAAGGCGTTGTCCGCAACTGCGGAATGGGGAGGTATCATCATGGTACCTTAAGATGCTCACGGGTAGCAATACTCGACTTTCTTTCATTATACAACGTCCCACCTAAGGAAAGGATAGAAAATACGGTAAAACGCCTGGTGCAGGTAATCCACGTTTAAGCAAGAAATACCCATTTCCGGACGCCAGTATGCCATAGTTTCTGCTTTGCAATACCTTTTTCACTTCACGAGTGTACGCCTGGACATTAAAGTAGGGGTACTTGTCGCCTGTTACATCCAGCAAGATATAAGCGGCACGGTCATCGGCGTAGGGAAACATATAGACGTTCAGGCGTTGGCTGAGGTGAGGGACCAGGCGAGATTGGGCAGAGACTGATGCAGTTGACGGGATCATGTCAATGAAGTGCTGAGCCAGTTCTGTATGAGCGGTGATCTGCGGCCAGCGAAAACCCTGTGCGAAGGGCATGGCGTTACCGGTATAGTCTTCACGTATCACAGCGGAAAGGACATAGATCAGCATCATAGTTAGTACCATGAAGCGCAGGTAGCGAGGTAGGGGTGCTGGGAAGGGGCAGCGTTCTGTAGGGGCGGGAGCGGGGTTGGGCAGGGAGGGGACCCTTGGGTCGCCCCGGGTGGGGATCAATGAACCTATCCCGGGGAATATAAGGGAGCCATGGCACGCCCTCAAAAAACCCACACGTAAAAGACCCTGCACCAACCATGGAATTAGCACCATTGCTTCAATGGTGGCAAAGATAAGGATGGGGACGAGTTCGGCGTTGTATTGGAAGAGGCCGCTATACATGCCGGGGTCAGAACTGAGTAAATTGAGGGCCAGGGTAGGTAGTGCCAGGACGAGAATCCAAGGAGCAAGTAGAGGAAGGTATCCGGCCGGGGCAAAGAGCGAGGCGAGATAGGTTCGGTGGGCACGATCCAGTGCATGGCTTTTGAGAATGCCAGGAGGGTGTACGAAAAAAGTGTGGGCATTTTGTAGGGGATTGTTGCCAAGGTAGGCGTAACGCGAGGCCAACAGCGACTGGCCTGTGGGGCTATTGAGGTGAATGACGAATAGTGCCAGGCATGTCCAGGCAAGAGCCAGCAGAATTAGTAACAGGCCACTGCGCCAGCGACGTTGCAAGAGCATCGACCACAGGCCAAGGAAGGCGACAAGCAGCGGTATCTCCTCTTTACAGCCCATGGCCAGGATGGCGAAGATAAACAGCCAGGCGGTACGCCGTGTGTACATGAAATACAAGGTAAAGAGCAGCAGCGCAGAGGTGAGGGTGACTGCATGAAAATCAAAGATGACGGCATTCTGTTGCGCGGGGTAGAGTAGGTAGAGGAGAGCAATAGCGACAGCGGCCCACTCGTTACGCAGGCGCAGGCGGGCCAGCCAGAAGGCAGGGAAGGCTCCACTTGCCACTACTAAGGTTTGAAGTACCAGGAGCGTTTTGGGAGTGGGCCAGATGAGGTAGAGAAGGGAGATGGGAAAAAGGATTGGTTCAAAGTGAATGGCAAAGCGCGTAATACCTTGCAAACTGTAGCAGTTCGTATCGCTGACGATGTTGCATATGCTTTGATGGAGCAGGTGTCCATGCAGGGTATTC
>Ga0137377_10002087_pt1 | contig 14662 bp, 18 predicted proteins | sample SagtaG_22_FD_104815 | JGI IMG/M metagenome (GOLD analysis project Ga0137377, IMG submission 104815) | Vadose zone soil microbial communities from Sagehorn Ranch, Mendocino, California, USA - Sage2_L_40_16 metaG | ecosystem: Environmental > Terrestrial > Soil > Vadose zone | place: USA... | reverse complement strand
CCGTGGAAAATATACGGCATGGGAATCTCCGCTTGCTCGTCTGGGTAGCCGGGAGTATACACCCAATTACCGCTATATTCTCCTCTTAAATGGCCGCGGTGGCCGCGGCCAGCGTCGCCACCACTCCTTCTGTTGTACGTATCTTTCCTCGAATCGGCCGCCGGGAAGCAAACGCAACATCATGGCCCGGCCTGAGGAATTTAGTTTTCAAAACAGTCAAGCCGAAATGGTGGCTTGTGTTTTCACAGGTTTGCGGAAGGTGATTCGGGGGGATTCAGGGTTCTCCTAGGACGGTTTGGGTACACGATTTGGGTACACGCCAGGGTACATTGGGGTACATGCAGTTCCCACCATTCCCGAGCATCAGCCGAGCATCAACTAGAAGAGCCTTTGAAAACCCTTGACAAGTACTAGACCTTTGTGTATACTATTATAGTACTGAATTGGAGATTGTCAGTAACGCAGCCTAGGACAGCCGTGTCAAGGTCAAGGGCAACTCTCCCGTATAGAATGCCGTGCCCCGAACGCATCGAGGAATCTGCCGTCAAGGATTAGACTGCGGTAGCGGAACCCGGGTTGGCAAGCAGTTACCTTGGCAGGCACACCTGCCGGGGCCCGTTAAAGACCAACATCCCACCTAATCAAGGTCGGGTCATCCATCAACAGGGCGTAGTACGCCCCAACTGGATGACTCAATGTCACTTTCAAAGTCTAAGAAGCCGCAGTCCAGCGGTACGAGTCCGACCACGGCTCTACCCGCAGTATCAGAACCAATCCTAACACTCGAGCAAGTCGGCGAGCGTTTGCAAATGGAGGTCTCGACCGTTCGAGAACTTCTACGCAAACGCAACCGCAGACCCCTGCCCGCGTTGAAGTGCGGCAAATTTTTGCGCTTCAAATGGAGCCTTATCGAGCAATGGCTGGATGAGAGCCGGGGGGCGGTATGAACACCGCCCTCAATCCAACGCAGAAGTACTTGCTGCGCGTGCTGTTCGGGGCAGCAGGTAAAACAATCCAACACAAAAATAGAATCTGCGAAGTGGTTGAAACACACGACCAGATTCGCCGACTACTGCCGCTCATTGACGAGGATTTGACCGAATCAAAGGCAAATCCGTTTTGGGTGCCCCGCAGACCTGTAGCCCGCAAAGAACTGCGGAATGAGCGTATCCGTCGCTTATACATCGGCGGAATCCGTTCGCCGTTCCGACCGCCGCATTGGACAGGAGATTCAATGGAAGGACTCACAGCCGTACCGCTTCCCGCAAGCGGACTGGACAGCGAATACGTGCTGACTCTTGTCCGCGACCTCGGTTACCCGATAGAAGCCGCACTCGCCGCGATGGCTCATCCTCCCAAGGTGCGGCAGCCAGACCGCCGCCGAAAAACGGACGAAGAGGGCGGGAGTATCGTCCAACCTGTTTCGTACACCGCTGCTCCCAATCGTGGCACCAAACGAGGAGGCGGATTCACTCGTGATTCGGTCAAAAAGGCGATTGCGCGAATGCGAGCCTCCCATAACATGCGGCTAGCGGTCTTTGAAGTGGTTTTCCGCCGTCGCTCCCCCAGCCGTATTTCGGTGCAGTTCGGAGTGGGTACCCGCGCCTTGAATAAGGCGGCGACCAGGGTGAGGAACGACATTCGACACGAGGAGGGCGTCGGAGGGGGTGTTCAAAAACCCAATGAAAATGCGGCTCCAATGGCTCTTATGGGTAGTTCTTGGCACATATATGAGGGGAGCAACGAAAATGAAAGAATTGAAAAGCCTCATCAAGGCGGGTGAGCCGGTCGTGGTTGTTGTGCTCAGTTTAAAGGGATTGGAAAAGTCCTTTGTCTTTTATCAGGAGGATTCCGTGGAAGCATTGGAAGCAGGGAACCTGCTGCTCGCCAGAGTTTCTTGCCAACTATCCTTGCTCGACAATGCCGTTCGTTCCCCCGCGTCGGGGGGTTACGGCTCCGAAGAACCAGCGGAAGCGGTCGAGCAAGGATTACAGGGACAGCAGTAGGAAGTTCCGCTGACGGTAAGCAATAGCGGGCAGCAACCCAGGGTAGCGCGAAGAGCGGTTAATGAATCGTGGAAACCTCGGCACTTACGGAGGATTTCCATGGAGCAGGAACGTTACTACGAGCAGGGCAAACCCCAGTGCTCATACAAATGTGTTGTTGGCAATGCCGATATTTGGGGAATTGGTGGCACGGTTTGCATTTGTGAGTTTGTCGCGGGTCACGAGGGCAAGCACGAGCACATACCGACAATACGACTAGCGACCGCAGAAGTCGCGCGGCATTTGCCGGTCTTCGAGGATTTCGTTAGCAGTAAGCAGTTGAAGCAGTAGCAGTAACCAATCGCGGCTCGGCGACCGTGAATTGGTGCCCAAATGCCAATTGGCGAACAAGGCGAGAAGCCGAGAAAGCAGGTGAAAGACCCGACCATCGGAATATTTGATGGCGCGTCGAAGACCCGAGGAATCGGGAAAGGCTGTGTTGGTTATGTCAGTTATGAAGATTGTAGCGAGAATTAACGCCTACTTCCCTGACCGGAATTATGGATTTTTGCATCAGAACACGAACAGCGGGGTAGTGAAGCATTTTTTGCACCTTAACAACGTCGTTTCAGGCGTGCCAAAGACCGGCTTGATGGCGCGCTTCGACTCCGTGATTGGAGAAAAAGGCTCCATCGCGGTGAACGTAGAAATTTTGGGAGGTAACCAGTAATGGATACCTTTCGAAACGACTCACTGCGAGTCATTACGCCGACGCCGCTCGAACAGGCTACGGAACTTGCCCGCCAACTGAAGAAAGATGGGATGGCACGCGCGACAATCGTACGTTACTTGACCTCCCAATTTACGACGAAGGAGGGGTGGACGGATGACATCGCCGCTCGGAAGATTGCGGAAGAAGCCGTAACGGAGGCTTTCAAGCCGGAGCAGGAGCCGCCGCCACAGACAAGCGATACGCCAGCCGATGCGCCAACCGATGCGCCGTCACAGGTAATTGAGGATGCGAAACTGCCGGTGGTTCCGCCTCCGATGGCCGCTGCCATCGCCACAAAGTTCGTAAATGCGGGCGGACACGTGGTCTTCATGCCACGCCGCACGAAGCGTTGCACTGTTGACGAATGGGAGAAGAAAGCGACGAACAACCTTGAGACTGCGCTTGCATGGGCAGGGCAAGACCCATCTGCGAACGTTGGCATCGTTGGGAAGCAAGACGGGCTGTGGGGGCTGGACGATGATGCCGGTCTAATTGCTGAGTACAAGGCTGTCCCGATTCGAACTTATACCACGCGCACAGTTTCAGGTGGACGCCATTTCATCTTCCGCCAGAATGCTGAGTCGTGGGCGATGGGAAACATCTCCATCAAGGACGAGAAGAATCGCGAGTTGCTGTCGGCGCGAGTAGACAACCGCTACGTGGTTGCCGCTGGCTCCTGGGCTCATCCTCACAATGATGAGACCCAACCGCTAACGCAGTACCTTGCGGTTGATCCGAATGCGCCGTTTACAGAGGCACCTCAGTCGCTGCTCGACTTCATTATAAAGAAAGCGACTGAATACGGCGCGAAACCGAAGGCAGAAGCCGCAGGTAACACTCGTCTCTACTATGAGGGCGGGCGAAACAGCGCGCTCGCCAGCCGCGCCGCTTACTTGCGTCAAGGTAGCGCGGATGAATCTGAAATGCGAGAAATCCTGAACCGCTTGAATCAAGAACAGTGTGTCCCACCCCTTCCAGAAACTGAAGTCGACAGCATCGCGAGGTCATTTGCGAAGTATCGTGCTGGTCAAGACCACAGCATATTGCTGAACCTATGGAAAGGCGCAACAGCGGAGCAGGACGAGGAGCCGGAAGAAATAATGGATGACACGGAAACAGTCGTGTTTCCTGAGTTTCCTGTATTCCCCGGCGCGTTGACCGATGTCAGCAAGGCTTTGTGCCCGAGTCTTCCGTTACCGGCCAAGATTTGGACGATGGTCACTTATTGGAGCTTGATGCGGTCAGGGTTGGACACCTTCGGAATGGAGAAGCATCTGCAACCGCGATTCTATTCCATCCTCATTATGCCTAAGTGGGCTGGCAAGACGGCATCCTTGAATGAAGTGCGCGAGGTACAAAAGCGTATCGAAACCACGGTCGGGATGAACATGGGCGCAAACGACCATAGACAATGCTCCAAGATTAACATGATGCCGTCAGTCGACACAGGGCAATATCTGGTCGCCAAGTTCGCCGCACTCGCGAAGGATAAGAAGAAAGATAAGGTGGTCTGCTACGACTCGGGTGTAAAAGCGATGCTCGACCCCGATGAAGCGGCGGACTTCTTTGAGAAGGGTAGAACAACATCAGGTCGCACGAGCACCTTGTTCGTTGAAATGCTGAAACTGTACGCGGGCAACCGCACAGGCAGCGGCACCAAGTCAGGTTTGCAGGACGGGGAAGCGGAAGAGGTAGACAATGCTCACTTTGCCGTCGTATGCGGAACCCAGGTTAAGAAGTATCCGCAGTTGTGGATTGGAACCGGCTCGGGGAACGACGGCCTTCGTAGCCGTTTTACCCAAATTGGCATCAATGCGTCCAAACTGCCTACATTCCAAGAGCCGAGCGATGAGGTAGCGTTGCAGGCAGCGGTCAATCATGTGGCGCGTCTTGCTCAACTCCCTGGTCAGAATGTCCAGTTGACGGAAGACGGAAAAGCGGCATTGACGCAATGGTGGGAGTCCGTCGACGGCAATAAAGACAGTACGGCGCGTGTGCTGGATATCGTGAAACAACTCCTCATTGTGCTCACGGTTGTGAATCTGCCGGAAGACCACGAGGGCATGGTGGCGACGGCGGGTAAGGAACTGGTTGACTGGGCGACCCTCTTCGGTGACTTCATGATTGCCGTCCGTGACCGCGTTGACCCGAACGACTCATGGAGTCACATCCAGGCGATGGAGAACGAAATCATCGGCTGGTATAAAAAGCATGCCTCCAAGAGAGACCCTAAGGGTCAGAACGATTGCCGCCGAGGTACGCAACCACAGCGTAAACCAGGAGGCTTGGGTGCGTTCAACCAAGCATGGAGGAACGTCCTGGTCGCGGGGGTTGTGAAACACCGGACTTCGACTCAACGGGCGAACCTGTACAGCCTGTAAAACTCGGTAGACACTCGGTAGCCAAAAACGGGGGAGCCGGACAACTCAAGTTCTGAATTGTCTACCGAGATTGGCTCCCGTTTACTGATTCTAAAGGACTTACAAAACTGACTCGGTAGACACATACTAAGGGAGGGAGAGAGAGAGATTCATATTTTACCCCCTCTCCCTTATAGGCTGTCTACTGTCTACCGAGTCCGTTTTTACGCCTGTTTTGATGGGGTCAACCTGACCGGTGCTAGGCGTTCCCCTTACACGCTTCGTCCCGCGCCGACGGGAACAAATGTTCGTGTCAATTTGTCTCATTTTGAGAATCTTCTTGGTTACCCACCAACGCCGACCAAGACGCGCTACAGGGTGCCGTGGAACGTATTAGGGACGATTAGGGCTGACTTCCCGTGTCTGGCATGCCAGAAGGGCTAGACCACGGCAAATCGCCTTGCTGAGCGAATGGCAGCGTGGTCCTGGTGGTTCCGGTACATGGTCGGGAGCCGTTCACAAAGGTTTGGTGGTCGGAGCCGTGAACAAGTCGACCGGGCAGGTGCTCACAAAGGGCCTAGGATTTGACGCCCGTAAACACCGTGGAATCAGCAGCCGCAGTGCTCAATTTCGTTGTTGACAAAAGAATACCTTTATGAACATTATGGGTCGAGGTGAGACGATGCCAAAGGTTGCAATCTACGCCAGAGTTTCGACCACGAACGGCGACCAAAATCCGGAGACACAGTTGCTGCCACTTCGTGAGTATTGCCAGCAGCGTGGCTGGACAGTCGTCGAGGAATACGTGGACAGGATTACCGGGGCGAAGGAGAGCCGCCCCGCGTTGAGCAGGCTCATGGATGACGCCAAGCGTCGGAAGTTCGACATCTTGCTCATTTGGAAGCTCGACCGCTTTGGTCGGTCACTTCGGCACTTGCTCAATTCGCTCGCCGAGTTCGATGCTCTCGGGATTTCATTCGTGAGTTTGACGAATGCAATCGACACGACCACGCCAGCCGGGAAATTGATGTTCTCGATTATCGGCGCAGTTGCCGAGTTCGAGCGCGACCTGATTCGGGAAAGGGTCAAGGTCGGCATGGCTCGAGCGAAGCGTCAAGGCACACGCTCGGGCAAGGCGATAGGTCGTCCTTCTGCTTCCATCAACATGGAGGAAGTCCGCAAGCGTCGCGAGGCTAGCGAATCGCTTCGCTCCATCGCGAAGGATTTAGGCGTGTCGGCGGCATTGCTGGTCAAGCGCAAAAAGTTCTCAGGCTCCTGATTCGCATAATCAATCGCAGCAACATCGCATCACGAACAAGGCTCCGCAGTCGGGAGCCTTTTTCATTGGAGAGGCAAGGACGCAATGGAGCAAGGAGGGTAACCCTCCGCAAGGAATCGCACCGTACGCGCCAAGCAAGAGGCTATCGAACGCGTTACCGGAAACGGATTACGCGCGTTAAACAGTCTTCGAACAAATTATTTGTTGCCCCTGGCAATCAGAGTGCCAAGTAACCCTCGGCCGGGCGGACCTGGCACGGAGGTGGAGCCCCCGGACGGTCAAGCTCCTCGTTGACCGTGTGGCGTCGCTCTTGAGCGTTTTTCAAGAAAGTTGACCGCCAATTTTCCCCGGATGGGACCCAAGAGGGGGGCGGGCTTCTCAGAAAAAAAGTTGTTTTTACGGGTCCCTTTTCCAGGTACCGCAGAGGAACAGATGTTAACTACATTGTGCTTCGGCACAAAGGATGGGAGCAGAATGGAAGCAGCAGAACAGTACGATGAGCAGCAGTATCAACGCGATATAGCGAGATTGGAGGCACACCGATTGGCTTTAAAAGAAGATGAGTACTGACGAAAGTATAGGAGGAAGCAATGAATTGGCATCAAGAATCGCGCGGTATGTTCCGTACGGGAATTTTCGCCATCGTATCACGTGCGCCGAACGGCAAGACGCTGGAAGTACTTCGCGGTCTCCCCGGCTGCGGAGACGCTTACGGCACACTGACCGACTTCCGCGCTGAGTTGAGCGCGATGGTTACAGAGGGTCTGATTTATTGTGACCCGCTGAATAACGCGTATCGCGCCCGCGTCACGAGTGACCAGTATTGCCGGATGACCGGAGAGTTGCCGCAGAATTTAGGTTAGTTTAAGGACTCGTAGGTAGACCGTCGCAAGCAAGGAGAGCCGCCCCGATGTTTGGGGCGGTTTCCATTTAGCAACACAAATTCAACCCAATAGGGGGAAAGGATGATGGCAGACGAAGTAGTAGGCACCGCGTCGGTGCCGCAGGAAGGAGTGTCCGTAGAGGCTATCCGCGAAAATGAGAGTGCACTACTCGCCTCCGCGAGAAAGAAAAAAGCCTCACAGCGCACGGAACAGGGAACCCGCGCGTTCAAGAAGTATCAGGTCGAGAAGCAACGCCAGACGCGGGCTCGGAAGGGCGCGCGAAAAGATGTGGCTGGTGGGCTCTACTCCTCCCAGGACGAGGCCTCTCGGAAGGAAGCAAAGCGAATCCTTCAAGAAGATCGTTTGATACGCAACCCATGTGTTGTCGAGGTCTGCATAGAACTTGCCGAGGTAGCGTGCCGCGCGCACCACATCCCGATGAACGCTCACGTATTCACCCATGGGATTCAGAAGACGTTGGAAGCCATCGCCAGTAAGAAAGAAGTCGAGCCGCCACAGATTGAAGACGTGTGGACGCCCGGTGAGCGCGTCAGACAGCACGAGTTATGCGCCATTTGGGATTATTCCGTGAGTTGGCGCGTACAACCCGACGGTACCAAGTTGTCGTTCGAAGAGTGGAAGCAAATGCGGCGTCGCTGCGTCACCGATACCGTTTGGTTCGGCAACCATGTCCTTGGCAAGGATTTCCAGCCCGAGCCCCACGGTCGATGGGCTCAGGAGTTGTTCCCGCAACTCGAGCCTGCCTTGCTCTCGTTGCCAGAAAAGTTCGGCCAGAAGGATATTGCCAAGGCATTCTACGCGCTGTCGGATGTGCGCCAGCGTTGCTTGATCGCCGCGCGTTCCAGTTTCAAAAGCACATTTTTTACCGTGTTTACGCTCGCGCTGATGTTGTGCTTCGCAGGCTCGTTAAGAATTTTAATTTGCACGGCGACCCAACCGCTGGCCAAGGGATTCGCACGGTCATTCCGCTCGTATTTGACGGTCAGAGACCCGAACAATCCGACGCTGATGAATCAATTGTGGCCTGAGCACTGCCTGACCCCTGATGAGGGGAAATCGTTAGAGTACACGAGTCCCTTCCGTCAATTGGATGTGTTAATTGAGCCAACGCTTCAAGCCACCTCAGTAATTTCAGAAGGGCAGGCAGGAGGCCGCTACGATTTTGCGGATATGGACGACTGCGCTGAAATTTCGAACTCGTCAACGCCCGAGATGCGTCAGAAGACGCAAGAGCGCATCGATATGCTTCGAGAATTGGGCGAACCGCATTCCTTGACGAACTACGTTGGCACGCCAATCAGTCCCGGATTGGGAACGGAAGACGACCCCGGCGACCTCTACAGTGTCTTGCTCCGCCGCGAGGAAAAGAATCAGAAAGAAGGTGGCGAGCCAAAACTGCTTTACACAATTTGTCCAGCATGGACGGTGCGGCCGGGTGTTAGCAAGAAAGCGTGGGATGCGACGCTAACGGAGGAAGAGGTAACGCTGCTCTTTCCGACCCGTCTCTCGTTCAAGCACCTAATGGCGAAGCTGAAAGAGAACTTAGCCACAGACAAGTCTGCAAAAATCTTCAGGCAGCAATCCCTTGTTTCGTGGGTGCCCGACGATGAGTCGGAAATCACAGTAACGTTTTCAGAGGAAACGCTTCGTCACCGTGTACGCCCCCGCAGTTTCTTTGACGTTAGTTCGTTGGGAGCACCGGTTTATCTCAGTTTAGACCGCGCATGGTCAACCGCACGAACGGCGGATTACTCAGCACTCAGCGCGGTTCGTATCCAGTCGGTGGAGTATGAGAAGGAACATTTTCAGCAAGCCCTTGTGGTGCTCGATGTGTTGTTTGACCGCTGGAAAGAGTCCCAATTAATCGAGGCTGTTTGCAGAGCGATTGAAAAGTACCATCCTGCCGCTTGGGTGCTCGAACGCGATAAAGGACACGAAGAGTTGATTCTAGGCGTCAGAAAACTTTGCAACCAGAAGGGGCTCCCAATGCCGTTCGTTATGCTTCGCGATGTCAAGAACACGCGTCAAGCAAAGGCGACGAAAATCAAGGTGCTCGAGGCACCCCTAGTAGATGGTCGGCTATTTTTTGCTACCGGCTCGTGGAATGACGCCTGCTTTCAGCAATTTGTACGTTTCGACGGTGTTACAAAAAGCGGCTCGAGTGATGGAAGCAAAGACGACATACCGGATTCCGTCGCACTTGCTTTCCACACTTGGGGTCCACGCCCGCACGTGGAGAAAGCAGTCGACCCTGCCGAAGAGGAATTGAGAAAAGCCGAGCAAGAAGCGGAAGACCGGCACATTCGACGCCAAGCGCAATATCAGCGCATGTTCGGCTACACCCCACCGCCGCCCACGTCCGAGCCAGCGGAGTCAGCAAAGCCCCGCGACCCACGAATGGTGGTCTTCGGGAATAAAGGGCCGTGGAGGATGTGATGGCTAGACAGGTCAAAATTGCTAACGGCAGTCGATTTTTATGCGCTCGCGGTTGCCGCCAGCGCAAGACGAATCCGAAGCGTCGGTTCACGCCCGGCCACGATTGGGACAACAGTTATAAGAGCCGCAAGGCTAAGAGGAGTCGATAATGCAAACGCAGCAAGATATAAATCAAGACCGCGCTAACACGGCGCACGCCGCGCGCGTAGAAGCCGGTTTGCGTGAAGTTTACGCCGCTTTTCCCGACCTTTGTGTTTGCGATGCCAATTCGAACATGATTCGACACTGGTGTTCCGAATTCGGTGGCGTGAGCGACGCAGTTCCATCGGTTGCTTTATTCAAGCAGGCTCGCGATGCGAACCGGGAAGAGTGGCGCAAGGCATTCGTGTTGAAGCCGATTGCGAAGCAGATTGCCGAATTGGTGGAAGAGATTGTCGGCTTGTTACGTGCACACGGAAGCCACACCGAAGAGTCACTACTCGCGCTGAAACGAAACAAAATTGGATTCTTCACGCGCGCCCAACTAATCCAGTACCGCGATGACATTCGGCGGAAGCAGGAGTACGCGAAACTGCCAGTGTCAGACTTACGCCAGACGTTGGCAGGGTTCCGCGAATCAGAAGCAAAAATGGCGTCGAACGCTTTGCCAGAGGAATGGACCGCGTCGAGGTTGAAGGGCAATGTTGAACTTTTGAAGCATGCATGCCGCAGGTTTGGCGTCGAAGCCGTAAACGCTCGACTTCGAGGGGAAAGTTAAAAGTTTCTGAACGGTGGATAGTTAACGGTCTCGACAGCCGTTGGCTCCGAACCGTTCGACAGGTTGCGTCGGAGACGAATGGTCTCCGCGCCCTGAATTACAGAGGAGAATCAAATATGACAGTAGCAATAACAGTAACAGCGCAGGACAATCGTCCCGCGTCTGCATTCGTATCACAAGGGGATTTCGCAAATGCGGCATTCGCGGAACTGAATAAACGACTTGCGCCTGCGAAATTAGCAAACACCATGTTGAATGGAACCTTCATATCTGCATGGCTCAATCAGAACGCTCAAGGCGTGAGACCACAGACCGTTGGCGAGTTGGCGGATTTACTCGAACGCGCGATTAAGAGCGTCGTGTACGAAGGCAAGTTGATTTGGGACATCAAGCCGAAGACGCTGGTCGGACCCAACAATCCTGGAAAACAAATATCAGCAGCCGAGTCTGAAGAGCAATTTCGGCAAATGGCAGAAGGACTCGGAAGCCAAGGACAAGCACGATAAGGAACAACGTGCCGCAGAAAAACGCATCGCTGCGCTAATAGCATCTTTCACACCCACGAGAAACGGTCGGCTGGATTATCCGTTGATTGAGAAGGTGACCGCGCGCCATCGTGGCTGGTTCGAAGATGCAAAGAAAGCCGGTAAAGATTTGGTGAAAGTGGAAGCCGATATCCGTGCTGACCAGCAAAACATCTACGACCGCGTTGAACGCGATTCGTGGAAAATGTAACAGTCTGAGGAGAATAGCCCAATGATTAGAATAAACCAGAAAGATTTCTTGTCCCTTAAAGGGAACAAATCATACGACGGTTTGTACGACCACCTTATGCATGTTTCCCGCAACGGCAAAGGCGACATAAGGTGGTCTCCGACCGATAGAACCGTCTACATTAAAGACGAAACTCTCGGCACGGCTTTTCGTAATCTCCTCGCCGAGTGGGTTCGAAATAACAACGTCGAAGTCGTGCAGGTTCCTAACGAGCCAGCATCTGACCCGGAACTGGATGCGCTACAGCCGCGCGACCCGCCACTGCAGCCAGCAAAACCGGCAGTGACCAAAGCAACCATCGACGCCACAAAGCAAAACTTGAAAGACTTGAAAGAGACGGAATCTCGCTACAAGTATTGGGTTCAAGGGGGCTTGCTGAACACGGTCGAGAACGGGACTCTGATAGACGCGTGGATGTCTACGCACGAAACCAGTTACACACCAGCAGGGCTGGACCGCTGCATCGCGGCTTGCCGGGCGAGCCTGCAATGGTATGTCGCACCGGTTATTGAGCGTCTACCGAACGGTGACGAACGCATGCCATTGACCGCGCGCCCAAGTGCCCGTTGGACGAAGGCACAACTGCAAGACTGGGACGCCCGTAGACTGGCAGCCTTAAGTGCCGAGCGTCGAAAGAAAAACGCGGAACTAGCGAAATCCCTCGCCGTTTAATTTCATCAACAACTAACAGTTTTCTTCGGCGCGCCCGATACCCGCGTCGGGGGAATGACGACTCTGCCCGCATGCTCATTGGGTGTGGGAATGTGGGCAGGTCGTCTGTTTCAAAAGGACAAGCGTCGAACTATAGCGACGCAAGCAGTAACCCGCGTACGCGGGAAGGAGCCAGAAAATGGCAATCGATAAGTTGAAGAAAGGACGTAACCAGCAGCCTCCAACATCGAACGACGATGGCGGTGAGTCTGCATACGGCCATCAAAACGAGGTGACCGCAGCCACTGAATTAGAACGCACTAAGACGGAGCGGCTAAATCCAGTCGGTTCCGGCATTTTGTCGGACCAATCACGCGAACACGGTGCAAGCTATCCGGGCAGAAAGCTGCCCCCTGTGGTTCCGGTAACTACGGCGACTGTGCAGTCGGGCGTCGCAAAGAAATGCGTAGCGACCCAAACCGGGTCCAACAGAAATGAATTAAATCAACACGCCGAGAAGAAAGTCGGCAAGTAAGGAAAACAAGAGTGCGGCAGGCGAAGAACCCTGCCGCTTTCTTCAAGGAGAAAACTTATGTCGGTAGGTATGAGAAATCAAGTTCAACAAGCATCTATTTCTGTGGCTGCTTCGGGTTTCAATTCCGTTGTCGCTGGCGCGGCAGGCAAGTCTGTCGTTGTAGTTGCTTTGCTTCTAGTCAACGGCGTTGCCACAGCGCAGAACGTCACTCTTGTAGACAGTGGGTCCTTGGTATTCACAGGTGCTATGCCGTTGAATACTGCCGGAATTCCATTGCTTCTCGATGAGAAGTCCGACTTCGACTATTTCACAACTGTAACGGGACGTGGTTTTGGTTTGAGCTTAAGCGCAGCCACTCAGGTTAGCGGAAGCGTTTGGTACGTTCTGTTCTAAAACAAGGGCGGCACTTCGGTGCCGCTTTAATTTTGTAAGGCGGCACAGTCCGCCAAGGAGAGAGTCTATGGCAGTTGAAGAAACTGACCTTGCAACACAAGTTCGGAGAATGAATATTCGTGACGCCATCAATTTCCTTGCCGATGTTTTGCGAGAGCGGCTAGAAATGGAGCGTGGCGAGCCCGGACCTCAAGGTGAACGAGGCCCCCAAGGTCCAGTCGGTCCAGCGGGCGCAGTCGGTCCGATGGGTCCGCAAGGTCCAGTCGATTTAACTGGTGCAACTGGTGCAACGGGCGCACTCGGTCCAGCGGGACCAATTGGTTTGACGGGACCAGTGGGTCCGCAAGGATTGCAAGGCCTCACAGGTGCCACGGGACCAGCGGGCGCGACGGGAGTGTCGGCGCGGTCGGTCCAGCGGGGCCGATAGGACCCCAAGGTGCTCCGGGCGCAACTGCTGAGGAAGTGTTGAGCCTTGCTCGCGACGCGCATGAGGTATTACAACGCTTTGCTGCGCTGAGGAAAGAAGTATTTTCGATTGCTCGTGACCCCCGCTACGCAAGGATTGAGCCGATGCGCAGCCAGCTAGCGGAAAGGTTGAAGTAGTACTTCGACGAATAGGAGATTCAAATGATGAGAAGATTTCAAGAGCAGGTACCGGACGTAGAGTCCGAGCAGCATTACACGTTTGCAGACTTCACGGATGAGCCCACGGAGTTTCAGCCAGAGGGCTCGTATAGAGAAAGAGTCGCCGTGCTGGAGAAAAAGGTAGCCGAATTGGAGGCAACAGTCGGCTATTTGAAGGACAGCGTCAAGAGCGTCGACGGCTTTTTTCGAGCGCGCATCGGTCACTTGGTGGGTGAGTTCGTCGAACGTTGTAGGGAAGCGACGCCGCCTATCGTCGAGATTCAGCAGGCGGTCGAGGCAGTTTTCCAGCGTGAAGCAAATCATCTTGCCAAAGCCATTTTATCGCGAATACAGCCTTACGCTTTACGTTAAGAGGGCGATTTGTGGCGAGGAGGAGGCAGTTTTTTGCGAGGAACGAGTTGTAGGAGCGGTATAACATCGCTGCTTACCGTAATTCTGTTAACGTATGCGCGCTGAGTGAACCGCTTCTTCGTTGTTTCAACCTCCATGATTCCCCCTCTTTTCGTGTCTTCCAATGGCCACTGCCAATCTATTGTGTAATCTGCTGCTTCGCCCGGTTCGAGTCGCGGTATTGTTTCTTTTGCATTCAGCGGGTCATGCTCGTAAAAGGAAGCCCGGTGATCCGCAAATGTGCCAGTTATGCTCTTGAGGTACATCGGTTGCTGCCCAAGGTTCACGACTTCAATTGCGAGTTGTCCTTGCGGAGACTCTGTTTCCCGGGAGAACGGCAGATCATCTAAAAATTTAAACGCAGCACTGAGTTGGACGAAGATTCTTTCCTCTTGGCTGTTTGCGTATATCTGTTGTTGCCAACGGTAGTTAAAGTAACCTAGGGCAAGTCCGCCAAGGGCAATGAGAAAGCCAAGCCCTCCCAAAATACGTGCCCACCAATCAGGTGGATTCTTGCTCATGACTTTGTAGTCTACTCCCGTGCTCGCAAGCAGTGAAATATTTCTGAGCGCATTCCTTTCGCGGTGCTCACCGTCGGGGGCGTGGGGGCAGTCCTGGGCGGGGGAATCGCTTCCAGCCTTTCTTTTGATAGCATGTAAGTCAGACACCCCCCGCAGAGCGGGTGGCTTGGTGAGTGGGGCCGCCTCAAAGGCGGTTGTCCCGTTGGTTGAGGCGTCGCGCTAAGGCGCGCCTTCGTGGATGAGTTTAGAAGCTGCCGCT
>Ga0137377_10002086_pt1 | contig 14665 bp, 9 predicted proteins | sample SagtaG_22_FD_104815 | JGI IMG/M metagenome (GOLD analysis project Ga0137377, IMG submission 104815) | Vadose zone soil microbial communities from Sagehorn Ranch, Mendocino, California, USA - Sage2_L_40_16 metaG | ecosystem: Environmental > Terrestrial > Soil > Vadose zone | place: USA... | reverse complement strand
TGGGTTTCGGACAACGGCACGGGTGTGACGACAATCTATAATGGTGCCGGAATGCCGGCCGGGCCTAAACTTGTAACGGTCGCGGCGCTGCCCGGCGAGGACCATTCCAATCCCACCGGGCAGGTGTTCAACGGCGGAGGCGGTTTCGACATCAGCAGTAACGGAACGACGGGATCCTCGCTGTTCATCTTCGCAACCGAGAGCGGCACCATAGCCGGTTGGAATCCCAAGGTGGACCCCACAAGCTCGGTCATCGCGGTCGATAATTCGAGCAACGGTGCCGTCTACAAGGGTCTTGCGATCGGCAGCAACCACGACGGCACCTTCCTTTTCGCCGCGAACTTCCACAACGGGACGGTCGATGTCTTCGACCAGAACTTCGAGCCGGTGAACAGCTTCACCGATCGGCATCTGCCGCAAGGCTATGCGCCCTTCAATGTCCAGGTTCTTGATGGCCACTTGTTCGTGACATTCGCATTGCAGGATGCGGACAAGCACGACGACGTTGCCGGTGCTGGCCACGGCTTTGTGGACGAGTTCGACCTGAAAGGGCACTTGCTCGACAGAGTGGCATCGCGCGGGCCGCTCGATTCTCCGTGGGGGCTTGCGATCGCGCCCTCTGGCTTCGGAGAGTTCGCCCACGATCTTCTCGTCGGAAATTTCGGTGACGGCACGATTAATGCCTTCGATCTGAAGGACGATCACTTTGAGGGCAAGTTGCTCGGCGCCAACGGCGCCCCAATCACCATTGGTGATCTCTGGGCTCTCATTCCCGGCAATGGCAGTGCCAACAGTGATCCCAACAAGATCTACTTTACGGCCGGCGTGCAGGCCGAAGCGCATGGCTTGTTTGGCAGCTTGGCGGCGATCCCTGAACCGGATCGATCCGCCATGTCGATGCCGGGCTCGCATCCGCACGGCTGAGGGCCGGGCCAGCGCTCACGGGTGGCGTTTGGCTTTTCCCCTGCACAGACATTTCTGCGCGTGCCCCGCCCGTCGGGTCGAGGACAGATCGAAGGGGATACGGGGCTCAGAGTCGGCGGCGTTCCGGGGCCGAATGCCCCAGAATGCAGGGGGGGTGCTAGTCTGAGGAGGACCGCTCGTGGAGATATTGGGCGGGCAGTCTTTCGGCTTGGGCATCGACAGCCCATGGCGGGTATCCGCGGCCAATCCCGGGGATGGGCGCCGTGCGGTGAGGGGTGGCGTGGCCCGCCACACCGGTGGGGGCGGTGACGAGATCCACCCACGCCTGGAGGCCGTGATGAATGCGGCCCGATTCCATGGCATGGTGCTCGACCCGCGGGAGTTTCCCCGCATCCACGGCGAGCAAATGCCGTCCGCTGCCGCGCTCTCCGCCTGGCTGCAGAACGCCGGCATGTGGGCACGAGCGGTACGGCTGCGGTGGCGTCAACTGCTGCAGTTGCAGGATGCCGGGCCGGTGGTGCTGCTGTTCACCGACGGTGGCGCCGGATTGTTGGTCGGAGTGCATGCCGAGCACAATGTGGTCATCCTCAAGAATCCTCGCACGGCCGCGGGCGAGTGCGGCATTGCAGTGGACAAGCTGCGGCTGGAGCAGGTCTGGTCGGGCGAGGCGGTACTGCTGCGCGCCGCACGCGGCCAGCCGGAGGCCGACAGACCGTTTGGCCTGAGCTGGCTCGCCGGCCTGGTGCTGCAGGAAAAACGATCGCTGCGCGATGTTGGGCTTGCGTCGCTGACGCTGAGCTTCCTGACGATCTTTCCGCCATTGCTGGTAATGAGCGTGGTGGACAAGGTTCTGACCCACAATAGCTACTCGACGCTCGCCCTACTCGGTGCACTCCTCGCGATCGCAGCCGTGTTCGAGGTCGTCCTTGGCTACGCCCGCCGGCTGATCGTTCTCGTCGTGGGCACGCGACTTGACGCAAAGCTGAACCTGCACGTCTTCAACCGCGTACTGCGGCTTCCGCTTGACTATTTCGAGCGGCACCCAGCCGGCGAAACGATGCACAAGATTGTGGAAGTGTACAAGGTCCGCGAATTCCTCACCGGCAAGCTGCTTAGCACGTTCCTCGATTTGACGACGCTCGTCGTGCTGCTGCCATTCCTGTTCTTTCTCAACACGTTCCTGGCCTGGATAGTTCTGGCCTGCGCGGCGTCGATCATGCTGGTCATCGTTTCTTTTCTGCGGCCGCTGCGGCAGGTGTTCACCAGGGTGGTTCGCGCCGAGACCGAGAAGGCATCGGCGCTAGGCGAGACTGTTTTCGGCATCAAGACGATAAAATCACTCGCCCTGGAGCCGCAGCGCAGGGCGCTGTGGGACGCGCGCGTCGCCGATGCCGCCACGTGGCGCCTTGCCTTCGGCAAGCTGACGAACTGGCCACAGACGATCGTCGCCCCAATCGAGCGTTTCATGTCGGTCGGTATCGTGTTGGTCGGCGCCTACGTGGCCCTGGCGGACAATACCGGCTATGCGGTCGGTGCGCTGTTCGCTTTCATGATGCTCAGCATGCGCGTGGCCCAGCCGCTCGTTGGGCTGGCGCGTCTGATAGAGGATTACCAAGGGGTCGCAGCCGCTATCGGCGAAGCCGGCTCCGTGCTGAACCGGCCGCCGGAGGCGGAGGCCGCATTTGGCGGGCTCCTTCCGCGGTTTGCCGGCGCCATCTCGTTTGAGGATGTCAGCTTCACCTATGAGGGCACGAAGATTCCCGCGCTTGATCGCGTGACCTTTGAGGTGCCGGCCGGCACGATGCTCGGCATCGTCGGGCGCAGCGGATCCGGCAAGTCGACATTGACGCGGCTGTTGCAGGGGATCAACCGCGACTACAGCGGTTTCCTGAAGATCGATGGCAACGACGTGCGCGAGATCAATCTGCGTCACCTGCGCCAGAGCTTCGGCGTGGTGCTACAGGAGAACTTTCTGTTCCGCGGTTCGATACGCGATAACATCATCGCCGGTCGGCCCGGCTTGACGCTGGACGACGCTGTGCTCGCTGCGCGCCTCGCCGGCGCCGAGGAATTCATCGAGCGCATGCCGAATGGCTACGAGACACTGATCGAGGAAGGCTCGCCGAACGTTTCAGGCGGGCAACGGCAGCGACTTGCGATTGCGCGCGCACTGATCAGCGATCCGCGAATCCTGATCCTGGACGAGGCGACCAACGCGCTCGATCCGGAGAGCGAGGCGCTGCTGAACGCTAATCTGCTTCGCATCGCGCGCGGCCGCACGATGGTAATCGTCTCGCATCGCCTGTCGTCGTTGATCGACTGTGATCAGATCCTCGTTCTGGAAAGGGGCAAGGCGGTTGACATCGCGCCGCACCGCTTGCTGCTCGAACGCTGCGCCATCTACCGCCAGCTCTGGATGCAGCAGAGCCGCCATCTCGACAGCCAAGGGCTACGTCATGCCGCTCTTGCTCACTCGCCCGTCCGGCGCAACTAGTCTCACGAGGCGATCGGAGGATTCGACGCTTCCGGCGCTCTTGGAATTCCAGTCGCCGACCACGGCCATCGTCGCTGCGCCGATCCCTCGCGCGGCGCGCAGGACGATCTGGATGATTGGCAGCATGTTCGCCGCGTGCATCGCGGCGATGTGGCTGATCCCGATCGACAGGGTTGTGACCACGCAAGGAAAGGTGGTCTCCCAGGCGCCGATGGTGGTCGTGCAACCACTGGAAACGTCGATTGTCCGCTCAATCGATGTGACGGAAGGGCAAAGCGTTCATGCGGGCGACGTGCTTGCTCGGCTTGATCCTACCTTCGCCAGCGCCGATGTCGGCGCGCTGCAAGCACAAGTCTCCAGCCTGCAAGCCGAGGTGGCGCGCATGCAGGCCGAGGTGGAGGAGCGGTCCTTCCAATATTCCGGCCTTGATCCGCCGATGTCACTACAAGCCGCGATCCACGCGCAACGTGAGTTGGAGCGGAGGTCCAGGCTGGAATTCTATCGTCAGAAGATCGATGCCCTGGCATCCACAGCGGCGCGGTCGGCCGCGGATGCAACAGCTTTCCATGAGCGGCTCGTCGTCGCGCAAACAGTGGAATCGATGCGCAAGAAATTGGAGGCACTGCAGGTCGGCAGTCAGCTCAACGCCTTAATCGCAACCGACAGCCGGCTCGAAATCGAGCGCAGTCTGTCCACTGCCATCAAGACGGCTGAGAGCGCCAAGGCCGAACTGGCGGCCATGATCGCCGAGCGTGACGCCTACATTCAGAATTGGCGCGTCCAGATCGCCCAAGCGCTGTCGGAAGGATCCCGAAAGTTGAGCGATGCCCGGGAATCGCTGAACAAAGCGATGTTGCGGCGCCAAATGGTCGAGCTGCGCACCGACCGAGATGCCACGGTGCTGACGATTGCCAAGGTTTCCGAGGGCTCCGTGCTGCAAGCGGGTGAGCAACTGGTGACGCTGATGCCCGCCGATGCCCCGCTCGAGATCGAAGTGAACGTTGCAGGGCATGATAATGGCTTTGTCCACGTCGGCGCCCCGGTGGCCGTCAAGTTCGACACCTTTCCGTCGACGCAGTACGGCTTGGCGTACGGAACGGTCCGCACCATCAGCGCCGACAGCTTCACCGCGCAGGACAGCGCGAAAGCCCGCTCCGCCTCGGTTCCTGTGAACCCCGCCAACACCGAGCCCTTCTACCGTTCGCGCATCACCCTCGACCGGTTGATGCTGCACGATGTGCCGGCTGGCTTTCACATCATGCCCGGCATGCCGGTTACCGCCGACATCAAGGTCGGCAAGCGCACTGTCATGGCTTACCTCCTCGGCCGAATTCTACCAGTGATGTCGGAGGGGATGCGCGAACCGTGAGACGCACCCACGAAGGGACCACGAGCCGCAAAAACGCAGGTGCGAGGCGCTTGAGTTTTCTCGATCGTGTCGTCAGCCTGCTGTCGGCATCGGCAGCACTGCGACGCGCAATCCACCTGAAAAAGCAGCGTCGGATGGCGCAGGCCTTTACGCTCTTCGCCCGTGCCGCCGGCGCAGGCATCGCAGAGGCCGAATACTGGGTCGGGCGCTGCTATCTGGACGGTTCGGGCGTCCCGGTCTGCCTCACGGAGAGCGTGCGCTGGCTTGCGCGCGCCGCGGCTCAGGACCACGTTGAGGCCCAGTGGTTGCTCGCCGCACTGCACATTCACGGCTCTGGCCCCTCAGGGGACCGACAAGCCATTGCAGGCGAGTCCGCCGAGGCAAGCCTGTTCTCAGCCAAGCAGGTGCTAGAACCCGACTTTGTGGCGGCGGAGAAATGGGCGCGGCGGGCCGCCGAGCACGGCTCCGCAGACGGACAGGCTGTGCTTGCCTACATCCTGACCTCCGGCCCGGAATCGATGCGCAACCTGGAGGAGGCGCACCGGTGGTATCAGCGGGCCGCCGAAGCCGGCTGTCCTCAGGGCGCGTTGGGATATGCACAGTCGCTCGCGCGATCGGTCAAGGACGAGGAAGCGCAGCGCAAGGTGGTCGAAAATCTCCGTCGTGCCGCACAGGCGGGGTTGGCACCGGCGATTTATCTGCTTGGCGTGATGACTGAACGCGGGGTCGGAACGGAGCGCGATCCTGCGGCCGCGGCAGGCCTTTACCGGAAGGCGGCCGCCAAGGGCAATCGTTCCGGCCAGGCAAGCTGGGGACGCGCGCTGATGTGGGGGCTTGGAGTCGAACCAAACCCGGCAGAAGGCGAGTCGTGGCTGCGTAGGGCGGCGTTGGCCGGCGATCCGGACGCGGCGGCGCTTGTCGGCGACCTTTATGTCAAGGGCGGTTCTCTGCCGCCCAACTATGCAGAGGCGGCGATCTGGTTTCGCCGTGCGGCAGAGGCCGGCCATCGCACGGCGGCGCGGTCGCTTGGCCTGCTTTATCTGACCGGCGCCGGGATGGCGCGCGATCCGAAAGAGGCGGCGAACTTCCTGCGGATCTCCGCTGACGCCGGTGATCCGCAGGCCCAGGTGGATCTAGCCAATCTTCTCCTGCGGGGTGTCGGCGATGGGCACCTCGAAGACCTGACCAAGGCGCGCAATTGGCTCGAGCAGGCTGCTGCGTCAGGCAATCTGGTGGCGGCACTCAACTATGGACTCTGTCTGGCAGAGGGTGCTGGCGTTGAGCGCGACGAGCGGCGGGCGGTCCGGTATCTCCGCCGCGCGGCTGACGGAGTAGCGAACGCGCAGTACTGGTATGGCCGCATGCTTATCGACGGGCGTGGTGTGGAGGCAAATGCCGAGGCAGGTCGCGCGTGGATCGCGCGCGCCGCCGCGGTCGGTATCGCCGACGCCGAAGCGGCTCTGGCGGAGATGATGGTGAACGGCCGGGGCGGACCGCGCAATCATGTCGCGGCAACGGCGTTGTTCGAGAAGGCCGCCGGCAAGGGTCACGTGGGCGCGATGTTCGCGCTGGGCATGCTGAGCAGCGGTGGATATGACGTGCCGACGGACCGCGCAGTCGCGCAGCATTGGTTCCGAGCAGCCGCTGAGCAGGGCCATGCGGAAGCCCAGAAGATGCTGGGCCGATATTTGGCGCGCGGGCTTGCGGGCGAGCGCGATCCGGAAGCGGCACGTTTATGGCTAGGGCGTGCGGCAGCTCAGGGGCTCGCCGACGCAGAGCTCGATCTCGCATTCATTCGGCCGGTGCTGCCGACGTAACCATGTGAACACGTGCGCCATACTACCCATCTCACGAATTTCTGATGCAGCTTTAAGCAGTCCGCGACCGGAATTCCGAGATGCGTCGAAGGGGTATGTAAATACTGGATTTGTCGACGATCCAACGAGTACATACGCCACCATTGATCGTCCGAGCGCTCGGCCAACCGCCTGCCATTAACACGCTTGCCCCTCTTTTCGACCAAAGCCCCGCCGGCAGCACACTCGATCCGAATGCTGAACGCGCAAGCCGGACCGCCGCCACTCCGATGGTTTGGCCTCGCACCCTCGGTACCGCAGGCCGCACTCGTGCCCTAAATAATTCGGTTGCCTCCAAGTGCTGCGGAATTGTCGATCAGCGTTGGTGTTAGTGCCATTGGCGTCTCAATGCGACGGACGCGCTCCGAAGCCCGGACCCCGCGATGGAGGTGATGTCATGCCGAACCGCATGCGTCGTGTTCTCGTCATCGAGGATGATTGGCAGACCGCCAGTGAGCTTGGTAGTTGCTTGGGTGCCGCTGGCTATGACGTTACAATCGCATCCGACGGCGAGAAGGGGCTGCGCTTTGGTCGCGCCGCCGAATATGTTGTGATGACCGTCGATCGCATCTTGCCGGGCATCGATGGGATCGAAGTCATCCGGCGCCTCAGGCAAGACGGAATCGGGACTCCCGCATTGATCATCAGTGTGCTCGGCCAAGTCACGGATCGCGTGGACGGCCTGCGTGCGGGCGCCGACGACTACCTCGTGAAGCCGTTCGCCGTCGCAGAAATGCTGGCTCGTGTTGATGCGCTGTCCCGGCGTAGCCCTTGGGTTGGAATGGAAACCGTGCTGCGGGTGGGTGATCTGGAGATGGACCTCGTGGCTCGAACCGCGTCCCGGGCCGGCCGACAGATCGGATTAAGGCCCCGGGAATTCAGACTCTTGGAGTATCTTGCTCGCCATGCCGGTGAAGTCATCACTCGAAGTCTGCTGCTGCAGCACGTCTGGGGTCTGCATTTCGATCCTGCGACGAATCTTATTGATGTCTACGTAGGGCGTCTGCGAAAAAAGATCGATAGCGAACAAGCCTATCCAATCATTCACACGGTTCGCCGTGTGGGATTCTGTATCCGGCCGCTGCTCGAGACCTCAAGGTGGGGTCTTGGACCGTGGTCGATACCACCGCCGGCGCAATCGGAGACCAAGGGTTCGCGATGATGAGTGCGGAGGTCTTCGCGATCGTCAACCTGGCCAGCAGCATCTACCACGTTCGACCTTGGCCTGAAGACGGTCCTAAACGACGGTCGACCAGCCGACCGGAATCCCTGGGCTTGATGCTTTTCACCATTGAAATCTTGAAGGCGAGGTTGACCGCGTCTGGCCTCTCGCGGTTCACGCTGGCCTTCACGAGTTGTCGCAGGATGCCATGCATCGCGTCACGATCGGCGACCCCCAACGCGTCCGCCATGAGCTGTTCGCCAAGCTCCGGATCTGGATGGTCGATGGCGTATCCGTGTAACAAGAGCTTTATCCGCGGGGCTGCGGCAACCGTGGTTTGACCGGTTGCGGCCAGTGCCGTTGCCTTGTTGAGGTCTGGAACTGTGTTCACGTCGATATCTCCTCGAGCTCGCGCATCGGAAGCGCGCACGACTCGGCAACGCGAGAGGCGACCCTTCGCTGTGGCGAGAGCCGGGGCAACTTCAATTGGGGGTCAGGATTTTTTGCCTGCAGTCGCGCCGAAGAGCCCGTTGTCGGGCAGGGCCATGGGCGTTTTACAAATCGCGCGACGATGGAATAGTGCCGCTGATTTGCCCGACGTGTCAAAATGTTTTCGCGGGATCGCTCAAAGCATCCATGCCAGCGACCACCATGCTACTTTGCATGGGGTTGTTTTCGATATTTTAGTTGGAAGCACGAGCCGCGTCGGCCTCGCGGCTGTCTTTCCCGTTGATGATCGCAGGATGGCTTGCCGAGCCGTAGCTCGCGAACCGCGCGCCCGCCTTCGCCCTTTGGGCTTCGGCGCGGCAGCCTTCGTCGCTTCGCGAGCGAAGGCTGGTGGGCCCGGCAGGACTCGAACCTGCAACCAGACCGTTATGAGCGGGAGGATATTGATCGATTTCGTTGATTTTCCCGCATTTTCGTCATGGGTTGAGCGCGTTCGTTGCGATTTGATAAGGCCGTTTCTGGTGCGAAACTGGTGCGGTGGAAAACGGCGGAAGCCTTCTTAGTATTCGCTTCCCTGCGATGCCCTGTCGTTCAGGCTTGCCTCATGCCGATTGCTTGCGATATTCGGCAGGGGTGAGGTTCATGTGTCGGCGAAAGACCCGATTGAGGTGACTCTGATCCGAAAACCCGCTCAGCAACGCGATTTCCTTCAGCGCCAGGCGATCCTTGCGAAGATGCTGGCACGCGCGTTCCACCTTGCGTTTCAAGACGTAGGCATGTGGCCGCATGCCGTAATGCATATGGAATTTGCGAGCAAACTGAACCGGCGTGCAGTTGCAGATGTTGGCCAATTCCTCGAGCGTGATGTTCCTGGAGATGTTTTGCTCGATATAGTCCTCGATCAATCTCGCATGGGCCGGCCTGAAACGTCCCTGCGAGCAGGGCATTTTGAAGTGCACGGAGGCATATTTTCGCAAGATGTGCACGCTAGCCTGAAGCGCCAGCGCATCGTAGCAGAGGCGCCCACCCGGACCTCCCGCTGCAACCTCCTGAACCATTTGATCGCCGATCCAGGTCAGGACCGGATCGTCGATTCTGAGCAGGTCGTGGAGTTCGACAGCCTCCGCGTCGCGATCGAAAGCCTCACTCGCAGTCTTCGCCATAAGGGTCGGCGAGATGTAGAAATGGCTGACTTCGATGTCATGGCTCCATCGCCAGTTTGAGGCTTCCGCGCGGGTCAGTAGCGTGGTGACACCACGGCCGACATGATCCTGCTTCCACGCCCCGGTGACGCGGCGATTCATCGACGTCATACCTTCCCGATAGACGACGATCAGAAAATTCTCGGACGGGGGGACCCAGATATCGGACGGCGCATAGCGGAACACCCGCAGCCGGAAATCGGCCTTTCCCACCGCAAGACTGTCCAACATCAGTTCGCCGGGAGCATAGCGTGGCAGCTCCTCGACCGTGATGAATTGGCCCATAGCGCAGTCTCCTCCGTGCAACTCTTTGGCGCGGTTGACCGCTTCTTCTCGTTGGCCGAACGGCACGCCCGCAGAATATGCCGCTTTTGCCATTTGCCAAGCGAACTCTGCTGGATCTCAGTGGCACGGCGGGGGCCTGCGGCTCCGTTCAAAGGATTGTCGGTTTTGTTCAAGCCCGGAACACCGGCTTCCCCGTAGCCTCCCTCGCGTCTCGAGCAAGATCGGAAGGAACGGCGCAAAGAGTCGTGGGCCAAGAGAAGCCGCCCGATCGACCTGCCGGGACCGACATTGATGCGACGCACCGCCATCCGATCACACGACGGGGGGAGGGGGAGGCTGTGTGCGCCTTGCGAACACCTGGGAGGGAAGGAAATGACGGAAGCCGCGACCAAGTCCAATGGAAGCAACGGCGCGCACGCGACGGCGAAATTCGATGCGGTGGTTGTCGGAGCCGGCGTCGCCGGGCTCTATCAGCTGCACCGCCTGCGCGAGCAGGGATTGAACGTCAGGGCGATCGACGCGGCATCAGGCGTCGGCGGCACCTGGTACTGGAATCGGTATCCGGGCGCGCGCTTCGATTCGGAAAGCTATATCTATCAGTATCTGTTCTCCGAGGCACTCTACAAGGGATGGAGCTGGAGCGAGAAATTCCCCGGCCAGCCGGAAATCGAACGCTGGCTGAACTACGTGGCCGATCGCCTCGATCTCTGCAAGGACATCCAGTTCGGCACCACGGTGAAGTGCGCGCACTTCAACGAGGCAACGCAGCGCTGGCTAGTCACGACCGACAAGGGGGAAGTGGTCGACACGCAGTTCCTGGTCACCTGCTGCGGCATGCTCTCGGCCCCTCACGTGTCGTTCCCAGGACAGGAGACGTTCAAGGGCCAGCTATTCCACACAGCGCGCTGGCCCAAGCGGGCGGTCGACTTCGCTGGCAAGCGCGTCGGCGTCATCGGCAACGGCGCAACCGGCATCCAGGTCATCCAGACCATCGCCGGCGAGGTCGGTCACCTGAAGGTGTTCATCCGCACGCCGCAATACATCATCCCGATGAAGAATCCCAAATATAGCGCAGCGGAGGCGGAAGCCTACAAGTCGAAGTTCAGGCTTTTCACGGAGCGGCTGCCGCATACCTTTACCGGATTTGAATACGACTTCGAGCACGCCTGGACCGGCCTGACGCGCGAGCGGCGCCGCGAGGTGATCGAGGATTGCTGGAACGACGGCTCCCTCAAACTGTGGATATCGTCCTTCGCCGAGCTGTTCTTTGAAGAGGAGGTCAATGCCGAAATCTCCGAATTCGTGCGCGAGAAGATGCGCGAACGGCTCAAGGATCCAAAGCTGTGCGAACAGCTCATTCCCTCGGAATACGGGTTCGGGACGCACCGGGTCCCGCTCGAGCAGAACTTCCTCGAAGCCTTCCATCGTCCCAATGTCGAGATTGTTGGCGTCAAGAACAATCCGATCGACTGCGTGACACCCACCGGCATCAAGACCGCCGACGGCATGGTGCACGACCTCGACATCATCATTCTGGCGACCGGATTCGACGCCGGAACCGGTGCGCTGACGCGGATCGACATCAGGGGCCGCGGCGGGCGGTCATTGAAGGATGACTGGAGCAGGGATATCCGCACCACGATGGGCCTGCAGGTTCACGGCTATCCGAATCTTTTCACGACAGCGGTGCCGCTCGCTCCCTCGGCTGCGCTCTGCAACATGACCACGTGCCTGCAGCAGCAGGTCGAATGGATCGACGACTGCATCGCCTACATGCGTCGAAAGAGGCTCAAGGTCATCGAACCGACAAGGGAGGCGGAGGACGGATGGGTGGCCCATCACGATGAGATCGCCAATGCGACGCTGATTGCAAAAACCCATTCCTGGTATCTGGGCTCGAATGTCGAGGGCAAGCCGCGCCGTGTGCTGTCCTACTGCGGTGGCGTTGGCGCCTATCGTCAGAAGTGCGACGAGGTCGCGGCGAACGACTACCATGGTTTTGCCATGCACTGAGCGAAGCGCCGCGTCGACGAAACCATTCCAATACAGAGGGAGGAAGATCATGAGCACGAATTTCAGTGCGGCGGCAAATGCTGTTCTCGAGGGTGTCGTTACATCCACTCCGCGCGTGCCCGGCGTCGTCGCGATGGTGACGGACCGCCATCGCAACATCTACGAAGGTGCGGCCGGCAAGCGCCGTCTCGATCAGCCGGCCGATATGACGACCGACAGCATCTTCGCCATCTTCTCCACGAGCAAGGCGATCACCGGTACCGCCGTCCTGCAACTCGTCGAAGAAGGCAAGCTTGATCTCGACGCGCCGGCCAAGCGCTATGCGCCCGAGATCGGCAAGCTCCAGGTAATCGACGGTTTCGACGCCAAGGGCGAGCCGATCCTGCGGGCGCCGAAGCGCGACGTGACCACCCGCATGCTGATGGTTCACAGCTCAGGTCTGAGCTACGATTTCATCAACCATACCTATAACCGACTCGCGCAGGAAAAGGGACAGCCCAGCGTCATCACTGCTTCCAAGGCCTGCCTGATGACGCCGCTGCTTTTCGATCCGGGCGAGCGGTGGGAATACGGGACCAATCTCGATTGGTGTGGGCAAATCGTCGAGGCCATCACCGATCGCCGGCTCGGCGAAGTGTTCAAGACGCGCGTTTTCGAACCGCTGGGAATGACGGACACGACGTTCGAACTCAGCGATCCGATGCGAAGGAGACTGGCCGGGATCCATGCGCGGAATGCCGATGGCTCGCTCACGCCGATGGATTTCGAGTTGCCTGCCAAGCCCGAAGTGCACATGGGCGGCCACGGCCTTTACGGCACCATCGGCGATTACATGCGCTTTATCCGCATGTGGCTGAATGATGGTGCGGGCGAGCACGGCCGCGTGCTGAAGGCCGAGACCGTGCGCATGGCGGAAAGGAACCATCTGGGCGACAACAAGGTGACGCCCATCACGGGTGTCATCCCCGCGCTGTGCAACGACGCGGAATTCTTCCCAGGTCAGTCGAAATCCTGGGCGCTGACCTTCATGATCAACGACGAAGAGGCGCCTACGGGACGTCCGGCCGGCGCGCTCGGTTGGGCCGGACTTGCCAACCTGTTCTACTGGATCGATCGGCGAAACGGGTTCGGCGGGTTCTGGGCCACCCAGATTCTTCCCTTCGGCGATCCGGCGTCGTTCATCGGTTACATGAATTTTGAGACCGCATTCTACGAGAGCCTGAGGCAGCGGAAGGCGGGCTAGAGTCCGATGGATCGAGATTGAAACTCTCGCTCAGCGCGACCGGTCTCCTTCCTTCCGATTGAGGCCGGTCTCCAAATTCGATCGTCAGACAATGCCGTATCGGAGACATCCGCATGATGTCACGGCTAATGAACGATACGACCCACTCCAACCTTTCATGCGACGAGACCGCCGAACCTGCGATTGAAGGACGGAGGCCCTAGTCGGGTAGGAAGTGCAGCGTTAGTCTGACTGCTGCTGAGGCATAGCAGTGTATGGGCGAAGACAGAGCATTTCTGGTGCGGTGATCTGGTCTGCTCAAACGGAGGTTTAATAACCCACTGATTTTGTTGGTGGGCCCGGCAGGACTCGAACCTGCAACCAGACCGTTATAAGCGGCAGAATATCGATCAGATTCGTTGATTTTACTGGCGGTTTCGTGTGCGTTCCATCGCGTTCGTTGCGTTTTGATGAGATCGTTTCTGGCGCGCCGTCGAGATTTGGGATGCGTTGTTCTGAGCGGCGTCCTTGCTGCTCTCGCGAGATTCGGCCGTCGCCGTTGAATTCGCATCCTGCACATTGGTCATCTTCAATCTCCACCTTCATCCATGTTGATCGGTTAAACCCGACGTTGAAATCCACGCTCAGCTAGTTTCCGGAAAATGTCGCGAGCTATTGAAAACGGCTTTGTGGCTTCACCTCTTGTCTCGTGCCACTTGGCAGTCCGAAGGGTCCGCGATCTGAGCTATGTATTCCAAAATTTTCATGTCCGCTCCCCCAGAGGCGGCGGCTGTCACTTCTTGCCATTCACGGGAGTTGGCAACTCGAACAGAATGCCAACCGACTCCAGCAGGTCCTGACGCACAAAAATTGTCAGTTTGGATTCTGGTGCCCGTTGACTCAATATCGCCCCATGAGATCGCGAAGAAGCCGTAGTGTCTTTTGAGGAACACAGCCTGTCACTTCGGTGCCAAAACTTTCGTGTGGAGAATTTCGAAAGCACAAAGTAGACTCGTCTTAGCCACATGCTCTCTATTCTGACACGGAGCTGCCCATAATCGATTTTAAGCCACGCTTCATTGCTTCGTTTGCGCACCTCGGTCGCACAGCTGAGCCCGAAAACAATCGTTGCCCCACATCCGACTCCTCACAAAGCTGTGCGCGGATATAATATTAATTTTAGTGTGCAATGCAGCAGCAAATTCCTATGTCCTCAGTTATCGACAGCGCTGAAGACGAGCGCCTGACAAGGAGTTGCTGTGTCACTAGTGCTAGCCATCGTGAACGCGTGGCGCCCGTCTTTGTCCCACCTCCAAGAAGTTGAGGACTTCGGAACAAATCCGGGCGCGTTACGGATGTTGACCTACTTGCCTGATAATCTTTCGCCAAGACCTGCTCTTGTCGTCGTTCTTCATGGCTCAATGCAGTCGGCGGCCGACTACGACCTTGGTGCAGGCTGGTCGACGTTAGCAGACCGCTATGGCTTTGCCCTGCTGATGCCAGAGCAGAGTCGAAGAAACAATCTGAACCGCTCGTTCAATTGGTTCCAGCGCAATGACACTCAGCGCGGTGAAGGCGAGGCACATTCGATTGCGCAAATGGTCGAGCAAATGGTGCGCGACCACGACATCGATCGTAGGCGGATCTTCGTGACGGGCCTGTCCGCTGGCGGAGCGATGACGTTAGCAATG
>Ga0137377_10002084_pt1 | contig 14670 bp, 17 predicted proteins | sample SagtaG_22_FD_104815 | JGI IMG/M metagenome (GOLD analysis project Ga0137377, IMG submission 104815) | Vadose zone soil microbial communities from Sagehorn Ranch, Mendocino, California, USA - Sage2_L_40_16 metaG | ecosystem: Environmental > Terrestrial > Soil > Vadose zone | place: USA... | reverse complement strand
GGTGGGTCGTATTGGAGGCAAGGCTGGTGGCAGCGTCGCTGGCATGGGGCCGGCTCCGCCCACAATTTCGCTGGTCGAACAGCACAACGCGGTACTCATTTGGATTGAAAACCCTTCGGAAGTGAGGCGTAGATCCAGAGCCCGGGCCACCGTGGACGAAGAGGGCGGGCTTGCCAGAAGCGTTACCGCAAGTCTCCCAGTAGATGAGGTTTCCCTCACCAACGTCTAACAAGCCCTGGTCGTACGGTTCGGTTTCTGGATAGAGCTCCGTCACCGTCGCGGCCCGTTATGGGGTCAGGACGATCTTCGTCGCTTCGCGCGCGTCGAACATCCGGTACGCCTCCTCCGCCTGCTCCAGCTTCATGCGGTGGCTGATGATCTTTTCCGGGCGCAGCCGGCCCGCGGCGATGAGGTCAAGCATGGGCCGCATGTAGGCCTGGACGTTGCACCAGCCGGCGCGAAACGTCAGCGACTTGAGCCACATACGCAGGTAAGGAAACTCAGCCTGGACCGCGCTCGGGACGCCGACCACGGAGATCGTTCCGCCGCCTCGCACGCAGTGGATCGCGGTATCGATAGCGGAGATCAGTCCCACACACTCGATGCTGGAGTCCGCGCCAATACCGCCGGTGGCGGCCTCGATCGCGGCGACCGGGTGGACTTCATTGGCGTTGATCGGGATGCCGCCGAGCTCCTGCGCGATCTCCAACCGCGCATCGACCATGTCGATGACATATGTCTTCGCGGGTCCGAAGAGCTGGGCGCACATCGTCGCCATGAGCCCCACCGGTCCGGCACCGACCACTGCCACCACGTCTCCGGGTTTGATCTCCGCCCGCTCGGCTCCGAAGAAACCTGTCGCGAGGATGTCGCCGACGAAGATCGCCTGGTCGTCCCGCATCCCTTCCGGGATGGCCTCCATGGTGTGGTCGGCGTTCGGCACCACCACGAACTCGGCCTGGCCGCCGCCGAGCCCGCCGAAGTACTCGCCATGCCCGAATGTGCCTTTGTTGACGCACTGGTTGAACCAGCCTTTGCGACATAGCGCGCAGTGGCCGCACGAGGTGAAGAAGCTCGACACGACTCGGTCGCCCGGCTTGAATCGCTTCACCTCGGGACCGACCTCTTCGACCACGCCGACGAACTCGTGGCCCAGAACCGTGCCCGGGTTCATGGGCGTGTGGCCATGAAGGATGTGCAGGTCGGATCCACACACCGCGCCGAGCGTGACTTTGATCAGCGCGTCGGTCGCAGCCGCCACCGAGGGCTTGGGAACCTCGCGGACCTTGACATCGCCCTCGCCCTGAAAGGTCAGAGCCTTCATGGGGTCTCGCCAGAGGGAACTTGCACATGCATTGCTTCTCCGCTCGCGTCGGCGAAGCTCCAGACATCCAGGTCCGGGCCCTCGACACCCCGGGCGCTGAGCACCGACAGGACATGTGTCCGGTGGTCGTCCGCGTGATGGATTACCTGGGCCATCACAACTGCGCCCGGGATTCGCCAGCCATCGCTCGTCGTGAACTTGCGCACCGCGACGAACGCGTCCTGCGCGAGCTCCTCCCAGTGCGGACTCAGGCGCTTGATCCGAGCCGCGAGCTCCTCGAGCGGCGCGGGCCCGTCCGGCAGCGGGTCTGCCAACCTTTTCCCGGTCAGCCGCGCGAAATAGCCCTCCTCTGTGTAGACGATGTGGCGGAGCGTGTCGCGAATGGTTCCGTAGGTGCCCGGCGTGGTCGCGTCCAAGACCTCATCGGGAACGCTCTGGCAAAACTCGATCAAGGTCAGCGTCGCCCAGCTCTTGTGTCGAAAGAGCTCGACCAGGGCGTCATTCATGCCGCTCCTAGATTAGGACCTATTTCTGCCACGCCTCGGCGGGGCGCTGGAAGTGGGCGGCGAGAGATTCGGGGATCCAGGCGGCCCAGATGCTAGGCGCGGGCGAGCACCGGAGCGAACGCATCCGTTGATGCGTGAGCGAGGAGCGAAGCCCGCAACGACGCAGATGGGCTGCATGGGCCCCGAAGATCCGCCGACCATCTTTCAGCGCCCCGCCAGCATCTTTTCGAGCTGCTGCGCATTCTTGACCGAATAGTTCGAGTAGTTGTTGTTCATCAGGGCATGCACCCGGCCCGCAGACTTCGCCATCTCCTTGATCCGTGGCACCCACTCTCCCAGCTCCTCATCGGAGTAGTCGTACCGAAAACGGACGTTGGGCGGCACGCCGCGGAGATCCCACGTCTCGTGATTCCTGCCGTGGAAGCGGACAACCGCCAGCTTGGAGGACGTGACCTCGGAGACCGACGGCATGCTCGTCGCGTGGCCGGGCGGCACGTCGACGGCCACGTACGGGATGTCGCGGCTGCGAAGGAACGCGAGGGTTCCATCCTTGTGCCGCCCGTCCAGCCACTCGGGCTTGCGGAACTCGACCGCGATCTGAAACCCGAACATCCTCTCCTGCACCTGCTCGACATAGGCCAGCGAGCGCGAGGACGGGAGAAACCACGGCGGGAACTGAAAGAACACGGCGCCCAACTTGCCCGCCGCCCGTAGGGGCTCGATCGCGGCCCGAAATCGTTCCCAGGCTTCATCCAGGAGTTCTTCGGGCATGTGTTCGAGATAGACATTTTTCTCGCGAAGCTTGGCCGGCAGGTCTTCCCGGATGTCAGGCGGCAACGACATCGGCTTGGTCGGGTGGTTGGTGAAGAGCGAAAACGACTTGACGTCGAAAGTGAAATGCGCGGGGGTCTGCGCCGCCCATGCCAGGGCGCTTTCAGGTTTGGGGATGCCGTAGTACGTCGAGTCGACCTCCACCAGCGAAAACTGGGTCGCGTAGAAGCGCAGCCGGTCGCCCGACGTCTTGACCGACAGCGGATAGAAAAGCTTGGAGTCGATCAGGGATTTGTCGACCCAGCCGGCGATGCCGCAAACGACAGTCATCAGCTTTATGATCGCGGCGCCCTTGGCCAGGTACATCCGCTACTGGTACACGTATCGCATCGCCGTCGCGGTCGTGATCGCGCTGGTCCTGACCGGCGTCATGTACTTCCTGTACACGCAGCAGCTCACCTGCGACGCTCGACAGACCGGCTGTGTGGTCAACCTGTCGGTCCATCCGGAGGACCGCTTTGCGACCCAGTACGACCCTGGAAAACCACAGGACGCTGTAGTGATCGTCGGCATCGATGACAGCAGCGTCCAGACACTGAAGCAATACCCGCTGCCTCGCCGTTACTACGCCCAGGCACTCGAAAACCTGCAGAAGGCGGGGGCGATAGTGGTTGCCTACGACATCGGGTTCACGGACCCGAGCGGGGACGACGACAAGACACTTGCCGCCGCTTTCGCCGCATCGAAAGTCCCTGTCGTATTGGCGTACGCCAACGGAGACGCTCAAGTCGTCAATGGCAAGGTGGTTCAGCAGGGTCTGGATCAGATCCCGCTGAGATCGCTTCGCTGTGCCGACGCGAACGCCGACTCCAACGCCGCATGCACGAGTCCCTATCCCAACGTGGTTCTCGCGTCGACCGATCTGATCCTTGACCAGGACGGAGTACTGAGGCGGATCCCCTTGTCAGTTCAGCCCGCTTGCTTTCTAAATACGACATGCAGCACCGCGGCCCTCGACACCTTCGGCTTCGCTGCGTACCGACCGTTCCAGCTCGGCCAGGACTTTCAAACGGGACCCGACCTCTCGGTATCAAATGGGACTGCGACCTTCGGCCAAGCATGGAGTGCCCCCGTGGACGGGTCCGGATCGATCCTGGTCAACTTCTCCGGTCCGCCGGGGAACTTCGAGATCAACCACCACTACCTGAGCTTCGACAAAGTCGTCAGCGGCAATTTCGACGCCGACCAGGTCAAGGACAAGATCGTCATGATCGGCGCCTACGGGCTGACCGGCGTTCACGACGAGCAGCTGGTGACGACGAGCTTCAGCGGCAATCCGACGCTCCTGATGGCCGGCGTGGAGATCCACGCCAACGTGGTCCAGATGCTGCTCAACGCGGTGAGCAACTCCATCACGCGTTCGCGCTTCGTGAATGCCGAGCCGCCGTGGGTGCTTCTCGTCTTGCTCCTTCTCCTTGGCCTGGCGACCGGCGTCGGCGTGGCCCGTGTGACGGTCCTGTGGGGTCTGCTCGGAGCGGTCGGCGCACTGGTCCTGTTCACGTTTGGGATGTCCGCACTCGCGACCTTCAACAACTGGGTGCCGGACCTGTTCCATCCCTGGCTTGCCATCGCCCTCACCTATTCCGGTGTCACGGCGTATCGGTTCCTTTATGAGGACCGTGAGAAGCGCAAGGTCACCGCTCTGTTCGGTCACTACCTGAAGCCCGAGATCGTCGACCAGCTGGCGAAGACCCGCGGCGGGGTCGACGACATCCTGCGCGGGGGTGAGCGCCGCGACATCTCGCTCTTCTTCGTCGACATCCGCGGCTTCACCTCGATGTCGGAGTCGATGGCGGCGAGCGATGTCACCGAGGTCGTGCAGATGTACCTCGACCACCTCAGCGGGATCATCTTCACCTGGGACGGCACGATCGACAAGTACGTCGGCGACGAGATCATGGCCTTCTGGAACGCGCCCCGGCAGCAGGAAGACCACGCTCTCCTCGCGATCCGCTGCGCCTACGACTGCATCAATCGCGCACACGAGCTGCAGGAGAGGCTGCTCGCCAAGGGCCTACCGCCGATCCGCTACGGCATCGGCATCAACACCGGGCCGGCGGTCGTGGGCAACATGGGATCGCGCAGCCGTCTCCAGTACACCGCCCTCGGTGACACGGTCAACACGGCGGCGCGTTTCTGCGCTCATGCGCCCGCGTTCCAGGTGCTGATCGGCCAGCAAACCTATGAGATGTGCCGCGACTACATCGCGGTCGATCTGGTGCCCGGCGTGCAGCTGAAAGGAAAGTCTGCCGAAACGTTCCGCATCTACGACGTCACCGCCATTCGGCAGACCCCGGACTCACCGTGGGTCCAGTTTCCGACCCAGCTCGCGACGCAATCGCATCACACGTACACCGCGCAGTACACGCAGCAGACGGTCATCGCGGCGGGCGAGTCGGGTTCCCGCGACATCCTGGTCGGCCAGGAGGCGCAGGACGCGCTTGCGCGCCAGGCGCAATCGCCGAACTAGTGGACCAGGCTTCCCACTAGAACCGCGACAGTCGTCACGACAAGAACCAGCGCTCCAATCGCGCTGATGCAGCCGACCGAATTCTTGGCGACCGGCTTCACAGGAGGCGTCGGGTTGTAAACGACATGTGCGTGTGGGACAGCGGTCGAAGGCTGGGCAATCGCCATCCCGATCGGCGTCGCCGGCAGCGCATTCGCCGGCGTGGCGCGCGGCACCATCTTGGACAGGTCGGCGCCCGGCTCGAGGGCCCGCTGCCAGCCAGGGCACATCTGGTCCGCCACTCGCGACATCGCGTCGTCAAATTCGTGGCCGCTCTGGAATCGGTCCTCGGGCCGCTTCGACAGCGACTTGAGGATCACCTGCTCCAGCTCGGGGTTGAGACCGGGTCGAAAGACGGACGGCGGCTTGGGCGGCGCCTGCACGTGCTTGGCCATCAACGTGAAGGGCCCGTCGGCGTCGGAAGCTGTGAATGGAGGCTGGCCGACCACCAGCTCGTAGAACATGATCCCGGCCGAGTAGAGGTCGCTCCGGCCGTCGACCTTGCTCGACGCGACCTGCTCCGGCGACATGTACTGGGGCGTTCCAACCGTGGTCCCGGTCTTGGTCGCTGTGCCCCCGACCCCGGTGTCGTCGAGCAAGCGCGCGATCCCGAAGTCGGCCACCTTGACCATGCCTTCGTCCGAGATCAGCACGTTCTCGGGCTTCATGTCGCGGTGCACGATGGCGTGCCGGTGCGCGTAATCGAGCGCCTGGAGGACGCCGTGCATGACGGCGAAAACCTGTGGGGGTGGGATCTCCGACTGGTTCATCCAGTCGCGCAAGGAGCGGCCACGGATGAACTCCAGGACCAGGTAGTTGACGTTGCCCTGCAGCTCCATGTCGTGGACCTGGACGAGGTTCGGGTGGCTGGTCCGCGCCATGACCTGGGCCTCCTGCAGGAACCGTTTCAAGGCGACGGGGTCGGCGGATTGGATCAGCTCTTTGATCGCGACCTCGCGGCCGAGGCCAGGCTGTTCGGCCAGGTAGACGGTGCCCATCCCACCTCGACCGAGCTCGCCTTTGACGCGGTACTTGCCGATGTAGCGCTCGCCAGGGACCCGTAGTGGGGTCGGATCCCCCGCCGCATGCGCGGCGGGGACCCCAAAAGGTGGAGGTGGCGTCGCCGGCGGCGGGACGGGGATCAGCCGCATCGTGGCCGCGTAGTCGCCGCCGAAGGGCGAAGGGGCGGCGGGCGACGAGGTCTCCGCGGGAGGCTTTGGCGATTCCGCGTCGTCAGGCGCCGGCGCCCATTGGGGGACCGGTGGCCATGACGGAGATTTGTCCGGCTGACCGGAGTCGCCCATCTCGTGGCGAGCCTACCAGAGTGCGTTCCGGGTCAGTACCAGGCCCGGCGAACTCCTTTCAGATATGGCGTTTTCGAGGCATTAAGTCGATAATCTGGCCGCAGCAGCCAGCCAACAGGAGGAGATTGATTCATGTCCCAGATGCCCCCGCCGTCCCCGGGCCAACCGGCACCGATGGGCGGAACACCGGCCGCCGCGGCCGGCAACAAGAAGACCTATACGATCCTCGCCTACCTCGTCGGATGGATCACCGGACTCATTTTTCTTTTCGTCGGCAAGGATGACCCCGACGTCAAGTGGAACGCCGCCAACTCGGTCGTCTTTTTCGGCGGCCTGTCGATCATCAGCTTCGTGATCGGCCTGATCCCGGTCGTCGGCCTTTTGTCGCTCGTTCTTTTCGCTGTCGGCTTTGTCTACTGGGTCATCTTTCTGGTCAAGGCCCTGCAGGGCAACGGCGAGAGGATCCCGACGCCTGGGCTCAGCGGATTCATGAACCAGTACGTCGACCAGCTCGCGAACGCCGTCAAGTAACCGAGTTCCTCTCAAGGCCTCGCCCTCGGGTGAGGCCTTTTTTATTGCTCGGCGGCAAGCTGCTCCAGGGCGCGCTCGATTCCTCCGCGCAGGTGGTCGCGCTCTTCCCGAAGCTGGGTGATCTCCGCCCGCGCCGACGCGAGCTGGTAGCGCAGCCGTTCCACCTCTTCTTTGAGCTCACTGAGCTCACGCTTCCGAGGATCTGGGCCCGCACTGCTGGCCTGGGCGTCCGCCAGCTCGAGCTTCAGGCGTTCGACGGCGACCTTGAGCTCGCGGCGTTCCGCGAGCAAGTCCTGGACGAGGGACTCAGACGGCCTGGTCTGCTCTTTCGACATAGCGACACAGGCCGGGCTGAAACTCGCGGAGCCTCAGGTGCTCCATCTCACCGCGCAGGAAGCGAGCCTTGATCTCGAGCCCGCGGATGCCTTTCGCCGTCTCGTAGGGGAAGCGATAGAGCTTGCCAGAGTCGACGAGGAGGCACACGGCCAGCTTCTCGCCTTCTTTCTCGATCACGTGCTTGTAGCACGGAACGGTACGGCGGGCGACCTCCATCTTCTTGAACCCGCCGACCCTTCCGGCGAGGACGTCGATCGGGTTGCGCATCTTGCTGAATGCTAATTCAGCAGGGTGAGCTGTTCGGGTTCGGGAGGTGGTTTGAGGATCACACGCCTCCGGTCCGAGACACCGTGCTGAGAGCGCAGCCGCGCGACCTCGCGCATCGTCTTCTCCCCGAACGCGGGCGGCAGGTATGCGCGGTCGCGGTAGGCCTGCTCGTAGCGCGGCACGAGCTCTGGCCAGTGACGCGCCAGCACCGACATGAAGTGTTCGCGCGTGCCGTCCTTCAGGTGCAGCATGCCCGCCCACAACCCGGTGGCTCCGGCGGCGCGAGCTGCCTTCACGACCTGCTCGAGCAGCTCGGGGCGGTCGGACAGACCGGGGAGGATCGGGGCCATGCCGACGCCCACGTCGATGCCCGCGGTGGTCAGCTTTTCGATCGCCCGTAGCCGCTGCCTGGGATGCGCGGTGCCCGGCTCGGTCTTGCGCCAGACCTCGTCGTCGAGAGTCGGGATGCTGAAGGTGATGTGCAGGTCGGCGCGCTTCGCGAGGTCGCTCAGCACGTCGATGTCGCGCACGATCATCGGTCCACGCGTGATCATGGCCGCCGGGTTCGCGAAGTCGCGCAGCGTCTGCAAGCACTGGCGGGTCAGACGGTAGCGGCCCTCCGCCGGCTGGTAGGGATCGGTGGCGGCCCCGATGACAACGGTCTCCTTGCGCCACGAGCGGCGGGACAGCTCGCCGCGGAGGACCGAGGCGACATTGACCTTGATCCGCACCGTACGGCCGTACCGGTCATCAGAAGGCCGGTCGGCCCGTCTCTCGAAGGCACGGACGTAGCAGAAGGCGCAGCGGTGCTCGCATCCCGTGTAGGGATTCAGCGACCACGCAAAGCCCATGTTCTTGACCGGGTTGAGCGCCGACTTGCACTCGACCTCGAGGTAGTCGACGTCGGCCAGCCGTGGTTCCGCAGCGACGGCCATCCCAGCAATTCTAGAACAAAAGTTCGCCTCAGTCGGCCGGCCCGGCTCTCGTCACCCCGGAAGCGTTCGTCGCCGCGGTCGTCCGCCGCCGGTTGGGACGAACGAGCGACGACGGGCAGAAATCGTTCAGGACGCACTCCTCGCAGCGCGGGCGCCGCGCCACGCAAACGCGGCGCCCATGCAGGATCAGGCGGAGCGATAGCCCGGTCCACTCCTCCTTCGGCACCATCCGGCATACCTGGTACTCGATCTTCACCGGGTCGCGGGTCGCGACCAGGCCGAGCCGGTTGGTCAGGCGGATCACGTGTGTGTCGACCGCGAAGCCAGGCACGTTGAAGCCCGCGCCCAGGATGACGTTGGCCGTCTTGCGGCCGATTCCTGGCACGCGCACCAGGTCTTCCATCGTGTTCGGTACCTCGCCGCCGAACAGCTCGACCAGCTTGCGGCTCGCGGCGATGATCCTCGCCGTCTTGGCCCGGAAGAAGCCGGTTGGCTTGATCAGCTTCTGAACCTCGGCGGGGTCGGCCGCCGCGAGGTCCATTGGCGTCGGATATCGCCGGAACAGCTCCGGCGTAACGAGGTTGACCGATCGGTCAGTCGTCTGCGCCGACAGGATCGTCGCGATCAGGAGCTGGAAAGGGTTCTCATGGGATAGCTCGGTCGCCGCCGTGTACAGCTGTCGCAGACGTTCCACGGTCAGAAGCGCACGCTGGCGCGCACCACGCGGCGGCGGCGGGACCATCCACGATGGCTTCCTCGATGGCTTCTTGGGCGGTTTCCGGGATGGTTTCTCGGGTTTAGGAGCCAAGCAGCCTGCGGGTCACCTTCGCGATCTCGTTTCCGTCCGCCCGGCCGGCCAGGCGCGTGGTGGCGGCTTTCATGACGAGCCCGAACCCTTTGGGTCCGTCGGGCTTGACCTCGGCGATCACCGCGCGAACCTCATCCTCGATCTGCTGCTCGCTCATGGCGGCAGGGAGGTAGTCGCGAAGGACGTGCATCTCGGCCTCCTCGCGCCGTGCTGACTCCTCGCGGCCCGCTTTTCGATAGACCTCGATCGCCTCTTCTCGTCTTTTGACTTCCTTTCGCGCGACGCGCAGCACGAGGTCGTCGTCGATCCGCCCCGCAGCCGCACCCTCTTTGCTCGCGCGCACCAACTCGGTCTTGAGGAGCGAAAGCGTGTCCAGCGCAATGTCGTCGCGCCGCACACGAGCGTTGACCATTTCGGTCTGAATGCGGTCATAAAGGGTCATTCGCCCGATTGTCACACATCAACTGTGGCCGCCCCCCTGGGGCCTCGCACTCCTCGCCGCCCAGGCTGACGGGCGCCGGCGACGGGAAACATGCGTCGGTCTCAAGGGGGCCAGACCCAGTGCGATCCCCGATAATCGGCGCCTATGGCGTACCTGGTGGCTGGGCCGTTGGTCGCCCTCGTGGGCATCGTGGCGGTGTTTTTCGTGCTGCGAAGGAAATCTGTCGAGAAGCGCTCGATGTATTCCGCCCGCCGCTCCCAGATCGAGCACAAGGTTCGCGCCGCACGGCAGCGCACGCTCACGCCGAGGGGGCGGTCCGAGCGGCAGCCCGAGGAGACGGCTGCGGCGGCGCCGAGCCAATTCGCGACGCAGGCGCAGCAGGCCGCCACCTACGAAGCCCCGGCGTGGGACCCGCCTCCGATGGCCTCTCCGGAGGCGCCTCCAGCCAGGCCCGCGCAGGCTCCTGAGCCGCTACCGTGGGAGACGCCGGCTTCTCCCGCACCCGCATACACGCCTCCGGCGCCGGAGCCGTTCCGACCGGCGCCCGAACCGACGCGCATGCCCGCCCCGAGCGAGCCGTCCTGGACGCCGGCGCCGAGCCCCGCTGCGGAAAAGGTCGCACCCCTGGAGCCAGTCGCGGCGGCAGGCTCGGGGACGGCGGCGGGATCATGGTCCGTCGTCAGCTCCGAAAAGGACATGTCCGTCGGCCAGGACGGCGCCAAGAAGAAGCGAGACGGCGGATCTGGCGGTGCGACAGGTGCCTGGCAGCTCGCCTCAGGCGACGCGCCCAACCTCGAGAACGAGGAGCCGGTCGCGAAGCGATCCGGGGGCACGGCGATGGCCCTGGCTCAGTACGCCGTGCTCGTGGTCGGGCTCGTGATGGTTCTCATCGGTGTGCTCGTCATGGTCGCCAACTCACACGTAACCTAAGGCGGCACGCGCAAGGGTGCGGCCACCGTCCCGCATCACTGTGTCGCACACAATGACCCGATAACCCAGCCCTTCGATCGCATGCGCAAGCCCAGCATCCCGCTCATCGAGCACAAACGTGGCGGCCACATCGCGATACATCCGTGCGACCTCCGGCGGGCTCGGTTCTCGGCCGAGGGCTCGCATCATCTCCACGGTCGGACCCTTCAGCGCGGTCCCGGCCACGATCGGAGTCACGGCCACGGTGCGGTCACGGGGCAACGCGTCGCCTAACAGCTCAAGGATCGGAGCGATCGAGATCAGCGGGTTCGACGGCCCGATGATCACCAGGTCGGCGTCGTGCAACGCGGTCGATACCTCCGCCGTGCGGCGCGCGGCATCCATGCCGGCGAACGCGATCGTGCGGAGCCTGGGTTGGAGGCGTTCGCGAACGAAGTACTCCTGGAAAGACAGCTCTCCGTGGTCCGTGGTGAAACGGGTTCGCACCACCTGGTCGGTCATCGGGATCACGCGCGCGCCGGCGCCGAACCGGCGACAGAGCTCGAGCGTGGTCTCCGTCAGCGAGCAGCGCCGGCTGAGCATCTCCGTACGCACGAGGTGAGTCGCGAAGTCCCGATCGCCGACTCGAAACCACGTGTCCTCGCCCGCTCGCGCGAGGCCATCGAGGACCTGGAACGTATCGCTCTTGATCCCGTATCCGGCCTCGTCGTTGAAGATGCCGGCCAGGCGATAGATCACGGCGTCTATGTCCGGGCAAACGCGAAGGCCCCAGAAGTCGTCGTCGTCGGCCGTGTTGGCGATCACGGTCAGGTCATGTTCGGGTCCGACGGCCTGGATTCCTGCGGCGAGGGCCGCTCCGCCGGTGCCTCCGGCGAGCACGACGACCTTCAGCGGAACAGGTCCTCGGCGGGCGGGCGGATGAGGTCGCGGCCGCGGCCACTGCCCTCTAGCTCGAGGCCGCGCACGATTACCACGGGCGTGCGGCGTGTCTTACCCATCACCAGACCCGCGCTCGCGGCGATATCGTCTGCGATGGCAAGCACGGTCGCACGGAGCGGTTCGCCCGCGTCGTCGGGCGTACCTCGGAGATCGATCATCGCCGGCATGCCTGAGACGCCAAGCGCGACGTTGACGATGCCCAGCCGCCACGGGCGGCCGAAGGTGTCCGAGACGATCACCCCCACGGCGATTCCGGTGAGCTCGCGGAGGCGATCACTCAGCCTGAGCGCGCTGGCGTCAGGGTCCTTGGGGAGCAGCGTCAGCACTCCCCCGCCGGTGTTCGAGTGGTCGACCCCGGCGTTGGCGCAGACATAGCCCTGTCGGGTCTCGGTGATGAGGACTCTTTCCGAACGCAGCACGCGGACGCTCTCGTCCAGCACCACCTGCACCATCCGCGGATCCGGGCTCGCGATGAGATGGGCCGCAATTCGCACAGCTTCCGCGCCGGCCTGGACATCCTCGAGGCGGACAATGCGGCCCTCGGACTTCGAGACGATCTTCTGCGCGACCGCCACCAGGTCGCCCGGCTGCAATGACGAGCGGGAGGAGATCAGCTCACCGAGGTCGTCTCCGGGCTTGACTTCAGGCATGCCCTCGACGCCGATCAGCTCGATTTGCTTCACACCGCGCGGCTGAGGCGCGCCAGGTCGGAAGGTTCGTCGAGGTCGAGCGCCATCGCGTCCGAGCGGTGGATCACGAAGCGGACGCCACGTGATTCCGCGTCGTCGCGGAACTTTGCCAGCGAGTCGTCGCCGAAATGGAGACCGATCGCCTCAGCCGGTCGAAGGTAAAGAGCGTTGGTGCCGCCGCGGCCGATCGCGGGCGCGGCGACGACGACTGGCGACGCGTGACGCCCGCCGGCATCGAGCATGTCGCGCACAGCTTTCGCCGTCACGAGCGGCAGGTCGCTGGAGAGGACCAGCACGGCTTCCGCGCCCTTCTCCACCGCCCGGTTGATGCCACGTCGTGCGGCCACGTTCTGACCCTCCTCGCGCGGCTCAACCAGGACCTCCGCGCCCCAGCCCGCCGCCATCTCCGCGACTTCGTCACTTCCAGTGACTACCAGAACGTGGTCACCGCCCGAAGCCGCTTCCACCGCGCGTTGAGCGTTACGGCGCGCGAGCGCGCGCCGGGACCTGGCGCCCATGGCGGGTCTCAGCCGTTGCTTTGCGGAGTCGAAATCTTTGATCAAGACGACGACCCACGTCCTCATCGACATTTCATGACCATTGCTTGCGAATTCTGGGCAGGATCTGCGACCCGTACAGCTCGAGGAAGCGCGCCTGGCCATCGCCCGGCGCATGGAAGACGAGGTGGTTGAAGCCGAGCTCCAGGTATGGCCGGAGCTGCTCGATGTGCTCCTCGGGTTCGCTCGCGACCAGCCACCGGCCGTGGGCGACGTCTTCGACGGTTTTCGCTACGCGTTCCATCTCTCGCGGATCGTCGATGCCAGCTTTGGCCTCGGCAGGCAGGGCAAGGGCTGCCCAGATCTTGGTGTCCTCCATGGCCCGGCTGCGATCGGGGTCATAGGACACCTTGACCTCGATCATCTTGTCGAGCTCGTTGGCGTCGCGGCCGGATTCCTTTGCTCCATCACCGAACGAGGGGAGCAACTGTTCCGAATAGAGCTCCATTCCTTTTCCCGAGGTGCAGATGAGGCCGTCTCCGGCCCGCCCGGCGTACTTGGCGACCTGCGGTCCCCCTGCGCTGATATAGATGGGAATCGGCTCGGCCGGTCTGTCGTAGATCGTCGCGTTCTTCGTGTGGTAGAAGTCCCCGTCGAACGTCACCGACTGCTCGGTCCAGAGCTGGCGGATGAGACGTACCGCCTCCCGCAATCGTGCGAAGCGCTCCTTGTTGTCGGGCCATTGGATACCGAGCGCGCCCTCGTTGAGATGCTCGCCGGTGCCTACACCGAGGACCATCCTTCCTGGATGCAAGACGCCGAGGGTGCCGAACGCCTGCGCGACGATGCCCGGGTGGTAGCGGAACGTCGGCGTGTTGACCGAGGTCCCCAAGGTGACCCGGGTCGTGTGCTCTCCGACCGCCGCGAGCCACGAGAACGCGAATGGTGCGTGTCCATCGGAATGCCGCCACGGCTGGAAGTGGTCGCTGACGAAAACCGAGTCGAAACCGTTGTGCTCGGCGGCGACCGCGAAATCGAGCAGCTCGCGCGGGCCGAACTGCTCGGCCGAGGCCTTGTAGCCGAGCCGCAAAGGCGGCTTCACGAACGCCTGCTGTAGCGCTTCCAGCTGAAGGCGACGCCGCTGATCGCCGCCGCGACCACCACCACGATGAGGGCGATCAAGCTCCGGCCATCGAAGTTCGCGATCCCCGCCGCGGTCAGGAGGGCGAAGGCCCCGACCGCGATCAGCATCATCAGGACGAGCACGATGGCGCGGTGGATCTTCACCGAGCTAGCTTACCCAGCGTGGGTAAAGGGCAAGTTCTGCGCGTGGGGTCGGTCACCTCGACCCAGGACGTCGCGCGAGAGCTGCCCATCGGTTCGATCGTCGTCGCCGACCATCAGAGCGCAGGCCGCGGCCGGTTCGATCGACGCTGGGAAGCACCATCGGGGACGGCGCTACTTGTCTCCTTCGTCCTGGAAAGGAATCCGATCCTCAGCCTGGCCGCCGGGGTCGCCGCCGCCGAGGCGTGCGGCGAACGCGTGCGCCTGAAATGGCCCAACGACCTCCTCCTCGACGGACGCAAGCTGGGCGGGATCCTCGTCGAGGTGAGCGCGGACAGGGCGGTCTGCGGCGTCGGCATCAACCTGACCTGGGCGCCAGAAGGCGCCGCCCAGCTGAGTCAGCCCCGGGACGAGGTGCTCAATCGTCTACGCGAGGAGATCGGCCGCTGGACCGCGGCGCCTGCGGATGTTGTGATGCGGAGATGGCGCGAGCTGTCGGCGACCCTGGGCCGGCGGGTCCGGGTCGAGCTGGCGGGTC
>Ga0137377_10002077_pt1 | contig 14682 bp, 11 predicted proteins | sample SagtaG_22_FD_104815 | JGI IMG/M metagenome (GOLD analysis project Ga0137377, IMG submission 104815) | Vadose zone soil microbial communities from Sagehorn Ranch, Mendocino, California, USA - Sage2_L_40_16 metaG | ecosystem: Environmental > Terrestrial > Soil > Vadose zone | place: USA... | reverse complement strand
GCAGATCCATTGGCTCGTAGTACTGTTGCCACCAGGCCAGCAGCACAGGATCGGTCACCTGCTCCATGACCGCATGCCGGAAACTGCTGTTGCGCAGGAGCGGCACGACATCGAGCAAGGTATACTGTCGATCTGGTCCGTGTTGCAGGTCAGCCTGTACGATGCTCTGGTTGGCATCGGCCAGTGTCTTGAGCGCAAACTCTAACACATTTTCCGTGCGCGGCCCCCACGAATTGATCCAGATGCGTTCGAAAATGGTGATCAGGTTGTCGACCGCTTTGTCACGATTGCGGCCAAGCGTGGCATCCAGTGGATTGATACCCGGTGGAGAGGCCATATCGGCGACATCGACCAACACCACATCATCCTGTCGCGCAAGTGGAATGAGTCCGGTCAGCGACTCGATCAACTCCCGGTGAGGCTCCATCACGAAGAGGCCATGTGGATTGGTCTCGTCAGCTAAAACGGCTCGTGCCAGATGCAGAAAGAGGGTGCTTTTCCCTTTGCCGGTACTGGCTACTGCGAGCAGATTGTGGCGCAGCATCTCGGCAGGGAGTGCGACCGGCAGCGTATGCCCTGCATGAGTCGAACAGCCGATTCGCCAGCCGTTCCCAATGGTGAGTTCTCGGGGCACAAGGTACGTGCGTGCGCGTCCCCGTTCCAGCAGCGGAAGCTCGGCCAGATCGCCCGCCTGTGGCAAATGCCAGAGCACCGCCACGTCGGCCACGCTGAGCACATGCCGTGAACGTCGAAGGTCATACGCCCAACCAGAAGCAATGCGAGCAGGCCCAGTTTGTTGTACCAGCAAGCGTTCTGCTTTCGCCAGGAAGAGGGCATGCGGGACAAAGTAGCCACCTGCGGCAAGATGGTACTGCCGATAGGCCGCAGTGAGCCGATCAAGGAGTCCTTTGTGGATGTTGGTTCGTTCCCGCTTTTGCAGAGCCGCTTGTCTCCATTGCTGATAGGCATCCCGTAGACGAGTGGGTGTGATCTCCTGTGGGTATACTATCAAGGAAGAGAACTGTCGGAACGTATCTGCAGCATCTGCCTTGCTTTGCTTGCTCTCCTCACCTGTTTCAATGACGAACAGGCGCAAGCGAGCACGATAGGCGCTTCTGCCCGTTTTCTCAGCGACTAAACGCATATCGTAGATAGATGTTCGTCCAACACGCCGCAACACCCAGCTCACACCCAACAAGAGCAGCAGGGCGAGAAGACCGATACCCACCAGGAAAGCGATCAACTCCGTCATCTGGAGTGAGGAGAGGTGTGGGTTCTTTCCATGCAGCAGGAGTGTCCCTGCCCGCAGGATCCAGGGAGGCAACTTGCGCGAAAAGCGGTACCAGAGCAGCAAGAGCGCTACTAGCATGCCCATGGCGATGATGGCTCCGACACTCGGTGCGGTTGACCCTGAAGCGGTCATCCCTCGGCGCTGCCGCAGGCGTTCAGGTTCCAACGGGTGCTCGACCGCTCTGCGGCGCTCTGCTCGTGACCAGGTAGATGGGAGTGGTAGCAGCGCCAGTTGCGTTACGATGCGCATGTTCGCAGGCACATGACTCATGGCCGCTAGCAGACCCAACAAGGGATCTGTGCCTTCTATAGGGAGTTCTCGTTCGCGAAAGGCCCGCAGCGGCAGGTAGGAGGCCGCTCCCGGTCGCAATTCGATCGCTGTGACGGTTTCACCAGGCTTCAGCACCAGCGGATCGTCAGTGAGTGGCAGTATGCTGGCTTGAGGGTAACGAGCCTGGATCTGCGAGGCCAGGTGCTCCAGTGCTGCAGGCGACGTTGCCCTCACGAAAAACTGTCGCCCGCTCTCAGTTCTGGCCATTTCTAAGGCAACAGGATGATGTCTATCAAGCGCCAGCCCTTGCATCACGGTTTCGAGTGCCGCCATATCTCTGCTACTGGCCGTACGTGGTGGCACCACTTGTAACACCAGGCATTGCCCATGTGAATCCGTGCTGTTGGTATTCTGCATATGCTCATGGTGAAGTCTGATCACAACGGTGTTGCTTCTCCTTTCTCTTCCTGCAACAGTTGCCTGTTCAATGTCCCATGCGCATCATGCCCATTGCGTAGAGGGAGTAGTTTCTGTGTGATTTGCTCGTCTGGTTGCTCTAACTGATCCACGTGCTCTCTCTGCCTCTCGAGAGCGCGGTTGGCGAGTTCGCGGGGATCGGTCGTCGCAAGTCGGTGCTCAAGCGGACTGGCCTCGACGTGAATGATCACTCGCTTGCCCCCCGCCAGAAGCAACGCCTCGTGCTTGCCAAAGGTGAGCAGGCGCTGCCGCTCGCCAGCGGTCAGTTGGAAGCGGCTGGTAATGGCATCAGCGCTGGTGCGATCCTGTTTCTTGAGCACTTTGGTTGCGGCATTGGCTGCCACCACGCTGCCCCACTCATCCGTGGCGAAGAGTTCCGGGTTTTGCGTGATGGTGACCAGCGCCAGATAGCGCTTGCGTGCGCGACGGGCCAGATTTGCCAGGAAACGACCGCCCTCCGGATGCTCGATGAGCGACCAGGCTTCATCGATATAGAGCTTACGAGGCCTTGCTGTGTGTAGCACCTGCGTCCAGACGAAATCGGTGATCAGAAAGACGCCGATAGGCCGCAGTTCGCCTGACATATCGCGGATATCAAACACAACGAGATGATTATGCAGTGTAACATCGGTGGGCGCATTGAAAGGACCTGAGAGGCTGCCATGCACGAAACGGTAGAGCCGATCGGCCAGTCCATACTCATCTTTGCCACAGACATCGCTTCTGAGCACGCCATAGAGATTCTCCAGGAGCGGGGCTTGCCGTCCGTGTGTACGGGGGTCTGCCGTGATGCCTTTCTCTCGATAGGTTTCATACAACGCCCGATCAAGCAACCCTTTCTCACGTGCTGTGAGCGTGGTGACGCCACCGGGTCCGCGGTCGGCCAGCATGATGTCGAAGAGGGCATGCAACCCCTGCACTTTGTCGGCTAGCCGATCTCCGCGACTGCGGTCCTGAACATACGATGCGAGGTTGATGCCAGAAGGCAGTAGATCAAACGGATTGAGATGCTGCTCGGAGCCGGGAGCCAGCCGTACAAAGTCTCCACCCAGGGCGGTGCAGAGGTCCTCGTATTCCTTTTCCGGGTCGATCACCACCACCTGCAGTCTGCGCTTGCGATGCTGCAAGAGTTCGCGCATGATGCGAATCTTGTAGAGATACGATTTGCCTGCACCGGTGATGGCGCCACAGAATTCGTGTGGGTTGTCCAGCGACTCGCTCCACTCATCGATTGCGATCGGTTCGCCGTTTGGCGTGATGCCAACCAGCACCCCTGATGGCATGAAGAGTGAGTTACTGATAAACGGGAAAGCCGTTGCCAGGCTGCTAGAGTCCAGGGTGAAGGTGCGCCGTAACTCATCGCGTGCTTCAGGTAAAAAGGAACGGAAGGCTGGCGCGTGCTCATAGGTAGTCGGGCGGGCCACCAGGAACAGATTGTGCAGCACCGCCATCATGCGCTCGGTACGTTCTTGCAAGCTGTGCAGGTCGGTGGCACGCACGATGACGTAGAAGCCAAGCTCAAAAATGCGTTCCTCACCGCTGGCAAGCTGGCTGATCAGTCCATCCACGTCCTGCTCGGCCACCTGCGTCTCCGGGTCGTCCAACCTGCCTCGTCGTAGATTGACCCTCCGCGAGGACTGGTAGGTGTTCTTGCGCCGCAGCAGTTGGCGCAGCATGGTCGCGTTGTCCTGCGGGTGCAGGTGGAAGACGATTTCGGTGATGTCATCGTGCAAGAGCAGAGGAGCGAGCCACCCGGGAGAGACTTCCCGCGGAAAGCAGGTTACCGCCAGGGCACGCGTATATTCACCCTCAAGACAGAGGGCGTCGTGTGTCACTTCTACACTGGCAGGAGCAAGCAAATCAGCCAGGTGTGGGAGATCTGGCAAAGGAAGAGGGCGTATCTTGCCCTGGTGTTGTGGTTGCTCTGCCACTTGAGGTGGGTATACAGAGCCAGGTGAAGAGACAGTGCTATCACCTCTGGTACGTCTTCGCGACTTCACCAGCGTAGGGTGGCCTACACTGGCAAAAGCCTGAGGCGATAGCGGATAGCGCAAGGCACGGTCAGGTGTGAGGCAGCTCGCGTAGAGGGCAGCCAGTTCGTATCCTGACAGGCGGCGGCACTGCAAACCGAGGGAGGCAAGCTGCTGCGCAATGACCTCTGCTCGCAGGTCTAGTTGCTGCTGCGCTTTTTCCAGGCTCTCCGATCTGTTGCGTGCGCCATTTTTGCCAAATGGAACGAGACCAGCCAGCACGTGTTGCTTCGTGTTGCTTCCCTGATCAGCAGGGAGAATGACATAGAAGCGGTGTTCGAGCAGGGTGCGCCGTGCAGCGAGTTCGCGTACATACTGCGCGTGGGCGAGCGCCAGTTCTCGCCAGGTAGCATCCTGCAGCGTTGTCGTTGAGCTTTCCAGCAAGTTCTGCACGTATGGCTTGAGGTCAAGCTGCTGGCTGCGCACCAGGATCTGAATGGGGAATGTCAGAGATTTGAGAAAGGCGCGATACCCTGTGATCATGGACTCTTGTTCCTCTTCAGACCTGAGCGTGTAATTAGTAGCGGTCACCTCTAGGATCGCCCGGTACTCGCGCTGCGTTGGACTGGTTGGGGAGGTGGGAGAGTCCAGACAAAGCACGTTGTGTGCTATGTCGCGTACCCGTACAAACTCGGACTGGACACCGCCCTTTCTGGACTTTGGCGGCATGGTGAATGTGTTTGACTGCTTTCCCACGCTCTGTTCCTTGCCTTCCAGTACTACATGTAGCTCCAGACTGCTTCTATGCGTAGTGGAGCACAGCTACGCTTGTCTTTCTGCTGTTGCGTACTCATGCGCAGGCTGCGCCAGAGATACACCCGGGGATGTTGCCAGTAACTCACGAGCACCAGTAACCAGACCTCCAGCGGCCGATCTGCAACGGAGATTAAGGCCAGGGCAGCTGCTACTCCTGCCGGTATCAGGGTAATGGCGATGCGCAGCACCTGCCCAACAAAAGCAAAAGCTGTCAATGCATCCAGATGCAACCACAGGTTATAGCCCAGACTGCACCCGATGAGCAGGAGCAGTAACTGCCGGGCTGTGAGACCGAAGACGACTTTATCGGGCAGGCTCATATGGGTCGGGACTTTATGCGTTACCTGGTGTGTTGCTTGCATAGGTAGCTCCTCACTTGTCTTCTTGCGCACAGAACGTCTAGTAACATTCGATTCTCTAGGACACCCTTCATTGACCTTTCGCCGCACTACTGACCAGCCCAGCGATGGTTCCTGCCAGCAAGGCCAGTGCCAGCCCAGTCAGCGCCGCGTACAACGACATTTTGGCGAATTCAATCCTACGTTGATTCTCACCAGAGGTCATGTACAGGATGGCTGCCCAGGCAAAGAAGAAGGTGCTGGCAGCCAGGGCAAAGGTGACCACATCTCCCTCCAGATTGTTGAAGAAATTGGTGATACTGGCGATAATGTATGGTATGAGTGCGAGAGCAAAGGTGATAAAAATGTTCACTTCAAAAGTCCCTTCTTGTGCTGTATCAGCATAGTTTTATGCATAAAGGTTTGTGTACAGCTCTGATGAATGGTCTTTTTCATGTTCTTTCTTTCCAATAGTTAGCATTAAGGATGAGTTACCGTCTTATTCGTGATAGCAGGCCTGATGTAGCCAAGCACGCTATACGGGATGGGATTGGACCAGGTGACGACCGAGAGATCAGGCAGCAAGGTCTGTGTCACCAGTGTTCCAGGGCCATTGGCTTCGGCAAACGTGACCGACCCGTTGTGACCTTGTACGGGTGGTATGACACCCACCACAATCGCCACATGTCCGACCAGCGGCGGCGGATCGTACCAGACCATGATGTCTCCCGGCATGGGCAGCCCGCGCTGCGATGGCGGCGCTGTTGCCGAGGGAACCTCATGCCAGCCAGAGCGATGCTGGTAGAGTGACCAGAAATCGATGGCATTGCCTGCTGCTGGTAAAGGTGAACCGGCAAGTGCGTAAGCTCCGGTCACCAGCAGCACACACTGCACACTCCCCTCCTGCCAATCAACCCAGCAGCCTGACCCACTGGGACAGGCGTTAGACCAGAACTGCAGCACCGGCGATGGCATGCCCGCATCGTACCAGGTGTCCGGGCTGCCGTAGAGATGGGCCGCGATGGAAAGCGCCGCCTGTGCTACACTGCTGCCGTTTCCGGATGCCGGGTAGCAGGAGGCTCCTCCTGAAGAAGACGCTGTTGTCGTCGTTGAGATGCTTGCCGTACTCGTGGCTGTCCCTGGTATGCAGACCCCTCCACTGTAGCTTGCCATCTGTCCTGAGAAAAGCGCAGTAAAAAGCAGCACAACGGTCGTGCTGATCAGCAACACTCCACCTCCTGCTACGATGAGTTTGGACATGGCAGATTGTGCGACCTCCTTCCTACAAGAGCGCCATGAGCCGCAGCCCCGTTCCCACGACAGACTCAACGCTTCCCTGGGCTGCATGCAGAGCAGCCGGACCCGCTTCGGCGATCGGACGCAAGGCCCAGATACGCAGCATGCCAGGAATACGCAACGCCAGGTAGAGCACCGCGCTGCTGGTGATGATCGAAAGCAGCGACCCACCCAGATTGAACAGGTTAGCTGCCGTTACGTAGGAAATGAGTGTGCCTCCGATCGCTAAAGCTGACACCTGGAAAAACTGGATGAAGATGGTGGCCGCAAACGTCGAGAGCCACAGGCGCAGGTAGCCCTGCGTTTGAGGCAGCGCGCCACAAAGAAAGGCCAGCGGGGCCAGGACGATCAGCAGTATGAGCAGTGCCAGCCGGAGCAGCATTTGCCAGGCCAGCAGCAGATCCATCACGCCCAGGATGATCGCCAGTACAAAGGCCAGCAGTCCTGCACCCAGCAGGTTGCCATGAAAGATGCCAACGATGGTGTTGCTCAGGATGGTCAAAGAGAACAGGCTGATCACGTCCAGGTTGAGTGCGTTTACCAGATCGATGAACAGGCGAATGAAAAAGAGACTGAAGTTGGCGGCCAGCACCGCCAGGGCCAGGCGCGGCAGAAACTCCATGAGTTTGTAGTAATCGGTGCCGATCTGGCGAGCAATCATGATATTGTAACCTGCGATGACGATAAAGACCGCTACCGCCGCATTGACGACACTGATCGACCACGTCGTAAACTGCATGACGGTGGTATTCTGGTAGGTGCCTGCCGCAGGGGTCTGCGTGATGACGTTGAGCGAACTCTGGTTAATGGCGTCGACCAAAGGCTGTAGGACATTGAAGATATTTTGCGCGATCCACTGGGCTGCCTGAGTCAGCCAGCAGTTGACATCAAAGGGAGCGCAGAAGGCTGGAATGATGGACGTACGAGGCAAAGCTTCTCCTGAGCCAGAGAACGTCGTTCCCTGAAGTGATGGAAGAGAAGGAGAAGATGCGCTCATCGACGTATGTTGTGGCGCAGTTGCATGTACAGGTAAACCTGTCGTTTTGATGCCTGATCCAGCCAACACGAAAAAGCCGATGAGCGTAAGCAAAGTCAGAAAAAGCAGACGAAAGGAACGCCTGTGCCGATAGAGATGACTCATTTGATTCGTAGTGCTATGAACCTCAGCAACGTTCTGCTGATGGAACACCTCCAAAGCCTGGAAACTCTTTCTCTTGTTCCCTACATGGAATGCCAACATGATTATGCCTTCACCCTTGCCTTTGCCAATACGGCTGTGCCAATCTGATACTCTACGCTCTTGATTCATCAGTTACGGGCGCTTCTGCCATTCTCACGACGTCTTGGGGGAGTGGGGGCCGTTCGGGGCAGAAGCGCTGTCAGTGTTGAGTGTAGCCTGCGCTGTGGGAAGAAAGTGAAACAAGTATACCGACTTTTTGGAGTGATTTGCTGAATACATGCGGTGATAGTGCTTCATAGCAGAGAGAGTATGCGTATCTGTTCAGACCAGTTGATCTCGCCTCATTCCTGCTTCTACGACATACGAACAGGGTAGAGCAAGGGATGAACACGTAAGAGTCCTGAGGAAAAAATCTCTTATAGAAGAGTGAAAGAACAACAATCAAGCAGGGTGTGAAGTTGACAAAGTTTGTGCCTATCCGTATACTTACATTTGTTATTTTAGAATACTTGTTCTAGTCATTCATGACACCTGGATGAGCGAGAAGAGTGCTTCCTCTCTGTAGGTAATGGGAGAACTCAGGTACTTCCACCACTTCAGGCCTCTCGTGTATTTCTTTCGACATGCTCATTCTCCTGCTGTCACCTATCCAGGACATGCATGGCTACTTGTTCCACCACGAAAGGAGCTTCGGCTACGGTCGCCTGCCCAAATCTTGTTGGGAGGGATCGCGCCGCAACCCCTGATGACACACCACGATATTGAACCTGCTGATAGTGGAATACCTGAAGAAGAAGAGATCCACCTGGCTCTTCCAGAGCTGTTACCCGCAAACCATACACTGGTTGTAAATCCAGTGAAGCGAATCCTGATCATGCTGTACGATGAATCTGGTGGCGAAGCACAGAGAGTCAAGATGCAGAACATTTCTCCGAGCGGTATACGTGTTCTGATCCCCCTGCTACTGGCCTATCCCAAAGACTGTCCCTATGACATCTTGCTGACGCATCTCTACCCCATGCCAGTTGAAGCAGTCCAAAAGCAACTCCAGGAAGCTAGAGAAATGACGATGCGTCCCTTGCGCAGAGCCATGAGCACTATCAATGCTGACCTTCATCCCTTTGGACTGAAGGTGACCTCAGTACGAAATACGGCATATACCCTAAAACGCTTCCCATAAGGAAGCATCATCTGGAGGACAATTATTTATAGGGTTAAACGTGGTCGAAAACAGGAACTCGGCGACCAATTTTATTCATTATGGTCGCCACGGGGGAATTCAGCACTAACAAATGGGAAGATCAGGAACCGGCCATGCTCGCACTGCACTTACTCCAAATCGCTCTTGTCTTCATTCAGACCTTGACGATTCAAGAAGTCTTAACGGAACCGGCATGGATGAACAAGATGACCAAAGAAGACTGGCGAGAATTGACGCCGTTCATCTACAGCAATGTCAACCCCTATGGATTTATTCGGCTGAACATGACGGAGCGGCTGGCGATTGCACGAGCTAAGGCCGTGTAAAGCGCAGTTTTATCCTTCCTACAGCAAGTGGAAACATCTGATGCAAAAGACAGTTCACGTCGAGCTGTCTCTTGCCTCCAGCAATATTGCTATCCTGCCCCTGGTGTCACCAATGTATGTATTAGGCCTATATATTACACAAAATGGAGTCATTTTTTGAAGGCCTTGAAGCCACTTTGTAGACCGTACAACCTGTTGGGCGAACACTAGATCGAGAAGAAGAACAGGTACTCACCCGCTATTGCTTTGTCCTGGCATTCTTTGAAGAAGTGGATCACAGCAAGAGTTATCGCTCAGTCCCTTGGCTTTCCCAGGGTTAAGAAAGAACGTGGACGATTTTCTCGCTATACCTCGGGAGGAATGGATCGATGATCTCTGTCGCCTCATGGTGCTCATCTTTGAACAGTACGCGCACCTGTTGGCCCTACCGCATATGTTGAAACCAACATTTCAGGGATGAAGTGATATCGGGCCCTCGGATGCCGATCTTATTGTTGATGACTGTTTGATAGCCATTAGGGCAGATGCAGAGTAATGTGTTCAGTCTATATCGCTTCGTCATCTGGCAGGGTGCGTTTTACTGGATTACGATGATCTGTTCCACATTAATTCCGTCAGCATCTATTTTACGCGTCGAGGAAAGCTATTGAGATGGCCTCTTGATGAATTTATGCGCTTGCTTTCCGGAGAAGCTACTATCAGCATCTCCACCCTTCGAACAGAATTTCATACTCGTTGCTAGCAGACATTTGTGCTCTGGTGCAAAGAGTTGCTCTGAACCAGCTTGTCCCGTATTGTATCTTTGACCGTCTGCACCCAAAAAGAAGCTTGGGAGATATTAATCCAGCAGATAATTATAAAATCGCAACATCCGTTGATACTAAAATAAACTATCTTGTTACAGGTAACAAGACATTAGTTAGGCTTTGTTGAAGTACTATAAGGAAAATATCCCCTCGATCCTAAGGCCCTAAGTAAAGGATAGCTGTAAAACATTCTGAATGCTTCTTCTAAAGAAAAACTACTTAAGAGAATGGTTAAGATTTATGATAAAATTTATATATTAAAGTTATGGATAGGCTTTTACTATGCGACGTTTACACATTACTATATTGATAGCGATAGTCATTCTAATGTGGTTTTATATATTTTCGGCATCTAAGCTCATGAATAAAGCACTTGCTTATGTATCCGCAACGTCTACTATCCAGTCAACCCACACAATAAATTCACAACGCTCGAGTAGCACCAATAACGCTATTGATCCAACACTCCTCATTGCTATCATTGCAGGTGGAAGTACAATCGCAGCTGCTCTTATTGCTGGTGCAGTGGCGATCTACCAAGTACGGCGTACTATAGAGTCTGAACAGAAGAGGCAAGAAGAACAGCGTCGACATGAAGAAGAGATATTACGTTTGCAACGCGAACTAGAGGCACAATCCAAGGCTAAAGAACGGGAAGAACAGCGTGAGGCTACGAAAGCAGAAAATCTACGTGTAGCAGCGCTTCTTGCGAAAACCAATGAGGAGCGTCTAGAACTTTACCGGAAAGCTTTGCATGCTGATCCTCGTATTTCGAATCTACAAATTCTTAGCATGAGTCGGCCTCTGAATGTGGTCGATATCTATGTGCGAGTAAGACTTCACGAAGATGCAAGACTCAGCTATGAGATTGATCCAATACTAATGACAGCTGAAAGTGAACACGATCCCAATGCATTACTGAGAGCAAGTGAAAAATATCTCGAGAGTCGAGTTATAAGTGGATTAGATCCGGATGAAGCTTGTCGTCGTTACACACATTGTGTAATAGTGGGCGATCCTGGTGCAGGTAAAACAACTTTGCTCAAGTATCTTACATTGAAAGCGGCTGATAAACAACTCACCGGGCTCCCCAATATCCCTATCCATATAAGTCTCCATAGTTTTGTGAACTCTGGTTTACGTGATCTTCTGGATTTCGCTTCCACTATATGGGATGAGCGTTATGGTTTTCCTCAAGCAGATGCTCGTATATATATGGATGACATCTTGAAAAAGGGTCAGGCAATTCTGCTACTTGACGCTCTTGATGAGACTGTAACAGGATTGAGCCCTGACGAGGCTGAATCATCCTATAAACGTGTTGCTGATGCCATTGTGCAGCTAAAGACTCGGTACAGCCAGTCACCTATTGTTGTCACAGCTCGCAAAGCAGGGTATCAAGGGCGAGCTCCCCTTGTAGGATTTACTGAGTTGGAGGTGCTAGACTTTCGTCAAGAAGACATTGAGCAATTTGTCAACAAGTGGTTCGCCTACTACCAGGACCCTCACAAACAGGTTAATGCAGTTGACCTAAACACCCGCTTAGAGCGTAATCCCCGCATTCGTGCTCTTGGTGCTAACCCACTATTACTCTCGCTTATTGTGCTGGTATATGAGGCCCAACTCGATCTGCCTGATCGCCGTGCCAAATTATATGAGCGCTGCATAGACATTTTGCTCACTGAATGGGATACCAGTCGTAGCATTCAACGACGTCGTGAGTTCAAACCAGAATATAAACAGCAGCTTCTGGAAGAGCTAGCTTGGCACTTTCACCTAAAGGGACAACGCTACTTTCCTGATAGTGAAGTGAAAGCAGTTATTGGAGAGTTCTTACCTGCGGTAGGACTACCGACAGACCAAAATGGAAGGGTGTTGGAGGAGATTGCTAACGAAAACGGTTTGCTCAAGGCACAGGCACAAGGATGGCATGGCTTCTTGCATCTCACCTTACAAGAGTATTTTGTTGCCAAGTTCGTGACTGATCATCATAAGATAGAGGAATTATTGACCCACCGGGGTGATCCCTGGTGGGAAGAAGTAATACAACTCTATGCAGGTCAGGCCCCTGATGCTAGTTCGCTCATACAAATGCTACTTGGGCAGGGGGATGAGGAAGCATTGAAGGAAGATTTATTCCATACAAACCTCATCCTAGCTGGACGTTGTCTGGCAGCCCGTCCGACGATCAGAAATACATATCTGCGGCAGGAGGTGACATCTCGTCTGTTCGATCTGCTAACAACAACACCTTATTCATTAACACTTGAGCAAGTTGCAAATACCCTGGCTGCAATTAGTGGAATAGAGGTAAACGCGGGTTTACTTAAATTGCTTTCCGATCAAAACCTCAGCATATTTATACGCAAGAGAAGTGCTCAGGCTATCAGCCAACTGGGTGACCACTCCGTGGTTCCCGAACTGCTACGATTGCTCTTTGATCAGCAGCTTAGCACCAGTGTCCGTCAGAGCATTGCTTTAGCCCTTGGTGAACTTGGCGATCGATCGGTAGTTCCTCAACTGTTACAGTTGCTCCTGCTTCCCAATCAGCACACTGACACAGGTATACTTTGGAGTTGCGCGCAAGCACTTGGCCAACTGGGTGATCGGTCGATAGTTCCCGAATTGGTACCTCTACTTTCTAACAGACATTTTAGCATAGATGTGCGTAAGAGTATTGCTTCAGCTCTGGGTCGACTTGGCGACAGCACAGCGATTCCCACATTGTTGCGGTTGCTCTCCGATCAGCACCTTGACCCAGATGTGCGCCAGAGTATTACTTCAGCCCTCGGCGAACTAGGTGATCGGTCGATAGTTCCTGAATTGGTACCCCTGCTCTCCGATCAGCACCTTGACTCAGACGTGCGCCAGAGTATTGCCTTAATTCTAGGGCAGTTGGGTGATCGCTCAGTAGTTCCTGAGCTGTTACGGCTGCTCTCCGATCAGCATCTTGACCCAGATGTACGACAGCGTATCGCCTTAGCTCTGGGCGAACTAGGTGATCGCTTAGTAGTTCCTGAGCTGTTACGGCTGCTCTCCGATCAGCATCTTGACCCAGATGTACGACAGCGTATCGCCTTAGCTCTGGGCCAGTTGGGGGACCGCTCAGTAGTACCCGAACTGTTACAGCTGCACTCCGATCAGTACCTTGACCTTGGCGTTCGACAAGGCATTGCTTTAGCCCTCGGCGAACTAGGTGATCGCTCAGTAGTTCCTGAACTATTACGGCTGCTCTCTGATCAGCACCTTGACCTTGACGTTCGGCAGCGTATCGCCTTAGCTCTAGGCCAGTTGGGAGACCGCTCAGTAATTCCCGAACTGTTACAGCTACTCTCCGATCAGTTTCTTAGCTCTTATGTGCGCTGGAGTATTGCCTATACTTTCAGCAAACTAGGTGACCGATCAGTGCTTCGTGATCTGCTCCAACTGCTTTCGGAGCAAAAACTTGATTTAGATGTATTTCAAGAGGTTACTAGAACTGTTGAACAACTTATTTATGATGAAACAGATGTTGAAGCACTAGTTAACCTTTGTCAAACTCTAACAGCACCAGCCTTAAGGCACATTATTTATCGGGCATTGTGGACAATAAGCCTTCAATTACGAGTTAGAGTGCTTACAGCGGATAGATCACCAGGAAAGCAGGTGGAGATTGTCAAATGGTGAGTCAGGGTTACAGACGAGTAATATGACTGAATATCTACAAATAGACTAAATTTCTATCTACTTATAGCGAACCAAAAGTGTGACTTTTCGCCATTAACGTATCAAAATTGAGGAAGCCCAAGTATTATGACTGGATGAAGGTGCTCCGTGAAGACGGTTCATAAGAGGTTTCGTTATCATGTTGGCAGTGATCACCCAAATATGGTTGATTCTTGTTCTACTTGTGTAACCCAAAATAACTCACTTCCTAATAGTACGTCCGTTATCAAAAGGGGATTTGGAGTGCGTCCTCAACGTCCTTTATGAACATATTGTGAGTGATTATGCGCTTTCTTGACTCGTAAACAAAAGTACGTTCAACGCTGTCGTTACAGTCTTCAATGGTGTGTTACGGACGATCATTTTTGCTAGTGCTTTCAAGTATCCAGCAGCAAAAAAGGGCTGTTTTTTGCCTTCTCATTGGCGCAATTTTTTCAGACCATGTAAGTACTCTGGTGTCAAGGCAGAAGCGGAGCGACCTTGATACCAGAGTGCTTACATGGTCCACTCCACACCGCCATAGAGAGGTCTAGTATTCGTGAGTCAATATTGCACCGGAGTTGGCAAGAATAAACGACCGTTAACAGCTCACCTTAAAGACATATCCGCAACGTTTTCTACGCTCAATAAAGCCGCGAACTTCAGATAACGGTCGTTTTTCCTCAGCAATAATTGTCATAATAAACCCACTTTTCTTTGCAGGAAAAAATTGAGGAAATGAATGTAATAGTTACCTTTTCTTCAACAGGATGGAAGTGTGTGGAGATATACGCATATGTACGTTTGCCCGTCATTGCAGCGCACAGTGTCCATCCAATGAAGGCGCTCATACCATAAAGTCTAGCAAAGAGGAGAGATAGGTGATTACAGTAGTTTAAGAAGTGAAATACAATGAATGTACCGATGGACGCACGGAAGCCACACTAGCAGTTATATAGGAAAAAGATGGGGTGATGGTAACAGGTGAGCAGCAGCATGTCAATTACTTTAATTCATCCAGCTTAGT
>Ga0137377_10002076_pt1 | contig 14685 bp, 10 predicted proteins | sample SagtaG_22_FD_104815 | JGI IMG/M metagenome (GOLD analysis project Ga0137377, IMG submission 104815) | Vadose zone soil microbial communities from Sagehorn Ranch, Mendocino, California, USA - Sage2_L_40_16 metaG | ecosystem: Environmental > Terrestrial > Soil > Vadose zone | place: USA... | reverse complement strand
TTGAACCTCCAGAAGAGACTCCGTAGTCACAAGGCCAAGATCGCCGTCTGGGGGATCGGATACATTGGCCTCTCAACGATGGCCTACTACGCGAAGAATGGGATCAGGTGTGTCGGATACGACATTGTCCCGGAAACGGTACGAAGCATCAACGCCGGTGAAATCACACTTGCGGGCCTTGGCCAATGGTTAGGCTTCTCCGCAGTGCCACTCGTCAAGAACGGCCTTATGCACGCGACAAGCAAAGTGAAAGACATCATCGACGACTCCTCGATCAAAGTTCACTTCATCTCGATTCCCACAGAACGGAAGGGCAAACCATGGGACGGTGCGCTGCAAGACGTTTCGAAGAAATTAGGGGCGAAGAAGGTCGAAAACGGGCCGGATCTGCTGATAGTTGAGTCGACGCTCTCACCCGGACAGTGTGACAAGGTCCTGGTCTCTACACTGCGCAGATCAGGACGGGACGTTCCAGTTGAATTCCAGGTAGCCGTTGCTCCGAGGCGTGACTGGTTCGACAACCCTGGGCTCAACGTCCACACGATCCCACGAGTTGTCGGAGGCCTGGACGAAGAATCGAGAGGCGCCGCCATGGACGTGCTAGGGATCATCTGCTCCAAACTAGTCCCTGTTTCTGACCATAGAATTGCTGAACTCGTCAAGTCGACAGAGAACTCGTTCAGAGCCCTCAACATAGCCTTCGCCAACACTCTATCTCGCGCCTTTCCAGACATCGACACGATAGAACTGATCGACGCGGCGGCAACGAAATGGAACTATGTTGCTCACTATCCGGGACTTGGGACTGGAGGATACTGCATTCCCCTCGCTCCTGAATATCTAATTGAAGGCTCTCGGAGCAAAGGAGAACACACCGACCTTCTGTCACAGATTAACGAAGTCAATAGATCCCAGACCAGATTCGTGGGACAACTCATTGCCAAGAGCCTGTCGGGGAGCTTAGTTGGCATACTTGGCCTAAGCTACAAACGTAACCTGAAGGTCCACGTTCTCTCTCCGACGATAATGCTCGCCGAGGTTCTGAAGAAAGCAGGAAAACAGGTCCTGATTCAGGACCCATTCTACTCTGCAAAAGAGATAAAGGAGATTGCAGGAGTAGGCACGTTCAACTACCCAGAGGATTTACTAAAATTCGACTCTCTGGTCATATCTGTTCCTCACCTCGAATATACCGAGACCCCTGTTCCAGCACTCTTGAAATCCATCAAGCGAGGTACCTTTCTGTTGGACGCAGAGGGTGCCTGGCAGAGTTACAGAGACTTCTTCCATCAAAAGGGGATCGACTACCGCAAAATAGGCGACGCCGGTTGGGCATTACCGAGATCGGTGAAATGAACGGGCCTAACCCACGAGTATCGGTCGTAGTGCCGTGCTTCAACGAACAAGACAATATCCGAGATTGTGTGGACGGGATAGCGAAAGTGCTCTGGGCCGCGCAGATTCCACACGAGATCCTCGTGGTGAACGATGGGAGCTCGGATGACACTCTAGCGCGGGCTCATTCTCTCACAATGTTCAATTCGTCCGTCCGTGTTATTGACCTCGGAGAGAACTGTGGAAAAGCTATCGCCCTAAAGGAAGGGGTCCGTCGGGCCAGGGGCGACATTGTTGCTTTCTTCGATGCCGATCTTCAATACAGCCCGATGGATCTCGTCACCATGATTGCCCGATTAGGCGACGGCCTTGACTTCGTAAATGGAACCAGGGACTACAACGGGTACGGTGCTTCCAGAACAGCTTTCTCTCGTCTCTACAATAGAGTCGTCCGATTCCTATTTCGGCTGGAACTCAGAGATTCGAATTGTGGAATAAAGGTCTTGAGAAGGGAAGCGGCCGATGCCGATACGATTTTCAATTATGGCCTTCCCCTAGTTGTACCGCTATTGAAGATTAGGGGATTCGAATCGACCGAAGTCCCGGTAATGCTGCACGAGAGAAAGAACGGAGAGTCGAAGTACTTCCAAGACGGACATTTCCTCGGTGGCTCGAAGAACATTCGAGACATTACCTACCATTCAATAATGCTTCTCAACCTGCTGGCTCACATTCCCTTTGAGCTGGGCTTAAGGGATCGTCCCTCAACGGCAGGCCCCGATTCGTAGATCCTTCGCCTAGCAGATGCAAAGAACCAATGGCGAGAATCGTAGTTCTTAGTCGACGAAACATTACGCACCCTCGTGCGGGGGGTGCTTCGCGCTACGTGCACGAAATATTCCGACGACTCGCGAAGAATCACAATGTGACGGTTATTTCTCAGGGTGCGTCTTCGAGCAGACCGACCGAAGAAATTGACGGACTGACCTATGTGAACGTTCAAGGAGATGCAATGAGACTTCGGCTGCCGCTAAGGTATGTCAGAAGGTTCGCTCGCGACGCGGACATTCTGATCGATAATGCTGATGTCGGGATCCCTTGGTTCTCCCCCTTATTTGCTAAGAAGCCTGTAGTCACAATAATACACCAACTTGTGCGCGAAATCTTCTACGAAGAACTGCCCCCTATCCTTGCCACCGTAGGATACCTATCTGAGCCTGCGGTATATCGACTGTATTCAAGGTCGATGATTGTTGCCATGTCAAAGAGCACAGCAGAAGACCTACGCCAACTAGGGATACCCCAGAAGAACATCCGAATCATAGGCCCCGGTTGTCCTTACCCATGCAATGAAAGAATACCCCTGGACATGCGTTCGCAAACACTGATCGGATGCGTCAGCAGGCTCATGCGATATAAGGGAGTACAGTTTGCAATTGGAGCGATAAACAAAGTTAGAGAGCGCATTCCAGACATCCGGCTTGAGATCGCCGGATCGGGGCCCTATCAAGAGGAATTGGAGAAGCTAGCAAATCGAATGGATCTGGGCACTAACGTTGCTTTCTTGGGAAGAGTTACGGAGCAAAGAAAACTCGACTTTTATCGTGAATCGAGAGCGATTGTTCTAGCGTCGATCCGAGAGGGCTACGGACTGTCGGTTATAGAGGCCAATTCAGTCGGAACTCCGGCCATAGGCTGGAACGTGCAAGGTTTGAAGGACTCCATTGTCGATAATTCTACTGGGCTGCTTGCAAACTTCCCAGATATTGGTGATCTCGCTAAACATATTGTCGACCTTATGACTAACAATTCAGCTTGGAACCGCATGTCAGAGAATGCATGGAAGTGGGCTCAAGATCATTCCTGGGACCGATCTGCACGTGAATTTCGAGACACAATCGAGTCGATGCTGAGCTAGGTGAGAAAGGGGCCCAATTGCGAAGAATCCATCTGAAAACTCTCAACCTCGAACCGTAAGGGAAACCCATTATGAATATGAAAGCAGCCTTCCTACGCCTAGTTTTTGGGGCGCTACTCGTCGTCTTCGCTTTGCGGGATTACCTATTTGGGACTGGACTGTACGTTTACCGGGACTGGAGTTGGCCGCTTTCGACCCAGTTGACGCCGAGGTCCGTATTATCCCCAACCGCGATGACTAACGGTGCACCCGATCCCTTTGGTTTCAGTCGCATGTTTCTCACATGGCCCATTTATCTTGTGGACAGATTTACTACCAATTTTGTTCTTGCTGAAAAGACCTTCATAGTTTACCTCTTCAGTGTATTCATTCTGCTAGCTTTCGTCTTCGCAGAATTGTTGGTCAAGTTGCTCAATGGTTATAGCTCGAACCCATTGAGGGGTTGGCGGAAAGAAGCTTTCATTCTATTCACAGTAATACTCGTCTTCGCGAATTTTTGGTCGATTCAGCAACTGTCCGACCTTTACTTCACTGCAATGACAGAATTCCTTCTGGTCGCAATTTCCGTCATAACGATTCTCCTGCGAAACGCCGACATCAAAGCTATGATCCTTGCGGGCGTAGCTTTGACGCTTTGCATATTCCTTGACCCAAACATTTACGCTTTTGGCTTCATTACAATCGCCATAGTCACGGCTAGCGTTTCGTTTTGGAAGAAGTTGAGGCTAAGTTCCTTGAAACGTGCCATAGTCCGAATCGCGATGGTCTTCTTGGTTTCCTTGCCTTCTCTCGTGACGATAGTGTATGCGATTGAATACAGTACGGGAACGAATCTTCGTGCCCCAGGGACCTATCTTACGAGCACTAACAACTTGTCCTTGCAAAACGCGATTAGGCTACTTGGTTTTACTTGGTCTCTGGTCGCCTATGGCCCCCCGTCGCTCCTCAATACCGCAGCTTCAATTTCTTCGTTACCAGCCATGGGCTCCCCATCGTACGCATTGCTTCCTGGAGGGTTCCTCACAGGGTTTTGGCTAGCTTCTACGTGGGCCCTGCCTGTTTGTGCATTCCTTAGCGTCGCGGTAGCGCGGTACAGAAGAGTCTCAATTCCAGCTGCTGTAGTCGCCAGTTTCGGCTTGCTAATGACTCAGCCCCAATTGTTCCCCTTTCCTTACCTTCTCGAACAACCGCTAGCCGGAGTTCCGATTTTAGGTGGAGCCTTTTCGACTGTTTTCGCCATACCCGACCACATTCTTGTAATGGTGGCGTTAGCCTACGTAATCCTAGCATCGATTAGCGTCTTTGCTTTAATCACCAGCAATTTTCCGCAAAGGAGATCTTCGCCCAAGCATGGCTTAGGCTCTACTGGGTCGTTTCCGACTTTATCTGTCAGAAACAAGCGTCTAAAATGGGTGCTTCTAGGCGTCACCCTCTGCTTGTTGATATTTCCCTCTTGGCAACTTTTTTCCGGGTCCTTTTTCCCCAGCGGTTACACGCCAGGGCAAGGCGGAAACGGAATCCCTAATTCAGGAAGCTTCACTCCCGCGGTTCCTCCCCAAAACATGATTGCGATATACAATTGGCTCCTCAGCCAACCTAACTCTTTCAACATCTACTGGCCTGGTGCTGATGGAGCGAGCTATTCGTGGAGCAATAAATCGACCCCGAGCATTGCCTGGGTCGACTCACCGAAACCCACCTACTTAACATCCAGTGCTATACCTGGTATGTTCCCCGAGCCCCTGAGATTTCTCCTATCGACAAATCTTACGGCTGATGTTGCAGAATATTTGGGGGCCCTAGACATTCGATATTTGATCCTCCAACCTTACTCACCTACCGGCCTAGATTACTCCTGGGGAATAAGCAACTATACGACACTAACAAGTACTCTGCAACACACGCCTGGGTTATATTTGGCGAAGGTTGACGGAGACATTTCCGTCTTCGGGGTGTATGACACGTGGGGGCCCGTATATCGGCCTGACTTCGTATTCGATCACCCGACAGGTGAATCCAATTATGCTGTGGCGTACAACGCTTTATCGTCACTGGGGGTGCACGTTGCCATCACCAATAGTAGCCAGATAGGAACGAGACTGTGTATTGATGAGATCAGTTGTGCCGTATCTATCACATCGCCGTCTTTCTTGGCCGAGAATCTTCCAAGCGACACGAGTCTCGTTTGTTTGAACGGATCAAATGATGACACTAGTCAAGTGATTGAACTCGAACCGAGCGGCTACGCCTATCTTCCGGCTCCGCAGTCTTCTTGGATTGTTACCAACTGGGGAACTGTCCCGGTTATTGCCAGTATTAATGATTCCTTGCGTTTGAGTTTCAACGGAAGTTCGATAGTTACGCTGAGCTACAACGGTACAGTGACAGATCATAATCCAGGTGGATTAACGATCCCGAACGAAGACACAGTTGTCGTCAATGTCGGTTTCATGTACCGAACATCGAGTAACAGCGACGCTTCTCTTCGAGTCGTGACTCCCCTCTTGAACAGTCAATTCTTGACTACATCGATTCCCCAATCCGGCGAATTTCCTAGGTCTGAAGGCTGGGCGTTAGCCAGGTACCAACTCGCCTTGCCGCCGAGTACGCGAGTATTTACGGTGAGGGTGCAAGTCACCGAATCAACCGGGTGGGTAGAACTGAGAAACACCATGATGAATGTCTCATATATCCAAATAGACCCTCAATCGTCCTTCGGACTTGCTTTGCCGATTGCGGGCAACGTAACTCTGAATCTGGAAACATCATCAAAGTACACCTACGTGCAATCCGAAGGGAATGGTTTCGTTCGGCAAGGAAACGAGAACGTCACAATTGCATGGTCAAGTAGCCCCACTTGGGTGGAATTGAACTCTTCCGGAGGATATCCGCTTTTGATTTCCGGAAAACTGGCCGTGAGTCAGATTGTGTTTAGCCAAGTCCCACTGACAACACAAGGAACAGGCTCAGCCAACGTCTCAACTGGGGACAATTCAATAGACATGCCTTCTAGAGGAAGTGTGGTCTTTGCACGAATGTATGACGCTGGTTATTCTCTGGATGGCGGGACCAACGATCCGTCACCGATCCCAACCCTAGACGGAATGAACCTTTTCGTAGCCGCTGGACCTGGTAAACTCTCCGTTGCACTTTCTACTCTCCTTCCGTTGAGCATTGGTTATTCAGTTTCGTTGATAGCCGATGTCGCGGTGGTGATGGTTGTCTTCAACATTAGCATACGCGGATATCTAGGTGTGCGAAAGAGAAAACTTGTGGCGTTGATTCATCGCGACCGTCAGGATATGATGTGAAAGCTGACGATCAGTGCTCGAAAAAGCGGAGGAAGAAATTAACGTCCCCCATAATATCCGTTAGAAGGAGAGAGCCATTACGATGACAAATACCAATCCTCGAAATTACGAACGCTTGCCGAGCAATCATTCCCTCTCGCGCCTCTCCTCCTTCTGGGAGGGTAAAACCGTTCTTGTAACAGGCGGTGCCGGTTTCATAGGTTCCCACCTAGTGGAATCGCTCGTAACCATGGGAGCCAGCGTCAGAATCGCTGACTCTTTCACAAACGGGTCAGCTGAAAACCTTAAGGACGTTTCAGAGAGTATTCACGTAGTCTCTTGCGATCTCACTAACTCTAGCAACTGTATTGAGGCGTGTCAGGGCGTGGACGTCGTGATGAATCTGGCCGCTAAAGTCGCAGGAGTTGGCTACAACACGAATCATTCTTCTGAGATGTTTCTCTCGAACGTAAGGATAGGCATGAACATGCTAGAAGCAGCCAGACAGACTAAGGTCGAAAAATTTCTCTGCGTTAGCTCCGCCTGTGTGTATAGTCGAGAAGCTCCAGTTCCCACAAATGAGAAGGACGGATTTCTGCTTGACCCGGAACCGTCAAATCTAGGTTACGGTTGGGCCAAAAGAGTCTTGGAAGTCCAGTCGAAACTGTACGCCGAGCAATATGCAATGAAAATCGCCATCGTACGTCCCTTCAACACGTATGGTCCAAGAGACCATTTCGATTCGAAATTTGGTCACGTCATACCATCACTATTGCTTCGCGTGACCTACGGAGAGAATCCGTTGGTTGTTTGGGGAGACGGCAAACAAACCCGTTCCTTTGTCTTTGTGTCTGATGTCGTCAGAGGGATGCTAATGTCCATTGAGAAATACGCCACGGCTGATCCGATAAACATTGGGAGCGACGAAGAGATATCGATTGGTGACCTCGCCCACCTTGTCGTAGACCTTGTCGGGAGTCGCACCAAGATAACCTTCGACCCATCGAAACCGAAAGGTCAGCCCAGAAGATGCCCGGACGTAACAAAGGCCAAGACAGAGATTGGTTTTGAAGCTAAAACGAAGCTATACGATGGCTTGCGGACAACCATAAGCTGGTTACGAGAAGGAGGACATGCTCGTGGAATCCACCCAATTGAAACGAGTGCTTTCAAAGCTTAGCATATTCACTTCGTCTCACTTCATAACATCCGGCCCGGGAACGGAACTAGAAGCGTTTCTCCGAGACAGGACAAGTTACGTTGCGTGTATGTTTCACCCGTTTTACTTTTCAAGACTCAGACATACGTTTGTCAACATCTATGTAAGAGGACAATTGGAGAGCCGTTTGCGTTTTCGCACTCTTCCTAGATTCGGAGTTCTCAATTACACTAGAGACTTTATCCTCTCCTTGGTTATACCGCTCAGGCTCAAGAGACGATTCGACTTCTACATTGGGTCCAACCCCCTTAACGCCTTTGTGGGAATCATCATGCAAAGGCTGGGATTCGCTCGATGGGTGATTTTTTACAAGATCGATTACGTGCCTATCAGATTCTCTAACCGAATGATGAACGCTCTTTATAACCAAATAGATCGGTTGTCCTCTAGGTACAGCGACTGGACCTGGAACCTCGCCCAACCCATGATTGACGAACGACTGAGGCGAGGCATTTCTCTCGGGAAGCAACTAGTCGTGCCGATTGGAACAAACTTCGAAAGAATTCAGCGAATGCATTCGCAAGACAAAGCTCGAAACAAGCTGGTTTACATGGGCTCACTCAGAGCAGGCCAGGGAATTGAGCTGGCTATCGAGGCGTTTCCTAGAATCAAAGCAACCGTGCCGGATACGGAACTATTGATTGTCGGTTCCGGTCCCTTGGCGAGCAAGTTGAAAGACCGCGTCAGTGAGCTTGGCTTGGGTGATTACGTGAGCTTTACTGGCGAGGTCCCTGATCACAGCAAAGTCGAACAGATTCTCACTGGGTGCCATATTGGACTTGCCCCCTATGAGCCCTCAGAAGACAACTTCACCCAGTTTACGGAACCGGGAAAGGTCAAAGTCTATCTTGCCTGCGGACTTCCGGTTATCATAACAAAAGTTCCCAAGATTGCAGAGGAAATAGAAAAACGAGGTGCAGGACTCTTGATCTCTTATGACTCGCTTGAGCTGTCTGAAGCGGTTCGGAAACTCTCTTGTGACAAAGAAGCCTACGCTTCGGCTCGCTCTGCGGCCATTGCCTTTGCGTCAGAATACGAATGGACTAGCGTTTTTGCAAGGGCGTTCGGTTCAATGTTGGACCGAACCTCGACTCGAACTAACGACGCATGAATCGGCGAGTGCCCAAACACATCGTCTCATCGTCTTAAGCTAGGATGATTCTTGGTGTGATTGCAGGCCGTAACCGTCCATCATGAATCAAAGGCTACGCTCACGCTTGCCAGGACTCAAGGGTGATCTGATGCCGAAGGTGCTGATCGTTGGTCAGGGTGGTGAATACAATCTAGAGGGCTTCACCGGCAACGCTTTCGAGGAACTCGGGTGGGTCGTGCGTAGGTTCGACAGCTACCTGAAGGTTCCCCGCGAATCCAAAAGCGCGTTCCGGATGCTGGCAACGCGATCTTCTGCATTTCGTAAGGTGGCCACTAAGGTCGGAGGAGTCCAACGAAGGCTTGAAGAAGCAATTTCGTTAGAACGTCCTGATCTCCTGCTCGTTTGTAAAGGTGAGCTCTTTCCTCTTCAGAGTGCACTCAATCTCAAGAAGCTAGGTATTCACAGTGTATTGTGGTATCCTGATGATCCAAGGTTCTTGAAATCTCTCCTTCTAAAAATAGCTTCAGTTTTTGACCTTGTAGTGGTTTCTTCTAAGTCGACGCTTGCGACCCTTCACGAAGCTGACATGGACAAAGCCATTCACCTTCCTTTTGGTTGTGATCCCAAAATCCATAGATCTCTGAACGTGGAAAAAACAATGGATGTGAGCTTCGTAGGTACGTGGTATCCGGAAAGATCGAAACTGCTTTCCAAGCTTGCAAAGTGTGATCTAAGGATCTGGGGGGCCTATTGGAGAACCCCATTTGTTGCGAGACGGGTGAGGAGACATCTGGTGTCAGGGGCAGCATATGGAGAAGAGTATGTTCGGATCCTGAACCGATCGCGAATTACCATCAATATGCACCACGCGACGGATTCGAGCCCGGAGGGTAAGCCCAATATGAGAGTTTTTGAAGCCTCAGGCTGCGGCTCGTTCCAATTGACCGATTCCGCCCCTGGACTTACTTCTGCTTTTGAGCCCAATAAGGAAATTGTCTGTTACAACTCCCCCGAGGAACTGGTGGACCTTGTGAGCTACTATATCGACGCAAAAGAAGAGAGAAACGAGATTGCGAGAGCAGCACAGCATCGCGCTTACGCCGAACATACATACGTTAATCGAGTCGCGTCGCTTCTGACTGCGTTAGGCCTTCCACCTGTTAGATCCTCTTAGGACCAAGCACCAGCGGCTCTCTGCTTCGGGAAACCTTATCACTCCACCCCATTGAAGGCGACCCACGAGGATCCTGGGTGAAAGGCTCCCTTCCTGAATCGTTCTGGAAAGGCAAGAGTGTTCTTGTCACGGGGGCTAGTGGTTTTGCTGGGCGAAACTTGTCTAGCCTTCTCTCCCGTTCAGGTTCGAGGGTTCGCTGTTTTGTCAGGTCCAGGAACGACTTCTCGACGGATGAGGCGGGAACATCCCTTGTTGTGGGAGACGTTCAAGACTACCAGAGCATACTCGACGCCCTGAAAGATGTCGATGTTGCCTTTCACCTTGCCGCGATCACACTCATACCAGAAACAAGAGTTAAGACCTTCAATACATTCACTACCAACGCACTGGGAACTCTCAACTTTCTCATGGCCGCCAAAGCATGTGATGTCCCGAAGGTAGTCTATGTCAGCACGTGCCATGTTTACGGCAAGCAGGAGAAGCTTCCGATCACCGAAGACATGGCTCCTAAGCCGATCGATATTTACTCGGCTAGCAAATTATCTGGTGAGAGTCTTGCACTTTCGTTCGCAGAGATGCACGGAATGGACATCTCAATCAGTCGCGCCTTCAACCACTACGGACCCTATCAAAGACCAGACTTCCTCGTACCCTCAATCATCCTTAGATTGTTGAAGGGAGAGAAACTCGCAATGGGCAACCCTGCACCCACGAGAGACTTCAGCTTCGTAGAGGACATCGTCCGAGGCTATGCTCTGCTTGCCGAGAAAGGCCGATCCTCAGAGATCTACCATTTCGGTAGTGGACAAGAAAGATCAGTCCAAGAGATAGTTGAGACTATCATGAAGATTAGCGGTGTCAAGTCTGAGGTCCATTGGAATCCGGATGCTCGTCGCGTCGACATTCCAAGATCAGTTGGAGACTACTCCAAGGCTAGGAAGGAGCTCGGCTGGAAGCCAGAGGTTGATTTCGAGGATGGGATGAAGAAAACGGTGGCTTGGTACCGGTCGCAATTAGATTCACGGAATCCTAAGATGATCCATGTCCCAAACGCTTGACCGGATAAGGCCCTACCTCCGAAAGCACTTCGAGCTCAACAAGACAGAATTCGTTCCCGGCAAGACACGGATCCCTCTCACCATACCCACCTACGGCTCGGAAGAGGTCGAGGAAGCTGTTGACAGCCTACTCTCAACATGGGTGACAATGGGAGCCAAGGTGAAGAAGTTTGAAGAAGCCTTCGCCCGGTACAACGGCTCGAAGCACGCAGTAATGGTCAACTCGGGCAGCTCGGCAAATCTCCTCGCCCTCTCAGTCCTAACCAACCCAATCCTTCCAGACTTTATCGAAAAGGGCAGCGAAATCATTACTTCCGCAGTCACATGGGCCACAACCGTCTACCCCATCAGCAACGTCGGCTGCACCCCCGTCCTTGTCGACGTCCATCCGCGAACCTTCAACGTAATCCCAGAACAAATAGAGAAGGCAGTCGGACCCAAGACAAAGGCCATCGTCCCGGTACATCTGCTTGGAGGTCCCTGCGAGATCGACCATATCAAGAAAATCGCAGAAGACCACGATCTCTTCCTTGTTGAAGACGCCTGCGAGTCAACCGGAGCCGAGTTCCGTGGACATAAGGTCGGCAGCTTCGGCGACATGGGGACCTTCAGCTTCTTCATCAGCCATCACATCTCGACCATTGAGGGAGGAATGATCGTCACCGACGATGCCGTGCTCTACGAATATCTTAAGTCGATGCGAGCATTCGGTTGGGTCCGAGACCTCCAAGACAAAGACAAACTAGCCGCAGCCAACAATAGCATAGACCCACGCTTCCTCTTCATCACCCACGGCTACAACCTACGACCTACCGAGATACAAGGCGCATTCGGAATACACCAAATCAGGAAGCTAGATCAGTTCATCGATCTTAGAAGAAGAAACGCAATCTACTGGAACAAGAAACTCTCGCCGTACTCTGACATGTTAGCCCTACCAGAAGAACAACCTGGTGCAAAACACGTCTACTTCGGATACCACCTCACAGTCGCCCCAGAAGCCCATTTCAGTCGAGAGCAACTTGTAAACCATCTTGAAAGCAAACTGATAGAGACCAGGCCAATTATGGCCGGTAATATGGCAGAACAACCCGTGATGAAACAGCTGCCACATCGGGTCAGCGGGTCTCTGCAAAACTCTCGAATGATAATGAGAAACTCATTCTTCTTCGGAAACCATACCGGAATAGGTCCAACTGAAAGAGAATTCATCGCTGAGACCATCATTGAGTTCTTGAACGGGACCTCTCACAAATAGACACACGTTCATACCAGTATGTTGAACTGAAACAGGTTCTCTTGAGACTCGTGGCAGCATCGATGAACTAGAACGAACTTGAAAAAGGAAGCCGTTTGAAGGAGACGAGTAAACTTGGAAACCAAGAAGGTGCTCGTGACTGGCGGGGCGGGTTTCATGGGGTCCTGGCTAGTCGACAATCTTGTCGACCAGGGGCACGAAGTCGTAAGCGCAGACAACTTTCTTGGTGGAAAGGAGGAGAACGTCAATCCCGACTGCGAATTTGTTAAGGCTGATCTCGTCAGAAGACAAGAAGTGAGACCCCTCGTCAAGGGTGTCGATCTGATCTTCCACCTTGCCGCCTACGCCGCGGAGGGCCAGTCAATCTTCTCCCCGATATCCATAAACGAGATCAATATTGTCCCTATGAACAACCTCTTGGTCGAAGCAGTCAACAACAACGTCCAACGATTCATCTTCACCAGCTCCATGGCCGTCTACGGTCAACAGAAACCACCTTTCGACGAGAAGCTTCCTAGGAAGCCTGAGGACCCATATGGAGCGGCCAAGACCTATTGCGAGACCGTGCTGGAAATCTTCAGCCAGATCCACAACTTCGAACATGTCATCCTCCGCCCCCACAACGTCTTCGGCCCAAGACAGAACATTTCAGACCCCTATCGTAACGTTCTCGGGATATGGATCAACCGGATAATGCGAGGGAAACCCCCGATCATATACGGTGATGGAAAGCAAAGCAGAGCCTTCAGTTACATAGATGACGTAACACCCGCCATTGCAAATGCTGGGTTCAACGCCAAAGCGAAAGGACAGATATTCAACATTGGCACAGACCAGCCAACGACGGTTGCAAAAGCCTGCAAGCTTGTTCTCGAAGTAATGGGCTCAGAGCTCAAGCCCCAATACGAGAAGGCCCGTCCCGGAGAGGTAAAACATGCGTACTGCACGGTGAAGAAGTCGATTAATCTCCTCGGATATGAGACACGGAACGGCCTCAAGGACGGTCTGGAGAAAATGGTAGAATGGGCTAGAAGGGTAGGACCCCAAGAACCGACGTACACACTACCACTCGAAATCACAAAGGGCGCACCTAGAGTCTGGCTAGAGAAAGCAATCTAGGTTTAGCGCGAAAAATACTTGTGGGACAGATTCTGGGCTTCCCAGTATAGATCAGGTGAGCCGATGTCTAACCATATCTCGCTTGACACAACCTTTGTCGTGTACACATTAAGATTCCAGTCTACCATCTTCTGGATGCCGTCCGTGAGCTGGAGCTCTCCTCCGAAACCGGCTGACGTAGATTCGAGCGCCTTGAAGATGTTGTTGTTGAACACGTAGACTGGCATTATAGCAAGTTTCGAAGCCGGTTTCTGAGGCTTCTCGACAAGACGTTTCACCTTGAAGATCCCGTTAGCATTCGTCTCGCCCTCTACGATCCCAAAACGGGTCGGATCCTCCACTTCCATTGACAGGAACAACCCGTCCGCCTTGGACTCCTCACTCAACGCCATAACCCTGCGCAAGTGATCAACATTTCTTGAAATGAAATGACTATCGCCAGCGTGCACCATGAAACGATCAATTCCCACGAAACTCTTAGCCTTCAAGACCGCATCCCCAAAGCCCCGCGGCTCCGGTTGGTTCACCCAGACCACCGTCGAACCGTCAACCATCTTGTAGAACGCCTCCAACTCCCACGCCGGACCATCCAAACCCTTACTGTCAAGCATCGAAACAAACGAGAAATCTGGAGTAAAATGATCTTCAATAGCCCTCTTACCACGCCCCACAACAAAACAGAACTCGCGAAATCCCACCTGATACAATTGCTCGAAGACCAGCTGAACAATAGGCTTCAAACACAAATCACGATTCTTCGCCCTAGCAAAGACCGGCAGCATCTCCTTCGGCTGCTCCTTGGTCACGGACAGGAGCCTCGTCCCCAGTCCTGCCGCGGGGATTACAGCCTTCCTGAGCACTGGGATCCTCTTCCTCGTCAGGCAACCTCTCCTTCAGCTTATAATTTCGCTGATTCTATTATCAACTTCTTGAAGGTGGCCTTGAACAAATGGTCGGTAGAGAATCACCCTAGCTTCTTGAACGTCCGAGCCTTTATCGTCAGTCACGTCATCTTGAAGAGGGCCGGGTAGCCCCAGCGACCATTCCAAGGCAGAATCTATGGCCCGGATATGGTGGCTGATCGTTTTCGGAGCAGCGTGCTACGGTTTCGGAGCACTCTCAGTCACCGCAGACGAGCTCTTCGGTATCGCCCAGTTCTACGGACCCAGCGGCCTCTACTACTTCCCCATCATAGGCCCGAGAGGACTCTGGGACTCATGG
>Ga0137377_10002071_pt1 | contig 14697 bp, 9 predicted proteins | sample SagtaG_22_FD_104815 | JGI IMG/M metagenome (GOLD analysis project Ga0137377, IMG submission 104815) | Vadose zone soil microbial communities from Sagehorn Ranch, Mendocino, California, USA - Sage2_L_40_16 metaG | ecosystem: Environmental > Terrestrial > Soil > Vadose zone | place: USA... | reverse complement strand
CGCGGAACCTCGGGCGGCATGTCGGGCTGGTAGAGGATCGACGACAGGTCGAGCCCCCGGGCCTTCCAGTGCTCGAGCGCCGGCTTGAAGTCGAGCCGGTCGACGCGCCCGATCATCTCGTCCATCGTCCGGAACCCGAGGGCCGCCATGTGCTCCCGGACCTCCTGGCCGACGAACCGGAAGAAGTTCACGACGTAGTCGGCCTGACCGGCGAAGCGCTTGCGGAGCTCCGGATCCTGCGTGGCGATCCCCACCGGGCAGGTGTTGAGGTGGCAGACCCGCATCATGATGCAGCCCAGCACCACCAGCGGCGCGGTCGAGAAGCCGTACTCCTCGCCGCCGAGCAACGCGGCGATGACCACGTCGCGCCCGGTCTTCATCTGGCCGTCGACCTGCACGACGATACGGTCCCGAAGCTTGTTCATCACTAATACTTGTTGCGTCTCGGCCAGCCCGAGCTCCCAGGGAACGCCCCCGTGCTTGATCGAGGTGAGGGGCGAGGCGCCGGTGCCGCCGTCGTGGCCCGAGATCAACACGACGTCGGAGAACGCCTTCGCCACGCCGGCCGCGACGGTGCCCACGCCGACCTCGGCGACCAGCTTCACGTGCACGCGCGCCTCGGGGTTGGCGTTCTTCAGGTCGTGGATCAGCTGCTTGATGTCCTCGATCGAGTAGATGTCGTGGTGCGGCGGCGGCGAGATCAGCTGCACGCCGGGCGTCGCGAAGCGCACCTTCGCGATCCACGGATAGACCTTCGGTCCGGGGAGCTGGCCGCCCTCGCCGGGCTTGGCGCCCTGGGCCATCTTGATCTGAAGATCGGTCGCATTGACGAGGTACTCGCTGGTGACGCCGAACCGCCCGGACGCGACTTGCTTGACCGCGCTCCGGCGCCAGTCGCCGTTGGGGTCGCGCCGGTAACGGGCGGCGTCCTCGCCGCCCTCGCCCGTATTCGACCGGCCACCGATGCGGTTCATGGCGATGGCGAGGGTCTCGTGCGCCTCCTGGCTGATGGAGCCGTAGGACATGGCGCCGGTGGCGAACCGCCTCAGGATCGACTCGATCGGCTCGACCTCCTCGATCGGCACGGGTGTCGCGGCCGGCCGGAGCCCGATGAGTCCACGCAGGGTCGCGAGCTGCTTGCTCTGGTCGTCGCACAGGCGGGTGAAGTCCTTGAACTGCGCGTAGCTCCCGCTTCGCGTGGCGTGCTGGAGCCTGGCGATCATGTCCGGGTTGACCATGTGGTGCTCGCCGTCGCGCCGCCACTGGTATTCGCCGCCCCAGTCGAGCTCGGCTCCGACCGGCCGCTCGGGGAACGCGCGTTCGTGGCGCCGCCGGATCTCGTCGGCGATCACGTCGAGCCCGATGCCGGAGATACGCGAGACGGTGCCGGTGAAGTAGCGGTGCACCAGGTCGCCGTTGAGGCCGATCGCCTCGAAGATCTGGGCGCCGGTGTAGCTCTGAAGGGTGGAGATCCCCATCTTGGCCATGACCTTGAGGATTCCCTTGTTCAAGCCCTTGATGTAGTTCTTGATCGCTTTCGTCCGGTCAATGTCGGTCAGCAGGCCCTCGTTGATCATGTCGTCGATCGTCTCGAAGGCGACCCATGGATTGACCGCGCCCGCGCCGTAACCGATCAGGAGACAGAGATGATGTACCTCGCGCGCGTCGCCGGTCTCGATCACGAGCCCGCACCGCGTGCGCTCTCCGCGCCGGACGAGGTGGTGGTGCATGGATGCCGTGGCCAGCAGGCTGGGGATCGCCGCCGTCTTGCGACTGATGCCGCGATCCGAGAGGATGATGACGTTGTAGCCTTCGGCGATCGCCTCGCTGACGCGGCGCTGGAGCAGCTCGAGGATCCGCTCGAGACCCGCCGCCCCCTCGGCGACCGGATAGAGCATCGGCAACGTCAGCGCCTTGAAGCCGCGCTCGCCGACGTGGGCGAGCTTGGCCAGCTCCTCGTTCGTGATCACCGGGTCCTTCAGGACGATCTGGCGGCAAGACTCCGGCTCGGGCACGAGGAGGTTCCGCTCGGGCCCCACCGTCGACTCCATCGAGGTCACCAGCTCCTCGCGGATCTGGTCGAGCGGGGGGTTGGTCACCTGCGCGAAGAGCTGCTTGAAGTAGTCGTAGAGCGGCCGGGGACGATTCGAGAGCACCGCCAGGGACGTGTCGGTGCCCATCGAGCCGATGGGCTCCTCGCCGTTCTTGGCCATCGGGCCAAGCAGGATCCGAAGATCCTCGTGCGTATAGCCGAACGCGATCTGCCGCGTCAGCACGGTCGCGTGGTCGGGCGCCGGCACGGCGTGCGCCTTGAGCTCCTCGAGGTGCACGAGGTTGTCCCGGAGCCAATCGGCGTACGGATGCTCCGCGGCCAGCTGCGCCTTGAGCTCCTCGTCGTCGACGATGCGCCCCTTGGCGGTATCGACCAGGAAGATCTTTCCGGGGTGCAGCCGCTCCTTCATGAGGATCTTCTCGGCGGGGATGTCGAGGACGCCCACCTCGGAGGCCATGACGACCATGCCGTCCGTTGTGACGTAGTAGCGCGACGGCCGGAGCCCGTTCCGGTCGAGCACGGCGCCGATGACGGTTCCGTCGGTGAAGGCGATCGAAGCGGGCCCGTCCCACGGCTCCATCAACGAGGAGTGGTACTCGTAGAACGCGCGCCGCTCTGGGCTCATCGACTCGTGGTTCTGCCAGGGCTCCGGGATCATCATGAGGATCGCGTGCGGCAGCGACCGCCCGTTCATCACCAGGAACTCGAGCACGTTGTCGAACGTGGCCGAGTCCGAGAGGCCGTCGCGCGTCACCGGCAGCACCTTCTTCAGATCGTCCCCGAGCACCTCCGACCGGCAGAGCGCCTCGCGCGCGCGCATCCAGTTGATGTTGCCGCGCAGGGTGTTGATCTCACCGTTGTGCGCGATGTACCGATACGGGTGCGCGAGCGGCCACGACGGGAAGGTGTTGGTGCTGAACCGCTGGTGCACGAGCGCGAGCGCCGACTCGAAGTCGGGATCCGCGAGATCGGGGTACATCGTCTCGATCTGATCCGCGCTGAGCATGCCCTTGTAGATGAGCGTGTTCGAGCTGAGGCTCGGCATGTAGGCGAACTTGTTTTCCGGAATATCGAGCGCCACGACGGCCTTCTCGAAGAGCTTGCGGATCACGTAGAGCTTGCGCTCGAAGTGCGCGTGGTCCCGCACACCCGGCCCGCGGCCGATCAGCACCTGCGTGATGTGCGGCTCGACCGAGAGCGCGCTGGCCCCGATCAGGTGATCGTCGGTGGGGACCTCCCGCCAGCCGAGAAGCCGCTGGCCCTCCTCGTCGACGATCGAATGCAGGAGCGCGCGCACGCGGTCGCGCTGCTCCGGGGCGCGCGGCAAGAACACGAGCCCGCAGCCGTAGTCCCTGGCCGGCGGCAGGGGAATGCCCAGGCGGCCGCACTCGCGACGAAGGAACTTGTCCGGGATCTGGATCAGGATGCCGGCTCCGTCGCCGGTGTTCGCCTCGCAGCCGCACGCGCCCCGGTGGAGCAGGTTGATCAGGACCGAGAGCGCCTGGCGGACGATCGTGTGCGAGCGGCGGCCCTCGATGTCGACGACGAAGCCGACGCCGCAGGCGTCGTGCTCGTGAGCCGGGTCGTAGAGACCCTGAGCGGGCGGCGGTCCGGGCACGGCTGGTCGGCGCTGAGCTTCAGCCATCGCGGCATCCCCTTTGTGAAAACAGTTGCACGATAGTACAGGCAAACCCACTATTAATCATCCCCAAAAAGTTGGATGATAAGTATCAGGAACTCTTATAATCACGCCGTGCACCTCGAGACCCTCAGGCTCTACTGCGACGTCGTGCGACTTCGCTCGTTCTCGCGCGGCGCGACCCAGAACTTCGTCTCCCAGTCGGCCGCCAGCCAGGCGGTGCAACAGCTCGAGGCCGAGCTGGGGGTGGCGCTCCTGGACCGGACCAAGCGACCGTTCGTCGTGACGCCCGAAGGTCAGGCCTTCTATGCGGCGTGCCGCGGGCTCCTCGAGGCGTGGGACAAGGCCAAGACGGGGATTGCCGCCGTGAAGGCCCGGGTCGACGGCACCGTGCGCGTCGCGGCGATCTATTCGGTCGGCCTGCACGACGTGAGCCGGCACGTGCAGCGTTTCATGTCTCTCTACCCGGAGGCGCGCGTCCAGCTCGAATGCCTGCATCCGCACAAGGTCGTCGAGGCGGTCATGCAGGGCGAGGCCGACGTCGGGATCATGTCCTATCCGCCGGCCGATCGCGCGCTGTCGATCGTGCCGCTCCGGTCCGAGCCGATGGCCTTCGTGTGCCACCCGAACCACCGCCTGGCGCGCCGCCGCATCGTCATGCCCACCGATCTCAACGGCGAGACGTTCGTCGCCTTCGACGCCGGCCTGACGATCCGCAAGGCGATCGACCGCGCGCTCCGCCAGCACAACGTGCGAGTGAACACCGTGATGGAGTTCGATAACATCGAGACGATCAAGCAGGCGATCATCATCGCCGCCGGCGTCTCGATCCTGCCGCGCCACACCGTGCAGAACGAGGCCTCGATCCGCACCTTGGCCGTCGTCCCGATGGGGATCCCGGACCTCGTGCGACCGGTCGGCCTGATCCATCGCCGCCAGAAGCCCCTCACGCCGACCGTCAGCCGATTCATCCAGCTGCTCAAGGACGCCAACGAGGAACCGGCGCGGGTCGCCGCACGCTCGTGAAAGGCGAGGGGCCTCAGGATTGCCGCGCCCGAAGCGAGGGGTTACGATCGGACCCGGGGGAGAGAAGTCATGGGTGGTGAGTTCGAAGACGAGTATTCCGCGACGATCGACAACGACCTCCGCGCGACGGACGACTTGCGCGAAACCAGTGGAGCTCTGTTGAACGACACCATCGCGGTCCTGTCTCCGGCGGAGCCGATCTGCCTTTCGGAGGCCGCCATGGTGCACGGGCCGTCAGGACAATGCTGGCCCATCGGCAGGCGGGCGTGCTCGTGACGGACGGCCAGGGTCGACTCGCGGGGATCTTCACCGAGCGCGACGTGCTGACGCGCGTGGTCGGCCGGGATCTCGACGCCCGCAGGACGCCGCTGGGCGAGGTGATGACGCGCAACCCGGAGGCGCTGACCGCGAGCGATCGCGTGGCCTATGCGATCCACTGCATGAGCGTGGCGGGCTACCGGACGATCCCCTTGGTCGACGGGGAGCGCCGGCCGATCGGCGTCGTCACCGTGAGCGACGTGGTCCGCTGGCTCGCGAGTCTATTTCCCGAAGCGGTCCTGAACCTCCGGCCGGGCGACACCATCAAGCACCCCCAGGAGGTCGACGCCGGCTGATGGGTTCCGCAGATTTTGCGCGGGTCGGGCCGGCAAACCCGCAGGGAATCTTGCCCGTGCCGTCCCGGTCCGATAGAATGAGCGTTGGCCTGCCGCTGCGTCACCTGACGACCTCCGGCTGGGCTAGCCTCTGTAGCGGTAGCGAATTCCCCGGGCCAGGCTCTCGGGATATGACTGCGCAAGGCGAGCGAGGAGACACGACGAGATGGGCCAGATAGCGACTCCCGCCACCGGCGTCGAGAAGTCGCGCAAAGCGCTGGATCGGGCAGTGATCCGCTTCGCCGGCGACTCCGGCGACGGCATGCAGCTCACCGGCGAGCAGTTCACGACCGAGTCCGCGTGGGCGGGAAACGATCTCGCCACGCTGCCGAACTTCCCCGCCGAGATCCGCGCGCCGGCCGGCACGCTCTTCGGCGTCTCGAGCTTCCAGCTGCAGTTCGGGAGCCAGCGCGTGTACACGCCGGGCGACCGTCTCGACTGTCTGGTCGCGATGAATCCGGCCGCGCTCAAGGTGCACCTGCGGGACCTCAAGACCGGCGGCCTCCTGATCGTCAACACGCAGGCGTTCGACAAACGGAACCTCGACAAGGCGGGCTACGCGGCCAATCCGCTCGACGAGTCGGCGCTGGCCGAGCGCTACCGCCTGCACAAGGTCGACATGACCGGCCTCACCCATGAAGCCATCAAAGACCTTCCACTCAACACCAAGGAAAAGGACCGGACCAAGAACTTCTTCGCGCTCGGCCTGGTCTCATGGATCTACACGCGACCACTGGAGCCGACCCTGGTCTGGATCGAGAAGCGCTTCGCGAAGAACAAGGACATCGCGGAAGCCAACACGCGCGTGCTGAAGGCCGGTCACGCCTTCGGCGAGACGGCGGAGATCTTCGGCGAGCACTACGCGATCGAGCCTGCGGAGATGGCGCCCGGACTCTACCGGGCGATGACCGGCAATCGGGCCCTAGCGTGGGGTATCCTCGCAGCCGCTCAGCAGTCCAAGGTCCCGGTCGTCTACGGCGCCTATCCGATCACCCCGGCCAGCGACATCCTGCACGAGCTGGCCATGCACAAGCGCTTCCGCGTGCGGACGATCCAGGCCGAGGACGAGATCGCGGCGGTGACGGCGGCGATCGGCGCCTCCTTCGGCGGAGCGATCGGGGTCACGGCCTCGAGCGGCCCCGGCATCGCGCTCAAGAGCGAGGGCATCGGTCTCGCCGTGACGGCGGAGCTGCCGCTCGTCGTCCTGAACATCCAGCGCGCCGGGCCGTCGACGGGCATGCCGACGAAGACGGAGCAGGCCGACCTCATGCAGGCGCTCTACGGGCGCAACAGCGAAGCCCCGGTGATCGTGCTGGCACCGGCCACGCCCGGCGACTGCTTCTACATCGCCTATGAAGCCGTACGGCTAGCCGCCAAGTACATGGTGCCGGTGATCGTACTGAGCGACGGGTTCCTCGCGAACGGCTCAGAGCCGTGGCTCATCCCGGACGCGACGAAGCTCCCGCCGATCGAGATCACGTTCAGGACGGAGAAGGAAGGCTTCTTCCCGTATCTCCGCGACCCGGCCACCCTCGCGCGGCCATGGGTGCGGCCGGGAACGCCGGGTCTCGAACACCGCGTCGGCGGGATCGAGAAGCAGGACGTCACCGGGAACATCTCCTATGACCCGGAAAATCACGACCACATGGTGCGTACGCGCGCCGAGAAAGTGCGGCGCGTAGCCCAGGAGATTCCGCCGACCTCGATCAACGGTCCAGCCACCGGCGATCTCCTCGTCGTCGGCTGGGGCGGCACCTACGGCGCGATCACGGCCGCGGTCGAGCAAGCGCAGACGGCCGGGAAGTCCGTCGCCTCGGTCCACCTGCGCCATCTCAATCCACTTCCCCCGGATCTCGGCCACATCCTGCGGGAATACCGCAAAGTGCTGGTACCCGAGATCAACAGCGGACAGCTCGTGCGGGTACTCCGCGCCGAATACCTGGTGGACGCGGTTGGGTTCAACCGGGTACGCGGCTTGCCGCTGGCGTCCGAGGAAATCTACGAAGCCATCAACCAGCTTCTCGGGAGCAAGCCATGACCCCGAGCGGGGCCGAAGCCAAGGAAGCGCCGAAGTACACGAAGAAGGACTTCGAATCGGATCAGGACGTGCGGTGGTGCCCCGGCTGCGGGGACTACGCCATCCTCTCGGCGATCCAGAAGACGATGCCCGACCTCGGCATTCCCAAAGAGGACATCGTGTTCATCTCGGGGATCGGCTGCTCGAGCCGCTTTCCGTACTACATGAACACGTACGGCTTCCATACCATCCACGGCCGGGCGCCGGCAATCGCCACCGGGCTCCGGGTGGCGCGGCCCGAGCTGAAGATCTTCGTGGTCACGGGCGACGGCGACGGGCTCTCGATCGGCGGCAACCACATGCTCCACGTCCTGCGCCGCAACGTGAACCTGACGATCCTCCTGTTCAACAACCGGATCTACGGGCTGACGAAGGGGCAATACTCGCCGACGAGCGAGCTCGGCAAGGTGACGAAGTCGACGCCGGTGGGCTCGGCCGACCGTCCGGTCAACCCGCTCTCATTCGCCCTCGGCTGCGGCGCGACCTTCGTGGCGCGCACCGTCGACCGCAACATTCCGCACATGGACGAGATGCTGAAGCGGGCGGCCAAGCACAGGGGCACCGGGTTCGTCGAGATCCTCCAGAACTGCAACGTGTACAACGATCTGGCGTGGAACGTGATCTATGACCGGGAGTCCAAGGTCCAACACGAGCTTCGGCTCGAGCACGGCAAGCCGCTGCTCTTCGGCCCGCCGGACGACCGTCGCGCCCTGATCATGGAGGGCGTGACCCCCAAGGTGGTTCGCGCCAAGGACGTTCCGGAGAGCGCTCTCTGGGTCCACGACGAGAAGAACGTGAACGCGGCGAAGCTCCTCGCCGACCTCTTCGCGCCGGACTTTCCGATCCCGGTCGGTGTGCTCACCGCGGTCGACGCTCCGGTGTACGAGGACCTCATGCTCGAGCAAGAGCAGAAGGCGATCTCGGAGCGCGGGCCTGGCGATATCGCCAAGCTCCTGACGTCGGGAGACACCTGGAAGATCTCGTAGTCCACCCCATGGGGCGTTGCACATGCCCCTGAGCGGCCCCTTCCTCCAGGAGCTCGAGCGCATCGTCGGCGCCGCCGGGCTCGTGCGTACTCTCGAAGGTCGCCTCGTCTACGAGTGCGACATGCACACCTTCTACAAGGGCACCCCAGACGCGGTCGCTCTGCCCAAGCGCGCCGATGAGGTCGTCGAGATCGTGAAGCTCTGCCGGCGCGAGCGCGTGCCCATCGTGCCCCGGGGTTCGGGCACCGGCCTGATCGGGGGCGCCATGGCCCCCACTGGCGGCGTGATGGTCGGCACCAATAGAATGGACGCGATCCTGGAAGTCGATCTCCCCAATCGGTGCGCGACGGTCCAGCCCGGCCTGATCAACCTCTCTCTCACCCGAGCCGTCGCAAGCAGCGGATATTTCTTCGCACCGGACCCGTCGAGCCAGATGGTCTCGTCGATCGGCGGCAACGTCGCGACCAACGCCGGCGGACCTCACTGTCTGAAGTACGGGATCACGACGAACCACGTCCTCGGGCTCGAGCTGGTGACCGGGACGGGCGAGTTGGTCCGCCTGGGGGGTAAGGGGATTGAGCGGCCGGGCTACGACCTCCTGGGTGCGGCCGTGGGCTCGGAGGGGACGTTCGGCATCGTCACGGCGGTCACGGTCCGCCTCCTTCACGCCGCCGAAGCCGTGAAGACGATCCTGGCCTCGTTCACGGCGATCGAGGACGCCTCGGAAGCGGTCTCGGCGATCATCGCGGCCGGCATCGTCCCGGCGGCGCTCGAGATGCTCGACGAGCTGATGATCCGCGCGATCAACGAGGGCACCGGCGCCGGCTATCCCAAGGACGCCGCCGCCGTCCTCCTGATCGAGCTGGACGGCCCGGCCGCCGAAGTCGAGGCCCAGGGCGAGCGTGCGGCGCGGATCTGTTGGGAGCGCGGGGCGCTCGAGGTCCGCGTCGCCGCCGACGTCGCCGAGCGCGCGCTCCTCTGGAAAGGCCGAAAGGAAGCCGCGGGAGCGGTCGGACGACTCGCGCCGACCTATCTCCTGCAGGACGCGGTCGTCCCGCGCTCCAAGCTCCCGGCGATCATGCGCGAGCTGATCGCGATCGGCGCGCGGCACCGCGTCCAGATCGCCAACGTGTTCCATGCCGGGGACGGCAACCTCCATCCGCTCATCCTGTACGACGACCGTGAGCCCGAGGAGCTCGAGCGGGCGAAGGCCGCGAACGAGGAGCTGTTGCGCGCCTGCATCGAGATGGGGGGCACGGTGACGGGGGAGCACGGCGTCGGCCTCGACAAGGCCAAGAATCTCCTGCTGCAGTACGCCGAAGCGGACCTGAACTTCATGTATCGCTTGAGGCGCGCGTTCGATCCCGATCTGATCATGAATCCGGGCAAGCTGCTGCCCTCGCACCCGGCCTGCGGCGAGGGATTCCGTCCCGCACGACCGCGCGTGCCCGACGGCACCTGGATCTAGCACCGCGATGCCCGTCGCGGCGCGCTCGATCGGTGACGCCCTCGTTACGATCGCCGGTCGCGACCGGGTGCGCGACGACACCGGCTCCCTCGATGCCGCGATCGTCGATGGGCTCCGCCCACGCTGGGTGGTGCGTTCGGTGTCGATCGACGAGGTGAGCCGGGTGATCGCGCTGGCCCACGACGCCGGGCTGGCAGTCGTCCCGCGCGGGACCGGTAGCGCGCTCGAGCTCGGCTACCCGCCGTCGCGTGTCGACGTCGTGCTCGATCTCGCGGGTCTCCATCGGGTGATCGAGTACAACCCGGACGACCTGACCATCACGGTGCAGGCGGGCATGTCGGCCGGCGCGCTGGCGGCCTTGCTCGCCCCGCACCGGCAGTGGCTGGCGATCGATCCGCCTGGTATCGCCGCGCGGACCCTCGGCGGCGTCACGGCGACCAACGCCAGCGGGCCGCTCCGGGCGCGGTTCGGTAGCCTGCGTGACCTGTTGCTCGGGGCGCGGTTCGTTCAACCCGACGGCGTCGTGACCTGGGGCGGCTCGAAAGTCGTGAAGTCCGTCAGCGGGTACGATGTGCCGAAGCTGATGGTCGGGGCGCTCGGCACGCTCGGTGTGCTCACCGAGCTCACGCTCCGACTCCATCCGCTGCCGGACTCCGAGCGCTCCTGGCTCGTTCCCCTGGATCGGCCTCAGGCGGCGCAGGACTTCGTCGCGCGGCTCATCGACTCGCCGCTGCAGCCGAGCCGCGTCGAGCTCTTCAACGACCACGCCTCGAGGTTGCTCCTCGCCGAGTCCGGAAGCGCAGGCGTCGCGGTCTCGATCGGGAGCGTCGCCGACGCGGTTCGCGAGCAAGGAGAGCGTCTGGCCGCGATGGCGAAGGCCCAAGGAGCGCGGATCGTCCCGCTGCCCGATGGGTTCTGGGGCACGGTGAGCTCCGCCATGGAGCCGCCACCAGGCTGGACGGTTCTTCATGTGGCCTCGCTCGCCGGACGCCTTGCTGACACCGTGGACGCCATCGGGGACATCGTGCGGACGGCGGCGTCCAATGCGGAGGTGAGGCTGAGCGGGTGTGCCAGTTTCGGGACCTTGCGTCTTCTCATGGGCGGCGCGAGCGTCGCCGAGATGGCCGCGGTCACGACACGCGTGCGGGCCTGGGTCGGGGAGATCGGCGGCAGCGCCGTCATCGCTCGCGGCTCCGTCGAGCTTCGAGGGACGGTGGATCCATGGGGCCCGGTCGAGCCGGGCGCCCTCGGCCTCATGCGCGCCCTGCGGAACGAGTTCGATCCCAGGCGAGTGCTGAACCCCGGCCGCTACGTCGGAGGCCTTTGATGGCGCACGGCAGGCCCGGCGTCGACGCCCCCGATCTCGACGAGATCAGGAAATGCGTGCACTGCGGGATCTGCCTGCCGCAGTGCCCGACCTATCGCGTGCTCGGCGAGGAGATGGACTCGCCGCGCGGCCGCATCTACCTGATGCGGGCGGCCGCCGAGGGCAGGGTGGGCCTCAGCGAAACGTTCCAGCAGCACATCGATCTCTGTCTCGGCTGCCGGGCGTGCGAGACCGCGTGCCCCTCCGGGGTCAGGTTCGGGTCGCTCCTCGAGGCGACGCGCGCCCAGCTGCGCCGGCACGGACCGCCGCCGAAGCGTCGACTGCTCGACGCCTTCGTGTTCTCCGTATTTCCAGAGCCCGCGCGGCTCGGCGCCGCGCTCTCGGCGTTCAAGCTCTACAGGCGCTCAGGCCTTCGAGCCCTCGCGCGCGCGACCGGCGTCCTGCGCATGTTCCCGCGGCTCGCAGCATTGGACGCGCTCCTCGAGGACGTTCCGGCGGCGGCGCCGATGCCCGAGCTCGTTCCCGCACGGGGACGCGCGGTCGGCCGAGTCGGGCTCCTGACGGGCTGCGTCCAGCGCCACCTCTATCCGCACGTGAACCGGGATACCGCGCGGCTCTTGTCGCTCGCCGGCTTCGATGTCGTGATCCCGCGCGTCCAGGGCTGCTGCGGCGCGCTCGAGCTTCACGCCGGCCGAGCCGACGCCCAGGCCGCGCGCGCCCGGGCGCTCGCCGACGCCTTTCCGTCTGATCTCGACTTCATCGTCACCAACGCGGCGGGCTGCGGCGCGGCCATGAAGGAATACGGCCACAGGCTCCCAGAGCTCGCACCGTTCGCGGCGCGGGTCCGTGACGTCACGGAGCTCCTGGCGGACGCCGAGCTGCGCCTAGGCCCGCTCGATCTCACGGTGACGTACCACGACGCCTGCCACCTGGTCCACGGGCAACGCGTGCGACATGAGCCTCGCCAGCTGCTGGCTCGGATCCCCGGGCTCAGGCTCGTCGAGCTCGAGGACAGCGAGCTCTGCTGCGGGAGCGCCGGCATCTACAATCTGCTCGAGCCCGGTATGGCACGCGACCTCCTGAACCGAAAAGTCACCCGGATCGCCGAGACCGGAGCGCGAGTGGTCGCGGCGGCGAACCCGGGCTGCCTGCTCCAGATCGCCTCGGGGTGTCGTGAGCGCGGTCTGGACGTGACGCTCGTTCATCCCGTAGAGTTGCTGGCGAGGGCTGCCGATGCGTATCAGGATTAAGGACCACGCGAAGCTCCAGCCCGACCGGATGGCGAAGATCGCCCTGGCGGCGACGCCGCGCGCCCTGCTCGACCTCTACTGCGTGGCGCCCGGCCAGGAGCAAAAGCCGCACACCCACGGGGATCAGGACAAGTTCTACGTCGTCCTCGAGGGTCGCGGACGCTTCTGGCTCGGCTCCGCCGAGCACGCGCTGGAGGCCGGGGACGCGCTCGTCGCGCCCGCCGGCGTCGAGCATGGGCTCGTCAACGACGGCGACGCGCGCCTGCTGGTCGTCGTCCTGGTGACGCCGCCGCCGCCCCACGCATGACCGACCGGCGCGCGTCGCTGATGGTCACGTGCCTCGGCGACCTGTTCTTCCCCGAAGTCGGCGTCTCGATCGTTCGCGTGCTCCGAAAGCTCGGTGTCACCGTCGACGTCCCCGCGGACCAGACGTGCTGCGGCCTGCCGCTCTTCAACTCGGGCTATCACGCCGAGGCCGCCGCCGTCGCCCGCCGGACTGTCTCGCTGTTCAAGGATTCGGAGCACGTCGTGGTGCCGTCGGGCTCCTGCGCGTGGATGGTCAAGCACGAGTATCCCGGACTCCTGGCCGAGGCGGGGCTGGCGCGCGAGGCGGAACAGCTGGCGGCGCGCACGCACGAGTTCTCCCAGTTCCTGGTCCGCGTGCTCGGCGTGACGGAGTTCATTTCGGCCGTGCCCGGACGCGTCACCTACCACGACTCGTGTCATCTCCTGCGCGGGCTCCACGAATCCCAGAGCCCTCGAACGCTCCTGGGCAAGCTCAAGGGCGCGGAGCTGGTTCCACTGACCGGCGCCGACGAGTGTTGCGGCTTCGGCGGCTCGTTCGCGGTGCGATTGCCCGAGGTCTCCTCGCAGATCCTCGCCAAGAAGCTCGCCAACGTCGAAGCCACCGGCGCCGACTGTCTGGTCGCATGCGACGCCGGATGCCTCATGCAGATGGGCGGCGGGCTCACGCGCAAGAAGTCGAGGGTGCGGGCGCTCCACCTCGCCGAGCTCCTGGACGGGAGCCGGTGAGCAACGGCGAGCTCGCGACGCCGTTTCGCCAGCGCGCCGGCGGCGCGATGAAGGACAGGTTTCTCCAGGAAGCCCTCACGATCGCCACGACCAAGTTCATCGGGCTCCGGCGCGAGGCCTTCGCCGGCTTCCCCGAGGGCGAGGCGCTCCGCGACCAGGCCCGCGCGATCAAGGAGGCGACGCTCCAGGAGCTCGACCGCCACCTCGAGACCCTGATCGCCAACGTCGAGCGCCTGGGCGGCCACGTCCACTACGCGGCGACCCCCGCGGAGGCGCGCTCGATCGTCGTCGACATCGCGCGCCGGACCGGCGCGCGGATGGCGGTGAAGTCGAAGTCGATGGCGACCGAGGAGATCCACCTCAACGAGGCGCTCGAGGCGGCCGGGATCACGCCGGTCGAGACGGACCTGGGCGAGTACATCATCCAGCTCGCGCACGAGCGGCCCTCGCACATCATCGCGCCGGCGATCCACAAGACGAAGGGGCAGGTGGCCGAGCTCTTCAGCCGGGAGCTCAAGCGCCCGGCTGAGCCCGATCCGGAGGCGCTGACGCGGATCGCCCGCGGCGAACTGCGCGAGAAGTTCCTCAAGGCCGACCTCGGGATCACCGGTGCGAACTTCGCGGTGGCCGACACGGGCACGGTCGTCCTCGTCACGAACGAGGGCAACGGACGGATGGTCACCTCGCTGCCGCGCGTGCACGTGGCGGTGATGGGGGTCGAGAAGGTCGTGCCCTCGCTGACGGACCTCATGGTGTTCCTGGCCATCCTCGCGAAGAGCGCGACGGGCCAGAAGCTCTCCGTCTACACCTCGCTGGTCCAGGGACCGCGACGTGGGGGCGAGCTCGAGGGCCCCGAGGAGTTCCACCTCGTGCTGCTCGACGGCGGCCGCATCGCGCAGATCGGCGGACCGCTGCGCGAGGCGCTCTCGTGCTTGCGCTGCGGCGCTTGCCTGAACGTGTGCCCCGTGTACCGGCAGATCGGGGGCCACGCCTACGGCTATACGTACCCCGGCCCGATCGGCATCCTCTTGACGGCCATGATGGAGGGCACACCAGCGGTCAAGGATCTCGCCCACGCCTCCTCGCTCTGCGGCGCGTGCGCCGATGCGTGTCCCGTACGCATCGACATTCCGCGCATGCTGATCGACCTGCGACGCGAGGTGGGCGACCGGAAGATCGCGCCGTG
>Ga0137377_10002064_pt1 | contig 14725 bp, 9 predicted proteins | sample SagtaG_22_FD_104815 | JGI IMG/M metagenome (GOLD analysis project Ga0137377, IMG submission 104815) | Vadose zone soil microbial communities from Sagehorn Ranch, Mendocino, California, USA - Sage2_L_40_16 metaG | ecosystem: Environmental > Terrestrial > Soil > Vadose zone | place: USA... | reverse complement strand
TGAAACAGGTGCTCGCAGATGTAGTCCATTCCATCCGCCTGGGCCTTTTGCGCGTCGCTGAGCTTGTGGATCCAGATCGTTTGCGCCATGTGGCTCCTCCGGGTTCAGGCTCACTGTGGCACATGCGCAGACGCGCAAACACCTGCCCGGAGGGACAGATGTGCTCCGCTGGCAACCAGGGTGACAATTGAGGCCCACCCTGGTGGGTTCCGCTAACGTCCTAATGGCCGGTAAGCCTCCTTATCAGTAGCTATCCGGCCTCCATGAAGCGATCCGCCAGAGAATAACTTCCGAGTTGCCGACTATTCGCCCGGAATCCTTGCGTCTCATGCACGCTGTTTGCACCTTGTGTGACACTTTGCGAGAAACTGGCGAGATGGAGGTTATCACAAGTTTGACGCACGCCCAGACCCCAGTCCGAAGTGCTAGACTGCATTTGGGATCGGTCGGGGAGATTCTAAGAACCCATGCAACCGCACAATCCAATCGAGCATGTTGTGATCATCGTTAAGGAGAACCACAGCTTCGACAATTACTTTGGTTCCTTCCCCAGTGTAAACAGTGCAAAACTTCCGCCGGCGCAAGACCCGCCCGCCGGCGGCGACCCGCCACACGTCTCCGCTGGAAATGCGGCCACGAAGCAATCTTCCGACTGTGGCAAATCCATGACAAAGTAGTGCGCCTTGGATTTCACTCCGGAGACGATCACCCAGGCTTCTCCGAAGTCCATTCAGCAAGACTGATCTCGACAAGTTAGAGAGCAAAGGCACACGCGTAATCGTCCTTGACCGCTACTACACGGCAGAACACCTCGCCGCTGCGCGGGATACCTGCAGGGCAATCGACACAAAATCAGCGATGGCAAACTTCCTGTACGTCGATAACTCCAACGTCTGGATCGAGGGCATGCACGTTGCCACGGCGGTCCATGGATTGGCACCCGATGTTTGGTCTGCTGTGACGAACCGCATCTGCGATTACGGCTGGAAGATCGATTTCGGCAAGCTCCACGAAGTGGGAATCGAGCAACGAAGCCGACAGGATGCCGGCGTTAAACAAAGTGCCGCCGAAGGACCGACAAAGGAGCGGCCCGCGTCGTGGCGCTGGCGCCAGATAGATCCGCGAGGCAACCCTGGGGGTGCGCTAATCAAAGTTTGGTTCAAGGAGTTTACCGTACTAGCTCCCTCAGGTGAATCACGTATCGACAGGTTACTACCTACAGGGCTAATAGTACGCCCCTTCGTCCCACGTCTTGCTCAACTGTACCCCGCTTGCAGCGAAGGAGGCGGCGCGTGTTGCCAAAGTGGCGTGCAGGTCGCTGTTTGTATCCCCTGTTCTTACTGGTGGTTATCGTGGCGGTGCTGTGCGGCTGCACCGGGGGCGGCGAGGCGCCAGCGGCTGAGACGACGCAACAGGGGTCCAGTTCGCAGAATAATCCCATGCCGGCGATCAGTTCGCTATCGCCCTCGAGCGCAACTGTGGGAGCGGCGTCAACGACGGTCACGATCATTGGAAGCGGCTTTGTGCAAGGATCGGTCGTGCAGTGGAACCAGAACAACCGGCCAACCAACTTTGTGAGCGCCACGCAATTGCAAATGACGCTGACAGATGTGGATTTGGCGGCCGGGCAAGTGGCGCAGATTTCGGTTGTCAATCCCGGCCCGGGGGGCGGCGCATCCGCAGCGGCCACGTTTACAGTGAACAATCCGACGCCGCAAATCATGTCAGTGTCGCCGAGCACGGTGACCACAATCAGCGGAGGCTCGACGATAACGGTGACCGGCAGCGGATTCGTGCCGACATCAACGATCACGTGGAACGGCGCCAACCGCGCGACGAAATTTATGAGCGCTACGCAACTGCAAGCCACGTTGCTGGCCAGCGACGTGGCGTCGCCGGGGACAGCACAGATTGGGGTATCGAATCCAGCGCCGGGAGGCGGGACTTCATCGACCACACAGCCGCTTACAATTGTCTCTCCCCCACCTTCTCTGACGCTAAACGCTTCACCAAATCCTCTCCTCGTCTATCCCAACAGCACGGTCACCTTACAGATTGGCGCCCAGACAAAGAATACATCCGCGATACCGAGCGTGACGCTCGGACCATTACCGCCAGGAATCACCACGACAACAACCTTTCCTCTTGCGATCCCGACCGGAGTGGCGTCCATAAATTTCCAAGTGGACTCAACGATCGCCGCAGGCAACAGCTACAACCTAGCCGTTTTCGGGCAAGCCGATTCGGCAAGTGCGTCCATTCAGGTGCCGGCGGTCGTGCAGAGCAATCCGCCGACCTTCTTCTTCGCAAGAGGGCTTTTCTCGGAGGTCGGCGTGCCGTTCGGTGGCTCGGGCCAAATACAGTTTATGGCGCTGCCCAATGGGCAGGCCGACTATGACGTGCAGTTATCGGTCAGCGGTTTGCCGCCGGGCACCACCGCGACAATCAATCCACAGGTGGTTTCCCTGGGCCGATTCGCCACCGTCACAATCAGCGCGGCGAGCGATGCGCCAGAATCGCAAAACGTGTCAGTGACGCTGAATGGAAGTCCTCTGGCGCCGACGGGTGGGGCGAGCATCAGTTTCCTGGTGGATGTGACACCGCAACCCGGCTCTCTTCCGGATAACCGGACCGACTACATTTCGACCGAAGCCACTCCTTACGCGGCAGTTTATGATCCGTTGCACCGGCTGATATTCGCGAGCGTCGATGCGTGGAATCGCGTGGACGTGATTTCCAGTGTGACGCACGCGAGAGTCGCGCGCATTCCCGTGCCCGAACCTCGCGGCATCGATATAACCCAAGACGACTCCACCGTGTGGGTTGCAACCGGGTCGCGGCAATTGTTTGCGATCAATACAACGAGCTTGGCGTTGACCCGATATCTCGCTCCAGCCCAGGGTCCGCCCAATTCGCCCCCTTATTGGGAAGGCAGCCAGCTTCTCGTGCTCGCCGATGGCACGATGATGATTGTCCTGACGCCCGGCAAGTTCGCGGGGATTTCTGGAATCGCGATCTGGGATCCGGCCAGCAACACGCTCACGTTTCCCACCGCTCCAATGGCGGTAGTCACGGATGGATTCTACCGCTCGGGCGATGGCAAACGGGTCTATTTCATTGCCAGTGATTCGGGCCACGCTGTGTTCTATTACGACGTCACAACCAAGTCGTTCAGCAGCGTTTATCACTTGGCCGGCTACACGAGCGCGGCGGTGAACATGGACAGTTCGCGCATTGTCGTCAGCGATGTGAACGGCACGAACATGTACGACGGCAATTTCAATTTGATTGGCCCGGTCCCGGGACCGGGGTTGGGAGGACCGATATTTTTCGAGGGGTCGGTCTTCAGTGCGGATGGGCAGTTTCTTTATCAAGAGGTGGCGGGTTCGATTCCGCTGATTCTCAAAATCGACGTGAATACCTTAAGCCTGTTGAGTGTGGCGCCGGCGATGCCGTTGATTGCGGTGATGACGTCCTCTACGCCTAACCTTCCTGGTCCGCTTGCCGTGGATGACACGGGCATCCTGCTGGGCGTGGAGGATTATGGAATTGCGTTCGACGATGCCACGTACGCGCAACATTACGCGACTACGATGCCGGGAACACCTGGCTTTGTGCAACACATGGAGCCGTATTTCGGTCCATTGAGTGGCGGAACGACTTCAGGAGGGTTCGGAAACGCTTTTTCGCTGACGCCCGACGTGTGGTATGGGGCGAACCGGGGAACAACGAGCCTGAATTCGGCGAATACTTTGACGATCACGTCGCCACCCGGGAGCGCGCCGGGTCCGGTAAATATCAAGATGCTTTTTCCGGACGGAATCGAAGTGTTCGATCCGCTGTTCTTTTCTTATGGACCTTACCTTCAATACGCGCCAATTTCCGCAGCAGCACCGCAAGGAGGCGTGCCTGCAAGCGTGGTGGGTTACGGGATGCCGGGTGACAACGTGACCGGAACTTTGACGATCGGTAACTCGACCGCATCGCTCGGAGCGCCTGGGTTTAACGGGCTGCCATTCGCCGGGACGCCATTTCCGAACAAGCTTCTCAGCTACACCGTACCCGCTGGTGCGCCGGGCTGGGAGGACGTCACGTTAACCACGCCGGAGGGCACATCGATACTGCCCAAAGCTTTTTTCTATGCAAGCAGTGTGACGGATTATGCGTCAGCAGATAAATTTAACGCCGTGCTTTATGATGAAAACCGGAAGCAAGTGTACCTTTCGGCTGGGGATCACATTGACGTATTTTCCGTCGCGAAGAATCGATTCACGACAACGCTGAACCCACCGAGCAGCACTTCGGGAGGAGCGAAGCAGTTCGCGGGGCTCGCATTGACGCCAGATGGGAGTCTTTTGCTTGCGGCCAACCTGCTGGATGGCTCGCTGGCGGCGATCAGTCCAGACACACCGAGTACCAACTTTGTGATACCGATCGCTCCGGCCGTAAACAGCGGGAATCCGGGCTGCACTATCGGGCCGCTATATATTGCTGCGACGGTAAACAACGAGGCTCTTGTAGCGCTGGGAGGAATCCCCGGGATCGCTTGTGGGCCTGGAGGATCGCTCTACGTCGTCGACTTAACGACGCATGCGGTGTCTCGATTCTCTTCGGCGAACGAACTCTCCGCTACGAGAGACGGCACGAAAGTTGCGGTTAACGCTTTATCGACCCGCGGCAGTTTTTGTATCTACGACCCGGTGGCAAAGACATGGAGCTGCAATAACGCTTTTCAGAACTACGGAGCCGAAATTTCCGGGGACGGCCAGATCGCGGCATCGCAGTATGTGCTGACAGATTCGTCGGCGAATGTGATCGGGCGCCTGGCGCAGCCGGATATTTACTACGCAGCGCTCAACACCGGCGAAGTGTTACATCTCTTTGAGCCGCGACTGAATGACTCGGGGAGTCTCTACTACCTTGCGTATCCAAATTTCTTTGACATCGTGGATGTGCGGCATGGGATTCTGCGCCTGCGCTTCTCGTTGAACGAAACGATCCTCAACACGGCGGCTCCGATGGCGATAGACTCCGCAGGCCGCTTAATTTTTCTCATCACTAATCACGGCCTGACTGTCGTGGATCTGGGTCAAGCGCCGCTGTCGATTGGCTGGCTGAATCCTGCCGCTACGACCACAGGCAGTCAGGTTACGGTTCGAGGCAGTGGATTCGACTCCTCGACAACGGCGACGGTGGGTGGGCAGGCCGCAATCGTTACCTTCGTGGATGAAAATACGTTGACCCTGACGGTGCCCAGCCTACCTGCCGGACCCGCGACAATTGTTCTGACGAAGGGCGACGGAACGAGTTATTCGGAGCCTGCCTTGCTAACGATTCAGTGAGGCGAATTAAAGGCGGATTCCTCGCTCACACGCTGAACGGGATGGGGATTTTCGGGCAGCTTTGAAACTTGCAAGTGGGATCGTGCATGGGTTCGCCCCGGGGCGTCGCCCGCCGGCCCGCTCCCGAAAGGCCGCCGAATCCATGTCCGCATTGAACATAGGGGAGTCGAGTTCACGGCCACAGGGTTACTGATAACGTGACCGCAGAAGGAAACCTACACCCACGTAGACCTAATCGCTGAAGCTCATAATTACGCAGCCTTGAGAGCCGGCCTGGGCATCCAGCGCATATGCTTGAGTTCGTGATTTCGGCACTATGGTATTGGGGACGCTCGCCAGTCTCGCATGGGGCCTTTACGTCAGACCGTTAGTAACTCATGCGCCGGCGATTGCTACTCAAGCAGCGCTGACAGCTGACATGAGTCGTCGGCGAGCGGGACGCACCAGCGTGTTGACAGGAACTACAACGGCGGATCGACGCTGGCGAAGTGCAACCTAAACTTGAGGCGCGGCTTATTGTCGGTTCGCCAAGCGAGCGGACTCTCGAAACGCTCGTTCTCCGGCGCATTTTGGCGATGTCCGTGGCGGACGGGCTCAGACTCTTCAACGAGACGTTTGCGCGGTTGGGTATCGAGTAGCTAATACGTCCGTCACGACCATGCAAGCAAGCCGAATAGTCCCTTCCATCCGCGTCATGACTGGCTGGCGAAGGCGGTGGGAAAGCTATTCCGGGAGGAGTTGGCGAAACTACGAGTTGAGATCAACGAAGAGAAGAGTCGAATGGTGGATCTGGCAAAGGGAGGGAGCTTCTCGTTCCTCGGCTTTGAGTATCGACGCATCCGGGGACGTAACGGAAAGTGGCGACCCTACTACGCGCCCAAGCTGAAAAAGCGGACAGCGCTGTTGGCAAAGCTGAGAGAGGTGTTCCGCCAAAATGTCAGCCAGCCCGTGGCGCAGGTGATCACGCAGATCAACCCTATCCTGCAAGGTTGGGTGAACTACTTTGCGGTCGGCGATTCGAGTGAATGCTTTTCGTTTGTCAGAGACTGGGTAGAGAAGAAGGTTCGGCGACATCTGATGCGCGCCCGGGAACGAGGTGGCTTCGGTTGGAAACGGTGGAGTAAGGAGTGGTTGTACGGGAAGCTGGGACTCTATCATGATTACCGGCTTCGACGTCCATGGTCACTCCCGAAAGCGCAGCCAGCCGCACCTGTCTCATAAACCTTGCTGCGAAGCAAGCAGGTAAGCCCATTGCCGGAAATCGGCACGATGGGTTTGAGGTGGCGGAGACTGGAAACCGGCTTACGGTTCGGATACTGAGGCACTCCCAGAGGAAACGGGGAGCACCCGCTAGGCTGAACCTACGGAGCACGGCGCCAGTCTTCGACCCGACCAGGGACCGCGGGCTGGAGATGGCCAAGCACAAGACCTTCACGGTGGCCACGAATGTGAAAGTGTACTTCTGTGATCCTCATAGCCCTTGGCAGCGCGACACCAACGAAAACACGAACCGGCTGCTGCGACAGTACTTCTCTAAGAGAACCGACCTGTCTGGCTATACGCAATCAGAGCTCGACAAGGTAGCGCTGCGTTTAAATCAACGTCCGCGAAAGACTTTGGGCTTTGAGACTCCGGCAATTAGACTGCGAGCTAGTGGTGCAACGACCCATTGAGACCGCCCCGTTTATCAGGAACTCGCTGCCACAAACCCGCTGATCTCGCTCTCGGCTACTGTGGCGGCAAAGTCCATTGTCCCGAGGCCTTGGCAAGCGTAGGATACGCAGAACCGAAGTTACGGTTAGCCCCCTAGTGTTGTAGGTCGAAGGTAGCGAAGCTCATGGTGTGGTCTGCCGGGCACTCTGTTTCGAAGCCGCTGTGCACCAGAGATGCGGAGTGTAATGGTATGCGACATCCTGCTCGCCAGGTTGTGAACCTGCTGCTCCTATCCGCACTGTTACCGGCCGCGCAGGCATTTGCCGGCGTTGGTTTTGCTTCCGGGCGTACTTTCCAGGCGGGAGCGAATCCAAACGCTATCGCGATCGGCGATTTCAATGGCGACGGCAAGCCCGACGTCGTTGTCGTGGACAACGGGGCGAGCAGTTCCAACGCGCAGAACGTCAACGTGCTGTTGAACAACGGCGACGGAACGTTCACCAGGGTGGCAACGTCGCTGAATAGCATATTCGTGCTCGGGGTGGCCGTTGGTGACTTCAATCACGACGGCAAGCTGGATATCGCGTTTTTCGGTCAAACCTATTTCGCCGTGTTACTTGGCAACGGCGACGGCACATTTGCGCCACTCACCACCACATATCCGACCGGAACTTCGACCGGTAGCTACCCCATTTCCATTGCAGTGGGCGACTTCAATGGCGACGGGGCACTGGATGTGGCCATCGCACTGCTGAATGACAGTGCCATCCAACTCTTCTCCAATAACGGCAGCGGCACGTTCACGGTTCTTCCCGAAACTCCGACGTGTGGTAATCCCGGCTCTCTCGTCGTTGCGGATTTTAACGGTGACGGGAAACAGGACATTGCGGTGGCCTGTCAGACCGGAAGCGTGAGCATCCTGCTAGGGGATGGAAACAATCATTTTCAGACCTTGCCAGCGGGCGGTGTCATGCCGGGGCCGTATTCGATCGCCGCAGCCGACCTGAACGGCGACGGTAGGGCCGACCTCGTCACCGCGAATAATACAGGCTCCAGCGCGACCGTGCTTTTGGGGAATGGAGATGGAAGCTTTCGCGTCTCGTCGCCGATCCCGCTGCCCTCGCAACCATTCTCGGTGGTGATCGCGGACGTGAGCCGCGACGGCATTCCCGACGTGCTCGAGCTCACGCATGGCGGCAATGATCTGTTGGTCCTCGTCGGAAAAGGTGATGGTACATTTGCGCCCCCGACCTCCTTCCAGGCAGGCGGAGCTCCGTTGTCGTTCAGTGATCGTTCCCTGGTGGTTGCCGATTTCGATGGCGACGGCAAGCCCGACGTGATGGCATTGAACGACGGCACGCACGTTACGCTCCTGCTGGGCAACGGTGACGGCACGTTTGCCCCATCGGCCCAGACGCTGCAGACAGGCATAGGCGCAGGAACCACATGGGTGGCATTGGGCGATTTCAATGGCGACAGCAACATGGATTTGGTGGTCGCCAATTCCCTCACGAATAGCGTCGCCATATTCTTAGGCAACGCCCAGGCACAATTCACTATAGGCGCGACGTACGGAGTTGGCATCGATCCTGAGTTTGTCACCACCGCCGACCTGAACGGCGACGGCAAGCTGGATATCGTTGTCGTTTGTAAAGGCAATGCGAGCACGCCCGGCTCCGTGAGGATCTTGCTCGGAAATGGGGATGGCACATTCGCAGCGGCCACACCGCTCACTCCGGGACTGGCGCCAATCGCCGCCGCAGTGGGCGACTTCAACAACGACACCAAGCTTGACTTGGCGATTGTGGATGAAGGAGACGATACGAATCCCAGCGTTGTTGCGGTTTATCTGGGTATAGGCGACGGCTCGTTCCAAGGACCGACCGACTACAACGTGGGAGTATCTCCGCAGGCCATTGCGACTGGAAAGATCATAGGTGGAGTTAATCTTGATCTGGTTGTGGCGGACTCTCGGAATGGCGATCTCCGTGTACTGCAAGGCTTTGGCAACGGATCATTCGGCACCCAGACTTTTCTGACGTTGCCCTCAATCGCAGCCAGAGCTTCGGTGGCGGTCGCCGACCTGGATGGCGACGGTGAGCTTGACGTCATCGCTCCTTCAGCGAATGGCGTAGTGGTGTTCCTAAATCAGCTGAAGGAGACAGGGCAATTCGCGGCGCCTAAAACGTATGCGGCTGACCCAGGGGTTTTCCAGGTTGCGACAGCTGATTTTGACGGCGACGGCCATGTCGACGTCGTGGCCACCGGGCAAGACAGCGGCGTGGACCTGCTGCGCGGCAATGGCGACGGCACACTGCAGCCGAGCCTGGGCTTCGCCGCGGGCGTCTTTCCCTGGTCATGGACCGTCGCCGACGTAAACCATGATGGGCTCCCTGACGTACTAGTGGCGAGCCCGGGCTCTCCATCCACGGTCACGATACTGCTGAACGCCATGGGACAGACTGCTTCGATTAGCTCTTCGGCGAACCCATCGCAATTCCATCAGCCGGTGAGGTTCACGGCAAGCTTCCTGCCCACCGTGCGCGAGCGCGCGAGCGGAACCGCGGTTTTTAGCGATTCCAATACCGTCCTAGCGTCGGTTCCGATCAACACCAACGGTGAGGCACAGCTGCAGACGCGACCTGCCGTCGGCGTGCATTCGATTTCCGTGAATTACAGCGGTTCGGACTTCGTGCCGAAAAGCGCTTCAATCACGCAGACGGTCACTCAGGCCACTGCGGTCATAGATGTAATCTCCTCCGAGAATCCCGCGCTGGTGGGCGCCTCAGTTATGCTCACGGCAACGTTCACCGGGCCATTTGGCGGGACGGGAACCGGAACGTTCGCCTTCATGGAGGGTGCGACAGTACTGAGCAGCGGGTCGGTGAATGCTTCCGGACAGGGGAAGTTGTCCAAGTCAGATTGGGCAGTCGGTCCACACAGCATAACTGTCAGCTATTCTGGTGACGGAAACTTCCTATCGGGCATAACTATGTTCTCGCAGGTGATCCAGAACCCAACCACGATTACGTTGACGTCTTCGGCTGCCTCGGTCCTGGTCGGGACGAACATAACCCTAACGGCAGTCGTGACATCTGCTGCAGCGCCGCCCCCTACCGGAACGGTGGACTTCATCTCGGACGGGAATACCGTGATCGGGTCCGCTTCCCTTGATGGCAGCGGGCGAGCGGTTCTGAACACCTCATCCATCGTTGGTGGTGTTCATGCGATAACGGCGAGATATCGCGGCGACAACTTCTCAGCGGTGTCCACCACGCCGGCGACATCAGTCAGCGTTGCTGACTTCGGCATTACCGTCCAGCCAAGTGCGGCAATCTTGCGGGCTGGTCAGTCGGCCACGATCACCATCTCAATTACCGGCTTGGGAGGATTCAGCTCGCAGGTGATTCTGTCGTGCGGGAATCTGCCAGCCAACTCAACCTGCGCCTTCAGTCCGCCAAATGTGACCGCGGCTGCGTCTGTTGTCACATCAACGCTGGTCTTTCAGACAGCCGGGATGGCGTCGGAATTGTTGCCAGCAGCGCGCCCGAACTCGCGCGGTGGTGGGTTGTTAGTCGCGTTGGTCAGTTTTAGTGTGGTTGGTATTGCCTTGATGGGCGCAGGCTCGCGGAAGCGCCACGCGATGCTCGCGATTCTCATAACCGCCGTGATCGTTAGCTTGGTGTCCTGTAGTGGAGGTAGCAGCAACTCGTCGACACCACCTGTTCCGACCACTCCATCGGGCGTGACGAACATCACGGTAGTTGCCACTTCCTCGGTGAGTGGAACGACGATCACACACCAGGTGCCGGTCTCGATCACGGTCACTCAGTAGAGATACTTTTGCGCTTGCCCTAGTTCATCGCGGACAGAAATCAAAGGTGTGTCTAGCCAAAATTCTGTCCGCCTGTGATTTCAATAGGATACAGCGTTGCTCTCCACAAGGAAAATGCGATAGCACCTTCGGATGGTCGACGCCGTTGGGTTACTCGTAGGCGCAATCCTTCGTCTGTTCCGCACCCGTCGCAGACTACTGCTTGAGAACTAAGCTCTCCGTCAGCAGCTCCTGGCAATGAAGCGAAGGTATCCCCGGCCAAGGCTCGCAGCCCTGGATAAGCTGTTCTGGGTCGTGGCACGAAGGTTTTGGTCGGAATGGAAACAAGCCCTGATGGTCGTCAGTCCCGAGACCGTGGTCCGTTGGCATCGATCTGGGTTTGCACTCTATTGGCGTGCTATCTCCAAAGCGCGCGGGAGGATCGGCAGAAGAAGGATTTCGAAAGAAGTTCGCGATCTGATCTTTCGCATGGTGACAGAGAATCCAATCTGGGGCGCCCCTCGCATCCGCGGCGAACTTCTCATGCTCGGTTTCGACATTTCCGAACCAACGGTCTCCCGCTGGATGCGACAGGCACCACGAGATCCTGAACCCGCGAGGCATTGGCTGGCGTTTTTGCGCAACCATCGCGAAGCGATCGCCGCGATGGACTTCTTCACTGTACCAACGCTGACGTTCCGCGTCCTCTAATGCTTCTTCGTCATAGGTCATGATCGCCGATGCGTGCTGCATTTCAATGTCACGCGACATTCCTCGAGTGCTTGGATCGTTCAACAGTTGCGGGAGGCTTTCCCCGATCAATCCGCTCCCCGATTTCTAATCTTCGACCGGGACGGCAAGTATGGCTTGGAGGTACCCTTCCATAATCCGGTAAGGGAAGGTTTGCCGACGATCCTGGAGAGAGCCGCGGTAAATCAGAAATGCCCGAGAAATTAAAATATCAAAGACTTCAAATAGGCGCCGTCGCCGATCAAATTGCCATCTATTTTTTCAGGAGGGAGCGCACCCGCGCTTCATCGGACATCGGAAGCCAATCGCCAGGTGTCAGGCACGTGTATGCGTCCACAGTGTAGCCTCCCAACGAAGCTGTGGCATCCCCCGAGACCTGATCCTTCTTCAAAATGAAGATTCCCTGCTGCTTCTTCTCGAACTTGGGGGCATTCGCCCAAGCCACGTCCCGGGATTGCGGAAAGCGGACAATCATCTTGTTCCTTTTGACTTTTAGGCCCTTAAGGATTGACTGGATTTGCAGCACGGCTTCATGCCAGTTCGCGCTGTGCTCCGAGGTACGATAACGCGCGGCAGCGGACTTGGGGATGGTCCATTGGTGTACATCCGTGACGCGCCCTACGACCACGTAGTCCGCAGCCGCAACGCGGCGCTGCAGATCCTGGTCGCTGATTTCCTGTTGAAGCTGTCCGTATGTCTTCTCGCCAATGCCGGCTGCCGCAGCTGGTGTCCCGCCGCTGGGCCCAATCTCGTGGCCCAGTTCCTTGACCGCAATGCCCGAGCCAAAGATCCAACCGTCTGCATAGAATGTTGCCTGCGTTCCGTCCTGGAAGGCAGCGGGGTCTTTCACCTCAACCGTGACATCGTCGCCTTTCTTCAGCGAAACGGCTGCCGGCTTCTTCAAAACCGAGTCCACACGAACGACAATGGTTTGCGCCGATTTCGGCACGCCGGCAAAGGACGTGGCCGCGACCTGGCTGACCGTGCCCGCAAAAATGATGCTCGATTGTTTGACCAGGTCAGCCTGGTTGTCCGTTGCTTGTGGCAATGCGCCAACCGCGAGCAGGCTCATCCACAGGATGCCTGCAAGGAAAAATCTCGAAGTATGCATATATCCTTCTTTCCCCGCGTCATGGGCTTCACGGCAACACCGGAACGCTGAAATAAAAGGGATCAATCGAAATCGCCACAGGATTGCCGGAACCGTCCGTGAGAGTCTTCGTGTTGAAGTCCGCGGTTCGCTGGTACGTTACTCCTTGCGGAAAATTAGCCCGGTCCGGCGTATTGTTCGCGCTAAAAACTCCGCGGAACTCATTCCCGACCGCAAGCAAGTAGTCGTAGTCCCCCAGATAGGGCAAGAACTGCTCCACGGGAGTATCCGCGGGGACGCTTGCGAGAATGGTGTCCTCAATCGTGGCGAAACCGTCGCGCGATTGCACCACATGTGTAACCCAACGGCCGCCAGAAACTTGCTGGTAGAGGAACCCGGCAACGCCATTGTTAGCCACGGCCAGGGCAATGTTCGTGGCATTGCTGATCGTCGTATGCGGCAAGTCAGACTTGGACCAGGTCACACCGCGGTCGGTCGAGCGGCGCACATGGAGCGTGTAGATGTCTCCTTTGCGCCCACGATCCGCCCAACCCACGTACAGCGTGGCACTGTTATTCGGATCGACTGCGATGGAAAGCGTTGAACCGATTCGTTCCTGTCCCAGGGTGGGGGCATTCGACCACGGGATAGACACCCCCTTGACCACAAGCCGCCCGGGCAATTTGTCTGACGGGTCTTTGAGAGCCTGAAAAGCTTGTGGGCCAGTTGCTCCGGCATCATCCCGGACCACGACTACGTCGCTGGCGGCGATGGAGCCATTAAACTTGCGCCAGCCGAAGAAGGCCGCATAGATCGTATTGTCCGGGGCCACGGCTGGGCGGACGGATGGCCCATCCTGCCCCATCGTCTTGCGGGATTCGATCGTATATGACTTGTAGTTCGCGCCGCCATCCAGGGATACGTCCACCGTTGCCGTGCGGCCGCTCGGCTGGCCGAGATCGTTTAGGCCCACATAAATGTGGTCGATATGGGAGAAGGGCAGTGCGCGGACGAAGGGTTGGTCGACGTTGGTGCGGGTAGATTGTACGTTCATAACGGCGCTCGAAGAAACATCCTCCGATTCTGACTCGTCGAGCGTGATGGATGCTGCGCAAGCGAGCGTGCCCGCGTGGAGGTCCCCCCGCGGATGGTTCTCGCCGGTGGACATGGCATGGGTGATGTCGCAAGTCATCCGCTGAACAGGAGTGATGGCGCTTAGGACCCAGGTGTTGCCCGCGTCCTCGGAAACATAGACAGGGGCATTTCCAGCACTCGAAATTGGGTTGGGAGTGAACGCCGAGGCGACCATGACCTGGGGATTATCCGCCTGGACTGCTAGGAAAGGTTCACTGTCTTGATTGGTCTCTCCGCTGAGGCTTGTCGGAATCAAATCTACAACCTTGGCATGGGCCGGTTCCACCCCAGCTCGGATACTTGGAGGGGATTGTCCCCTCCCGAGCAAAGTTCCGGCCATCAGAGCAAACACGGTAAGCGGCAGCACGTACGTCCAATGTCCAGCTCGGGCTCTCATGACAGTGGTCTCCCCCATAAGGTGGCATATAGCACGTCGGGCAGGCCAGCCGGTGAGCCGGGTTCCGCATGGCAGGCGTATGTCTTCTGAACCGTAATTAACCCGGCCCGTAAGCCGGGATTTCTGTTTCGATTTCCCTTCGACCGTTAATATATCCCGGCGTCCTCCTCGTACAATACTCCCTCCCCCTCTTGCGCGCCATTTGCTTCCCGTGGGAATCGGGAGGCGGGCCCTACTCACGGGCAAACCGGAAGTAATGCCTCTGGGTTGGCAGACGCCCATCTCGTCAGTGCTTGATTTCCTGACGAGATGCCGACTTGTCGGTACCGATCCCCATGTCGCAATCTGGATTACTTCCGGGTAGCCGACCATCCGCCCCGGGGGATGCCCCGCTATGTCCGGCTGCAACCGAGCACGCTCGGAACTATGCTGAGATCAAGCCGGATTGTTGGCGCTAATCTGCACCGGGAACCCGTCGGGATCAAGGACATGGAAACCGAAGCCGCCACCCTGCTGGTCAATCGGTGTGGCTCCCCGCCCCTTGA
>Ga0137377_10002060_pt1 | contig 14733 bp, 15 predicted proteins | sample SagtaG_22_FD_104815 | JGI IMG/M metagenome (GOLD analysis project Ga0137377, IMG submission 104815) | Vadose zone soil microbial communities from Sagehorn Ranch, Mendocino, California, USA - Sage2_L_40_16 metaG | ecosystem: Environmental > Terrestrial > Soil > Vadose zone | place: USA... | reverse complement strand
AGGACATAGTATCGGAAAGGCTTACAGTCTGCTTGTAGCCCTGATCTTACTGGATGAGCACTCTCATGACTCTCGCGCGGCCGATCCTTCTCTACGACAATGATTGTGGAATCTGCTCCCGGTTCGCCCACATCGCTGAAAGAAGCTCGAAAGGCTGGATCGATACTGTGGGCTTATTCACCAGGCGCGGAATGAAAATCAAGTCTGATTTCTTCAGTCCAGGGGATCGTCCTAACGACAATTTCTGGCTCCTAGTCGGAGACGTCGGCTATGGGGGAAGAAGCGGCCTACTCCCGCTGGCGCGAGAGATTGTTAGAGGTCTAGTCATATGACCGAGAGAGAGGGAGAATCGTGCACCCGACCCAAGAACGCTGTAAGCAGAATACTCGGCACTCTTCGTCGGGGCAGAGTGGTTAGGCGAAAGACCGAGAGGCAAAGCGGAACCTAGCAACTACTGTCAAAGACGCTGGGAGCTTCCTTCCGAGCCTCTAGTTTATGGGTCGACGCTCAGCCATCTCGACAATAACCTTCTCCACCTTCATATGATGAATACGACGATGAACCGTCAACAACGTAAGACAGTCCACACAGACATGAACAGTACGATGATCAGCCTCCAACACAACAACCTCATCATCAGGCCGAACCTCAAACCTAAAACCACAAGTCACAGCCAAAAACAACGTACCCTCTCTCCTAACGGCCTCAACCCGCCCTTAAGTGTTTGAAGACTTCTAAAGCAAACTCTTGGGCCATTCGGGTTCAGCGGTGGTTAGGAGAGTCATTTCCCTCCAGCTTTGCGTCGAGAAATCGTAAGACAAATTCACCGAGGGCAGCAGTTTCTTGGGCAGCTTCCGCAGAAATGTGCCTCGCGTGAACTGCTTCATTGCAGACTTTGACTACAGAACGAATAGCATCAGCCTCGATTGCCGAGAGCACCTGCTCGGATTGCAACAGTGTGATCAGTCCGAGGGCGCCTTCGAACTTCCCGAACGCTCTAGTACCCGCGAGTTTTTGCAAACGGCTTTCTATTTCAATCCTTAACCCTGCCAAAGCTATGTGGACATCTTCTGCAAGAACCCTCTTCCAAACTTCGCCTCGTGCCGAGCTTTCAGTCGACCCTGCAGTTCCTTGTCCGAGAGGGGCTTGGACAGGAAGTCTGTTCACAGCTTCTCTCACCTGCCTCAACGAGCCCAGTGTGATATGGCCGCCGCCAGGAAGACCGATCTCGCTTATGTACGGCAGGAGCAGAACGAATACCATAAGGACTAGAAGTCCAAGAGTGGTTGTGTCTACGGTTGTGGATGGAGAGATCGTGTGCAGAAATAGGAAGAAAAGAACAATCAGAAACAGGCCAAACCGTATCTCACGAGAAATCCTTCCATCCGTAGCCTCGTTACCTTGAGTCATAACGCTTGACTAGAAAACTGGAAAAGGCTGGACTCAATATTTCAGAGTATCGACGCAGCGAGCTACTTTATACTTGGTCTTTGGAGCTACGTTTCTCGCTCGACGGCAGAGTGTCGTAAGTCAGGCGAGGCGTTCGATAATCTTACAGAACTGTAGAGCTTCACGCGAGTAATTTTCTGTCGTGAAGCGCTACGCCCGAGATAAGGCCATGGAGTCCATGGGCCTCCAATAATGACGATTACGAACTAGCCTTGCATGTTCTTGGATTAGCACACATGGCCTAAATCTTCGTTCTTGGAAGAATGGAGGCTTCCCAAAAGGCTCCGCGGTCCTCATCTGGGAGCCAAGAATAGGTTCTGGTCACGGGTCAATGGTCTGGTCTGGTTTTGTTCAATGCCCCAGGGGGTATAGGAAGCAGTTCGATCTATGACGGGATGTAGTTTCTCCTATTGATCCCTCTCTCAGAATAAGTGTGGAAAGTCGGGAATCGCGAAGAAGACATATATCGAAAGGGGGAAAGATTCACGTGAAAACATGAGCGAGGCAGACGCACTGTCTGTTCTTCTCACTGATCGCCGGGAAACCCTAGGGCGCGTCATCAAAAAGGCGGAACGAGTCTTGAAAATCGATCGGGAAACAGGCGAAACTCTGCTGATTCTGCCAAGGAACAGGCTATCTAGCCGAGAGTTGGTCGCGACCTATCTTCTCGGGAAGCACTTTGCCTCAAAACTAGGCAGAACCACCAGGGAGTCACTAGATGTTCAAGATATTTGCCTATTATCTGGCCTGAAAAGCGATTCCGTATTCGCTGGTTTGTCAGAGTTGAGAAAAGAGGGACTTATCGAAAGGGTCGAAGACGGATCCTATCACGTTGTGGATCGATCTCTCGAAAGCTTCGGGACAATCTTGGACGAAATCGGACGAGCATCGGCCACTGCAAAGAATACGGGCCCTGCTGATGGAATGGATCAATCGACGATGTTTGAGGTGTCCGGCGCAATAGATTTCACGTCTGTTACAGATGTTGACGCCGTAGTATTGTCTCTCAATTCATGCAAGGCATTTCCTAGCTCGGAGACATGGCTCACTGCAGATGAGATTTTCCAATGGACGAATGAGCACGGCAGTTTCGTACGAAAAGATACGCTGAAGAAGTATACTCTTCCACAGGACCCTACACTTGGACGACTCATTGTCCGTCGAAAGACCGGAAGACAAAGACAATACCAACTCTCAAGGTTGGGTTTTGAGAGGGCTAGGGGACTGATTTCTGGCCGAGCATCCAAATAGAGATAACATCTGTCTAAACACTTCCCTGACATAAACCGGAACAACAGCATTGGAAGGTCGGACGGTATTACCTACCGCAATACCACCTTTCTCGAACGAACCTTAGGATCGGACTCCAAAAAGCCTTAACAAAAGGGGAAATATCAGAGGGAGAATCGATAACAGGGTGGTTTTCTCTAAAGGTCCTCTGGCTGGAAGAAAATTCCAGGTAATTGGAAGGTATACTCTGGATAAGAGGCTGGGACAAAAGGAAAGTGACGAAGGAGACGTTTACGAAGCTAAGCAAAACGGCATAATCAAATGCGCTGTGAAGTTCCCTCGTCTGGACAGGATACCAAAAGATACCGTCGAGAATGAAGTGTATTTGCTTTCCGTACTTCGACATACTCATGTAGTGAAAATCATCGACTATGGCCAGCCTGTTGATGTTGCTGACGTTCCAACCGGGTCCACTACCGAAGGCAGGGAACCGTCTGGCTCGACGCCTAATCTAGATTCCGAGGAGGCGAGTCGGTCGACAAAGACGACGGGATCCGAAAGATCCAAAGAACCCAAGGCCGAAATGGTTCTGGAGAAGTTCGGTGCAGGGCGCAATGAACTTCCACGGTTCTGCATGGCGATGGAACATGTTCCTGGGAAATCACTGTCCGACGTTTTTGACAAGCTCACGCTTGAGAAGTTCTTGAATGTGATCGAGCAGGTTTTGGAAGCGCTTGAATATTTGCATCAACGAGGCGTCTTACATGCAGATGTTAAGCCAGAGAATGTGCTTTTCGAAGAAGAGCAAAACAATGCGGTACTAATCGATCTGGGGTTTTCGATAGTCGCAGATCCGACTCTGCTGGTTGAACAGCCGAAGGAAATCGAGACTTGGCTGAAAGACAAAAAAGATGTATATTTTTCTTCTACTGAGAAATTCACTAGAGAAAACCTACGCAATCGCATACGGACAAAAATTGCACGTGATTTTGTCCGTAAAGAGATGTTTCCCGACCACGATCTCTACGCATTGAGTCGCTTGATTAGCGAGGGGATGGCAAGTGGACATTTGCAAACCCAACTAAATGAGAACCCCCAACTCCTCAGGGGCCTCAACCATATCGTGAGGCGGCTTGACGAAAAGTATTACGTGAGGGAGGCCGGCTCGACTCCCTCACTTGCTGCGAGGATTGCAAGAGATGACATCCGGAAGGTCAGAGGCGATTATTTCTCCCCAGACACAGTTCCAGAACTCTCAATGGTGAACTTCGACGGTGGACATATAGAATTATCGTCGCTTGACGTGCCTATTTCAAATCGGATAAGAAGAATCATCGAGCATCCGTTCTTTCAGCGTTTGCTCTATATTCCTCAGTTGGAGTTCTCGTACCACGTATATCCCGACGCAAAACACAGTCGATTTTCCCACTGTCTCAGGACGTATCAGCTTACTCGAGAAGCACTAGCGGCCTTACTTGCGGACTGCGATTTCAGACTATTGGCGAGCGTCCCTGACATCAATGCGGCGCTCCTATTCGCCCTTCTCCATGACCTGGGCCACTACCCCTTATCACATATGTTCGAGGATATGCGAGACACTCCCACCGGCAAGGAGGACAAAATCCTCGGCGATGAGGGCCTTTTCCGAAATCTTATCGCGGGAGGAGATACGACTCCCATCGGCAAGCGAATAAGAAAAAGACTCGGATCAGATGAGTCTGTAGCGAGCATAATTCAAAAGGGATTTGGGGAATTCGGCAAAGAAACCTACAACTCTTTAATGACAATTGCCGACACGTTATACATAGGCGGAGAGGGACCTGGTGAAAAGCAACCTAGGCCAATACACAGGATTCTGGCGGGCCTTATCTCGTCAGCTATCGACCTGGACAAAATAGCGTATCTAACTCATGACAGCGAAATGAGCGGAGTGCGATATGGTCAAGTCGTAGATGTACATGGGTACTTAGCCGCTCTAGCGCTCCCGAGAATTCTCAGACCCGAGATAGTAGACAAACCTAGTGGTTCAATGGAGACAACGGCCGAAATGAAAGATGATACCAACGGCGGCCAGAACGCAAGCGAAGAGAACGGTAGACGAACATTATCGATCGTCGGGCTGAACGAGAAGGGTCTGGCTGCTGCCGAGTCGATTGTCCTTGCTCGCTATTGGATGTTGAGTCGCGTATACTGGCACCATGCGAACCGGGCGATCACTGCCGCGTTCAAATTCGTTATTAACGAACTCGTTGTTGCAAGGAATCTCGCGTTTAGCGAGTTCTTCGACAAGACTTTCCGAACAAATGAAGGAGAAGCTCTTAGGATTCTAGACATAATGTATGAGAGGTATCGGAGAGGAAATCCGGGCAGGATTAACCCGATCTCAGGTCTGGCTCAGAACAAGCGCGAAATCTACAAGAGACTAATAGTAATATCGAAAACGAAGAAGAGCGACGAACAGACTTGGCAGAATCTCACCAAAGCGAATGAATCTGACGTGACAGACAAGGCAACAATTGCGCTTTCGAAATTCCTTGAAAGCGAAAAATTCGCTGATTTGAGAGAGAACAAGAATGAGTTCTTTGAGGATTCTGGGAAGCTCAAGCGTGGGGCGCTGCTGGTTGATATTCCTGGGAAGGCTAGGGACACGTTGAAACTTGACAATGTTCGTATCATTCGAGACTCAGACTCCTCGTCGACAGATAAGTCGCTGAAGGAAGTTTCGCCAATGCTGGGTCATGTGACAGATGCGTTTCTGAACGAGGTGAAAAAATGTCGCGTGTTCATTCATCCACAACTCTATGAGGAGCTTGACAGGATGAATGTCATTGAAGCCGCCAGATCAAAAGTGCGTTCGGCAATTTCCGAGATCGTAAAGTAGCCAAACTCTTCCACTGAATACACCTTGGCTCATCATGACTCCTGATTCCGTGCCGGTTTGAGTTTCCGTGAAGTCGAGCTAGGGATGTCCGTGACCAAGCACCGGGAAAACAACCTGACTAGCCCGAGAGTATTATTCCGGCAAACCGAATGGGCTTGCCACAAAAAACGAGTCAGCCGAGATCATGAAATCCAAGGCATTCTAGCAACGTCGAAACCGTGCATTTTTTTGGCGAATTTGACAAACGGCGAGGAGAATACAATCGGTATTGATTCAACGCAAAACCAATGGGGGGCGTTTGTCATGGTATCCGCAAAGTCCGTTCACTGATTTGTTCGCTCGAAAAAAAAGACAGAGGCTTGTCTGTGTTGGCTTTCCCTTTCCGTTTTCATGCATCGTCAGTCGTCTGGCCTTCATCTTCGCCCCGACTCTCCCCCAGTCGGCATCATTGTTCGGGTTGAGCCGGAAAAGCTAGTCGATTATTTCCTTCTTGAAATACTCGGTAGTGGGTTGTCTCTGCACATACGTTTTGCCTTTCTTTGAAAGTATGCCCTCTCGTTCCGATAGCCGGTAGAGCGCGTCAGAAACTGTCTGCCTCGGGAACGTGTAACCGAGCCTTCCTAGTTCATCTTGGATCTGAACCACAGTTCTCGGCATTTGGAAGAATTGCCTTCTGTAGAGTGACTCAACGATCTTGGAAGGCCTGACGCGATGCCCTTCTTGTGAAACAACTATACTAGTTCCGGTGCTTATGGTCGAATTGACCAGGTCGACTAGCTCATCCTTCGGCTCAATCTTATGAGCGACTTCATCAAGCACATTGAGGTAGAGCATGTAAATCGTTGCCGTCGTTGTCATACAAGATTTTGAAGTAAGAGCTGTGGCGGCTTTCGTATCGTGAGCTCCTCTAGCAGATCTCTGGCGGTAGACGTACTGCAGAAAATTTGAAAGATCATCAACAGAGTCAGACTTACTGTTTAGCTCACTCCTCAACCTGTTGACCTGATCTTCAAACTTTGGGATAGCTAAAGCATCAGCAAAACCCGTGCCCAAGGCGAGTCGTTTGACAATTCTCTCGCAAATGAGACCGCATCTGATCACTGAATTTCTGAATTTCCGATTCACAAACTCGTCGAAGGCGTAGATGTAATGATGAAAGAAACATGTCGTCAAGTCGATTTGACGTAGAAGCCGAGTCTGTTGCAAACTATCCGAAGTCGACATCACTGGGCCTATGTAGTAGAAATTGAGAATCTGCGCCAACTTGTCTGAGGCAAGAATCTTGCTCCAAATAGAAAGAATTTCGTTCAGTCCGTCAAGTGTTCTCCCCAGCGGCACCGTGAGGGAGGATGATTCTCCCCACGCAGTCCTGAAGAGCCTCTCTTGCACCTCCTCAATCTTATCTTCGTCTGGAAACTTAGTGAGCTCTTCAATCGATTTCGGGGCCGATTCCTGCATGGGCTTTTCAACCCGTCATCGGTCTTTCATGTCCTTGGCAAGACCGTGAATGAGTTTCTGTGCCTGTACTTTGCCTGGTTCTGCCAAGAAGTATACTTTCTCTCTAGTACCAAGTACCTGCCTAGCTACAACGAATCCTTCCTTCTCACGCCTATGAAACTCAGTATCAAACCACGAATAGCTTATCGGTTTGCCAAGTTCCTCTGACAATGATCTTAACTCCCTGTTACTCAACCCTTCTGGTTCGTAATGAAGGAGAAGAAACATTGTATCCCAGTTCGATAGGTTCTTTCTCTGTTCGACAACCCGGTATTTGATTTCGCTTGGGATGGAAAGTTCATCTAGAGTCTTGAACTCCCTCTGAGGCGGACGCGATCTGGAATCGACCGGTTGCATCCTGTGCAAAATTTGTGCCGATCCTAACGATTTGCCTTTTCCCAAGAGCTTGTCAAGTGCTGAAGAAAACAACTGGTATTCCCTGACGACCTCTTCTGCAGAATCCCCAGCTACAGTCACATCGTGAAGGGTGCCTTTGAACGTGACCTGGAAACGTGCCATTTGTCACCTTAGTTTGGTCGAATTCCCTGATATATGCTCTCTCACTGCCCAAGAATCACGGATTTGTATTTCCTCTAATATTACACCACTAGAAAGCTAATATCAAATTGATAGGCTACCAAGTAGTGTCCCATGCTATCCTACTGCATCAGGGTCGAGATGAATGATTGAATTCGAGTCAAAATCGGGTCGACGTACGGGGTTCAAGAATCACTTTACGGTAGCCTCAATCCTTATTACAAGGCTAGCGCGCGCTGTATTATGACCTTTGTCGCTCCGTGTAAGGATTAGAAAGGGAGATGTGGAGTTGGAGATTTCAGGATCGACCGACCAAATCTCGTCGGAGATTAATGGGCTTAAGACATTGATGGGTCGACTTGAAGACACCTTTTCGTACGAGTCGGACGAGCACACTGAGCGTGGTAGGGCGATAATCCCTCCCGCCACCTTGAGTTCATCCCTCGGCAGTGATGACGCTCCCACTATTGGAAGGGTTGCTAGTGGATCGGAGGCGATTACCAGGCTTTTATCAACGGAATGGGGAAACAAACCTAGGAACATTAGCGAGATAAGATCTGCGCTGGCGTCCAACGCACTGCCTTACCCGAACACTACTATCTCTGGCATCCTAGTTCATCTTGTGAAGTCTGGAAGAGTGAAGAGATGGAAGACACCAGCCGGTTACGTGTATCGCGGGAATACAGGTGGAAAGCCTTGAACGAGGTCACCATTGAAAAAGGTCGGAAACGTCAGGACACCTCTAGCTTAGAGGTTGGCATTGCGGAAACGATCAATTCTCTAAGAAGGAGAGTTGAGCTTCTCGAGCAAACGGTCTTTCGGGAGCAAGTACCCGCTTCCAAGGAAGTTGTTAGAGTGGACTTCGAGTTTGCTGGACTCACCTACCTAAAGAAATTAGAGTCCACTCTTGACATGTGTCTCGCCATTCTTGATTCCACATTCAAGAAAGACCCCAAGCATCCTGGCTTCACGCCGGACGAGATTGAATCAATACTCCGAGAGTTCTTTGCAGTGCCCATCGTGTTAACAACCATCTCTGTATCTCTTCTCCGAGCAACGGGGACCCTTGTTACCCGGACAAAAGTAGCGGGTCATCCAGTCAGATATCGTTATAGAATATTACCGAAAGGGCAGGAAAGAATACAAAAGAAGATCGAAGAACTCACTACGACGGCATGAGTCTCTCACTCAGAGAACTGATTATTTCAGAACTATCTTCGAAGCTACCGGTTGAACTGATTCGAGACCTTGTAGATAGTTATGAGAGCACTCTGATAGAATTCAGAAAAAGCGCTTGGACGGAGACCCTTTGGAAGGCAGGGAAATTCGCAGAAAATGTGTACCGAGTGCTCTACTTCATTGTTCATTCAAAGGTGATCACTGAGGTCCCGCGGATGACCGAGCTCAGGGAAGAACTCGAGCAATTACCTCAGGAAAAATTTTCCGAGTCAGTTAGAATCCTGATTCCCAGAGTAACGTCGGCTATGATCTACGATCTGAGAAGTAAGAGGGGCGCCGTCCATGTCAAACCCATCGATCCCGATTATCTAGATTCGACACTTGCGGTATCGGCTGCCGATTGGATCTTGGCTGAACTGCTTCGGACCTACCACGCTACTGATAGCGATGAGGTCAGGAATGCAATAGGCTCGATCATAACGCGAAAAGTTCCTTTCGTAGAAAAACACGGTAATGCATCGTTCGTAACGGTGCACATAGGAGCTGAAGATGAGATCTTGCTGTTGCTCTTAGACAGAAGGACTGGAATGGATCGGGTAACGATCGGAAAATCCATGGGTAACGTGTACACTCAAGGCCGAATAACTCAGTCACTACAATCTTTGTTAAAGAAACGACTAATTGTCAAAGTTGACAATGTTTACGCTATAACGGGTCCCGGCGAATCTCGTATATCTAAAATTGTATCAAACATTCAGTGAGCGACTTGGCATGTCGATGATCACTTCGATGGAGTTGCGAACCATAATGGCAACTTGCTTCGGAAATCAAACTCCTCAGGTTCATGAGCCGAATTGTTCGACAGCGTTCTACTCTTTGCCTATGCTTCCTAATAATTCATCGTATAGCTGGTCCCTTGTCTTGTCCGAGTATCTCTCGTAGAATAATTCGAGAATCCTGTATCCTCTTTTCCGTAAGAGCGATCGTAGCTCTTCGTCCTTCACCATCTGCGCTGTTCCATGATGGACCCGGCCGTCAACAAACACGAGCAGGGGTCTAGACCCTAGCGAGAAGTAGAAGTCTGCCGTGGTGACTGGAATTTCGACCTGTGTCTGATAGGGGATTCCGTCGTCTTTGAGTTTGAATGCGAGTTCCTGTTCCATCCGTGAGGGATTGGAATGTAATCGTTCGCGCCAGTCGCTCCGCTGACTCGACATCTGCAGGGTTAAGCTATTGATTGGCTATTGCTCAGACACGAGAACGAAACTGTTGGTCAATATTTGACAGTCCCCCGGGCGGGACTAGGACTACCCATCGCAGAATGGCATTAAGTGAATGGAGTCCCGACTGACCAAGTGATTTTAAGAGTTCGCCTTTATCTAACCCTCTTCGGTTCATTTCCTTGATTGATTCTCTAACGTATTTTCTAAGCAGCATTAAATCCTCTTCCGAAATTGAGCTAGTTTGGCCGTAATGGACCATTCTAACTCTCTTTCGATACATTTCTCGAATACTAGCACTCACATGTTCTCGTTCGCTCTCATCGTGTTCAAACAACAATGAGCAAAGTTTGGAGACCTCCTTTGAAACGGATTTTCCGGTATCTGTGTTATACATGACCTCCATGCTGATTATCAAACAAAGGAACGAAAGTGCTCTCTCCCTAAGTGTGTACGATGTCTCGAACAGCGAAAAGGCCAACCGCAAGAACTGCTTTGGGAAGGGAAGTTTCGTTACCTTCAAGAATTCCTGAAGCTTAGGAAGTTCATCCTCGCTTAGGGTGAAGGGAACCCTCGATGTGAAAAGGTTAGTCTGAAACCCCCGAAGAACCCTTTCTACTTTCCGGTTTGCATCCACATAAAACGCGTGTGCAAGGGGCATCCTAATGTCTCCCTCTCTGAAGAGCCTGACTATTCGCAATTTCTGTTCAAGAACTATTAATGAAATTACTAGCTCCGTGAGGTCAGGTCGCACATTAGCTGAGTTCTCAACAGCCTTCAGCTTAGCATCAAAGACCTTGTTGACCGTGTAAAACTTTTTTTCAGCGACGTTCAGACACGGGTCAGATATTGTCAACCGTTCATAAATCGCGTCGACGGGAAGTTTCTCAGCAAATGCAATATGCTGTATGCCAGCTGGTTCATCCATAGATTTGACTCTGTAGCCGTTTCCTAGTTTGAGTTTCAAAATAGACGAGTCTGTATTGCAAAGAAATCCGATGAACAGTATTTTGTTGGCCGCTTTGTCGACTCGTTCAGCCGGAGAGCTTCGATCATCACTATTTGTTGACATTGTCTGCTAACAAAGCCGTCTTCATCCGACTCCTAAGGGAGTCATAGCCCTTGCCGGGCTCGCCGCCTTCAAACCACGGCTCGAGAAAGTTCGCCTTCTCTTCACTAATTTGCTCGGACTTCTCAAAAGCGTCAGTTGTGGTAAGATGGGTCGATGGAAGGTGACTATCGGAGCCGCCCAAATCTGCCCACAGTCGCCTACCGTACTGTTCGGGTTCTCTTAGGCCCTTGGCGGACGTTTCGTTTCTTAAGAACCAGGTCAAACACCTTCGTCAATGAATCCAAGGTTGATTCCCCCACTTCATCCATTCTTTGAACTAGTTTTCTTGTCAGAGGAAAAGGCAGGAGTTTTCCGCGCTCTCGCCACACTTTTGTGTCATAGAGAACGGAGGGGAAACCATGAACCATAGTATTGCGATAGGAGTTGACAAGTTGAAGTCGCTGAACAGTTATTTTGTAACGCTTGCTGAACTTGATCCCTCTCGTAGTTTCGAGGTTAGAGAAAGCTTCAATTTTCTGCGAGGTCGTCAACAAAGTTAGCATTTCGTAAAGCATGCCTTCTTTTGATTTATCAAGAGTGAAATAGCAAACGATGATCCAAGTCAGCATACTATCAAGAGCAATTATTGATTCCACGGCACCAGTTCGAGCCTCCCTAACAAGTTCATTGCCCTCTTTGATTCTCTGACTAAGTCTGTCCAATTGTGATTCATTCCTCATGATCCTTTCACATGTTGAATTGAAGCGCCATCGACTATCATGATAACCTTGAATTCTGACTGCGGCACTTCAGGCTACTCATCTTTGATGAACGGAAGGTGCTGTTTGCGATCCATGAAACCAGAAGCCTTAGTGAGGCGCTTCGACTATCTTTAAGAGCGGAAAGTAGATACTCAGTATGTGGAGAACAAGTCGAAAAGAGCTGGGAATACAGGTTATAAACCGCGCCAGTCGGCAGGCTTACTTCGGGTAATCCCATATGGTCGATAGATTCTGGGCGCTTAGTCCACTCGACTTTCGATACTACGGCGGAGACAAGCGGATATTTGAACGGCTTTACCCATACGTGTCTGAGGACGCTTATATCAAATATCAACTAAAGGTGGAAGCGACGCTTGCCAGTATGTTGGCTGAGCGAGACTGGAACGTTTGCGGCAAAGAACAAGCAAGCGAAATCATCAGAGCTTGCTCGCAGGTGACAGCAGACGATGTGTACAAAGAAGAAGACAAGGTTCACCACATTGTGAGGGCTCTCGTAAATTGTATTCAGGCAAGAGTGAGCCCTCAGGCTCGACCCTACGTCCACCTGTTTGCGACATCAAACGATATTACAGATACAGCAAATGCCCTTCGATTGAAGGACTTGACCATTAACGTCATACTGCCCGACCTAGTAGATCTTGAAAGGTTGCTTATCTCCTATGCAAGAGAATTCGCTGAAATTCCCCAAATCGGCAGAACTCATGGAAAGCACGCTGAACCAATAACCTTCGGATTTTATCTTGCGACATACGCAGATCGCTTACTGGGAAGAATCAGAAGGATAATTGACGGTGCTGACAACCTTAGAGGCAAGTTCTCTGGGTCCGTCGGGGCATACAACGCCCTTTCACTACTCGACCAAGATGATCCAGCACTTTTCGAGAAGCAACTTCTGGGTAAATTGGGCTTGAGACCTAGTGATGGAAGCGTATCCACTCAGATAGTTGAACCTGAATACGTTACTGACCTAGCGTTTGCAATTATCTCGTCATTTTCCGTCCTCGCGAATATGGCCGACGATATCCGACATTTGCATCGAACGGAGATCGCTGAAGTCCAAGAGGAATATGAAGTCCAAGATGTCGGCTCATCAACCATGCCTCACAAGGTAAACCCGAGAGACTTTGAACATGTGAAGAGCATGTGGAAGGCAACAATGCCGAGAATGGTCACGGTCTTCATGGACCAAATATCGGAACATCAAAGAGACTTGACTAACTCCGCTTCCGGCAGGTTCCTAATAGAGTCCTTCGTAGCTTTCGACTACAGCGTTATTCGACTGGCTTCGGCATTGAAGAAGCTCAATGTGAATAGGAAGAAGATGTTGAACAACTTGGAGACAAGCAAAGACAGGATAATTGCGGAACCTCTGTACATTCTGCTGGCTATGAAAGGATTCTCTGAAGCTTACAACCATGTAAGAGGGCTCGTCGCGGAATCAGGAAGCACCGGAATCCCACTTGCAAATCTAATGTGGAAAGACCCAACCATTAAGCACATCTTGAATGAGCTAGACACCTATCAATTAGCTATCCTGAAAGACCCATCGAAATACGTCGGAGCTTCTGCCCAAAGAGCTCGTGTAGTCGCCCAACAAGCTGAAGACGAAATTACCATGATCCTTTCGCGATATGTCCCCGGAATAGTAGACGATAAATCGCTCACTCGACTTAGGAATGAAAGACGACCAAGCTACTCCTACATGGAACCCTTTCAACAGGAAGTTGTAGAAGGGAGTGATCGTGTGGGACAACACGACCAAACAAGGTCAAGACAAGAATTTTCCTAGAAAAATTCGGAATTTCGCGCGGAAAACAAATCTCAACGAAATTTCCTTCCCAAGAATCTGAAAAAGTAGTTTAGTCTCGCGATGCGAGACTCGGTAACCGAGAATCAGCGAGCCTTCACGTTGACGGATCGGCGGGTTTGGGTCTGGTGATTGACGTTCTGTTTGGAAGGGATTCTTTGGTTCGACGGTCTTGTTGGGGCCTGCGGCCGCTCTCTTCTGATGGCTCTCGTAGGTCTTGTAGCCACATTGCCTGTAGGCTTGTCAACAGTCTTGGCACGCTGTCCCGGTTCCGACTGGTTCGAGGATTGTGTCGCCGCAATTCTGGCAGACTAGAAGTCGGCCTACGAACTGGAAGTCTGATCGATATCGAACCTCGCGATACGTTAGTTCACGGCAGGTTTGACAGAAGACCCGGTAATCTAGGCTCTGCATGATCCCCGGTAGGGTGTCTCGAAGTAGAAACGTAAGAGAGGGGGAGAAAGTATTGCCGGAAGAGACCCGGGCCTCCAACTAGGCGGATTCTGTTACCATTTACGGTTACCAGACCCGTTACCATTCAAGAAGTGTCAATTGCAGTTGAGTTTCGCGACGCAAACCGTGTGTTTGAGAAAGGTCTCAGCAAGAGGCGTTTGTATCTTTCAATCTATGTCCCATGATTGCAGATAGTGTAGCTCAACGACCTGATTGTCCCTAGGGAAACGCCTTGAAAACGGCTTGGGGTCCATTCCGATGCTAATGTCAGTGGAGACCTGTGGTCTGTAGTAGGGGAATGTTGATGGGTCGGTGTTAGGATCCGGTTAGCGGGCGACGGTCGAGAAAAATAAGGTATACAGGCTTGTCTCGCGAGGCAGAACTGCCTTTCTCTGCATCTGGCTGTATGCTTGGCCGAAGGTTCTATCTGGATTAGCCTGGACACGCTTACGCTTCGTTGACTGCGCAATTTAGAGGAGGGTTTCTTGATCCGATCGTTCCGTTTGTGCTTATTGCGGGTCTCTTCTGGTGGTTCTCGTAGGTCTAGTAGCCGCATTGCTTGTAGGCTTGTCAACGGTCCTTGCAGGCTGTGGTGGATCTGCGTACTTTTCCCTGGGACACCAACCTAAGATTCGCAACTGTTTCTT